>Ga0214544_1000107_pt1 | contig 113746 bp, 41 predicted proteins | sample CNSS3metaG_FD_160074 | JGI IMG/M metagenome (GOLD analysis project Ga0214544, IMG submission 160074) | Root nodule microbial communities from cowpea collected in UCLA plant growth center, Los Angeles, California, USA - CNSS3 | ecosystem: Host-associated > Plants > Roots > Nodule | place: USA...
CTAACAAGTACACATATTAAAATACTACACCATGTTATTAATATGAATTTAGAATACAATAAAAGTTTCATTTTGATTAAATAAAACTTGTGAATAATCTAATTTTTAATACTCTATATTGTAACATAAAGAGTAGACATAGATAATATTTTTTTTGAGGAGAATGATTTAAGAATTAGGTCGGATGGATTTAAAATGAAGTTTAAGGAAGTTGAAAGTGATAGTAAATTAATTCGAGAATAAATTTTATGAAAGTTTGTGAAAGATTTAATTATTAATAAAAAATAAAATTTAATAAATGAAAAAGTAAGATTATTAAATTATTTTTGGTGTAAAAAATAATATTTAAATAAGTTATAATTAATTTTAAATTTTTTTATGATGAATAAAATTATTAATAATATTTATTGATTGAAAAAAAATATTAAGAAAAAAATAAATTTTTTAATTTTTAATTTTAAAGAAAAAGTTAAATATTTATAATCACATTATTAATAAAAAGTCAACTTAAAATATTACATAATATCTAAAGAAATATACACATAAAAACATATGGGAGTGCAGTATTGTTATATTTTGTAATAAAATAATAAATATATTAATTCTCAAATCTTATATTAAAAAAATTATATATGGAGAGAATTCTCCCAAATTATCTCCTTTCCTTATTTTCAATTCGGTAATAAATAACACAAAAAATTTCTAAAATCAATATTTCTTTAAACAGTAACTTTTTTGAAAGAACATGATCTTAGATAGAGTCCATTTCAGTAGTAATTGTTAAAATCTTATAAAAATAACATAATAAATTTATAATATGTATGAATTTTATTTATTTTTTAAGATAATAATTAAAAGCTATCATGATTACTATCTAATCACCCATGATGCCTCGTTTTTCACATGCCGACATAAGAATTTGTACAATCATTGTGAATGGTTTCAAACATTATATATATATCTTCTCCTCCCACTACTTTCACTGCATTTGATTTTGAATCACATATGCATAATCACTGCTATAATTACATCACTGTGAGGATAGAATTTAGAGACAGTTTCATCATTATCAACTAATCTTGATGCTTATCATCATCTTCCTTTTAGTGCCGGAAAAAGTAGAAACTGAATTTCCACATTTGTTTTAACTTCTAGAACAATCATAAAGTGGCGCAACAACAATTATTTGTTTAATGTTTTTCAGTTCAAAGATTGCGTCTGTAAAGAGTTTGCATTCGTTGTCTTAACCTTTTGGTCTGCACTGTCTCAAATGCTGCAAAACTGTGATCAACAATTAAATACCAAAACTATTTATATTCCGTCCATAAACCTTTCACAATTGTCCAAACTTTTGAACCCCGTTGCAGTGGAAATTATGGATTTTCCACTACACTAGCTAGGTTAATTTATTTTGTGCTCAAAATGTCCAATCATTCTTAAACATTCCAAATAAAGAAATTAAGTTCAAAAGAAAAACCTCACATTTTATAAGATTAATATTATTTAATTTTTTTCCGGAGTAACCTAAGTTCGTCTAATAAAATTATTAGAAATGACAATTATGTTTTTCAGATATTATTCATTTTAAAGCGTGGAGTTTTATAACAATTTTGTCTTTAAAAAATAATTCATAGAAAAAATAAAATAAAATATGATATACCAAAAGAATGCATTTTTAAAATATAATTAGAGATAAGATATGTGCATGTATCTTACGGAGCCGCAGATCCACCCAAAAAGAGTGTCGACGTTGAGATAAAGCACATCATTACTCGCCAAAAGATACTTCAATTATGCAAATGAAAAAAAAAGTTTGGATACACACAATTGCTAAAGATTATTTAAAATATATTTGCTAACAGAGATGCATATAGACATGCGTTCTCTTATGATTTTTTTTAAATTTAATTTGCATTAATACATAATAATATTGGTAAAATTAAATATTAATTACAACGATAAAATGTTTAGCCTTCTTATATTTTTGTTTGATAATAGTTTTACAGAAAATAAAAATAAAAATCATTACAAAAGTAAACAAAGTGCAGGTTTACAACAAAGTAACTAAAGCAAAACATGATATATATATATATATATATATATATATATATATATATATATATATATATATATATATAAAGGATTTGAAGTAGGGTCTAATGTAAAAAAAAAAAACTCTATAAAAGCTCTTCAAAATTCATTTCAGATAAACTTTATTCTTTTCTATATAATAAAGTAGTTAAATTTTTATTGCTTTTATATAAAAAACATTTGAGTTGATTTTTTTTTTCAGAAATAGATAAAAACAATTAAAGTTTAACGCTATCTAGTTATCGTTTTTGTCGTGGAGAAATTGTTTGATGCATAAGAAGATGGGTACCATTTTTAATTTGAGATAGCAAGATACAGGTAATATGAGCATCTGGTAAGTCCATGGTCACCAACATCATCAATATATTTCTTTTTCTATCTATCTAAAAATACCAGTTTCTTTATTGTTAATAAAAGACAGTACAGAATATAACAATTAAAAGAAATACTTTTATTAAAGTTACATTTCATTTTGGTTTTCATATTCTTAAATAAAGCTTAACGTGACTTTTTCGTGTTGACATTTTCTTTAAAGTGTTACCTATCAAAATTTGAGTTTACAAATTAGTTTTCTTTTATTTTGAATTATCTTATTTAAAAAGATATTTGTAAGATTAACAATATAAAATAAAATAGATTTTAATTTAATATATTATGAACTTCTTAAAATTGTAAAAAAAATTATCCTCGTATGTTTAGAAAATTGTGACCACAACAACATTGATTTGCATTTTAGACCTCAAATAAATAAGACCAATTAGTATTCTCAAATATTTGTCCTTCATACTTATTTTTTTATGGGTCCACAAACCGCCACTCATGGTGTCCCATCAACAACGAAAAAGTAATTGTCTATTCACTCAAGATCAAACCCACCAAAAACATTATAACATGCACAACACATTGCACACTTCAACTAAAATTGAATAACACACGCATGCCAACACAGGAACAAACAAAACTTGACCATTTTTGTTCAATAATGAGTCTCGTAGAATGGAAAAGTTTAACACCATATAAAAAATAAAATTGACTTATTTTCTTTAAAATTTTGGATTGAAAATAGTATCAATATATGTTATGTATAAGTTGGTTTTACTACAAGAATTTTGTTAATTATCGACATTATTTAATTTGTCTATAAACTCTATTTTACCAATAAATATTTTTGATGGAATTCACATTTAAATTTATCGACGAATACTTTCATCGATATGAAAAAACTGTCAAATCTGTCAAAAGTATTCATTGGTAACTAATCATCACAACTACCGATGGATGGTTCCGTAGGTACCTTTATAATTATCGACACGAAAAAATTGTCAAATTTGTCAAAAATATTCATTGGTAACTAATCATCACAACTACCGATGGATGGTTTTGTAGGTACCTTCACAATTATCGACAATCAAATTTCATTGGTAAATTTGTCAATATTTTGGGCGACTAATATCTCATCCAATCTGTTAAAGTTTCATATTATAGTGGGGGATGGGTGAGAGTAATAAGAGAAGAAGAGAAGATGAACAGGAGAATGAGAATGAAGAAAAAGAGGTGGTAGGTGAGTGAGGTGGAGCCTTTTGGGTGACGCGAAAGATTGCTGGTGACACGCGTCAGTGACGTTGAATGACAATGACACTGACAGTGGTAGTAGTGGTTGGAGTTGGAGAAAGAGGTGAAGGAAGAAGAAGACAAATAAGAGGAGCATGAGATCCTAAAATGATGAAAATGACTTGGAGTGGTGGTGGTGGTGGTAGTGCGATGACCGGTCAACGACAAGAAGGAATGAAAATAAACACAAAAAAAGAAGGAAGAGGAGGGAGAAGAAGAAAACTCAATTTTGCATTTTACTTATGGATATTACTAACATATTTACCAACAAACAATTATCTACGAATTTGAGGTTGTCCATTGATAAACTTTATCAATAACCACTTTACCGACATATTTTTGTCCATCGATAGTCCATCAGTAAACATAATTTACCGATAGATTTTTTCTATTACCGAAGTGACTGTCAATAATATGCAATTTTCTTACAATGGTGCATGTTTCATTGGCATTATTTATCTATAATGAATCCTCACTTAAACACGTTAAGATAAATGACGATACAAATAAGAGATATTCATAGATATTCTCTAATTGAAAATTTCCCCTCCAGTCTAATATAGACTAATGTGTTTATCTAATTTTTAATTTTTGACCGGGTTAGAAGAAAAGACATGCACACATTTAATTAATTTGGAAATAGCAAACCTTAAATTTATTATTATAAGGTTAATTGAAATCTTTAACTCCCTATACAATTCAAAAGTAATAGCACTAACAGCTAAGAGAGGCACTACAATCTCCAATGAGAAACTAAACGTACACCCCATAAAATTGACGGATACAGTTCCTTCCCATAACCACTTCACTGGGATAAAAGCAATAGAGAGTAATTAACCTAATTACGTAATTATCTTTGAACCCATGATGGGTCCAATCAAGTAGAAGTTTGAAGCATGAATCGTTTAAGGATTTGGATGACTTCTTGTGCAAGATGTGAAGAGTAGGAATCATGCGTGAAAAACCCATGCTCGCACCCCTCAAACTCAAGGTATTCAATGTTTTTGCCTTGCTCTTTTAACCTTCTAGCATAATCTTCTGCTCTATCCTTAAGCAATTCATTGCCACCAACTATCACCAAAATAGGATCAAGTTTCACTTCTTCAAGATTCGGGCTTCCAGCTCCAAACGGATTCGCCAATGGATGGTCTCTCGATTCTCCCAAAGGTATCGACAACCTCCAAAATCTGTTCCAAATAATAATAACCATTTATTTATTTTTAATAATGTTGGATAGGCATAACTAAGTGTTTTGTATTGTTTAATGTTAATGTTGTACACGTCACTACGTACTACACATCTTCTTTACTTCTTAATAAGAAATACAAAGTATTATCGTTTTCATATAACTTTTAATATAAACTGTTTATTAATTGCGTCTAACTTTTTCATACATTGTATTGGTCATTACGAGATGGTAACATAAAGAAGTGTGGAAAAGGGTTTAGCCAAGTGTCACCACTAATCAATCACTTTTGCCATCTTAATTTCCGAGTGTGCGGATTTTAAAACCTAACATTTCGTATTATAAATTGTAATTATTTAGCAAATAACATCTATTATATACTCTTTTTTTTCTTACAAAATCATTAAGATCTTTTATGCGAGTAAAAATTTCATTCAAATAAAAATATTTATAATATGATGAGATAAACTCTTTAACATTATTCACATATAAAATGAACAATTGTATAGTTATTTATAATGTGGTGACGTTATTTTATTTAATAAAATTCATTTGAAAACGTTAAATGTTATGTTTCCAATTTTTACATATTAAATATACAATGTCATTACTAAATTTTAATAATTAAATATTTTATTTTGTAAATGTATTCACGTGTTGCTAATAATGAAATATGTTAACGCAAAATTTATTTAAGTGTGGCGAAATTTTAAAACACTGGTAGCGCAAGTCTTAATCATCGCATATTCCTTTCCCAACAAGTGTGGTGAAAGTGGGTCCATGCATTCATAGGCATATTCATTATAACTCTGAGCCAATTCACACACAAGTGGAACCACTTCATACCATTTCTTCATTTAATTACTTTGCACATCATGTAGTAGTGATTATGATGCTATTACTATGCTTAAAAAGTGGCTCATTTCCAATAACTTGGAAATAACACAACCCTAATACTCAAACCACAAGATTGAGAAAAATAAAAGACTTTGCACAAACACAAAAGAATTTAAGAAAGTAGGTTAATTACTCAAATAAAAAATAAACATGACACTCAAGTAGATAGAAAGTTATAAATGGCCACCCTACTTGGTGTGGATTCGAGTAAAAAAATATAGAGAAAAAAACGAATATAGTAAGCTACGTGATAGAAAATAGAGAGAGAAAAATAGGATATATGTAAAATAATAAATGAAAGTAAGTATATCATCCAATAATAAGAGAATCTGTCCAAAGCATTCCAAACTTTTAGGTCCCTAAAAGGTTTATTCAGTATTTATGCAACTTTTTAATAATTGATTTGTAATAGTTAAAATCTCATCAAAGAAAAGATCATTTTCATTTCTTTTACAAGACTCTAAATTTTTTGGTATTTCATCAATTTAAAAATGTTATATCTGAGTTTATTCGAAATTAATCTTTTGATATATACAGAATGGATTAGTTAATCTGTGAAAGTTTTATATTATAGATTAAAGTTTTGGTAAGGAAAAAGAATGAAAAGTGATATATATATATATATATATATATATATATATATATATATATATATATATATATATATATATATATATATATATATGATTAGGTTGGAATGAAGGGAGAAAAAAGTGCTTAGCCTCACCTGTCCAACAGCTCCAGGTTCAACATGTGCTCTGGTGGACCTTCCTCAGACTTGGTCCGAACCTCCCCGCCAAAAAACGGCGCAAACAACACGTAACCTCGTACCCGAACCGGGTCCATCTCACTCGAACCGGACCCCAGCCGAACCGCGAGGTGGTGCGCAATGTTCCCGCCAGAAGAGTCTCCAACGATAAACACGCGGTCAAAGTCAACATCACTACTGAGCCAGGCGTCCCCGGCGTTTTCATCTTCCTTCAGCCTCAGTCCCTGCCTCTGGAGCCACCTGACGGCCTCCACCGCGTCGTCCACGGCCGACGGAAGGCGGTGTTCCGGGGCGAGGCGGTAGTCCGGCGAGAGGACGACGGCGTGGAGGCCCGAGGCGAGGCGCGTGCAACAGTTGTGAATATGGGGCCACGTGCGTGAACCGAAGCAGAAGCCTCCACCGTGAAGGAAAATCACAATAGGAAGCTTGGTGGTGTTGAGTGTTATGTGTTGGGGTTTGTAGAAACGAAGAGAGAGATTGAATCGCTTGTGGAAGAGATAGTCGTTGAAGGTTACGGAGTGATCTTGAACGGCTGAAATTTTGAATTCTATATCGTTTGAACGGAAAATAGAACCGTCGCTAAAGAGTTGGAGAAAGCCCAAACAGTCCTCTACTACGTGGGGGAGAGAACCCATTGATTCTACTGATTCTGTGTTTTGCAATTTGCTTTCTTTCTGTCCATATATATATATATATGATGATAGAGAGGGATATAGTTAATGGAAAGTGGAGATACGATTTGGATTGACGCTTAATATGATTGGAACATCCTCTGTTTGGGATAAAATAGTAAAGTTAAAATTTCCAGAAAAAAGGAGATAGTGGCTAGTGATTCGGATAGACATGATTATATAAATATTGATGTTCATAAATCGCATGCCGAGCAAATTGGATGTGTGGATGTGGCGTTAGGAATCCAAGTTTAAATTTTATATTCTTTAGAAATGAGAAAATAATTCAAGTAAATTTAAATTTTATATAGATTAGAAATGAAAAAGTAGAGTATTATATAAATAAAAATCTATATATTTATTGTTTTAAGGTTTTGGATTCTTAATAGTGTCAATATCTTATATGATTAAATTCAGGTCTCGTTGATATTGTGTCTCTCCAATAAAACTATAAAGCATTTCTCTTTTATGTAACAATAGAACTCTTCAAAGAATGATAATGTACTGAATGAGAGGCAAATACGAATGAATGCAGTGATTTTGTTTGAAAATCGATGTAAAACGTCTTGTGTAGTGATATCTGTCGTACATATCCACTAGAACAGTGATACGTGTTCGATGTTGTTTTCTTGGGAAAAGGCTGTTGTTTTTGGTTTTGAGTTTAGTTTTAGGGCACAGTGATTAAAGGGTTGAAGAAGAAAGAAATGCGAGGTGTCGATAGCAGAAGTGTGAGGCTGGAAGGAAATAATAGATAAATATCAGAAGGCAATTAAAAGTGGTGGTGATTGGTGGTTTGGTTTGGCACTTGAATAATGTGGTGTTAGTGGTGGGCCAAAACCAACACATGAAAATGGCTTATCTTTGCTATTAGCCAATAACCCATTATAATACATTACATCTTAAGATGTGTTTCAAAAATCTTAATCACTTTCTTCTTTTAACTTTTTCCTATACTCAATCACATTAACGACTTAATGCTCACATTAATCCCTTAATTGCGCTAAGGTATGATTTTCGTTTACCGGTTTAATGTAATTTATTATGCTCACCTTTAATTTTCTTTAATGTCTTCCATCTAAAAGATGTTTGTAGTAATGCGTTAACCAAGAGATACATTCTACTTGTAACATATTTTGGTTTTCTTCCTCCATGATCCACAATTGGACAATAACTTCATTAAAACTAATTTTTTTGTTTTATGCAATTCCTTGTGGGGTTTAAGTTTTCATAAGAACCTACTCATACTCCTAATTTGCTGCTATATCTACATGCTCCTCCATTAAAACGAAAACAGTGACTACATAGTTCAACCCCTTATTTAAGCTCTTGTTTAATTTTTACCCACTCTATTTTGGATTGTTTTTAACATTCATACCACTTAGTATTTATACTTGCCAAAAATAACACGGTATAAAGAAAAGAGATTTGGTTATATTTTTTATTTTTTTTTAAAAAGGTATATTTTGGACCTTTTGTTAGTAGGTAGCATTGTTCTGCATCAAGGGGTTTATTTGTTCGTCATGTTATCATACTTAAATTATCCATTTTAAGCCATGAAATGTGTGTCCATTAGGAAGGCAACCATGATTGTTAACTTTACGAGCAATAGACAAGGAACAAAACAAATAAAACATTTTTGTTTCTTTCTTAAGTATTGTCAGAGAAGGAAATTATCCTCAGATTCTGACACTGTTATGATTTAGATATGTTTCAAACAATTATTTTCTCTATGATAAGCTTAAGTTTTCTTCTAAAATCATTGTTCACTTGAAGTTCTTTGTTGAATTTATTGCGTTTTATTTCATAATCAATAACTAGTTGGCATGAGTTTTACTCCTCATTAGTGATTTACTCATTTTATTGTAGATAGATATGTGTTATGATTCATCCGAATCAATAATCATCTATTATTACCTACAAACTATACGGATATAGTTTTTTTCAGATAAAATTCTGTACCAGGAGAACAAGTCTGAAGAGAATCTTCAACTTTTAAAGCCAACCTCCTCAAATTTTGTTTTGTCATGTTCTTTCTCATCGTTATCAATGTCTCTTCTCTTCTTGTCACGGCTCACCCATTCCATTGGTCAATGGGCCATTTTCTGAGTCGCAATAAAAATAGTGTTCTACTATTTTAGTTGCATGCACCACACCTTTTCTAAAAAACAAAAGAGAAGAGGAGGAAGGACCAAGTAGGTGCCTCTATTCCTTGTGACGTATGGACCCTATTGGAAAAGTGGAGGGAGCATGTGTCTCTATTGGAATGAAAATCATATGCTAAAAGAAAGGTATAATATTATTAATGATAAAACACGAGTGTCAGAGTACAAGGAAGATGAGTATCAATTGGTGACATAGTGATAGAATCATTTCTTCAAACACCTTATCCTCATCTTATTATATACAAGATAAACTTACCCAAATAGATTAGTCTGAACCATTTTGCGGTTCTAGTTGTTAACCTTAAAATTGCTCATCATTTATGCATAGTGATACAAATCCAAAATTTTCAACTTGTGTAAACCAGAATAATGCAACTCTAAACAAGGTATAACTATCGTATGTCATGATACTGCTAATATTATCTCTTACGTTATCTTGATTCTTGGACATGATTTTGAAGAATTAATTTGTGTCACATACATCATTCTAAATCTACATTAAGTAGAAAATACGTTCATGTAAATCTTGTTAAGAATAATACATCACAACTTAATGAAGTTCTACATAAATTTTCCACAATAGTTAAAAATATATTGCTAACAACTTTTTAAGTTTTTACAATTTGAAAACATCACTTGTGAACAACTATTATTAGTATAATCGGGGACCCTGTGTTGAAACATGTAAAATGTAATATTAGATATACAATTTTTTTCCACTAACACTTCTAGGAAAAAAAGTTTTTTTTTTCACGAGCTAAAATAGCTTTATTATAATAAAACAAATGGATAAATATACTTAAAAACTTTTTAATTACGGGGTGCTAATTGTAATTCATAGAGCCTAATGTCCCCCCTCAACTCACCTTTACCCCCAAATATCATTAAATTTACAGTTTAAAATATGTTCAATTGTTAAATGGTACGAGACATTGTTTAAATTAGAAGAGATTTTATACGATTTTCCCCTTCCCTTTTAATCGCAATACAAAAAAAGTATTTTTAAAATTATTTTTATCTATAAAACGAGTCAGTGAATTATGTACAATGGGAAGTTCTTTCTTTTGGCATTTTCTTTTTCTTTTTGCGTGGCCGTAAAGATGAGATTTGAAGTAAAAAATAAGCTTAGATAGTGAATTACATATATTTCCTTCTAATTTTGTATGATGATATTCCTCGGATAATAGAAACGAAAATCCGTTTGAGTTCTTTACCCTGATTAAAACTTTAGACTTTTTATATACATGTAAAATAGTTTTGTTTCTTGCATGTAAATCATTCACAATAGCTTTGCCAAATTGAATGTCAGAGCATATCACAATATTCTTTAAAAGTGTAATATATAACACGTGCGTATTGTGGTAATTATATAACTATCTACCACCAACTCATTTTTATTTATCCAAATCATTTACCTAAACTGAGAAACTTTTCACTCATTTTAAGCTATTTCAACTCTTTTTCATCAAATTCAAACAATCTCGTTTCCCCCTTTATTTCTCTTTCTTTCATTTTCCACTCCCTCATTTTTCATCCTCTCATTCAAACAAATGCTCTTTAAACATCACTGTGCAAAGGAGAGAAAAAAACTATACGAATTAAAGTTAAATTTCACTTCATTTCATTTGTGAAAAAATGAAGTTGTGTCAATGGAAAGGGGAGAATGACTATGTACCATATATATCATATGGTCTGAAATGAGGGGAGGGAGTATTATCAAGCATATTAAAGTTAAATTTCACTTCATTTCATTTGTGAAAAAATGAAGTTGTGTCAATGGAAAGGGGAGAATGACTGTGTACCATATATATCATATGGTCTGAAATGAGGGGAGGGAGTATTATTAAGCATCTTACATAGAAATATTGACATACGAGAGGACATAAACTCCAAAAATGGCCAGAAAATAACGGGGAGCAGCATGGCCTTATATAGTAAAAAATAAATTCTACGGATATGGCTTGATGCTTAGAAGCAGTGATTTTGATAAATTTATCCATGATTGTTGTACCACGAACTTACTTCTTGGAGGAACGGTACTACTAGAAACAAACATGGGGAGGAATGAGCTTTCCTGGATTCATGATATTGTTGGGATCCAGGACTGATTTTATTTTTTTCATTGTCCTCAATGCTTCCACTCCGAGTTCTTCTTCAAGATACTGCATAAAGTACACTTTCAGAGCGAAATTATAATTATAAAATATATGGAATACTACATTTGAAAATAAAATACGCTCTTACAGAACCATAAACCATCAAAACAAGATTGTCTCTCGACAATCTTTCTGGGTAAATTATGATTCATAATAACAACCACTGCGGAAAACATGATCGGCTTATTTCTTGTTTATCTTAATATAAAACAAGGCATTCATTCTGCGGCCGCCGAGCAGTCAGATTACTGTCAAAGATTGTTTTCTAAAGCTAATAGCCTAAAGACACCATATAGTTTTTAAGATTTATTAGATTAAGCAACATTCGGAAATTTCATAAGTAACGGAAACCACGCGTAGATCTTTAAAGAATCACAGATATTAGTGCAGTACCTTCATTTTTCCAGTGCCAACACCGTGTTCACCAGTACAAGTTCCTGTTTGGAAGAACCATAAGCGAATTTCAAAATTACAACGGCTTTACTGACATTATGACTTTTAGAAGAAAAACACAGAATATTAAAAGGCACCTGAAATACAGACTAACAGGCAACAGCTAGAGTCAACAAGTTAATGATAATACCTTCCAATGACAAGGCCGCATGAACCATAAATTGGTTGAGTCTCTCTGCCTCCCGCCGCTGTTCTTCTTGGCTAGGATCAAATAGAATAACAGTGTGGAAATTACCATCACCAGCATGAGCAATTACTGTGCTGGCAGGGGGACACAATACATACACGCATTGATCATTAGTGTGTTTGATCATCCACCATCATCAGGTAACATGAATTATGACCAATAGAATTTAAGTCCAGTATCCAGAATCAAATAACTCTGATCATGATCAGACTTACCAAACTAGTGGTGATGCATCCAGCTCCTTTTTAGACCTTGAAATTAAATCACCAAGGTGAGATAAAGGAACACATACATCCTGCGGGTGTTAAATTACCACCCCACAAAAAAGAAAAGAAAAAGGTCCTCAGAAAAACATAAATGCAATGGGAAGTCTAGAACAGGTGGAACTCTTCTCATTCAAAAAACTTGGAAAATCCAAACATATTCAAATGCAAGTTTAAAAACGCTTCATTTCCCATGCTTTCTCTTTCAGGTCTTCACACAAGCATTCTATTCATTTGACCTTGGGACTAACATGAAGATTACAGAGAGGCCAGGCAGCTCAGCTAAATCTTATAAAAAATTATTGTGTGAAAGAAAAAAATTGCTGTCATTCTATTTCCCCATCAACAAGTACGTGCACTGATATCCACATTGACTTGGTTTGATATGTATATCTTCACTTGAAATCAGATCAATGTATATATATTTTTATAATATGAAATTCTTTAGTTGTTTCCTATCAACTAGCATATAATTAAACACTGTAAAAAATAAATTAAGATGTATAATATTTCATTACTAACTCACTGAAATCATTGCCTCCAGATCAGGTTCCATTGCAAAGCAAGCCCAGAGTGCCTCTTTCCTTACCTGTACGAGAACAGAGCATATTGACCTAAATGTACAAGTGAATAGTAATACAGACTAATTGATAATGAGGTCAGCCTCAGTGAATAAGACAGAATAAATAGAGTAACATTGAAAGATGCTATAAAAGAACTAAGTTTACTAGCTGTGGATGGATTTGAACAAACATTGGGTTCAGGGGATGGCAGTGGAGGAAGCTAAGCATAATAAAGGAATAAACTACTACCTTCCAAAGTTCTTTTTTTGCTTCAGGCTCTTCTGCAAATACAAAATCTGAGCCATTGTGCTCAGAAACAATTTTCCGAACAATTTGTGTTTGCTCACGTGCATATGCCTCTGAAAAAAAAAAATATATATATATATATACACACACACACACACCAAGTTAGGTATTACATTTATGAAAGTATAGAGCATCCAATTTAAAGGGCAGTACATTATTGTTGACGTGAATACTGTAATTAGCTTATTCCATAGACAACATTCGACTTTTTCTCTTTCATACTAAGCCATAACTATTACATTTATCATGCTACAAGATTTGTTTTGCCCTTGATATTTTACAGTAAGCCACATATGGTGGAAGAACACAAGGCCATAAGAACCTCATATTGGAATCCCATATTTCATATGTGGGAGTAAAATCTCATACCTTGCAATTGGATCCTAACATTACCAAATCTTCCAAGAAAAATCTGAATTTTCTCATACATTTGAAGAATGTGATTTGAAATGCTATGAGTTTTGATCTATGATATTTAATATATTCAAAAAATATATTCTATGCCAAGCAACAATTTGAAATTACACCAATAAGAAGAATATGAAAGGACTAACCTGTTCCTATAAATTCAAACATTAAGGTTGGACATTCAGGCAAATTTTTCCCATTAGCAATATTGATAGCTTTCACTTGAACTTCATCCAGTAGCTCTACCCTTGACACCTAACCCCCATAAACAGCAACTCGTAATTGGATAGAGAGAAATATTGATATTCCAATCCAGAATCCTACCTGTACACCAGACCTCATTGTGGCAATAGCAACATCTGCTGCATCCTTCACAGAAGGAAAATTGCACATTGCAACCTGTGCATTTTGATTAGTCAAATAACCCATATGATTCTGATCAGATACACATAGCAACAAATACAAATGTACTCTTGCAGAATAAAACATATATGAGTTATCTGAATAAATATCCCCTCATGCACCATCTAAATAAAAAGTCACCGCCAGTGAAAATAAAGAACCATGGCTCAAAAGCATTTTTCACCCTATGGTCATATGACAATATTGTTCAAATAAACTGACTTCTTGTTTTATATCTCTAATCGCCAATTCCAAAATTTTATGAAATACAACAGGCAAGTACCAACAGACAATAAGTGAGAAAATGGAAATTCAACTCATAATACAAGTGGATCAGCTGCTAAGATTTCCTAAAAGTTGAGATTGATATGGAAAATGAACCCACAGAAACTTAATTTAACAGAACAACAACGTGAATAATTAAACTAAATCAATAGTTTTATTACTTTTATATAACTTTAGGTAATTGAAAGAGTGAACGTGTACTCTTCCAAGACCTTGGACTGGCCCAAGAGCTTGAAGTGGCCATGTACGAAAGTTGCAGGAGGAAGAAACACAAGGCAGTGGAAAAGGTATAAAGCAATTTTCAGAGGAACCTTTAGTGGGGGTAAGGGGGAGAGACGTCTAAATATTGGATGCTGCACTATTTAATCATGAACTGCTGTTTGTAAATTAAAAACATCCCAGGATAGAAACTAGAAACACAACATTACTATCCAAATTTAAAATTTAGAAGAACACAGCTTGCATTGATACATATCAAGGATCAAAACCAACATTAAAAAGAGAATGTAATATACAATTTAGTATGTTCATCCCAATAACAAAGTTCAATGGACCATATCAAATTTGAGAAAAGGATTAAGTTAATCAATGTACCACTGAATGCTGAGGAATTTTCTGAAGCCGCAGGGTTACTTCTGTTATAAGACCAAGTGTTCCTTCACTTCCAATCATCAAGCGGGTCAAGTCATACCTAAAATATATAGTTTGAAGGAAAAATTCAGTAGCTTAGCTTGCAATTACACAGTCCCAAGAGGGATTCTTTGAAGAATTTTGCAATGTATTGCATGGGAGTTGTGTTTCTTGCTCCATGAGAAAAAGGATATGTTTACAGATGTTAGGATTTCACAACGCCTGATGGTATGATCAATGTAATCATTATTAGGCTTGGATATTCTTCATATTACAAGCTATTTCTAAGATTTTGTTAAACCTTAAACCCAAATTATAAAAGTTGAAGCAGTAATAAATGTTTGGACATATGATGGCATAAGTGAAAATTTTTCAATGCAGTTTATATCCAGGTTTGACATTTAACTCTGCAGATTTTCTGATTCCTAGTGAACAAATTGACCAAGCATATTCAAGATGAAGTGTCTTGGCGAATTGTTTTGCTAATGACATTGTTTTGAGGATGGGTGCTAGAGTTGGAGTTGCAGGGAAATGCTTTGGAGACCGAGAATTTCAATTGAGAACATCAGACAAAATTTATTGATTTTATGTCATCAAATACTAGAAAAGTCATCATAATCGACGGAGGGACTGTTAAGGATGTCAAATATCGTATCCAAGAAGGATAAATGATGTAGAGAAGTGTCTTGGTCAATTTATTGTTTTGTTGATAGAATTTGCCAAATATTTTTCTCTTTCTAGTTCAATCATACTAACCCAACCTCTTGGAAAGCACACCAAAGAGTAAAAATTATAAGTGAAATGAATTAATAGCTAAAGGGAACAAAATGAAACAGACCCTGCAGCACTCTTCCTGGCACGTGATGCAGTCTTCACAATGTCTCCATTGGCAAGAACCACCTGGAATACACATTGCACAATAAATAGAGCATCACATCAATACATTAGAAACCAAAAATTGGGATTAACAAACCTTTAGACTGATGACATTATCGCGCATAGTTCCATACCTACAAAATTTTAAGGGGAACCATTATGCTCAGTAAGATGGAACATTTTTATAGTTTTTTTTAACAGTTTTCATAAGATCAGGAAATGTTGAATTAGGGAATTGCATCAACATTAAGCTTAGTTATTTTAAGCAATAAGCCTCAAGTAAAAGACCTTCAAACCAAATATTTGACCTTATAAGGAGACGAGTGGCAACAACCAAGATGAAACATTTAAACCAGCATGTACCAGTGTGTTCCAATGACAAATGATAATATGCATCAGGGTGACTACCTCACAGCTAATGAACCAGAGCAACGTGTAGCACACATGCCTCCAATGCTAGCACCAGGACCTGCTTGTAACAAATAAAAATTTAACTTAAAATATTAAGCCTCTTTGACCTTCAACTATCAGAGATATCCTGAGTCATAACCAACTAACCTGGATCAAGTGGAAAAAATAGTCCATAAGGTTCCAAATACTCATTAAGCTCCATCCATCCAATGCCAGGCTCAACAACAACATCCATGTCATCAACATGTAATGCTTTCACAGTCTAGATTATACCACTACACAGTGTAAGTATGACAGATAAAGTGAAATTCACTTATTTGCATCCCACTTAGTACCTATATGCACACATGATTATATTCTGTATTCTGCATGTGTAAATACAGGATTAAGTGTACTTACACAACACAGTGTAAGTATAACAGCTAAAGTGAAATTCACTTATTTGCATCCCACTCAGTACCTATATGCACACATGATTATATTCTGTATTCTGCATGTGCAAATACATGATTAAGTGTACTGTCTACATAACGGTGCAAGCCAATAAACAATATTACTCTAATGATACTACAATAATCATCAAAAAAATATACAGTTGCTGAATCTAACAAGAACTTCTGTACTCCAAATTCAATTAATTAGCAAGAAATAGATGCAACAGAATGGCTTTAGAGTTTTGTGATGATGATGCAAAAATTATTTCCATAATTTCTAATAACATATAAAACAATAATGCATTGATTAATGTGTTCGTAGAAAAACCTCTAGCATTCTACAATGGTGATGGTCAATGCATATTACAGTTCAGCACAACATTAAAACTATGTATTCCATGGGTTGACAAATATAATTCTTAAATTTTACAGAAAAGGAAGCATAAAAAAATAATATTTGAAAATATATAACAATTTGGATTGTCTTGAACCCAAAATACCAAAAGTTTTAAGCTATTAGGTGAGTGCACATAAATGGTTTTACATGGCATCTCTGACAAATATTATGATAAGGCAAGAAGATATTTAGGCCACAAAGAAAAAGCATATAACCTCTATGAGCTCTCAACTCTACCCTAAAGGCAACAAAATTAAGAATACATCTGAGATCAATTCAATACAAGCCTTAACTTTTATTTCAGAGGGGAAAAATACTCCTTAGAACTAAATACAAGTGTGTAAAATTGCTTCCTGTTTTGCAGACTGAAGACAACTCCACAGGCAGGTACAATAATGCACTTTCCATAAAAAAAAAAAGTCAATTCTCTTTGTATTTAACCTTATGGAGAATGGTCGGGTGAGTGCTTATAGTCTTGCATCAAAAAGAACATGCTCAATTCCAACAAAGGACGTCTTATTTGTTCACAGGAGGAGTAGAATTTTTCATGAAGGATGAGAATGAAATGGAAAAGGAAGAGTAAGATTTCTTCCAGAAAAAATGAGAACCAAAAGGGCAACGTAAAAATTGAAATCTATGGATTTAATACCCATTCCAAGCCAATAAAGGTGTCTTCAACTTTCTACAAGTCTATTGTGCCTGATTTAATCTCAAACATATCAAAGACAAGTTGTCTTCAGCAACTCTAAAGCAGACATGGGGCCAAATTGGCCTTACAAGAGTTTTGCCATAGTCCATTAGAATCAAATATATACTTCATAATTCATAATTATCGCATACCACTAATAATTATATGCAGATATTATACTATCATAATTGAACATGCACATACTTTCATTAATGACATGTCAATGCAAACCCCTCCATGAGGGGATAAGGTGTGACCCTCGATTGATGTAGCTCCACCATATGGTACAATAGGAACCTGTTCACCAAAAGTTATTTTAAATGAAACAGAGAAAAAATAAAAAACTAAATTACAGATATTAGTTTCTCAACATCACAATCATTATTTATTATTAACTTCATTGATCAAAAGGCACTCTACTAGCCTGCCATATAACTGCGTGATTTAAAATTTAAATTGTTAGGTAGTGGTCATGGCATGTCTTTTTTGTCTTTATAATGTAAGTTCAAATAATATGTCTAACTTAGCAATAAAAGAACTCAATACTACTAGAAGAAGCAGATGACATGGTTTAAACCATTTGCAGATGCTTTAATACAAGTAAACCAAAAGAAATGATAAATGTAGTACAAAAACATTGTGCAATCAGATGAACCATCTTGATGAATTAGTTGGGTGGCTAAAAAAAAAGAATTATACTTTGGATTGTGACCATTGGATGAAGCAGTCCAATGAGACCCATTATGCCTTCGAAAAACTGCTGGGGTATCACAATAGACATATATGGTTGCAACAAAGATAGAGAAGATAAATTCATAATTGAATATAAGGTGAAAGAAACATATATGTATTTGATGAAAGGATTATAGTCTTGTTTGAGAACTAGACAAAAAAAAAAAGACAGGACCAATTTCGTTATGATGAAAACAAAAATAAATTCCAAACACAACAATTCAAGTATGAAGGGGCAGGAGAAATAAAGGTTTCTTTTTAAGGGAGAAAAATAAACACAGAAGTTGTGATGAAAAAGCAGGGTCAAGAGATATATAGATTTGGTTTGATCCAAATGCCTTTATTATGAAATGTTAAGGCAAAGCAATAACCTAGAACATGCTAAACAACGTTTGTTGAGTTAGAACAACTTGAACCTTATGAATGTTACATAAGTTGACGACCTTAGATACCTCCTCTTCAGATCTGCAAATAAGAGTACAGTGCAAGAAAATAAATACATGCGGATGCTTTAACTTCTACCACAAGAATGTATCCACAATATTTTAAAAACCTCTCCTACTCTCCCTTGTTCAAGTATTAACTATTTAGAAATATGAGAAGTCTTTTTGATATATTGTAATTGTATGTAAAAAATGATAGACAGGTTAGACAAAAATTTTGAAATCAACAATATGACACATCAGAAAGTCATTACATCTCACATAAGCATTTGCACGTAACAAATGTCCTGAAATATCTTAATGAAATGGGATATTAGACATAAAAGCCCTAAATTCATGTAAATAAAAATATATAGCTCTGCAAGGGTTCAGAGGCCTGATGGAAATGAACCAATTTACCAATCTGCAAATATCCAGATTGACCAATGTTGTGCAGAAAATTATTTTAATAAAGAAATTAACCTCGTTATACCAGAACTGTCTGTTTTCAAACAGCATTCAGCATTCAGGTCAAACGTAGAAAAAATAAATACTTGTTTTAAGGTAGAAAAACACCACAAGCAAAAAGTTATAGCATCATCGCTGCATCAGCATATGATATATCAAAGTGATATTCAGGATACAGGCATCTAACATCACTGGGTCCAATTGCTCTGATGATCACCTACTATATTATAACTGTCACAATGTTACAACTCCACTTGAGAAATACAACACACTATCAGCATAGCTTAGCAGCAAGTATTTTCAATAGTTTTATTTTGATAATCGTAATGGAAAGAAAGAACAACATAATTTAAGTCTCTTCAAAACAATAATATTTGGAAGAACACTGCAACAGAAACTTCCAAGGTCTTTCTCAATGCAAGTAACAAATTGTGATATAGTTAAAATTTAATAGGGCAATGCAATCACTGCAACATTGCAAAAACAATGATCAGATGAACGACGAAGCAAACAGAAATTTCACCCAAAGCTTCAATTTCGTGTATGTCTCACCTTGGATAAACGATCACATCTGGGATATTAACAGCCTTGTGAAAGCTGTTTTGTGGTTTTCCATGGATATATCTTTCGTCATAATCAACTGATATGTTATCCTGTAGGAATGAAACATTATAACAATGCAGGTTGACAATCACAAGGTAGAAGTTCCAAAACAATTGCTCATTTAGTTTGACTTCATTCAGAACACACTAAAAGTATTCGTGAGCGCTAACTAACAACCAACCAATGAAAAAGTAAAACTAGCCTGCCTTCCAAAACACATACCAAGTTTCACAAATTAGAATGTAAGTTGTAACTAAACCACCAGACAAGAAATAGCAAGAACTACGAGAAATTTTCAAATATAATTGATCATCAAATTATAACCGACCGAATGATTTCAAAGCCTGTCTTTCCTATGAGCACATTTACAGAATATTAAGAGAAGCCAACATATGCTGTACCTGACAGATGATTTTCAACTCCTCAAGAAGCTCCCTCGGAAATTCCTTCTGCGATCCCTTAACAACGTATTGCGTGCTACCTTTGCCCCCAACATTCACACCTCTAACATCCGTGATCAAACAATTACTTGATTAATCGAGACTATTCACAACTAACTAGTAACTACTCTTTAAACCATTACAAAAACATAACAGTTCTCGTATCCACACGGAAGTATCAGAATCAGTTCATGCATGCTTAGAAGTTCCTAGTAGCATATCCTTCAAAATAAAAAACAACTACGGCCGTAACTCTATAATCTCTAAAAAAAAGACGAGAGAGTAAGCACATATAATATCATATCACTAAATCATGTTAGGTTTTCACAGCACACGTGTCGTCTGAATTCATAAGCGACGAACGAGTAATAATCGATGAATTCAAATTGAGGCATTAAATTTGGGAGAAGAGAACCTGTCGGAGTCGCAGAAGGAGGGACTGAAGTGTGGATGAAGAGCAAGTGATCCAGCGGAAAGAGCGAGAGCGAAAGGAAGCAGAGAGGTTGAGCGTGCATTCCTGGTAGAGTCGTTGTTGAAGACGGTGGGTGCGTATTTATTGTGGAGAGTGCGGTAGCGATGGAAGAACTTGGAGGAAGAAGAACGTAAGCGAAAGAACCATGACGAGAAATTTGACATGATAAGGGTAGTTCTATCTTTTCTCCCCAATTCTATTTCTAATTTTTAGCTACACTTTGTTTTTTTGTCTATTGTCTTCATCGGATCTATGTCTGTGCTGCTTCTTACTAATGATGAAGTTAATTTAAGAAAATCAATCGTTAAAACCAATCTACATTTTCACTTATTGAATTTATTTTACTTCTTATAAGAAATAAAAATTCATAATATTCTGGACAAACAATGTCTAAGCAACAAAGAATATAATTGTTTACATTCTGTCATCTTCATCCAGAAAACAAACTGGTGACATTTTCGTATTAAACAATTAGATTCTATAAGAATTTATAAAAAATAACTATCATGTTCAATATTAATGTTATTTTAGAATGAGTTAATTAATAGGATGTGATAATTGGTGGCGTGTTTTTTATTTATCTCATAAACAACAATATTTGGACAAAAGTAACCGAACATCGTTTTCCTTAAAACTAACTTTTGTAAATTACAAAAGATAACTAAGTTATTTGGAAGATTAGTCTTTGCAAATATTTTGTAATAACTGTACTGAATGACCTATCGGTACATCGGCCTAATGGGCCAAACCCAAGAGGTCACAGGCTGCTAGTTACGGATAGACCTTGTAGCAGAGTTTGAGGCGACCGACCCATCGATCAGACGAGTTAAACACCTTTGATCGTTTGAAACTACTCACCCATAAAAGATAATCCGTCAGGTCGTGTGACCATCGGTCGGTCGGTCAAGTGGAAAACTTGGATCAATCAGCCAGATTAATTCAAAAAAACAAGTCAGTAATCATGATTAGAGCTGTCAAAATGGGTTGGAATCTGCAAGCTAACCCGGCTCACCACGGGTTCGGATTAGGTTGAAATTTTTTTACAAATTTTAATACGGGTTGATTTTTTACCCGGCTCATTTAGAACCCGACTCATCCGGGTTGAACCCGTGGTGAGCGTGGTGAGCCGGGTTGGCTCACCAACCCATAGATAAAAGGATTACACAAGTGTTTTTTATTAAGTTGAGTTTTACATTTAGGACATGTTAGGTTTTTTTTTTCCAACACATAAATAATTTGTATTTTTTTTTATTTTGGTTTGTATTTAGATTGTATTAAAGTTTATTTAGATTTTAATTAGAATTATAATTTAGTTTTGACTTAAAATAAAATAAAAAAAATTATATTTTTTTTAATTAAGTGAACCCGTGAGCCAACCCGTTTAACCTGCCAACTCGTGGTGGATCGAGCAGGGTTCAAATTTTTTTGGCTTGCTAAAAAGTGAGTCGGGTTGGGTTGGCTCACTAAATCATAACCTGTGGTGGGTCGAGTCAGATCGGGTCGAGTTACCCGTTTTGACAGCTCTAATCATGATTAAGAGACCATTGAGCCGTGATTAAGGAGCCCTAATTACAGGTCCACACCGAAAACTATAAATAGGGACCAAAGTAGGTTTGTGAGGATTTTTAATTCGCATTTATTGCAACAGTTATAATTATCAACCGATTGAGGAAGAAGGAAAATTGCGTGGAGTGGAAGACATAGCAGGTTACTCGGGAAGAAAGCATACAGAAGAAAGAGGGATAATTTGAGTATTAATAGTAGGTGCTTGATCCCTACACCCGAAACAATAACTAAAAAGACAATTACATGAAATTGAGAGATTAAAATTTGAGATAATGAATCACGATTTAAATAATTTTCTTAATGGAACAATTTATATGTAAATTTTCTTAGTTCAAGATTCCAAGTATTAGATACAAAACTTACGCTATATATTTTATAAGAAAAAAGAATGATATATATAATTTTAGAGAAACACAACTCTCTCCATTATAATTAGAAATATATATATATATATATATATATATATATATATATATATATATTAAAAATTATAGGATTTGACTTTGATCAAGATGAGTCAAAATAAAAAAGTCACACGATAAAGAAAAACTTGTAAAAAAAAAAATCATAAAGTCAAAATTTCTATTAAAGTATTATAGATTAAAGTTAACTTGAACTTAAGTCAAGTCAATCTCAAAATGATAAACATAGATCCAAGTAGTAGTTCTTCATACCCTACCCGTTAGATAAATATTATCCATATTACCCAGACACTCATGGATATTTACAAAATTATTTAAAAAAATATTTAATCATAAATTTAAATAAAATACATCATTGTCATAAATTTTAAATAAAGTTCAAATAAACTCAAGTTCATTCAAGTCCAAATAATTATAAAAGTAAATATAAAATAACATCAACACAATAAAAAAAATTTAATTAGTGTTTAGATCAACAAACTCACTTTTTCCGATTGATTCTTGAAACAAAACCAGGTAACTTTTTAATGTTTCTACTATAAAAAGAAATTATTAAAGAGGTTATAAAAACAATTTATGGAGTGAGTATACATAAATTATACATGTAATTAATCTTAACAAACCAAAATTGTGTTCCATACTATTAAAATAATAAAACTCATACATTAGTAGTTTTCGATGTATACGAAACTCATGAAATAGTAAAATAATAAATAAAAATGCTATTAAAATGATAGAAGTCATATGATAGTAATTTTCAATTCATACGAAACTCATTAAACATTAAAATAATAAATCAGAAAATCAGTTAAATAAGAAAATCACATGAAACCATATTTTTCAATCCGTAGGAGTTAATAAAATTCAATTCTTAAGAGTTAATAAACCTCAATTGTCACATACTATTGTCACATACTAAGTATTTTTATTTGGTTAACTTTATCATTTAACAACAAGCATCCCATAAACGTTTATATAGGGTTTGATGTATATGCCTAATTTCAAAGAGAAGAGAGAGAAGAATGTCAAGGGTGTTTATGCGGGAAGAAAACAATGTACCAATACCTGAAACTAGAAGAATGAAGATAGAAGACAAAATGTATAGCTTAAAAAAAATTAGATCAGAATGTTTAACAGATACAAATTTAGATTGAATTCATGTCAAATTGATCAAGTTATGGTGTGGTGTACTGTTACTCTACTTATTTATTTTTTATTTCTATTCTTCCGCTAGAAAATGCGTCTCCTTTCTTATTCTTTAAGAGAGATTTTTCTTTTCAGAGATAATATTTCTTACCGTTGGTTGAGGACTTGTTTTTCTACGTAATTTAAAGCTTTAGTTTCATTTGCTAGTGTGGAAACAACGCAAACACATATTGTGTGAAAACAGGTGGAAAGATGGAGAGCAATCAAGTAATACAAGTTAGGCAAGAAAGAGATTAGAAACCGAGTGACTAATTTTATTGGTATTATAGTTACCTAAAATTTGGTCTTTGAATCCTAAATTCAATTATAAAGGAATTTTAAATGCTATAATTAAAGTTCTAAGATTCAATTTTAACCCTAAACAAACTAATAATCAAAACGCTGATAACCTCTCTTCATTACTCTAAGAAATGTTTATATCAAATTTCAAGTTTAAATATAATCAGAATAACATGTACTTGATAACTTCCTTTGATATGAAAACAAAAAATTGACTGTCAATTAGACTGTTACAGGCTTTGCCTTAAATTTTTGAAAAGTGACAGCTGAGGATGCCACTTTGTCTTTATTTACTATTTCCCTCTTCATTCTAATGGCTAAGGTATTAGGAATTAACTATATAAATCCTACCTCACCTAACAGTTCAGTCAAGGCCAAACGCAAACTCAAAGTCTTGTAATTCTTCCAGGGATTTCTGTATCTGTTAACAGTATTCTACTCAGATGTTTCCATTGCTCAAGTATAAAAGCCTAGCGCAATCCAATTGCATATGTGGACTGTAAATTCCAGTATTCCTTGGATTGCTTCAATGTCTCAACTCGTTCACTAGCTAGCCTCTCTCTCCAGTAATCTCTGCACCTGCAAAAAAAATCTTGAATATGAATGCGATGCCTCTATGCACATAAGAAGAAAGATAATGTTACCATGTAATACCTTCTTTTCACAAGTAGATCAAGTTCTACCATACGCACAGCCTTAGAATAACCGCCAACCTGTATTAAGAAGAGCATTTGTCCTTTACAAAAGTATGTTTTCATAATTCAAAATTTTAAAATATAAAGCAAATCAGAATATGCTTTAGAGCCCCAAGGAATAGGATAAATGACATAATCACTACACTTTTGTCATAAGGAAGCCATAGGGAAAAGTGAAAATATTCTATGTTTTGAGAAGACAAAGAATAGAATCTGCTGATCAATGTTATCCAAGATAGGCTACTGCGCATCTACTTATCTTATAGTTACGTACTCTTAAAATGAAGATATTTATGAGTTTGAAAAACCTATTTATACAGTTATTTGGAAAAGGAAAGCAAGGTCCATAAAGAACCTTCACCAAACTGACACCTATGGAGTTGCATAATTGCATCATTGACTTCTATGCTGGCTTTAATTGTTTACCAACATGAGTTTTATTTTTTTAATCCGATATATCAATGCCGAGTAAAAAATACACACCTCTCTGCATATAGGACACTTCGACTCTGGACTGGCAGCTTTAAGGCCTTGAAAAATCATCACAGAGGCAGCTGAGCAAGCACATGACTTACAGAAGATATGACCACAACTCAAAGCATAAGGGTTGAAAACAAGATCCTATCATATCACAATCCAAACATTTATAAGAAATAATGATGTGTGTGTGTGTGTGAGAGAGAGAGAGAGAGAGAGAGATCTTTTCCCTTATTTTCTAGTGTAGCATACAATTAGGAACTTACCAGACAAATTGCACAAGTTAGAGTATACTCGAGCTTAATAGAATCAGGAAGAACCAATGTCATTACATCTCTATTTAAGTTTAGATCACAAGAAAAGTGACCATAGACTCCATCAAGCTCACAACTATCAAGTCCAGTAGAATTCAGATAAAAAGCACCCAATTCAATTATCCAAGGAGAGTGCAAAAGTTCAATGTGTTCAGCATGCATCCTAGATTTGAAGTTCTCCCCATTAACAGAGCAGTGTACCTGACGCCAAATAGAAAAGGATAGAGTGAACCCAAAAACTAAAACAGAGAAGTATAAATGAAAAGAGTTAACATTAGGCAATCATCTCAGATGTTGCATACTTTATCATATTTCTTAAGTATTTTCCTCATTGCAATAGCATTCATGGCAATGTACTCAATTAGAATCCTCCCTTCTTGAGTAAGGGTTTGCCTATCACTTCTAAAGCACTGCCGCAAACGCAATACATATCTGTGTAGTCCTGAAGAAATGTGAAGATGAAGGAGATGCTGAACTCTTGAACTAAAGTACCCCACCACATCAGATGCTTCCTTCATCAACTCAGAGAAGAACTGTTGGTCACATACTACAAGTGGAAAACAAAAATGTTCATAATTAGACTACAGAAAGTAATACACTTCAGTTAAATTGAAAGAGACATCAACATATTCAATGAGTACTTTGACTATATCAAGTTATAAATCTAGTTGAAAAATATATAAGTAAACAATTTCACTCAAAAAATTAGAAGAACACAATAAACATTAGAGGAGGGTCAACAACACATTCTCTAACATACTCTTCAAGCACATTTTCTCCTATTATATAATGCCCTTACTAAAAACTACAAAATGAAAAATGGGGTTTATTAATTAGGGATTTCAAATCCATACAAATTGGTGATTTCCAACTAATTTTAGCCAATGGTAAATAGTGTACTAGAAAAAACAGAGAGTGTTGCTAACATTTCTTCGACCATCTTAATGAAAGTAACTTTCAACCTTATAAACAACCATGGACAGCATTAACATCCTCCCACAGGCCATCCCTATTTTTTAGAAGCTATTCTCATTATAAAAAGTTAAAGCCAGTAATATCTATCACTTGTTCTTGGATCTTGAGAAAACAGGAAAAACATGAAATACAATCACTCTCATTTTTTATTCCTTAACCTAAAGATCTATTGTATTAAATATTCCACAGTCTCAACAGGACATCAACCCTCGATTTGGTCCCTGCTAACGACATGAGCATGTGCCCTACCTCGTAACCTAGCATGACGCCAGACAAGTGTGTTTCACATGACCATATATACAACACACACAAAAACGAGAACTTGCAACTCGGGGTGGCCCCAAACACGAAGTAAAAACTCAAAACCAAAAGAAACACTTACATGGGCAAGACTGACACTGACACAGCAGGTCCTTATCTGAAGAGGTGTCTTTCTTGCAAGTCTTCAACACTTTTTTCAACCTGCTGTATTCAACGTGAGCACATTTCTCGCCCAAGAACCACTCCCGCTCTTCCTGCAGGTACTCTCTGAATGCACACCCGAATTTCATCTCCCCCTTTTTCCACTTCCAGATCCTAATCGAATAAAGAAACTTCACATAACAATTAATCAATTAATTAATCAAGAACAGTGATTCTGGAAAATACGTCTGGTTAATTCTACAACGTACCAGAGCGAGCTGATTCGACTATGTGTGAGGAAATTGAGAGATAAAAGATAAAAGATAAAAAATAGAATTATGATATATAGCTATCGGTGGTGGGTGAGTAACCGGGGAAGAATGTAACTGGTGGCGAGATAAGCGGTGGTGGATTTTGGTTACCAGGAGTTTCTCCGGAGCAAGACGAAAAAATTTATGCTGTGAGTACGAGAATCAAACATCGGAGGGATCTTGTGCCGTCTCAGGCTTCATCCAGAACAAAGCAACGTGAGTTTGAAGCCACCGAGACCCGCGCATATTTCGGAATTTTTGTTTTTTATTTCTTTTCCTGGACCACCGAAACAACCATCAAATATCTCTTACGTGGTCTCCAAGTGTTTTTTTTAATATTCACCAATAAATATTTTCCTTTAGATATTTTACGGTAATTTTCGATCATTTATTAGTCATAAACACCGGTTGTAACTTATAACATCTCAATTAGGCTGGTCAAAAGAAAACAATAAATTTGAGATATGAAACTTATCAAAAAATATTAATATTAAATCATTTTTAAAATATTAAATTATATAAATATTATATTAAATTTATTTTTTCTGTCAAAGATTCAATAAAATACTAATTACCTCTTTTATTGAAAAAGATCTTCAAAGTTATGGCAGCACAACAAAACTGAAAAAGTTAAAATTAGATTTCTAAAATAACCTCTTTAATTTTTTAATTAAATTGCTAATAAATTTATACTTTATTTAAAAAAAATATATTACTGTAAAATCTCAATAATTTAAGTGTTAACCCGTGTCTTGAAGTATTGGTTATAAATAATTAATATACTTCAAATTCTATAAAAGTATACAGATAATTATAATATTAAATAAATTTCCATCTAACTATCATAAATTTATTTTATTTAAAGAATAAAATTGTCCATAAATAAATAAAACTCAAATTAATAATTTATTTAATGTCTATCTATAAAAGGTTAAAAAATAATTAAATAATAAAATAATTATATTTTAATGTTGCTAAAATTAAAATATAATCAAGTGTAAGAAAATAAAATTAACTTAAAGGAATAACAAAGTTTAGTTTATAACAAAAAAAAAAGATAAAAATCTCTTTGAAATTTATAATTTTTTTAAAAATTTATGTGATTAAAATATTGCATTTTTATGTGAATTGTTTTTATTTTTTTCATAATATTTTTTGTTATTTTTTCAAATTATTTTTCTTTTTTATGTTTTAATTTTATTTTAATTTTTAATAATATAAAAATATAATTATTTTATTATTTAATTATGTTTCAAATAAATTATTAATTACAAATGTATTTATTTATAAAAATATTTATCTTTTAAATAAAATAAAATAATATTTACGATGATTAGCTCAATATTTATTCAATATTAAATTTAATTATATATTTTAATAAAATTTAAAGCACATTAATTATTATTAATAAATACTTTAAAACAAATATTTAAGAAAATTTAATATGCATTAAAGTCTATAACAATTCATAATTAATTGTAATATTAAATAAAATATAACCATTTTATTTTATTTAAAAGATAAAAATATTTATAAATATTCTACAATTATTATAATATTTTAATTTAATATTTACCGATAAAAGTTAAAAAATAATTATATTTTAATATTATTAAAAATTAAAATATAATTAAATATAAAAAAGTTTAAATTATCATAAAAATTAACAAAAAATAGTATTCAACATTTAAAAAATTTACAGAAATAATAATTGAATTTTCAAAATTCTTATTTTTATTATTTAAAAATTTTAAAAAATACATTTATCTTTATAATCAATTATATATATTTATACTATTTTAATTAATAAAATTAATTATTTCAATTTTTAAAATAAAAATAATAAAATCAATACATATTTATTACTCTTTAACCGTGCCTTTGAACCAATTAACCCTCGCCTTAAAATAATAATTAATGTTCTCATTATTAAAAGGAAGTAGACTACTAGCAGCATCATTAAACGAAGTATAGTGGTTGGGATTATATAATAATAACTTCTCTTTTCAACGTGTGTATTGAATGCTTTTAATGATGCTTATTGAATGCACTAATTCCGTGTTAGTTTTTTATTCTGGGGAGTAAGATGTATTTAATGTTATTAAATTCATATGTATGAAAACTAAGACTTAAAGTATGTATATTTTAGTAGAATATATTAATATATTAATATTGTAATCATTTTAATTATAAATTTTGTACTAGTTTAATTTCTTTTTTTAAATATCAAATTGATTTTATTTATTTATTTATTTTTAATTTGTCTAATTTTTTAAAAGTTGATGTAATTAATATAATTTTAATATAAATTTTAATGAAATTTTTTTATTCATTTTAATAAATTTAACAAAAATAATCGAATTCTATAATTTTTACAAAATAAGATCAAATTAATACTAAAATAAAGTTGAATAATTAACTTAATACTTTTAAACGAAAGGTTTAAATACTTTTTTGGTTCTCATTTTTGTACTATTTGTTGTAGATGGTCCTCATTTTGACATAATGTTTAAAATGGTCATCATTTTGACCCAATGTTTAAAATGATCATCATTTTCGCAATTCGTGTTTTATTTGGTCCTTTTTCTGTAACGATGTTTAAATCATTAACGGAGCATTGTACAAGTGACACGGTTTGCATTAGGGTGTGTTACGCATACTGTACATATGACTAATTAACGTTCATTTTTCTTTCTCATAAGACTTCACCATTAACTGGAAAGATGATGGATTGATATATTTCTTCGTAGGTAAATCTCCTAAAGCAGGTTGATATGAAGTCCTCAACATTGACATTGATGAAAATATAAGTACACAATGAATCTGAATGCTCAACATTGCAGCTGTAGGAAATGGCTTCTGACTGTTATCCATTGCTGCCAGCCATATGTACAGTACACGTAACACACCCTAATACAAACCGTGCCACATATACAATACTCTGTTAATGATTTAAATGGCGTTACAATACTCTCTCAATGATTTAAACGACATTACAGAGAAGGACAAAATAAAACACGAATTGCGAAAATGAAAATCATTTTAAACATTCGGTAAAAATGATGACCATTTTAAACATTCTTTCAATATATACAATATTATTTTATTTTCATTTTCCCAACACGCCTATAAGATATATAATCTCATATTTTTATTGTCAATTAAACAATTTAACAAATTATGATAAATAATAGAAATCAAATTCCACATATATATACTTTAATATGAATTGAGCGATTTAATTTAATTTTTTATATAGAAAATGATTTTTTGACAAATATTTTGGTGATAAAGTTGATAAAGTTATAAATAGAGTAATTTTTTTTTGTGAAAGTTAAAAAATTAAAATAATAAATTTTAAGATTATTTTATCAAAAATGATTTTTTTATCAAAATTTCTCAAATAAAACTTTATCAAAGTATTATTTTCATTTTTATATTTTTTTATCTATTACTTTTAATCTATGTAACGGTAACTTGAATTCAATATTATTAATTGTTAAAATAAAAGCACTTCACTGTATAAATTATTTACAAAAATCTAAAATATAATTTGCTTACTTTTTATATGTATATTTTTTTTTATTTATTATAAATTTTAATCAGCTTAAATAAATATATTTTATGAAATCACTAAAGATTTAGTGTTTAAGATGATGGATGAAGATGAATGAAATTTATTTTCTTCAGGAAATTAGAACTCATTGATACATATGGATTTGAGAGCAAATAAAATATTATCATTGGATAAAAATGGATAAACATAAAAAGATGAGAGGAAAATACACCTCAACAATATATATTTAATTAAATACCTTTTAGATTTTCTAAATTCCAAATATGTTTTTATTTTTTAATAATAATAACTAATAATAATAAATTAATATTAACTATATTAATAATAATAATAATAACAAAATAATAATATAATATTAAAACTAATAATAAAAAATAATTATAATAATAATAATAATAATAATAATAACTAGGATACACATTGTATATGCATTTTTTAAATATATGTGATATTATATTAGTAGATGATGATAATGTAATGTTATTAAGTTATTTATAACAATATATAAAGAAGATTCCCTCTTTTATATCAAAACACAAATTTTATCCTTTAAAATATAATTATTTATAAAATTTTTAAAAATTAACTGTTACTTTTACAATTTTTTTTATAAAATTGTCTGTCTCTATTATTATATTTTTCTCTATTTATCAACAGTTATTCTCTCATCCTGATATATTTTACTTTATTTTTAATAAATATAATTTTTATTAAAAATGAGATAATAACTGTTGATAAATAGATAAAAAGAGGAGACCAGAGATAGACAATTTTATAAAAAAGTTTGTAAAAGTAACTGTCAATTTTCGATCAATTTTCAAACATTTTATAAATAATTATTTTTTAAATAATAAAATTGGTATTTTAAAATATGAACACAAAAAATAATCTCATTATATATCATTATAGATAAAAATAATTTATTTTATATTAATTTTAAAATTTAATTAATCGATATTCCTAATAAAATTTGTTAATTTGATCTCAACTTTTAACAAAATTTTAATTTTAAAAAAATTAAAATATTTAAAAAAGTAACTATCCAAATAATTAAATATAATTTTAACTATAAAATAATTTATAATCTAACTATTTTTATACTAAAATATTATTTTATATCTATTAAATTATTCAAAAAATTTATCTTTAAATCTTTTTACTTACACCTCTTCGTCCATCAAACAGTCGACCTCACTTTCTCAACTACATCTCCCAGATCCATATATTGGGTCTACCACAAATCAAACACACCCTGAGAGTTTTTCTTTATCTTCATATTTTTTCGTTGACAACTTTATATACTACAATGACAAAATTAATCTCTCCTCACGTCATCGGCCAAAAGATTTGTTGAGGCAAAGCTAATTCGATCATAAACCCTAATTTCCTTCTCCACAGGTGCGATTCCCAAATTGCTGAGTTCTAAAGCGAATATTAGGGCACGAAAGTTTTGAAGCCGAGGAGGAAAGAGAAGAAGGAAGAGCTTAGTTCTGTTTTCGTTCAAAGACTTTGTTCCAGGTCTTTACCCTTTCTTCTTTTCGTCTATCTAAATTTCACCCAATGTTTGAATGTTTATGTGCAATTTTTCATTCTTTTCTATCCATGGATTTCCAAGTCGCGGGTTTATGTATTTCACTGGAATAGAATGTGGCTTTGCAAGTCGTGTGATACATACTTCGTGATCCTGACGTGTCGTGCATTGTAACAGACAACAAATGAACCAACTGAAGTTTCAGTAATTCATGCATATTACGAGACAATACACACCAACTATCATGATTGCGTGCAAGAAAATCAAGCATCCCTTGTTGTTAATTAGTTGATAATAAATATGATTTAGCTTGTGCTACAGGTTTTTGAGGACAAAGGTATCATAAATTTTGTTTCTAGGTTGATAGAAAGACTCAACCAATCTGTAACTTATTGCTGAGAGAATTTTTCTGATATTTCTCTGAAAAATATTGCTGCATTTCATTTGCATCTGCACCTTATGGACTTGATTGTTATTCTCCGGCTGAATTTGAATTTCAAAGAGGATACAGTTAACTTTGCAATTTCATCTGTGTGCTCATTTGAATCCGGATCAGGTTTCTTACACGCATAATTGAATACCAAAGTAGGTACTATTAGAGTATCTATTATGTACGGAGTTATTTGTATTATGTACTGGAGATTACTACCTGAGTTTAATTTGTGTTTGGCATTACCGGTGTTAAAAAAGCCTAGCATTGTCACTTAATCTGAAGTGATAGTTGATATGACAATATGATTTTTAAGGTACATTTTAGAAGTTAACAAATTTTATGCACATGACAGTTCACATTGAATATCATTATAAACATCATTTACATGTATACACTAATTGTTCTTATTCTTTAAGTATTTATTTTCATTTATATGATGACTTCTGACCAAATGAACCTAGAGTTTTGTTAGTGGTTTAATGCTATACAACCTACTAATGGTGTGCAGGTTCTTGGCAGATGATGAAAACAAAGCAGAAGCGCACAGGAAAAGTCCCAAGTAAAAAAAGTGGTACTTCTTCGCATGACCCTGTTGATTCTCGAGATCGTGACAAAGAGCATGAGGATAGTGATTGGGTTATAGTGAAAAAGCAGAGAGTAACCATTCTGGTGCCTGCTGTGCCTCTCAGTGAGAGATCGTTAATAGCAAACCAAGGACCAAATCATACGCAACTTATGCCTCCTGAATTGGCAAGTAACCATGTGCAGCTTCCCATGGAGACATCTACTCTACATCCTTCAGATAATGAACATGAAAAAACCTTTTTATTGGCTGCTCAAAAAGAGACTCGTACCGAGAATAGAGCACCTCCTATCTTACCTAGACCAACTGTGGTCAATCCATCATCTTCAGATCAGAGAACAGAATCAGAAAATCCACGTCAAATGAGTGGTTTGAAGTCACATAAAGTACTTGGAATTTCTAATACGTCAAAAGTTATTAAGCAGCCCAGAACACTACTTGCACCAAGAAGGCCCTCCAACCTGGAAACTTTGAATAAAAACTTGAGAGCATCAAATTTGGTGAGGAAGCTTGAAAGAGCTGGTGGACTGAGCAAGTGGTTGATATCACTTGGACTGGGGCAGTTTGTGAGAATTTTTCAGGGTAAAGGTCTCAGTAAGTATCAGCTGGTAAATCTAACTATGAAAAAACTCAAGGATATGGGTGCCAATGCAGTGGGACCTCGCAGGAAACTGATCCATGCCATGGACTGTGTTTGTCAGCCATATTGCTTTGAGGCATTGTAAAAGGTTTTAGAATTTTGAAACTATATACAAAAATGTTCCAAGACACGGTACAAATGCAAAACTTTTGTTTCTAGATGTTGTTATAGCTTACAGTACTCGATTCTCAGCGCTTGTTGAGATCTATGCATATATTATATTAGCTTTTAGACGCATTCTAAACAATGCTTCCTTTTAGATTGGTGCGTCCATTCACTTCAATCTGTCATTGCTTGTTGTAAGTAGTTTTACTTCTGGAAGAACACCAGAAATGAGTAAATAGATTAATTCTTTATATATTTTTTCCAAAGCTTCTAAAACAAGATTTTAAGACTTAACTAAGTTAGAAAAACCATATCTTGCACTCAAGGGACCTAATTCACAAACAAAACACATCATTGTTAATTTATTGTAGCAACTAGGGGTGATCATGATCCAATCTACATTCATTTTGGATTCAAATAATTGGATTAGATTTTCGATCTAAATCTATTTTTTCAAAAAAAGTTGATTGAATTTTTTAAAAATCTAGATCCAAATATTTAGATCAAGTTTAAATCCAGATCTAAATATTTGGATCAAGTTCAAAATCCAAAATCCATTTTTCATAAAATAAATTCAAATTAAATTTTTTAAAACGGCTAAATTTTGGCGAGTGCTGACTCGACCAAATTTTGGTCATGACCAACTCGACTGAATTTGGCCAAATTTAGGTCAGGACCGACTCGCCTAAATATGACCAAATTTCGGTCGCGATCGACTCTGCCAAATACGACCAAATTCAAGTTAGGACCAACTCAGTCAAATTTTAGTTGAGCCAAACGCAACCGAATTTTGACCGGAGCCGACTCGACTGAATTCAGCCGAATTTTGGTTGTGGCCGACTCAATTGAATACGACCAAATTTCGATCGTGACTGACTCATTTGAATACAACCAAATTTCATCCTAGGTCGTCTCAGCCGAATACGACCAAATTTGGGTCAGGGCTGACTCGGTCAAATCTCAATCGGGGCCAACTCGATTGAATTCAACTGAATTTTAACTGGAGCCAACTAGGCTAAATACAGCCAAATTTTGGTCGCGGTTGTCTTGGTCGAATACAGTCAAATTTTGTCTAGGTCAACTCAGCCTAATGTAGTCAAATTTGGTTCAGGGAGAAATCAACCGAATACTTCCAAATTTTGTCCAGAACTAGCTGAGCCAAATTTCGATTGGGACCGACTTGACAAAATTTGGCCTAATTCAGCCAAATTTTGTATAGGATCACGTCAACTCAATCAAATACGACTAAATTTGGACTAGTCCGTCTCAACCTTTAGCCTAACCTAACCAAAAATATAAACTGAAAATTTGGATTGGATATTTTGGATTATCCATTTTAAAATTCTAGATTTAGAGTATGAATATACAATCCATAAAATATATAAAATATAGATTAGATTGATATCCAGATCCAATAAAATGGATTGGATTATTGCAAAAATGGATTGATCATGAAAATTAGATATTTTGCCCATCCTTAGTTTAACTTTTCAGATCCTCCTCTGCTTCCTTCCGCTCATTTAAGAGTTCAATAATTATAAATTATTGTTGTTATCTTCATAATGTTTATAATTTTTATTTTTAGGTGTTAAATAAACATTAATTATTACTTTTACCCTCATATTTTTATATGTATTTAATCTCTTTTTATTAATACATTTTTTTACAATAGTATAATTTAAATTTGTTAGTACAAATTTATGGATACATTAACAATTCTTTTATTATACTTCTAAAATTTTTAATTAAATTGTAAGGTTTAAAGTTTATGAATATAAATTTTAAGGTTTAGTGTTTACGGACGTCTCACGTCTCTCACGTCGCCATCTCACGTCCGACATCCCATGTTTCATGTCCCACGTCCCACGTCTCACGTCTCACGTCTCACATCCCACGTCCCACGTCTCACGTCCCATGTCCCACGTCCCATGTTCCATGTTCCACGTCTCACGTCGCACGTCTCACGTCCCACATCCCATGTCTCATGTCCCACGTCTCACGTCTCATGTCTCACGTCCCATGTCTCACGTCTCATGTCTCATGTCCCACGTCCTACATCTCACGTCTCACGTTTTACATCCCACGTCCCACGTCCTATGTTTCACGTCTCACGCCTCACGTCTCACGTATCACGTCCACGTCCCACGTCTCACGTCCCACGTCCCATGTTTCATGTTTCACGTCTCACATCGCACGTCTCATGTCCCACATCCCATGTCCCATGTCCCACGTCCCACGTCTCACGTCTCATGTCTCACGTCTCATGTCTCATGTCTCATGTCTCATGTCTCACGTCTCATGTCTCATGTCTCACGTCTCACGTTTTACGTCCCACGTCCCACGTCTCAGGTCCCACATCCTATGTCTCACGTCTTACGCCCCACGTTTCACGTCTCACGTATCACGTCCACGTCCCACGTCTCACGTAGCACGTCTCACGTCCCACGTCGCACGTCTCACATTATTGCACTGAAATACTTGATTTTTTCATAAAATAATGGTGTTTTGGTTTACTCGTTACAATATAGCTAAGGTTCTTCTTTGCTGTTTATTCTTCTTTAGATAATAGTTTCTTATTGATCGAAAGAAGGAAGAGAAAAGACATTATATTATCGAAAATAAGAAAGCTAACCTGATGCAACAATAGTAATTTGAAGCTTTTGCAGATGTCTGCTATCATTACATAGATGATTTTAGAAAAGTGTTTAGATGTTGGCAGACAATATTTTTTTATTGGTTTTATGTTCTGACATTCAATATGCGAAGAGATGTGTCACAAAATTCTAATCAAGGATGAGCAAAAAATCTATTTTTTATTATCCAATCTATTTTTTCTATGATCTAATCCATTTAATATCTATTTTATTAAAAATTCAATCCATTTAAAATCCATTTTATTGGATATGAATATCAATCTGATATATATTTTATGAATTGGATATCCATTCTCTAAATCTAGATTTTCAAATGGGATAATCCAAAATATCCAATCCAAATTTTCAGTTTATATTTTTTGTTAGGTTAGGCTAAAAGTTGAGACCGACTAATCCAAATTTAGTCGTATTTGATTGAGTTGGCGTGACCCTATACAAAATTTGGACGAATTTTGTCAAGTCGGTCTCGATCAAAATTTGGCCCAGCTGGTCCTGGACAAATTTTGAAAGTACTCGGTTGAGTTCACCCCGACCCAAATTTGACTGCATTGGGCTGAGTCGACCTAGACATAATTTGACCGTATTCGACCGAGACAACTGCGACCAAAATTTGGCTGTATTCAGCCTAGTTGGCCCCAGTCAAAATTTGGTCGAATTCAATCGAGTTGGCCTCGATTGAGATTTGGTTGAGTCGGCCCTGACCCAAATTTGGTCATATTTGGCTGAGACGACCTAGGGTGAAATTTGGCCGTATTCAAATGAGTCGGTCACGATCAAAATTTGGCCGTATTCAACTGAATCGGCCACGACCGAAATTTGGCCGAATTCAGTCAAGTCGGCTCCAGTCAAAATTCGGTCGTGTTGGCCTCGACCCAAATTTGACCGAGTTGGTCCTGGCCTGAATTTGGTCATATTTGGTAGAGTCGATCGCGACCAAAATTTGGTCATATTTAGGTGAGTCGGTCCTAACCTAAATTTGGCCAAATTCAGTCAAGTTGGTCATGACCAAAATTTGGTCAAGTCGGCACTTGCCCAAATTTAACTGTATTCGATCGACTAAGTCCCAAACGAAATTTGACTATATTCAACTTAGTTGGTCGTGATCGAAAATTGGCCATATTCAGTCGAGTCGATCCCGACCGACGAATTTAGTGGAGTCAACCCTGATGGAAATTTGACTGATCAGGCCCTAACCCAAATGTGGTCATAATTGGCCAAGTCGGCTCTGGCCAAAATTTGGTCGTATTAGGCAAAATTGACCCTGGCCAAAATTCAGTCGAATCCAGTCAAGTCAATCTCGCCTGAAATTTTGTCAAGTCGACCTTAGCCCAAATTTGGTCACGTCATCCCCGACTGAAATTTGTTTGAAAGTCATACAAGTTTATCCCATGTTGAAATTTGGCCTTGTTAGCCTCGACAAAAAATCTGTCAAATTCTATGATGTAAGCCCTATCGAAAATTTAATCCACATCCATTTTGGATTCAAATAATGGATGTGGATCCAAATTTGTGTCCATAGGGCTGACACCAAAGAATTTGACAGATTTAGCTGAATACTTCCAAATTTTGTCCAGGACCAATTGAGTCAAATCTCGATCAGGACCGACTTGACAGAATTTGGCCTAATTCGGCCAAATTTTGTACAGGGTCACGCCAACTCAATCAAATACAATTAAATTTGGGCTAGTCCATCTCAACTCAACCTTTAGCCTAATCTAACAAAAAATATAAAGTGAAATTTTGGATTGGATATTTTGAATTATCCATTTTGAAAATCTAGATTTCGAGAATAGATATCTAATCCATAAAATATATAAAATGTAGATTAGATTGATATCCATATCCAATAAAATGAATTTTAAATGGATTGAATTTTTAATAGAATAAATATTAAATAAATTGTATCATATAAAAAATGGATTAGATCATAAAAATTGAATTTTTTGTCCATCCTTATTAGCAACATTTAATATAGTTTATTCATATCTCACATGTATAGTTTATACATTGATATGATCTTCAGGGATCATTACGATTTTGAGTTTTTTTTTTTGTATTTTTTATCATTTTAATTAATTATGAGAGTTAATGATTCATGTCATGGAAATTAAACAGGACATTAGCATATATTAAAGATTGTTTATTGATAATTGATGCAAAATATATATTAAAATTCTTAAAATATAGAAAATTAATTTGATTTTTTTTTGTATAAATTGATGGTACTGAGAAACACAAATAACATAAATTAGAGCTTTATTAAAAGTATTAAACTGTATTTACTTTTTTATATACAAAATGTAATTTTATAAGATACTGTTCGTAATATTTACAATTTAAAACTATTGTCATTTTTAAAGTAATGTTTTCATAATTAAAAAACAAAAAGAACTAAAGGCCACTTGAGATTAGTTATGTTGTCAATTGGTGATTGAATGAATCACCATTGCTTAAAATGTTGAAATTGTTTGATTGAATGAATATTGTAATATTATTTGCTCAATTGGTTTTTATATATGATGGAACTCATTGTGAACTCAGAATTAACCATTACCTCGATCGATTAGGTTTTGTTCTTAGTAATATTAAGTACAATTTTTATAATTAATTTTATTGATTTTCATACTACATGGAGATAATTAGATGAAGCTATTTAATAGTGCCTTATGCAATTATTATTTCATTTACGTGACACAATTTGGTTTTTGGCAATGATGGGGCATATGTCCCATTCATTTATGGTGTTGAATGAGACAAATTCAACTCTAACCTACTTCTTGCATTCTTCTTCACACATTATTTGGTTAAAGTCTACAAACACTTATTTTCTTCCTAAGTATTTTTGCATAAATGATTTCTAAAACAAACTACTGTAAGTCATAAAAAAAATATAATAATAGTTTTTAAGTATTGAAAAATCTATGAAATTGGTCTTAGTAATATATATAACAACTTTAAGACTAAATTTATATTTAAAAATGACTGTATAATTTTTTTATTACTTCATAAACTAAAAAAAAAGATAAAATAATATTCGAGAGGCTAAATGGATGATTTTGAAATGACAAGAAGAATAAAATAGAAGTACCAATCGCTTTAGTATTATTAATAATGATGATATTATCTTATCGTTTGAAAAGAAATGAAAGAAAATTATTTATTTTGTCATTTTATCTTTATTTTTTGTAGTTTATTTATTCCATTTGTTATTATTGTTTTTTTTAAATAATTTCAAGAAAATGCTTCTTTCATATTCATACTTTAAAATCAATTTCTTTGAGTGTGGGATTCCTTTCTTGTCGACCACGTGTTACGTGTGAAATTAAAATACTTTATAATTAGTTAACAAAATATTACGGGCATTACAAGTATATGATTGTTATCTTGATGAAGTAATTAGATAATAGAAACCTTCAAATAACTAACTACGAAGTGTGTAAGTTGAATTAGTTATTGTGCTGATTAAAATATTGGATTTAATTTGGTTTCTCCATATATAAGTATATCAAATAAATGGTATTGATTTCTCCAAACACATCTTCTATTGAAAAATAAATTGAGTAATAAATTTTTAGAAGTTAATGCTTGAGGAAAAGAAAAATGGTTGTTGCCATGATGCATGCATCGAATTTTCAAGTGCATTAATAGTAATAATTTAACACATTCTACTATTTGTTGTTTTTCTTTATTTGAAGCTTGATTAAGTTACTACCAATTTTGTTTTATGAGAATCAAATTGAAAAACTATGTCAAAGAAAAAACAATGTAAGTTTTTGCATGTATGATACTTATAATATATATTTATATTGAATATTGCATCTTTTTAAAATCAATTATTATTAAAATATTACATATTAAATAAAATAATGTATCGTGTTGCGTTTTATACATAGTACAAAAATATAGACTGACATACCAAGTGTATTATATATATATATATATATATATATATATATATATATATATATATATATATATAATTGTCCAAGCTAGCTGTAAGATGCCACTCAATAAAAAAACACCTTAACACGTGAAAGTCATTTGTCTAAATAACCTTCGCAAAACAAAGAAAGAATTGTCCAAGTGATGTCTTATAAAGGTATTTAAAAATTAAATTAAATAGTATTTTTTATTGGCAAATTAAACACCATGCTAATCAAATTTATGAATAACATATTAAATAAAATAAATATGTAACCTTTTATATCACAATACATTAATTTATTATTAATTATATAAAATATAATAATTAATTAAAGAGACACATTTAAATAAACAAAAATTAAGTAGAATTTCAAACATACACCAGACTAAATAACATTACATGGTACTCATTACAAAAAATATACATCAGATGAGAAATTCTTCAATATGTTCTTATGGCGCATTAAGTCGCCACCATGTATCATATCATTCATTAGCTGCAGGAATTATCATAATCTGTTTGTAAATTAAATTAAATTACAACTCTTTAGGTTTTCGTTGGTGACATTAGTTACATTAAACTTATATGTAGAGTATTAAAACTTATCTTTTATATCTTTTTATTAACTTTTATATGTTTTTTATTATAATTACTTATCATTTTTAATTAGGTTGGTGACAACTTCATTTTTTACATTATTAATTTTTTTAATGATATTTAAATAATTTAAACGTTTAATTTATTCATTTACGGGTAAATATTATATTTTTTAACTATTATATTTATAATAATATTCGATGAGATAAGTAGACGCTTTAATTACACTATCTTATTAATTACATTATCTTGTGAAAAATAAATTGATTCAACCCACTAAATAAACATATAAAATAAATTAGAAAAATAAAATAATTTTAAATAAATAAAACCTTAACCTATCATATCCGTGGTGAGTTAAACTAAATTATAAAGTATTTATCTCATCACTCATTTTTAATTCAATCTATAGTTAATTAACCACATTAACATACTTTGACACTGTTACTATCCTTTTAAAATATTTTAATAATATTTGTCAATAATGTTTACTTAATATTTTTTTATTTAATTTTTTTTTAAATCTTTGAATTTTATAAATATTTGTTATAGAAAGATAAAACATATTTAGTTATTATTTAGATTTAAGATGGAAATCTTATAAATATTTAACATTTTATCACATTCTTTAATATACTGTAGATAAATAAAATAAAACATAAATAAAATAAAACAGCAAATTCCTTCCACATATCTCTTATATTTTAAAAAATTCTAAAAATATCAACAATATTAAATACTATACTAAATTTTTTCGACAAATTAACAGCATGAGCAATTATACTAATAGCATTTTCAACGGTTAATTTGCTTATAATTATAACGACTCATATTTAGTAAATTGGATATGGCTTTAATTCAAAAGGACATGTCATTCAAATAGATGATAAGATAATAGAAAAAAAAATAAAATTTTCTAATATGTGTCTGTATTACCTAAATACTTTGATTACATAGTTAATGCTTGCATATTTAGAATGTGTTATACAATTAATATTTTAATAAATAGTTTACAGGCTGAACTAATTCTTATATTTTATCAATTAAGTAGTTTTAGCTTTTATAATTTCGATTGCTTAAAGCCAGTTTGCATACTTTTAAAAGCAATAAAATTCAATGCAAGTATTTACCCTTTTTACCCTTCTAACACAAATTTTATTCAATGACATAAATGGGGTGACAGTGTTCACAATAAGATTCGACATGATTTTAAAATTTAACTATTTATTTTATTTATTGATATGTTTTCTCAGAATATTCTGACTTTAATTGATACTTAATATTTAATCGTATTATTTGTATTTTACAAATAAAAATATTTTAGAGAAAATATTAGAAAATTTGTAGATCTTGTTATAGTTAACTAATTCACTTAACATGTGTGAATTCATACACACTAGTAAACAAATAATATTTCTTTCATTAAAAAGTAATATAAATAGAGTTGGTGTTCGTAACAGTGACTATTAATCATTGACATATATGGTGGGTTCCCACGATGATAATGGTACTTGTTCATAAAGTTTATATATAATTTTTAATGAGAGTTTTTTTATTTAATTAAATTCAACATAAATGTATTCGGTGAGTTTGGATTTTTTATTAATATTTCTTTCATGTTTTTTTATTATGTCTTCGATAATTATTAATTTTAAAATTTTAAATATATTAAAATTATCTTTAAGATATTAAAACAGTATAATATTTTTAATGTTTAACAAACAACAATATGAAAAAAGAAAACTCAGAAAAAAAAATGGAATTTGTATTTGGTTCAACAATCCATGTGGATCCCTTAAACAAATCTCATTAGGTCATCTAAAGTTCAACCCGACAAAAAAATCACTATCATCTGATCTCTACTCCCATTTTTCTAAATAATATTAGTTTATTCATAAACATATTATTTGATTTTATTTGTGAATATAACAAATTTAACTGAATTGTTTTAACATAGGCTTTTCTTCAATTACTTTAAATATTTATCTACGCCAATTATAATAGATAATCCATGTTTTTGGTTTCTATATTATTATCCTTAACAACATGATAACGCAAGAGCTAATAATAAACTTGGATTGAGCCGAAAAATTTAAACTTAGATACTCGTTTCATGCTCTAGCAAACAGCAAGGTTTCGTAAGAACAGAACTCATTACCACTGCTTAACGATGAATTGGGTGTTTTCTGTGTTGTCGACCCATTAAATTGAAAGTGACAACGTAGGGTAACACTGTCAATGGTCAAATATTCATTATTTATAGATCCACACCCGTCATCACCAACAACATCGATTCCTAATAGTCCTTTTGGATTTTCCGTTCTCCTGTCATATTGTCTCTGACAGGAGCGACACGTGTCCTGCATGGTGGACTCGTTTTCAGTCACTCGTTAAGACTCGGGGTAGATCGCGTGCGGAGAAGAAACATGGAGGGGGACAAAAAAAACATGGCTTCTCCTCTGCTGGAGCCTGTGCCTTCAAAGAGGGCTTCCAAGCTTCAAACTTTGGGAAACATCATAGTCACCGTTGTCGGAACTGGAGTTCTTGGATTGCCCTTTGCCTTTCGGATCGCTGGGTGGGTCGCTGGATCGCTTGGGGTTGCTGTCGTCGGCTTATCCACTTACTATTGCATGCTCCTTCTTGTGGGTGATTCAATCGTTGCACAAAAATCTTTCTTTTTCCTTTACTTTAATATGTTAGAGCACAGTACTTTATCCTCATCTAACAGTTACGTATGTTTCACCTTTTGAATCATTTCTGCTGATAAGACGAGTTAAATGGCAGTGTAAAATCTAAATTTTCGATTTTTTCTTTCTTCTTGGTTTTGGGTATGAATAATTGCAATTTGGCATTGACTATTGCTGTTTTTGCCGTACATAAATGGGATACCTTTAATTATCCCTTTTATACTTTTTTTTGTTTAGTGTGGGATGCACTGTGCCATTGACTTCCCCACTGGAAAAGGAAAAAATGGGCGTGAACTAAAGTTACTTGGTACATGTTTTATTTTATGATTGTTGTTCCTGTCTTTTTAAGGTTTTGTTTTTATTCTTGGGCACAGGTTAATTGCAGAGACAAATTGGCGTCCGAAGAGCCACTAGGAGAATCAAACACATATGGAGACTTGGGTTATAGGTCTTTTGGAACCCTAGGTCGGTTTGTGACAGAAGTTATAATTGTGGTAGCACAATGTGCTGGATCTATTGCTTATTTTGTGTTTATTGGACAAAACCTTCATTCTGTATTTGAAAGCCAAAACCTATCAATGGCCTCCTACATATTTATGCTGGTACCTGTTGAGATTGGATTGTCTTGGATAGGGAGCTTATCTGCTTTGGCTCCTTTCAGCATTTTTGCTGACGTGTGCAATGTCTTGGCTATGGGAATTGTGGTGAAGGAGGATGTGCAAAGGACCTTTGGGGAGGGGTTTTCATTTGGAGAAAGGACAGCAATCACATCCAACATTGGGGGATTGCCCTTTGCAGCAGGCATGGCAGTGTTTTGTTTTGAGGGGTTTGGAATGACACTGGCCCTAGAGAATTCTATGCAGGATAGACGTAAGTTCCCAATTTTGCTTGCTCAGACATTTGGTGGGATAACTCTTGTGTACATTCTTTTTGGGTTTTGTGGTTACATGGCTTTTGGTGAAGAAACCAGAGACATTGTGACCCTCAATCTCCCAAGGAATTGGTCATCTCTTTCAGTGCAGGTAGTAAAAAGATCTAAACTTCAAGCTCTTCAGTTACTCTTAAATTGTTTTCTTGCTGTTAGCTAATCAATATTGTTCCTGTTTCCTGTTTGAAACCCTGTTGCTGGAAGGTGTTTGATATCATCTGATGATGATGTAATATAAATATCACTTTTAATTTGTGTCAGTTAATCTATTTTACATGAAATCATCATTCCTTAATCACATACACATCCCATATTGTAATTTGTCCTTAGACATGTCTACTACCATAGTACAGTTTGCAGAATACCATTTCATATTGCATGAAAAGCCAAGCCATGGCTCTATTATCTTCAAATCTTGTGTTGTATTTTATATAACATTTTGTATGATGCCAGGTAGGATTGTGTGTTGGGCTTGCATTCACACTTCCAATCATGTTACACCCAATTAATGAGATTGTGGAAGGGAAACTCAAAATCATTCTCAGAAACAACAATGATTCAACAGGACCAGGAAAAATTTGCATATGCATCAGCCGAGCGATTGTGGTGGTTGGACTGGCAGTGATAGCTTCATTCGTGCCAGAATTTGGTGTATTTGCCTCATTTGTGGGGAGTACCTTATGTGCAATGCTCTCATTTGTTTTACCAGCCACATTTCACCTAAAGCTACTTGGTTCTTCTCTACCCTTCTGGCGTAAAGCCTTAGATTTCATTGTATTATTTTCTGGATTATTTTTTGCTATTTATGGGACTTACAACACAATAGTTGGAGTTTGATGTATAACATGTATTTTAGTTAGTAGAACCTTTTGTACAACTCAATTCATTGTTTTTAAGCGTTAGAACTTACAGTAAAGCAAGCGTGCACAATCGTCTGATTCAGAGTTCTTGCGTGAGTTGTCCTCCTCTTTGCTCTTTTCAGTCCCACAGAACCCTAATTGTCCTTCACCTAATTGTAAAATTCATTATTCTTTTAATCTATAAAGAGGAAAAGGGAGAGGGAGGTTCAAAGCATCACTTTCTTGATTCATGGATAACATTTTTTCTGAACTCAACTAGTTTATTATTTGAAATGACTGATTACATAGATTGTTTATAATGGATGTGAAGAGGTAAACAATAATGGACTTAAGTGTTTTTTCTTTATTTAGTCATGTTGATTGCTGCCATTACCTAGATTTAAGAGAAAATAAAATGAAGTGGTATATCTGAAAAGCTTTTATCATAATCAAATGTAAAAGTAATATTATTTGAATAGTGTAAAGAAGCTGGAATTATATGAACTGGTTTGCTGTGAACGGGGAAAGTTTATATCGACCAGTTTTACGTTGATTACAAGTAAATTATTAGACCACAAGACCATAGGCAGAGTTATAATTAAATGTGGTTGAGAAAAATGATACATTCAGATGTGAGGGAAGAAGAAAGAAAAAACGTATTAACTTTTGTAGGTGAAGTTTTTAACTAAGGTAAACTGCCCCGCATCATAAATAAATAAATCTGAAGCAAAATTAATCTACAATTTGGCTTATGTAGTCATAAAATTACAGCAGCCACTTGCAGCTAGAATTGCAATAATAATCTGAAATGTTTATTATAGTTATTCGAGACAAAAAGCTCATATTTGGTTCGTATCCCAAAAAGTAATACCTTTGTATATCAGTTGTTTGGCATAAACTTCCAAAGTAAATGTTACAGTAAGCAACCTCCTATAATAAAAGACCAACTTCTAACATATGATCAGTTGTTGGTGAAGGGAATCAATCAACAAGAGTGAAAAGATATTGATTTCGACTTTAAATTTTTGTTGTCGAAGGGAAGGAGAATTGTTTTTCCTTAGTCTGGTACATTCTTGTGACATCCATAATTGAGAAATAGAATACAATATTTTTCTTATGCTACTTTGTATATTAAACTTTCTAGAAATCTTTAATGAATCTTTTACACTATATAATCTAAAAAAGAAATTTTAAACAAATCTTCTAAATTATAGTCTGAAAAAATAAAATTGTGTTTAGATAGCATAATTTATAATTATAAAACTGAAACTCCGGATTGAACTTTCAAGAAAAATCACACCTCATTAATTCCGAAAGAGTTAATTCAATTTTTTTTGATCATGGAAGAGTCGATTTGAATTTTTTGTTCATTCCCGTAGAGTTGCTTCGGAAATAATTTTCTTTTTATTTCAGAGTAGTTGATCCGGAAAATTCATCTGCAGAAATATTTGTTGCTAGCCAAAGAATATTTTAAAAAGTTCAATCTACACGTATTAAGAACGGAAAACTAAATAAAGACCATTGTCCAGAACGTCCAAGATCAACTGCATCTTCAGAAACCAGAAGAATGGTCAATTAATCAATTTTCAAATGATTTCAATAAATGCAGGTAAAAGGGCAACGAGTTTCAGAACAATACCACATTCTTCTTTAAAAGTTGACCATACAGTGATCTCTACATTCTGGCAAGTATGAACCTTTTTTCAGATAGTTAAAATCCAAAATCATTGTTCTCAGAACAAAGCTTACTCTATCAAGTCACAATGTTCGGACTACGTTTTATTAAGAATTTCTATCGAAAGTGCTCATAAGACACAAATCAAAATAACAGTCACAAGTTCACAACAATACCACCACCATTTTCCAGATTGTAATGATAAGCAGTTAAGAGATTCTAAACTTTTGAACAGAACAGAAAATGATGCAGTAGGAATAGCTAACTATTAATGGAAGCCAAATCATATAAGAATCCATAATTCATATATTAAGACAACCATACTTCAATCTTGAAACTTAGATTTAAAACAACAAAATTCAGACCATAATTTGAATGGAAACAGATCCAAAACAAAAAGATAGGCTGACATAACCTTTGACGTCCGCTAACTACCACAAAAATAAAATCACTGTTTTGATGTAAAACATCTAGCGCAATCTTCTTGCTTCCCTCTCAGATTCGAGTAGGGTGAGAATGTCTCCTTCTCTCACAGGTCCTTTCACATTCCTCATGATGTGACGATTCTGATCATCCAAAAACTTCACTCTAACCTGAGTCACCTGCCCTCTGGATCCAGTACGACCCATAACTTTAACAACAAGAGCATGCTTCACCTGAGACTCCATCCTGCTCATACAAAAACAACGCTTTTGAGATGAAACTGGACACAATTGGGTTTATTGTATCACATGTATCAATGCGCGTATGACAGATAAACCATAACAATCCTAAATGAAAATAAAAATTGAATTCACCCAAACTAACATGAAATGTCAAAAGTATATTCACACAACAACACACAACTCCCCCTGGGTTTAGGTAAAGAATAAATTTTAACATCACGCATATAGAGGGAAAAAAAAAGCAAACCTGGTCCAGACCTAATATAAATAATAATTTTTCACCAAATATATGTAGGCTTTGTTCCACAAATTCTAACCTACACCAGATTCTTTCGTTGGAGGAGGGCTTAATGAATGTTAAATTCAACATAAGATCCACCAAACCAAACAGTTGACGATTTTAAACAGTAAATGATTTCCGAATGTCAAACTTCCCCAAATGGAGAAGATTAAGGAATATAACAAATGACAAAAAGTATATAAATAAATCCAACTTAACATTGGTTAAATCACTCGGTTATACTCTAATTTACCAAACGAGCCCCAAACTTGCCTAAAAAAAGTATAAAATCAGTCAAAACTATACGATCCAACGGAAATCAAGAACAAGAAATGCACCACAAATTCCATCTCTCGTAGAAGGGAATAATTCCGGAACAAGGTCGCAGACGCAGTAACAGATAACAATACACTTCACCGTATTTCGAAATTCAAATTAAAGAAAAGCAATTCATAAAGAAATTTCAAATCACGCAAACAGGAAGCTATCGAAGCGAGATAAATACGTAAAAGAAATAACTAATTAGAGAAAAGGGATGAGTTGTAGACGATGAGTTCTCACCTGAAATAGAAGACGAGTGAAGAAAGTGGCTAGGGTTTTGGAATGCTTGCTAACACTTTCACGAGACCAGAGGAAGGGTTCTGTACCTCACCAACACATATATGACCCAGTTAATCGCACAATGACATTTCTACCCATCATGTGTTTTTGTGGTGAGTAATATAAAATAATGCTATATTTTTTAATATTTTGTATATAATAATATAACTAATGTTTAGTTTTTAATATATTTTGAAATTTGGTAATTTTTATTTTGAGTTAACATCAAAGCAAAAATATATTAAACGATATAAACAATTTAAATACTATCATAAAATATGTTAAAACATAAAATAAATAATAAATTTTAGTTAAAATTTTTAAAAATAGATTAATTTTAAATTTTACTGAAAGAAAAATATATTTAACCCTAAAAATTAGTCGAGAGAAATAATTTCTTAAAATTATAGATACACGGAGATTTTACCTATTTTCAGACTTTAATAAATTAATTTTGCTCAAAATTAATTTGAGGAAGGATGTATTTAATATTTCAGTAAAAAATTGAAACAAAAATGCGTATAGAATGTAGGAAGAAAAAAAAAATGGTGCAAATAAAACCCACTTTTAACAATCATCGGTTCTATTTACCCACACTTTGTAATGGGCTTTGATTGGCTACAAGAAAAAACGAAACGGGCTTCTTGTTTAGTGTCTTCAACATCGGCGAGCCCCAGAGTATAATCCAGCTTGGCTTTGTCGACGGTGCGGGTTCACCCTTGGGGATCCCCTTTGCCAAACTCTGCAGCGCCATTTTCAGCATCTTACTTGCAGGTACATATTCTGTGTTTGCTTATTAGCGTTCTTAATTTGAACCTGGAATTTGAAATCCCTTGATTTGGCTTTAAGCTTTAGGCTAGGTTTTACAATTGACAGCGTTTATACTTCGAGTTTCGACTATCTTTTATTTTTTTATGTTCGTTGGTTTGGCTCAATTCAAGGAATAAACTTCAGCTGAACTTGTTAATCACTAGAATATAAGCAAAGGAACCCTATCGAGCCAATTATGTTTTTCAGAAATGATTATTTAATTTCATGTCCAGTGTTGCAGTTCTTTTAAGTTCGGTAATGCATATGTCAGGTTTAGAGTATATAATAGGATCAATGGTAACCACCTGTATATGATAACGAAGGTGAAGGAGTTTTAAAGTTTTCTCTGGTTGTAGGTACATTAATTAAGATAATACTTCTGAAGTGCAGTTGAGGTTATGGAACGTCAGGGTCATGATTATACAGCTGCATCTGCTATGGCATATGCTCAGCAACAGAGGCAAGCTGCTAATATGCAGCAGCAACAACAACAACAACAGTTTGGATTTCATCCTCAGCATCAGCAGTTTCCTTCATCAATGCACGGTCCTCCTTTTATACCCCCAGGTCCAGGTCCTGCACACCCTCCTATGCAACAATTCCCGTATCATCATGCCTTGCAGCAGCAGCAGCAACCACTTCCACAATTACACCCTCATGCCCCTCCCCCGCCCCATCTCCTTCTTCAGCAGCAGCACCAAGGACCGCCTGCATTCCCTTCACATTATCCTCCTTCTCTTGTTCCATCTCCTTTTTATGATTCTGCCCCACCCCCAGTCGCCCCCCCTTCTGATCCGGATCTCCACAAGCGAATAGACAAGCTTGTTGAGTATGCAGTGAAAAACGGCCCCGATTTTGAAGCTATGATATGTGAAAAGCAGCGTGATAATCCTTCATATAGTTTCCTCTTTGGTGGGGAAGGCCACGGTTACTACCGTTATAAGCTCTGGTTATCAACTCGTCCACCGGGTGGTCCATTCAACCCACCTTTCCCATCATCTTCCATGCCCATGATCCACCCCCCTCCAAATCCAATGATGAATCCGTCTCCTCTAAATGCCTCTCCAATGAATCCTGCAGGAATAGGGTCTTCACCTTCAATGCTAGGCCCACCTCCTTTCCAACAGTTCTATGATCAACAACACCACCATCAGCATTCTCAATCTTTTGGTCTCCCTGGGCGGCCTGAGTATGATCAGTCATCCAAGTCTTTCAAAGGACCCTCTGGGCCACTTCCACCTGATGTCGCAATGGAGCTCAATAACGTTCTTAACAATTTAAATGGTACAAAAGAATCCATCAAAGGTGCGAAACTTTGGTTCATGCAGAGATCTCCATTTGCACCATCCCTAGCAGAGGCTCTTAGAGACAGGGTCTTTGCATTGGATGATGTCGAGAGACAGTTACACATAATTTACCTTGCCAATGACATCCTTTTTGACAGGTAGCATAACTTATTATTTCAACATTGAGCTTACTTATTCTTTTTTCTCCTTCCCATTCAGAAACATAATTTGGTTGACTATCATCTGATAAACTCTTACTAATGTGCTTCTAATAATCAGAAAGAATGGATTGTGCGTACATGGTATTTTCCCTCTCTGTTATGTCAAAATAAGCTTGGTTATTAGTATAGATTTTTCACCACCATCAGTTTTTGTCTGATTGGTGTATTAATTTCCTGATAATGCAATAAAAATCATGTTTAATAGGACTTACAACTGTTGCCTAACAATATCCGTACTCACATTTTCATTTTCTCCAAATTTGTTATTTTCCTCCAACTCTCTTGGAAAATATCTGAAATCTCATGAAAATAGGCAAAAGAATATGCAGTCATTCTATGAATGCACTTTTCAAGACAACATGTGAGTGTATTCTTATCTCGGGGTTTTGTTAACCGTTTCTATACTTTTCTATTGATTAATTATATAAAAATAGAGCATTTTTTGCCGTCAAATTGTACTTTTTTGCATGTTTTTGGCTCGCCTAGATGTTTGCCCTCTTGCTTAGATAATCCTCTTGGCATTGATGTTAGAGTTTATGATTCTACTTTTCATCATCATTGACTTTTGTATCACGACTTCACAGCTTAAATCGGAGAACAAATGGCAATGACCTTGACAGTGAAGCTCTTGCCTTTAAACCTGTTTTAGGCTCCATGCTTGCAAGAATTTATCATAACCCGCAGAGCAATGAGGAATACAGGAAAAGATTGCAGCAAATGGTGGAGTTCTGGGCCTCTAAAACGGTATACGATCAGGATACTATATCTTTACTTAAGGGTGAGATGATTGGTGGGCTTCAAACAAGTCCTTTTCCTGGGGCTTCAAAGGATTTATCTTCTGCTTCAGCAGAATCAGTTGCAGGTTAGCTTCTCTTTTTTAATCAGAATGTTTCATGGCTTGCAGAATTCAGTGAAATCCTCTCTCGTGAGGTAGACCATTTCCTAGAGGTGTGGGGAATAAAAACAACAACAATGCCCCTCTTGTTTTAAGGAATTTCACTCAAATGACTTGTAGGAGCGGGAAGGGGTTGATTTCAGTAACTTCTGTTGTCCCAAGTGTTGTAAATTTATATATACATTGCAAGCTATTTTTTTTTTCTTGCATGTTTTCATTTAGTTTTTAATAAATGACTTAGCAGGATGTTGTGATTAATGCTCACTCACACGGGCCATCAATGAACTTGAGACAACTTAGTTCTCTTAACATTTTGTTGACGCTAACAAGAAATTTATTACTAGTATATTTATCATTTGATTTAGGGAAGTATTTATAGTTTCTTCTCCTCTCCCTGTTGCAGGAGTTTTGCAGACACCTAACCATGCTGCTCAGCAATGGCAAGGTGATAGGTTAGGCTCTGGTTCAAATGTCTTAGATCAAGATCGTACTGATAAGCATGCAGCTCCAGCACAGTCACTATCTGTACCCCTAGCAGCTCAGCAGTTTCTTCCAAATGCTGCTCCTCCTAGTGCCTTTCCTGGGTCCATGGCTATTCCATCTTCTGTTCAACCTGCTAACCAAGCACCTGGTGGTGTTCATTTATTGCCCCCTCAATCATCCAGCACCGGTGAACAATTGCCACCATATCCATTATTCCCACCTGGTCTCATTCCTGGAATGGTTAGAAAGATGCAGATCGGTAGTGGGGTTCCATATTCTCCATTGAGCCCTTTGGATATCCCAACCATCATACCGCCATCAACTGTGCCACCATCAGAAATTCTTCAAAGAGTGTCAAAATTCTTTAAGGAAATTGGAGAGGTAAATCCTTCTGAGGGTCCTATGAATTCTGATTCAAGAGATGAAGATGATGAATATGATAGAGAATTTGAGAGGGAGCCAGCAGTACGAAAGGGAGGTGCTTGTATACCTCCACCTCCAAACTTGCAGGTTGATCCAGAGACAGGGACCTATGTTGATGGGACAGTAGAACGGAAACCTGGATCCAGTGGCTCGGGCAGGTTAGGGCTGGGGGCCACAGCTAATCCCAACGAGGTGAGTCAGTATGATGATGTATATACATCTTACAGGAAGCAGAGAAGCACCAATTACCATTCATCAATGAGTGCTAGAGCCGCAGCAAGATGAAAGCTTCAGTTACCTTTTCATCCGAAGTTTTGGATTGCTGTATGTTAGAGTGGGTCTGTCAGCTTTGTGTTTATTAACATTTCCTTTGAAGTCTGTAGTTAAAGCTGAGGCTTTTGTTTGTTATGTTGTGCCAATGGTCCAATGTATTTTGTCTACTGGATTCATGGACGTTTGGATCCATCATTCATTGAACAAAACTGAATATCCTAAAAACTTTAAAGGCACTCATGATAAATTGGTTAAAAATGAAATGTAATCCCATTCTCTTCTTTGCTAAAGTTTGATTTTGCTATACGGTTTAATGGAGTTTCTGTCTTCAATCTCTATACCATTTATTCATCCTAGTCTCCTTTTCATATTTAACGGATTCTGTTTAATTGTTTGATTCAACATGTTTGAGTGAGTTGTGCTTTTATTGCTTTTTCCAGTTCCAGAGAACCTTAATTATCCTTATAGCTTATATACAGAAACAAATTAAAAAGGGGTTGTCATAGCATCACTTTCTTCAGTTGTGCAGTGAATTTTGCATCCCAATGTTGACTATGGCTTCCTTCACGATCGTGATCAAGCAGGATAACTAATGAATTGGCTCAACTTGGGCATAAAAATCACTGAGACTTGACCTGAAACTGACTTGTTAACAGCAACAGCTAATTCCTTAACGTTAATGGGAGCCACGTGGTTTATGTTTTGTCATGTCTGCGTTTGGCTATGGAGTTCAGCCACTGGGCTGGGTGGGACACAAAAGGCTGTCACTCGCAATGATCTTAACTCAATCTTATCTACCTAGGCTGCCCTCGCGTAACGCCATGCAGTCCTTTTCTTTAACTGTTCGAGTCATGCACTAACGGCGAAGGCTTACCAGATCGCACCAAAAAATGCCATAATTCTGCCACCCACTTGACCTTAAACCCCATTCGGTTAGCGAATAAGATAACTCCAGTAAGCTTGTGGCACCTAGCAAATCAGAATTCCGTTAAATAGCTTCAAATCTTAAAAGGCCCCACGTGGAGAGTTGTGTTTCGGCTCTGGGGAATCTTAGGGAACATCCTGGGTCTCCCCTAGGTTCCTCTGCCCTAAGAAAACCCCATTTTATAATCATCGCTTCTTCGTCTCTCTTCCCTCCTTTTCCCCCAATAGACATAATGGATGCTCCCAACACCTAATGCTCTCCCCACTCACACAGGCGTGGACATCCACTCTCCCTTTCCTATATGGATCTCATCTCCTAGTGGAACACAAACAAGACATTGATTCTCATTCTTTTTTCGCACCAACCAGACACACATCAGTTTTCAAAAACTTATATCAAAAAGAAAAAGGCAAAGCTTTCATGTCTATGTCTGCTTCTGCATCACCTTTTTTTGATTATTTATAGCCACATCTTCAGGTTTTATTCTTAGGATCTATATATATAAAGTAGAGTATCGTTGAGTTGAAAATAAATTTTACTTGTACAAGTAGTTGATTATAACTTTATTACTCGTCAAAAAATATTCTTATAAAAAAGTGCTTAATTGATTCTGTATACAAAAAATTGTCAAAATACTAATTTTTATTTAAAATAACTGTCGTCTGTCAAAAAGAATTGATAAAATATCTCAAAATTTTTTCCTGCGTCATTTTGTAAATAGTTTTTGACCTTTAAAACTTGTCTGAACCTTAATAATTCTTTAGAATAAGATGTATTGAAAGTAAATATTATTAGTCAGAATATAATTCTGTAATTCATATATTACTATTATTATATATTTTTATAAATTAGTCATAAATTGACTGCATTAAAAAATTTATAAAGTACTTTTCTATTTTTTAGATGCATCTCACTCGAAAATCTAATGGAAAAGTATATATATTATTTGAAAAAGATGTTATAGATACCCAATATTTTGATGTGAGTAGTGACAAAAAGCTTGATGGTTAGACCAGCTTGGATTGTTCTGGGGACAAATTGACATTGTGACTCAAACCTCCACCGTGCATGGATCCACACACAGTACACCCTCCCTCACTGTCATCCACCTCTTCACAACCCTTATAATAATCACAAAACGCATCATTTTTCCCTGCTAGAAAGACCACCATCCTATATAAAAAGTCATTCCAAATAGTGCTAATTGTTAGAACTATGATGCTTGATTTAGTCTCACATCGCTTAGAATAGTGAGATGTGGTTCTCTATTTTACTATATAAGAAACTCTATGTAAAACTTTAAGATACACCAGAAATACAAATACTTTCTAGTGCAGTCGTGGACGTAGGCATACACATTGTATGCCGAACCACGTTAAATTCTCTGTGTCTATTTTTCTCTCCTTTATTCTTTCTTTTATTGTCTTGTTCCTAACAATTGGTATCAGAGCCGTGGTTGGGCAGCTTCTGTTGGAGGGTTAAGCTCAGATCTCATTGGTGTTGTTCTCCCTAGTGAAACTCCCTCTGAAAACCTGACAAGTGGTATCAGAGCAGAGTCAAGCCCGAGTCAGAGTTTGGGTCAGAACCTGAACAGATAGTAGAGTCAGTAACTCCTGAATTACCGACTAGAAGGTCTAGCAGAACAATTGATGCTGGTGAGCCAGAGCATTTTGCTGAGGCTATGCAGGGAGGTGAATCTATTAAGTGGGAGATAGCAATGGAAGATGAGATAAAGTCTCTTCAGAAGAATAAGAAGGTTTTGAAGTACAAGGCAAAGAGAATCTTGTATGCAAGCTTCATAAAAGTTTGTATGGGTTGAACTAAGCACCGCGACAATGGTATAAGAAGTTTAATGAGTTTATGAGAAACTCAGGATTTCACACATGTGAAGAAGATCATTGTTGTTATGTGAAGAAACAATTGTCAGAAAATTTTGAAATGAAGGATCTTGGTCCAGCCAAGCAAATTCTTGGTATGAGAATTTCCAGGGATAGATCTAAAGGTATTCTAAATTTATCTCAGGAAAAATATATTAAAAAATTGCTTAGTAAGTTCAATGTTGGAAATGCTAAAACCAGGAATACACATTTGGGAACTCACTTAAAGTTCTCAAAAAGGCAATCTTCTCATACAGAGGAAGAAGAACATCACATGTCTAAAGTGCCATATGCATCTGCAGTAGGGAGCTTGATGTATGCTATGGTTTGCACCAGACCTATCTCACTTTACAGGGGTTTTCTTATGCAGATTTGGAAGGTGATTTGGATGGTAGAAAGAGCACAACAGATTATATTTTTACGTTGGGTGTCAAACAGTAAAAGAGATAGATGATATGGTTGAAGAATCTTCTAAAAGAATTAGGAAAAGGGCAAGATGAACCTTCATCAGTGACAGTCAAAATGCCATTTGTCTTGCTAAAAATCCAATTCTTCACCCCAGATGCAACACATTGAATTGAAGTATCATTTTATCATAAACTTGATAAATGATGGAAATTTGATTTTGTTGAGATTCCAGGTGCAGAGAATGCATCTGATATGTTGCCAAAGACTGTCACAACAACTAAGTTGAGGCTTTGCATTGCCTCAACTGATCTTCGAGAAAATTGATGATGAAGGCACTACACTAGGTGGTAATGTAAATCAAACCCCAAGTGGGAGAATGGTTAGAATTATGGTGCTTGATTTAGTCCCACATCGCTTAGAATAGTGAGATGTAGTTTTCTATTTTACTATATAAGAGACTCTATGTAAAGCTTTAAGATATACCAGAAATACAAAAAATACTTCCTAGTTTAGTCCTGGACGTAACCATATACATTATACACCGAACCACATTAAATTCTCTATGTCTATTTTTCTGTCTTTTATTTTTTCCTTTATTGTCTTGTTACTAAGAGTGATCACAAGAGCAACAACGATATAATGATAATCAAGAGTGAAGAACTCAACTCATTCTTTCTTCCTTGAACAGAGTCTACTCTCTTTCTTCTTCTTCCCAAAATGATGCCTAAACCCGTGAACGTTTTGGCAACAAAGCCCTCACCTTTGAGTACCATGGTGGTGGTGCTGATACTCTGCATTCTGGGTTTCTACGCTCTGCATTTCCCTCACTCTTCTACACCTTCCTCCTCCTCCTCCTCTCAAAACCTCTCTCAGGTGGAAAAACTTTTTCTCTCCGCTTCCTCAAACTCCACCATTTCTTCCTACCTCCGCGCTCTCACCCTGCACCCTCACCTCGCCGGAACAAAACCCGGCTCCGACGTCGCCAGCTATGTCCTCAACCACTTCACTTCATTGGGACTCAAGACCCACACGGCGACCTACACCACGCTTCTCTCTTTCCCGGTTCACTCCTCCCTCTCAGCGCATTTTAGCGAAGGCGGCCCCTCGGTGAGCCTCCGCCTCACGGAGCCGGCAGCCGCGGGCGTGGTTCAGGCCTACCACGCGTACTCGCCGTCGGGTGCGGTGCAGGCGCGTGCGGTGTTCGCGAACTACGGGAGGGAGAGGGACTACCGCGCGCTGGGCGCTATGGGAGTGAACGTGAGCGGGTGCGTGGTGGTTGTGCGGAAGGGCGGGGAGATGGGGCGCGGCACAGTAGTGGAGAGAGCGGAGGCGCACGGGGCGGCGGCGGTGTTGGTTTACGGCGAGGGTGACACGTGGCGGAAGGGGTTTGAGAGGGGGCACGTGATGAGGGGAGGAATAGGGGACCCACTCACTCCTGGTTGGGCTGGGGTTGAGGGTGGCGAGACACTGGGATTGGAAGATAGGGAAGTCTTGAAAAGGTTCCCCAAAATTCCATCTATGCCTTTATCAGCTGAGGTGGCAGACTCTATTTTGTCCTCTCTTGGGGGTGCTCCTGTGCCTCTTCAATGGAGGGGCACCCTAAGGTCTAAGGTCAGACATGTTGGTCCTGGCCCCACCATCCTCAATTTCACTTACCAGGTGAGTTGAATGCAGTGTAGTAGAGTCTCTCTCAACCCAAAAGCCTCGTTAAACTTTTTAGTGTTTTTGGCTTTGAAAAGTAGTTTTCTTTTGCTTCTTTACATTCTATTTTTTTGTCAGTAAAAGTTATTGGCCCTACCTGTGAAACAAACCAAACAGTTCTTCAAACATTTTTTTTGGTTTAGCCAATACTTTTCAAATGCGAAAAATATGGTAGACAAGACAATCTTGAAGCGAAGCATGCTATGCTTGTTGATCGGCTATCCTTCTATTTTGTGGGGAACCTTAAAATTTTCTGATACTTTATCATCAGTTGAAATATACTTGAAAGATAATAAACACGAGTGAGTGTGACTTTTTGTTTAATGATTTCCATTTATGTAGTGTTTGGGGTGTATGTTTTTATCCATTTTCATTTTTTCAGGGTGAAAAGAAGGTGGCCAACATTGAAAATGTTTTTGCTGTCATAAAGGGGTCAGAAGAACCTGATCGATATGTTCTGCTGGGGAACCACAGAGATGCATGGACGTATGGTGCTGTTGATCCCAGCAGTGGGACAGCTGCACTACTTGACATTGCTCGTCGGTTTTCTGTTCTATTGGGTTTGGGGTGGAAGCCAAGGAGGACAATAATTCTCTGCAGTTGGGATGCTGAGGAATTTGGGATGGTAAGTAATTTTCCTTCTTCACAACTAATTTTCCTTCATAGTAACGTGGTGTCAGTGGTTGTTGATAAGCTAGTAACATGTAATTTTACTTCAATGTGTTATCAGTTGCCTTCTTCAGCATTCAGATATACTCACTATTAATTTCAATGATGCTGTCCTTTCCTTTAACATTCTCTCTAAATCAAGTTTATCTGTTTGTGTAGATAGGATCAACTGAATGGGTTGAACAAAACCTTCTTAATCTGGCTTCCAAAGCTGTAGCATACCTTAATGTGGACTGTGCTGTTCAGGGCCCTGGTTTCTTTGTTGGCTCAACTCCTCAGCTAGACAGTCTTATTCTTGAGGTCACAAAAAAGGTATTCATTTGAAGTTTTATTATCATTTTTAAATGCATGTGTAAACATACATATAGTTAAATCTTAACGCATGTATCATGTTAGCTCCTTGTAGTTCAGTAATTCTGATCTTTAATCAGCTTTTGCTTTAATTTCAGGTCAAGGATCCTGATTCTGAGGGTGTATCACTATATGAGAATTGGGTTGCTGCTTCTGCTGGAAGCAATAACGTAATGCTTTTTGTCACTGCTGGCCAAGTATTTGTTTGCACTTGCCTAACATATGTTTTTGAGACTGTGATCTCTTGATTATCTCTATTTCTTTTTAATTCTACATGACAGATTTGTTTTAGTAGTAGGACATGATATCTGAGGTTTTAGTAATGAAAACACTTAAATTTGTAGTTGTATTAGGACTATCCTCATTGCTTAACACCTTTTGTTTTCTTGAATTACAGATTCAGAGGCTCAGTGGAGTTGATTCTGATTTTGCTCCATTTGTGCAACATGCGGGGGTTCCATCCATTGATATGTATTATGGAAGAGGTACGTACCTCATCTCTAGAAGATTCTGTCTGATTTATGTGAAGTCTTGTAATACAAAATTAAATGATTTGTAACCCAATATGCTTCTAATAAATATGCTATATATCCATAGACTTTGATATCTTATAATCTGTGATGCAATAATCTCTATCCGATTTCCAGATTTCCCTGTCTATCACACTGCATTCGACTCCTATAACTGGATGGCAGAGTATGCAGATCCATTCTTCCACCGCCATGTTGCTGGTTAGATTTTTCTTTTAACTGCATAATATGGTGTGCACATTTCTATTTTTTAGTTAACTGTTAATCCATGTGGCAGCCATAAGATGTAACTCTTTTGTTCTTTGTTGCACTAGTTACGGGAGTTTGGGGGCTTCTAGCACTTCACTTAGCTGGCGATCCCATTCTTCCTTTCAATTACGTTTCATATGCAAATGAGTTACAGGTGCTCCTTTATGTTCATCTCTTTGTAACATTAATGTTCTCTTAGTTGCAAATCATTCATATATTGATTATATAATCTTTCCCTGCTTTGGTTAGCTATACAAAAACATGTTGAGCAACTTGGTAGATCAGAAAATTTCCTTACATCCATTAACTCTTTCAATTGAAGAATTTGCTTCTGCTGCCAAAGAAGCTGATGATGAATCAAAGGTAAACCAAAGTAGCTGCTACAGGTTTTATTTAATGATACATCTTATGCAGCAAACACTCCAAATTGTTTCTTATTGCCTTGTATTTATGCTTGTCTTTCTTTGTTTTGACCTGCAGAAACTGAGATTGCAGGAAACAGAAGGTTGTGTTTTGGATATCAAAAAACGAGCTTTGAATGATAGACTAATGCTTGCTGAAAAAGGGTTCTTGGATGCAGATGGACTTCAAGGAAAGCAGTGGTTCAAGCATCTCGTGAGTGTGTCTGTTAATTACGAATATAATATGCCATCATCGTTGTATTTTGTGAATGAAAACCCGACATTTTGTTATATACAGGTGTATGGGCCTTCAAGCAACAATGAAAGGCTCAATTTCTTCCCTGGGATTTCTGATTCTATTACTGGTTCTACGGGTGTTACTGAAACAGAAAGGCTAGCATCAATTCAACATGAGATCTGGAGGGTTGCCAGAGCCATTCGTCGAGCTGCTTCTGCACTCACAGGAGAATTCACTTGAAAGCACACGCACAAAATAAAAAAAAAACTAATCAAGTTAGAGAAGATGGATGAAACCATATACGTTTTGAGTGTAAATATTACTAGTGTTTCTTTCAGCTGTTACAGGAGCAGGGTTGCTAGTCACATTTTGAGGTATATAACTGTATATTAAGGTTTCAGATAGGATATATATATGTATGCCTCTGCCAGCAGTTTGAAGACATGTATGTACACACAGTGATAGCAGAATGTGTTTGTAATGAATAATCTACACAAAATTTTCTACGTTCTGTTTAAAACCAAGGAATTTAGCTATGAATTGAAACGAAAAAGCGTCAAATAAATCAAATGTTGCTATCTGTCAATAAAATACCACTAATTGTAGTTTGAGCGAGTCTTTGTTTTCAAGTTCCAAAACCCCATCTTTTTTCAAGAAACTAAAAGCACAAAATACGCGCCAGGTAGGGGTCGAACCTACGACCTTCTGCTTAGGAAACAGACGCTCTATCCACTGAGCTACAAGCGCTTGATGAAATGTTAACGTATAATAAATTATATAAATATAATCTAATAATAAGATATCCCGCCACATTCTTTTTGACTGAGAAATTCAAAATGACGGGTATAAATTAGAAATGGAAATGCAATTGGGAGAGAGGAAGAAGACGATGGCAGAGGATCCGATTTCCAGCTTCTGCAACGCATTGGCTGCTTTCTGCAACCACCTCCACTCCTCTTCCGATGCTCTCAAGCAATCCATCGATCGCCGACCTATTCCTCTCGGTACTCTTCTCTCTTTTTCTAATTCCTGTGTTTGCGTGCTAAGCAAATTCAATTCAAATTCTTCCATTATCGTAACAGATTCCGCGTCGTCTATCTTCACGCAATGCCTGAATCGCCGCGTATCCGCCGCCACCGCCGACCTCGATATACTCGACTCCATGTCCTTCGGCACTGTCTCTTTCGAAGAGCTCCTAGGTCACTGCAACGAACTTTACAAGAAGAACCGCTCCGATCTGCTTCAACTCCAAGAGCGTCTCCAGAGCCGCGGTTACACTCCTGGTACTTCCATACCACAAAAAAAAAAAAAACACACCTAATATAACCTAACCTCTTTCTGCTTCGTGATTCTCCGTTCTTGTTGAATTTTATTTTCTTGATTCAGTTCCGGATATTGAGGAGGAAGAGGATGAAGTCGAGGACATACAACATCAGGATCCGGAAGACAAATTGGATAGTCCGTCTTCTTTCTATGGACCACTCTCCGCTGCCGATCCTAGCTTCAAAAGTTTCGAAGAAGATGCTTTGTATCCTTATCTTATCCTTCATTTACTTTCTTTCGCTAAATCTCAATTTAATACGATTTCCAGCTTCTAAATAGATTTAACATGGAATGAAAATACATAGGAAAAGGATTTTATCAGAATCAGATGAAGTACGGTAATTAGATTGATTTTAGGCTCGGAATCACATGCGATTGTCTTTTCAATTTTTTATTCATTTTATTTAATTTGGTACTTTTATTTCCCTAAATTTTTGTGTAAGGCCCTGAAAATTGGTTAACTATTAATATGATAATAGTTCAGTTGAGTCATTGCTCAGTTTATGATAATAGCTATTTGCTTCCCTTAATTCTCTTCAGACTTGATGAATCTTTGAGTTTGAAAAAGTTTGGGCTGTCAGATGCATATCTAGCCACCTTAGCATCTGAAGGTAGTGAATGTCACTTGCTCCATAAACATGCTTGTTAAGTTGCAAGTTTTTTTATTTTAAGGTTTATCCATTTTTCCCAGTAATAGTACTGGTAATATTGTTGATTACATGAAAACTAACCTTAGCTTCTCAAACTAATTAATTGTGCGTGGCTAATTCCGTTTTTTCCACTATTTTTTCATCTACGCATTCAGGTGATTTGTCATCACACGAACCTGACAATAAGTAAGTTCAAAATTATGGATAGCATTTAACTGTTGCCGGATTTTCTGCATTTCTATTGATAATTCCTACACGATTCTCATTCCCAAAGCTATGGGTGAACAGATTACAAGAATTTAGGCAGCAAGATCAACCCGTTGTGTCATCTGAAGGAAGCAAGTTCTTACCTATTGGTAATTGAATAATTTCCTGTTTCAAGTGTTTTAACCTTCAGCATATGGAGTTCTTTTATCAGTTTTTTTTTTTCCTACCCCAATTAAAATTGTGTCAGAGAATGAGAATTTAAAGACAGCCGAAGTTCCGAGTCCCAGGTTACAGATATTGAAGAGCGAATTTGAATGTCTTCCTGCTTACATGAAGGGTCTAGCGTCATGGGAGGTGAGGCATTTTATGCGGTGATTTTGAGATAACTAAAAAATTATTGTAGTAATGGATTATCATTAGAATACTTTTTTTTAAAATAAATTTGTTAAAAAAGTGATTTTGAAATAATTAGTTTTATTTGGATAAAAAATATTGTTTACATAACAAAAAAGTATGTGTAAAACATGGAAAAAAGTTGTTGGAAAATAATCATGAGATACAACTTTTCATATTCATAAAATTAACTTTTTTTTTCAAGGAATATATAACTTACTTACAGATGTTAGTTATTGTTTTAAACATATACCTGAAATTAGAAAGTTTTTATAGCAAAGCCAGCTGAAATCTCTAAAATTTTCCATTTTCTAAACATGCTTTCTCGATTGATTATACACTAAGGTTGTTGATTCTTCCTCTTGGATGCCCATTTTTTGCATGTAATCTTGACATTTGTATCGTTTTCACCATTATTATCTACACATTTAAAATAAAAAATAATGTGGCAATTTTATTGTTGTTAGGGAAATGAATAAAGGAAATATTTTCCTTAAAGAAATATTGTCTATCACTTACCTACCACAAATGCACAGTACTTAAAAGGTCTAAACTTACACCAGTCATGTAGAAGTTCCAGGAGATCTATTATCTTGGCATATTTTTTGGTGCTTTTCTGAGAAGGACAAAATGCTACTATAATTTACTGTATTATACAAGTCTTCATTTCTTTAAGCATATACGGCTTTTAGATTCTAGATACTGTGACAAAATACTAAGGTCTAAGGGCGGAAGTTCAGTAATGTACCTAACTTATGCCATTATTTACCTTGGTTTTGGTTAAGCCCCAAAATATAAAATCAACGATAATTTGACTTGGCAATCACGTGTTCATAAGAATTTTCTTATTAACCTTGAGATTTTTTATGTGTTCTTGTGCAACTTGATCTACTAGGATCTACTTGGAGCTGTTGACAAGATTAATTCCAGCCTAAGCAAGAAGACCAATGGATGCAGCTACTTCCACCAAGATGAAATCCCCTCATTTGAATTAGGTAGTATTGTGATTTATTCTCACTCATGACGAAATCTTTCAGTGTCATCCTTTAGTCACACGTATAACCTCAAATATGCTGCTGTCTGTGTATTCAGGGCCTAAAACAAGATCATACTTGCTACTTCTGGTGCGCATGAACCGATTGGTTGTTGAGACTATTGATGGTATACTATCGTACAGAGTATTGTAGATACGAGATCCAACGGAGAACCGTTTTTCATCTCCTAATTCACTTTTTCGTTGACATTCATATTCCAAGAAGCACGAAGCCTGAAAACGAACTCAGCAAATAGTGAGCACTCGTTTTAAGTGTTAGGGTATTCTGTACTTTCATAATTCTTTCTACTTTCCGTCTTCTTGTATTTGATGTGAGGCTATGATACAAGCCACATGCTTGGAAAAAGTATAAAATTACATTTGTAATTTATAATATATTTCAAGGGAGAACACCCTCTGAGGAATTTTTTTAATAATTTTCATCTTATTTTAATCCGCGATTTTATTTCTTCCACTTTAAAATAACATAAATTTGATCTAATTATCATTTTACATATATGTTTTGTTTCTTTTACTTTAATTGAATTAAAGTTTAGATCTAACATATTCATTCAAGCTATAAAAAATAATTTGAATGAATAAAATATTTAAGAAAACTGTAGATAAAACTGAGAATTGAATCATATTTTTGAAAACGTTTATATTACACGTCCAAATTAATAATTTATAAAAAATAATTAATAATACTGGCATGATTTGAGCGAACTATGATGTCATGGATCCGAATGACTATTTGATGAAGAGATTGTATTTAAGCTTCATTTGTCCGTCAACCAATTTTATTACTGGACTTTTACTTGTGCTGGTTGACTATAGACTGATAAAATATTGTATAAAAATAGAATAACGATGTCAAAAAATTATTAAAAAGAATCTAGTACAAGAGTGGAATAATGAAAATATTGAAAAAAGAAATTACTGTTTTAAACAAAAAATTCATGAATTAAATGAATATTTCAGTGCTTTCCATCTTAACCGATTTAAATATTTGATCCGCAACAAAATTTTACTATAGATGAAAAGAATAATTCAAACTCATACACACACACTGACTCAATTTTCAAAATCACCCTAATTTTAAATCAAGATACTACTATAGTCATGCAAATAAGATATTTCAAAATTACCTGGCAATTTCTTTCTACAGCAGTGTAACCTATTTCTTCACCTACCCATCACAAAAATATCATAAAACGTAAATGTGAAAAAAAAAAAATCTTAGGAACTGGCACCAAAAGCATTTACCCCACAATTTGCAAGAAACTGAAACTGAAACTGAAAGAACCTTCAGAAGAAAAACAAAAAAAGTTAGGTAATCACTAATTGGCATAACCAAATTCAGCATTCAAGTCCATCTGTCTGAAATATTTTTCTTGACTTTGTGAAAGTTCTCCCTACTACCTTAAATTTTCTACATCTTTGAACCAATCCTCAATGCATACCCAAAGATGTAAATGTCCATTGTATAAATTTCAATAATCTAACAAATAAATGAGCTATCAATTATTAAGAATAAGTCTAAGAATATATTTCATTAAAAAAATAACAAAAATTATGCGTAAACTTTTTTCTGTCAATAATAACTCATATTTACCATTTTAGGTCCAAGTTAGCTTAATCTAAAAATTATATCAGATTAAGAAACATCTATATCTATAGTAATTCGTGAGTCACTTTTATATCCAACCACCCACATCTAATATTCTCACAAATGTAAACCTAAATAACTTCAACTTAACTATCACATTTTCCCTCACCAAAAAGCTTCTCTCCAATAAGCTAAATATTATACTATAAGTCTTACAGAAAAAAGCTAATGGACAAACATGGTTAAGTAAAAATATTAAAGAATACAATGACTATAACAATATCAATCGAAAATTTTAAGTTGATATACTCTAATATTAATTATTTATACATTTTTTTTGACTATTTTCATTACGAATAATGATACTATAATTTTTATTTTTGACTTGCATACTTTATTTATTTATTGACATGGCTTAGCGTGGATCATTAATTAATATATCACTATTTTTTATTTTACAGAATCAATAACTCACATTATCTCAAGTAAAAGATAATTGTCAAAAATTAGAAATTATAGTATAACTTTCCTTCTATAGTATTTTTCGAAACTTTTCATTAATTTAAAAAAAAAATGTCCTATTTTAGTGCTTTTGCCATATGCGTCTAAAACATAGCATAACCTAAATCAGCATTAAAATCCAACTCTACGAAACCTTTTTTGGCCTCAACCAGTGCCCTCCTTGTTACCTCAAACTCAGCTTCTGCAGCCGCCAATTCTCCCCTCAGCTTCTTCATTTTGATCTCCAAAGCAACAACACTGTCTTTCAGTTTGTTCACAACTTCTGTCTTTTCCAAATGAGCTTTCATACCCAATGCAGATTCAACATAAGGCTCCAACCAAGACAACTGAAATCCAGAATGTTTTACAAGTTCCTCCCACAAACCATGAAGACGATTGCATGCATCTTCATTCATGTCCTTCACCTTACTTGTCTTCAGCAAGTATAGAACTTGACCTAAGGATGTGAATGCCCATAGTCTGAACCATCTTGAACTTTTCCTCTGGCTTCTTATCAGAGAAGGATGCCATATGCATGCCTCTTCCAACAGAGGAACAAAAGCTGCTTCTTCTTTCCCTAAACTCCCCAAATCTAGAAGATCTTTTAGTGTCAAATCTGAACTTTGAACTTCCCCTTCTGTTTGACTAGACCCACAACTGGTTGAACTATGTGTCTCACTCTCATCTGATGTTTCTGTTTCTGTTTCTTTATCATCTTCCTGCTCTATGGATTCTGAATTTCTTCTTGCTTCATCACCTAACTTGGATTTGGAAGTTGGAGAGTTTGTGTTCAAGGTGTTAACTTCAAGAGAACTAAGATCAGAGACACAAACATGAGCTTCAATGATGCATGTGTCGTTCACAAGATACCCTTGCTTTGAGTCGAAGAATACACTTCGGTTCACAAAAAATGAGCCCCAGCTACGATATCCGCCATTGAACTTCTGCTGAGTTTCTGAAAAGATTTCAGGTTAAGGACAAAGAGAATGATTCTATAACGAATGAAACAAATCCAACAAATAACAATTCAGATATCACTGACGTGATTTTAGAAAAGGGTTTACTACAAAGACAAACAACAACGAAACCATCGATGCAAATTTATACACAAAACCATTGATGCAAGATAAATCAATTAAGAATTACCCTTTACAACTGACTTATTCCCATCCAGTTGATTAATCAGAGATAACTTGAAATATGTGTTTCTGTCCCATCCGTAGGGTGGTAAAGAATCTGCAACCATCAGATATAACGAAAAATGGTCGACATTTTTCATTAATGGATACAAACGAATACGCCTGAAAGGTGATTAAGACGAATAACATAGTTAATAATAAAAACTAAAACCTAAAATTAAGTTCAAAACAAGAAAGAACATAGAAGCTAAAAGCAAATAGCACAAGACTTTATCATCTTGAAATCCATTTGACAGTACCATTTATAACCTCGGATTCGGAAGGCCTTGGATTGTAGTTTCTTGGTGTTTTGTTTTGAGAAATTTTGAATCTTCCACGTGAATGTCTCAAAACGAATACTTGTTTCCCTCTGGGTGTCCATTCTAGTGAAGATGGAAAACAATAAAAGGGGTTGACTTGAGAAGCACCAAAAGCACAGAGAGAAAAGAAGTGTGCCCAGAAGTGAAAGTTTTAAGCCATTGAAATTTGAAGTGTGCAGAAAAATATTTTACCACCAAAATTCGTTACCATGGGATGAGGTATAATTAAGCAGTTCATAGATGTCAGAATTTAAGAAATAAGAGCGGAATCATGTAAGTGAAGTCAAGTCAACCCTTTTGTCTTGAGAGGAAGAAGATGGATTTTTACTTTGAAATTTCAGAGACATATAATTAATAGCGGGAAAAGGACCGTTTTACCAATAATGTACACAGATGGGTACCAAATGAAATTTCTGACCATAACAAAGAAAATAACACAAATAAATGAATAAATATATCTATAATAATAATATAGATATTCTCTTTACGTATATATTTTATTTTTATTTTTATTATTTTTATTTTTAATTATTATTTTAAAAATTAATTATTTTATAAATAATTTAATTTTAAATGTTATTTTAAAAATTTCTTTCTAATTATTATTTTTAAAAAAATTTCTATTTTTAACCGTTATTTTAAAATTTTTTATCGTATACATATTTTATTTTTTTAATTTTATATTTAACAACTATTTTAAAAATTAATTTATTTGTTATTAATTTTAACTTCATTTTTTATAAAAATTAAAAAATACAAAGACATAATAGCTGTATGTGTATTCACAAGTATCAAATAACAAATAGTATATAAACTCATTTAAACATTTAACTTATCCATTATTCATTCGTATTATCATAATATAATTGTTAAGTTACTATTTTAGTTGAAGTATTATTTTTCATTTTGCTACTTGTTAGAAATGGAAAATGTACGGTCTCAAAACAAGAAAACTCACAAATTTAAACATATTGTCTAAGCTTTTTTTTATAGATATATAAATATGAAAGAGATTTAGTTTTTTTTTTTATCCATTTGAAAGAAAAATAAAAGAATAATCTTAAATTTAAACAAATACTTATTTTATAAAATTTAGGTGATATAAATCAAATCCATTTCAATTTTTACATATACTAATTTAACACATAAATTCTAGTATATATATATATATATATATATATATATATATATATATATATATATATATATATATATATTATATAAACGGTATACATTTTTTAAATACTTAGGTGTCTTTTTTAATTAGATAATGATATCTTTTAACAAATAAAAATAATATATTTATTTAATAAAATGCTTAATTGTATACCTGTACTCAAAACTAAATAAAGAATTTCTTCAGTTAAAAATAATCACTACATAAATTTTTTAAATAATTCTAACAAAAAAAATATATTTTCATAGAACTGTATATTAATGTGATAAAAATATCGATATACAATAAACGCATGTATTTCTGCTATAACATATTCTAAAGTAATATTATTTTTAACTTTTTAAATTATAATTATTATTTTTAGAAATAAATTGATCTGGTTTAAAACTATTATTTGGTTCACAAAAGGATATTTATACAATCAAAGAGTATAGCACGAAAAAATTTAAAAATACGATTCTATAATATTTTTTTTTTCTCGAAGTCGTATCTTTATCAAAGAAAACTATCTGTATTATATTCTTATTAGGAGAAAACAGATCAAATACAAAAAATAATTAAATAATAATGTTCACAATACAATTAACTTGCCTTTAGAAGTAGACGGCAACATGCTATTTTCTTATTTGATTTCATCATGCTTTGTCATTTCTTTTAATATCACTTAATTTAAAAATTTTGAGTTCTAGTCTCTTGTCATAATTGTGTTAAATTTAAGTTGGAGAAAACTTTTTACTTTTTTTTTTCTTTTTTCTCCTTTCCAGAACTAAAGTAGGTTAATTCGATGAGTAGAAAAAATAAGCTGTCTATATGATAATTTATTTCGTGAACTTTTAATTTCACCCATGTATGTATATCTGTCAATTTATATTTCCTGTACTTATTTGCAAAATTATATTGTGTATTTTAAGTTAAATTTCCAATATTTTTTTTAAATAGTGCATCGATTCAATACTCAAAATATTTTCTGAAATTGAGATTCTCCTTTTATTAAAATATCTCATTAATCTTTTACGGATGAAATTGATGCTTCACCTAAAATTCGTTTTTATTGAGTCACCGCGAAATATAGAATTTTCTTTAAGAGTCTACATCTCTACTAATTTGTCCACTATAGTCCATTATAGAATATTGAGTGCAAAATTTATTGAGTTGATAGTACTGTTCATTTTATAAATATCCTGAAATTGCAATCTAGAATAAAACTCAAGTCAATGGTTCGAGATGCACAATGTAGTCAACCAAATTGACGAAATGACAGATATATCCTTAGTTCACAATTTGCCAATAGTTTTTAAAATATTATAAAATAAAGAAATGTTATTTTACCAAGTTAAAGCTAATTTATATAGTTAATTTTGTTCTCAAAAAGTTAAACTACTCGAGATATTCATTATTAAAAAACATTATTGACACATTCCATCGTAATTTTCAATATATCTTACAACATTATCGATAAAAGTCATTTATGTCAACCATGACTAACAAGAGCAAAAAGAATTATTGAAACTGAGTTCTTGGGTACCACAACACTACAAACAATTTTTTTCTTCCCATAAATTAAACCATTATCGTCGTAGGTATCATCTAATTTTTTTAGTCCATGGCCAAATTAATTATGCTGAAACACTAGATTTGTGTTTTTCTGCGAGCCAGCAACAATAATTTAGTGATTTAGAAATGGATACAAGTTTTACTGCTCCCTCACTGGCATTAGAAGCATTATCAATGCATGTGTGTATAAACCTGTTAAAGAGGAAAATAAAAAGAGGGGAAAATCAAAGCACAACCAAATGTTTAAATTTTTCAATTAAACATCATATTCCTTGATATTGCTTGTGTAATTTACATATGTTCAATTCTGCTTAATTGGAGTTAGCATGGTTATGTGGTGTGAACGAACTGTTAGTGGTAGGTAGGTTCCAAAGATTAAACAGACAGTAATTGAACAAAGTGCAGCGACATACTCAACTAACAGTGTCAGGGAAGTCTCTACGAGAATCCAACAGAAGTTTTCTTTTCAACTCTGCAAACAAGCCCAAGAATTTTTAAGAGAGAATAAATAAACACGTAAACGTGAAGAATTATAGATAAAAAAAGAATGATGAACTAGGACCTGCTGGCTCATGAGTATTTCCACTGCAACATTGAGATTACCATCAGCAGCTGCAAGCGCCACTTCCACTTGCGTCTGAAACAGCCAAGACAAAATTGCATTAAAAATATAGAGCTAAGCCTTAGGCTTTAATCTACATTTGATGCACAAGCATCGGAAAGATATCTCACTACATCTGAAAAAACAATTTGAGGTGTAGATGTTTTATTTCAGATATCACTTATCAAACAAACTTTGACCTATTCAGCCAAATTCAATACACATACATACACATCACTCCTGCTACAGTAATTATAATTATATCGATCATCATAACGAGACCAGTAAGAGACAGGAGAGAAGGATTCACAAGGCGACCAAACAAAAATAAATTTAAACACGTGATCTCTTTGAATGAGAAAAACGTTCTCAGAGGAGCAAGCATAATATGCAAGGAGCCAATCACAAACTGGGAAGTTTTAAAAAGTTTCAAGCCATTTTCTAACCATAGAAAAGATAAGGAAACTGATTTTTACCCTATCAAAGCCCATTGATACAAGTTTTTTAATCCCTTCTTCCGAAACGACTGCACCCTGCATTTATCGGGGGGGAAAATATCAAACGTTAACCATGCAAATTAACTAAACGAAAACAGGAGAGTTTAAATCATGGTATGTATGTAGAGGAACCTGGTGCTGTGGAACAGCAGTCGTTGGAGCTACATTCACAGCTGAATGCCTAAATTGAATTAGAAAATAAAGTATGATCATTAATACAGAAACACAAACTTCTGAACAATATAATTTATTAATCCTACTGAAATATAGCAGTTTAACTTGAATAGTCAATGCATGACATCTACTGAACTTTGGTATTAATGATTATACATTTGTGTAACTCCCATTTCTGGTTATACTAACTATAAGACCTTGTCCATGTCTATATATCCTACCCTAAACATCACATGTTTATGGACATGTTATTGTCATGTCCAATAATTTTGGAAATATAAGTTGAATAGTTTATGGAGCCTTTTCTTTGCAATTCATCTAATGTTAAACATATTTATGCTAGAAAATTATTTAAAATTGCTTACAGTTAAAATTGTGCTTAAGTATGTGTTATATTTATAGAGCATTTGAATACATATTTATAACCTACTAGATAAGTCTACTCTCATTCTTCTGCTTTTTGAATATTACTTTCAAAGTTATACATAACTTCACCAATATGTATTACGTAGATTAATTTAGGCTAGAGAACATGACAACCTAAACTTACTGTTACATGTCAAACAGGGAACCCATTTACAAGCATGTAACTTATATTGGGTTCATTCAAGTTGAATATTGTCATTCCTCGTAAGAGGAAAAAAAAAATTATCAGTCTATGCCTAATACTGTAGGTATTATTCTAGGTTCAAACTTCATAAGAAATGATGATTCAAGTCAGCCAGCATACTAAAATTTTACTTTAAATAAGCAACCACCATATAAGCTATCAATTATGCTCAAACCATCTACCGTACCTTCCTTCTGATAACTGATGAGTGTTACTAGGAGTGGATGAAACTAAAGGACTATTGGGACTACTATCATCCAAAAGTCTTTCTTGAAGATTTGAATCTGAATGAAGATGAGAAGGAGCTTGACCTTGACCAGAACCAAGGGTCCTTCCCCTCCCAGGGAACCTACTGTCCTCAGTTGACTGTAAGATATCACATAATACAATCAAATGTTTATAAGTCGAAGATTACAAATCACCAGAATATAGGCATGAATACATAAAAGAAACTAATAGACAATGACTTGCATTAAGGTAGGGATATTATTCTAACTTCAAATTTCTTGGTCCAATTTGACATAACTGCAATTTAGTGACTACTGGACCAAAACCGCTGTTGTTAATCATCAGGGAATCAATAGATTCAAAGGCAGTTGATAAACACGGCTTGGAATGAGAAAGCTAATGAGCTCATATGTTACAACTTCTCTTGTTAAAATAACTTTTTTTTCAGAAAGTAACCACTTCTTTTCGTATTTCATCTATTTGCTCTAGCTTTTCAATAGAATAAGAATTATGAAGCTAAAAAAACCTAAAATGGTATTAAAACAAAAAAAGATTTTGAATAGTCTACCCACAAAATCAGCTGCTTCCTATAAATATCAATATTGTGATTGTAAAAAATAGTTTCTTAAAAAATCTTTCAAAAACAATTTTACAACATAATCACATCTTTTTAATTTGTAACGAACTGACCTAATTTATCATTCAAGTAAAAAGGGAAAACCATGTTATGTACCGTGTCATATTCCCGATAATGAGTGAACTTTAAAAAAAAAGGCACATAATTTTTTTTCTGATACCAATTGCTGATGCCACAGCCCCATGGATTATGGGTTTTTCTAAGAAAAATTAGCTATTGAAGATAAAAGATTAATCCATACTTATATATAAGGAAGATGCCCTCTTTTGTATACACATTTCATAATTTCAATTTCACCCTTTTATAATATTGTTAACTAACTATTAAATAGTAACCGCTATATTGATTTTTTTTTAAACTACCATGGGTTTAATTTTCTTTTCTTTTTTTTTCTTCATCATATTTTAGTTTCTACGCTAATATTCATGTACTTCCATAAATAATGTTTTTCCCTTTCTTTAATATTGGAGTCATCGAGAAATAACACACAAATAAAGTCATTAATAAATGACAGAGTGACTATTAGTAAAATTAGAATGAAATATTAAAAAAAAAACTACTAACATCATCATCAATTATCTCCTTTAGTATTGTATTAAGCTTCATCATATAAAAGGAATCATCTCAACTCAGACCTTGACACTTGCCAGCTGCTTAAATAACTAGAAAAATCTACTTCCAAAGAACTAGTAGTACACATTAAAAAGAGGGAAAAAACAATTTGCCAAATTAATAGCAGGGGATAAATATCAGTCCAGACAATTTTAAAAATTAACCTATCATACATTGATCAGATTCAATGATCAGTAGATCACATATACAAGGTCCACATACACTTGTCATGAATGAGTACTGCAAAACAATGCAGTTGCATTTGTTCACATAATGAGCAAAGAAAAAATGACAATCACGCCAGCAAATGTCTACATGATTTTTTGAGAGCCCACCCAAAGTACTAAAAAGACAAGATCACATAGATACCTGAGTAGACACTTCCCTTTGAGGCATCAATGAAGACAGGTTCCTCCAAATATTTCCAGAAAGCAATCCACTACCCCAAGAAAGTATAGATTTTAAAATGTAGATTAGTATATATATATATATCTGTAGACATCGGTGTGATTTAGGGTGAAACCCATAGTACTTAGTATTTACCTTGTTGAATTTTGGCTTGTATGTGTAGGAATATAACCTGAAGGATTTCCACCCGTGCAAACGATAAATTTTGGACGTCTCACACATGAAGACTGAAAGTCCAAAGAACCAACATACACATTAGTAAAGGTCCACATGTTGAGTGAGTGCATGTATTTTTCATAGTATTTAAAAAGTGAAATTTAAACCTAACTCAATCTCACAAAACTAACTTCAAATATGAGCTTTGCTTCCATTTATACATTGTAATTTAGTCATATCTTTAGTCAATGTGAGGTTTCGAGCACACCTCCCACACCGAGGGCTGGACATTTCAAAACTTGGGGAGAACCTGATGGTGGGTGACTTGATAGCCCTAACAAACTTGACTAGAATAAATTTTGTATGACTTTGATACCATTTTAAGAAAGTGTAATTTAAACTTAATTCAATCTCACAAAATCGACTTAAAATGTAAGATTTGTATCCACTTATATATTATAATTTGACCATATCTCTAGTCGATGCAAGATCTCCAACACATAAAATGAGTATCTAGAGGATGCCTTTTTCCATTTTCATTTTTTAATTTTAAAATAAAATAAGTTACCAAGATATAATAAAAATATACTAATTCACACTCCAGCCAATCATATGACATGTTCAGCACATCAGTCTATTTTGTGAATTCATTTAGCCCCCCAATAGGGGAGAATTATCGAAATCAAATGTGTTAACCACTTCAGAGCTAACTGCATCAATATACAGTTAAAATTTTAACCATTCCTTAAACATTATTGATGTGCTTGATTAGCTTATGTTGCTAAAACATTTAGAGTACATTGATACTTTTTTGACACTTGAAAGATTGAGTTTACATTAATTTGGTAGACCAAATACTTTTCACATTTGTGCACTACTCAAGTAAAGTACTATAACACAAACTCAAAACATCAAAGGATTACTTTTGTAAAAGGCAGAGTCATCAGAGAAGAGAATGAAGTTGGTTTGTGTTGAGAACCCACAAAAGAAATATTTGAAGAATGATATGCAAGATAGAAAGAAAACTAATGAACTTATAATTGGTGAATGGGATTTCTCAATCAACAGACGGAAGGCCCTTTCTATAATTGAGCTACAGCATTTCCTAAAGGTAACAAGAGATATTAATAACAACTCAAGAATGAATCTCCCTTCTAACCACCTCCCTGCTTCTGAAGTTAACCCTATGCCATTACTACTACAACCACCTGAAATAAATTCCTGTTCCAGGGTTCTATCAGTTTATCTCAGTTCAGTAACTTATTTCAAAATAGTATACACAAAAACTAAAACTATCTATAGTTTGCACAAAAGGGGGTGTTAATAGACAGCATTTGACAATAGATATTTCATTTGCATTTAGCAGTCCCTAAGGCATTCATCTAATATCATGTAACTAACAATTGAAATGTTTGCCGGCCTGGTGCACTACCAAATCCTATTATAAAGAGATACTTACAAACCAGGAGGAGGATTCAATAGACGAATAAAAGGTGGTTCCAGGTATGAGGAAATTAAACAATCCATATGTATCTGAAACGTCAAGCATAACATCATAAAATTAGAGATAATTGCTTAATTTTTTTGCAAAAATAAAAAATTAAAACAGAAGGAAAAAGATTGAAGTCTGACATGCAAACCCAGATAAAATGCCACAAAGGTGCCCAAGTAGTGAAACATTTTGCATGAGAAGCTGGAATACTACCAGCAAAAAGAATGCATACCTAAACACAGTATGTTAAATTATCACAAAAAAGGAAATTATCAAGATAAAAATCAAGAAATAAGTTCAATAACAAATTATACTCACCACTTGGCAGGCACATTAAACAATCCAAAAACACTGCACAACGAACACAAAAAGTTACCAAATTAGTGAAGCCTTACCGATTGATGAAAATTAAATGCAGCATAGCACGTGTATAGAATTATAGTGTCTTATTAGTAAAACTTGTGAAGTAATTCATTTCACAGTGAATTGGTTGGAAAAAGAAGACTAATAAAACAGAATAAAGTTCTGAAGTAAATCAATGCACAATGATTAAACAAAACAATCATTAGCATCATTCTGAAAACTCAATTAAACAATAGTATATTTCAGTATCTTGAATAGCTTCCAAAACATGGTTTCTGCAAAACTATCTTCAGGAAAAAGGTGATTAACATATTAAATTGAATTTTCCCAACAGTGGTGAATTTCTTGCACAACAGTAATATTTATACAGCCAACCTCCTGGATTGAACTCCACTCAAGCTTGTCTCTATAACAATCATTGAAAATAGAACTCCTGAGAAGCCTATTGCACACTCATTCATGAGGTAATCATATGTAAGAACAGGATTGTGCGCCACCAGCAGTGCTATGAGCACGTGAAATATGGCATTGCTTGTAGCCAACAAAATAGTGACATATAGCAAGCGAACTGAGCCCATGATCCTCTCCAGCTCAGACCCCAAGGGAACTAAAGCCATCATGTTGAAGAGAACATGAAGCAGTGAACCATGGAAGATAATGGAAGTATAAATCCTGTAAACTGCATGGAAAAAAATAATGCTGAGCAGAGAAACCAGTCACATGAATGGATTGAGTTTTCAGCACCATAATGTTTGTACAAGCTTGTCTAGAGTCCATAATATTAACTACATTGATTGAAAAATATAATTTTACCTGAAAAAAAAAAAGCAAGGTTGTTAAAGTCAAGTTTTCACTCGGGATCAGGAAGGGGTTTGGAACCTCATAACTCGTGACCGGGACAGCATGATCCTACATTCCAACCTAAAATGCCAATACCAATATATACTACATACACATAAAAAAGCTAAAACGATCTACAATGTTTTATTGATTTGATCAGAGATAATGGACAACACCCTCTAACAAATTTTAGTTGTTATTTTTTTAAAAATTCAAGTCATGAGATGTTTTTATTTCTCTGATATGCCATATAATCATATAAGATCAATTTCATATAAACATGTAACACTGCTTTTCACACCCAAGAAGACAAAAAAAAATATGAAAAAGAAAAGGGTGTCACAGTGACACATGTGCACAACCCCGTCAAGAAGATAAATTGCAGTGGTCCATCAACATAAGTACATAAAAGAACGAAGAATAAATAAACTTAAATTCTTGGATCAGGAAAGAAGAAACAAAAACAAGGTTAGAATGAGGGAGATATTAAGAATATATGATTGAACATTGAAAAGGAGTAAAGGAAGAAGCTGAAGCTGGATGACTTTTCTTCTTCACAAAACAGACCCACAACGATCGCATTTGGCAGTTGTAGAGCATTGATGACAGTGTCGGCAAGTGCATAGGATATGTCAAATTTGATTAGAGATTTGGGAGTTGCAAGCCTTTGGGGAAGAGTGTACATTCACTACAGTGTGAATCGGAGGGGAAAGGAAATAATTAGGGATTTCAAAATCCAGGTCAATGTTTTTGTCTTGCCCAAAGATTAAACAGGATCAGAGATCCCACAGTTCCACAGGTATGATTGTGTTGGGTCTAAAGCACAAATAAAGAGTCAAACACAGAAGAATAGTTTATTAAATGGAAGAGTCTCGAGACTTAAGTGCCACGTCATGTAGTTCATCCTACTCAATGTAGGACTCCTAACATTGACAGCCTTTTTAAGGTCCGATATCCACAGCCACAGTGGTTATCACTCTATCAACATGGTACTACCAATTGTAGTCCAGCTCAACGAAAACATCAAATGTTAGGATTTACGTACATGAGGAGAGTCAAATTCAAAAACCCGATCATTAGATGAGAGTCCTAAGGCTTAAGTATCACAACATCAAGTAGTTCATCATACTGGATATGGAACTCCTAACAAATCGTCATCTTACAACAATCCTACACCCCAACAATCATGCTCATAATCCAGAGCGGATAGGCCACCACAGAGTGTACAGTCACACGATCCTATGAGTATGATCACAATTCTAATGATGGTGAAAAGAATAGGAAAAATCATAGATATAGATCCTTAGGTGATACAACTATTTTCTAATTTGGAGATTCTCTTTTGAATAATCAGCGTAACAAATGTTTGCACCAAAGGATTTTGAAAAATATTTAATAAACTCAAAGTGCATGTTTGATCCAATTTGGCAATGTGGGGGTAGCCATGTCAAATTGGAATCAACTAGTAATAGCTTATCCGTCTTCTGTGAAATTGACACAGAAAGTAACAGAAAGTAAAGGTTGCCCACGTCTTAAACGCGAATCCAAACATATTGTAATTCTAATTAAAGAGTAACACCAAAAGAACTGTGTGTAAGTTTGGTTAAAAAAAAATATACCTTGAAACCGTGACACAACAGCAGATGGCAAGAAGCAAACCTCAGCAAAGGAATCGTATCCAACCAAAAGACAAACCAAGTAAATGACTCCACAGACAACCACCACTGCAGAAGTGAGAAATGGAATGCTTTCCCACCATTGATTCATCCTAGTAGGCAACCCTGCCTGTGTCAATTAAGCCATCAGGGACAATTAATCAGAATAACATCAATGAAGGAAAATATCTAGCTACCCATTCTACAACAACACTTAATATAATCAGCAAATCCCCAATAGAAACGCAGCGAACTTTAAATTGCGCAGTAAGGAGCTTTGTCATTTTATTTGCAGACAAAAATCATACAAAACGGAAACTATAGCGAAACAATGTCCGAAATTAACAAAGTCATTTCGAGATCTCGGTCCAGAAACGAGGATTTTCAGTTCAGCTACTAGGATGAGTGTTGAGTGAAGTGTGTTGACACTGGTCCCTCAAAATTGCCGCAGAAACGAAGCGAGGATCGAAGAAAACAGGGAAATGGATTATATTACCTGGGAAACGATGTTTGGTCTCATATTTCGGGGTCTTCGCATGCAACCAAGTTTAAATTCGCAGCTTTGGCTCACTGCTCTGATTAGCAGTCACGGATTTGGTAATCTTTGAACTTCGATTCCGATAACCGGTTTTGGATTGGATTTGCTGATTCAGGTTTTTTCTCTTCTGAATTCTGACCCCACACTTGACTCGCGAAAGCTGTAGAAACAACTTCTCTTTTCTTCACTTTGTGGGGATGCTCGTTCCGATTTTGCAGTCTCACCAACCTCCAAACAAAAGGCCAAGGTTTACAATGCGTTTCATCATCGTTATTTTTGTTAGTTTGTAAAAAACTATCAATTTTTTTATTTATTATTTGACTATAGGACCGCGAATAAAGTATATTTATAATTGTATAGTTAATTACATATTAAAAGTATCGTAAGTGTGTATATATACATATTATTGATTATAACGTCAATTACTACTCATTTTTAACTAGTTATTATTATCAAACTAAAAAAAATGAATATTTTATGGCATCTATAAAATGAAGACCTTTTCTATTAAGATTTTTTAATATGCTACAAAAAATATATATATTGTCTATGTCAATAAATAAACATTGTATATTCTATATGTAAAATAAACTATCCTTGTTTATAAATTCTAAACGGATATTTTCATCCTAAAAAAATAAATATTTATTATTTTATGCATACAATACAATTAAATAATTTATTATGATAAAAATTATAAGTATTGAATATTTAACTATAAAAAATAAATAAATAAATAATTTCAAAAACGATATCAAACTAACTTGTAACTTTATGTCTTGTTCCATCAAACCAACTTAATACTTTATGGAAAAAAATTTAGATTTAATAATAATGATAATTCACTCCTAATAAGTGGTGACAATTTTTGCTTAATTAAGCAATTCGTGTGATTAAGCGGCTCCTCTTTGGAGTGATTAGTTGGATTCTGTCGAAGGATGAAAGTAGGAGTATTTAAACTTCATCGATTCTAATCCAAGTTCATTTAGTAGCTATCGTTAGAAATAATCACTGTCGCGTTTTTAAAATATTAGCGTTTGAACTCTATCAAGGTTTTGTCACTAAAAAACATCTCGGAGGATCGAGAAAGGTAGGAGTATTTAAACTCCGATTGATCTCGACTCCTAAACTATGTGAAACTTATGGTCTACTTGATGAATATCTTATCTGGTTGCACTTTGACAAAAAAAAACTATCTCAAACTCCAAAAATTAATCCTTACATAAAAATTTTTTGTCTTACAAAAATGTTATTTCAATAAATATTCGCGACTTTCTGATTATTATTCTCCATGTTTGTTTGATGGAAGTTCTAATTTAGAATATGTTTTAAAATCTCATATGAATCACAATGATTGATATATCTTGAAGTTAACTTATCTATGTTTCCAACTTATTACATAAAAATCTATTTTAAAGAAAAACGAGGAACATATAAACAATCCATATTTGAGACTAAAATTTAAATAACATTTTTATTTGCATCTATATTATATACACAAATTCAGCAGAACTGACTATAATTTTTATAAAATTAAAAACTAGATTACATTTCATGATAAGTGAAAATCATAGGAATTTAACCATTATTGGCTTCGGAGAAAATACAACTATAAAACATATAAAAACAAATTATGCTATAAAAAATAATTGTATGATATAAAACAATATACAATTTTGTATGTATGAAATAATAACTCTTTCATCAATTAATAACAATGAATGAGTATATATAATTTTACTCTCATTTAGCATACAATTGATTTATTTTCACCTGAAAATCTTTCTGGTGGTGTATGTCGGTAAAGACGCACACAGAAAAAGTTTAATATTATAAGATTTTGCCTGGAGAAAAGGTAATCCCTTAGATTTTTGAAAAACCTTCTCAAATTGTTTTAACAACTTCCCCTTACTACTTTTGTTTCGAAATTATATCTTCTCTAATTGATAAAATATTAATCTATTAATAAAATATTTTTCAAACTCGCGGGAAATATTAGCATCTTCATAAATAATAACTATGTTACTTATTTATTTACGTCAAATATTAATTATTAGTTTTAATATTATTATCGCATAAAATATTTTCGACATTTTATGTTAATATTGAAATAATAACTTATGTAAATTGTTTCATTTTGAAAACGAACTCTTTTATTAAAATTTTATAACATTCAAAACATAAAATTTAATCATCAATTTAAATAATAGATTAATGAAAAAAATTAACGCGACTCCTCATTTAAAAAATAATACAATTTGATATATATATATATACATGTGTGTGTGTATTTGTATATAATATTATTGAAAAATTATTTTACTAAATAAATAATTATAATATTTATTATTTATTCTACTTATAACACTGACAGATTAGAAAGTGTTATATACTCTTTATAAATTTTGATAAAAATGTGAATCTTATAAAACATCAAATTCAAAAGAAAAATTAAAAAATTGTGTAAAATGATAAAACTGTTTAAAATTAAATAGAATAAGATAGCATTTAAAAAATCTTTAAAAAAAGTACTTAAATTAAAAGTATTATAAATTTTTGGTATTATAACATTCTTTGTTAACACATATCCAAAAAATATAAATTAAAATACTGTTAATTTTTAAAAAATTAATAAATAAATATATTATATATCATAAAGAATAAAATATGAATAATAATTGCCAACATAAAAAATGATATCCTATACAGTTTTATATAGCATATAAATATAGATTAATAATGTGTATTTATTTATTTTATCCTCTTTCCATTTTTATTTATTTTATTTTTATTCATTTAATATATTTTATAGTAGAAAGTAACAGTAAATTACATCATAATTATATTATATGATATGCTTCTGTTTTTATTCGTGTCACAATTGGGTTCGGCCCAACGGCCCAAATATTACAAAGCAAACCCTAGGCTCCTGTGTTCGCGTTCGATTTCAATCCACAGCCGCTTTTGTCTCTCGTCTTCCGGAGCACACGCCAGTTTCTGAAGTGGTAAGCGCAAATTCAACGCTGCTGTTTTAGTTTTTCTTCTACGATTGTTGGAACTCAATAGTTACAATTTTATCTGAATTGATGCTTCTTGTCAATTCATCGTGATACAGTTAAGTTCATTTGCAGATTCCCTACTCAACTTTTTGACTAAAAGATGGCTTCAAGATTCTGGACTCAGGTATTTAGAAAATTCTCAATCAATGTTTTAATTGTTTGCTCCTTTAGGTTAAGGAAATTATCATGTGTGGAAGTTTTATTTTTTTATTTTTGCATTGTTATTTACTTAATTGTAGGGTGGAAGTGATTCCGAGGAGGAGGAGAGTGATTATGATGAGGAGGTTGAACCCACGGCAGGTGAATCTGCTAGCCAAGCAGTGACAAGCAGGTACCTGCAGGAAAATGCTAGTGACAGTGATGATTCCGACGGGCAGAAGCGTGTTGTGCGGTCGGCAAAAGATAAGCGTTTCGAGGAGATGGCGTCCACTGTTGATCAGATGAAGAATGCTATGAAGATTAATGATTGGGTGAGCCTGCAAGAGAGTTTTGACAAGATTAACAAACAGCTTGAGAAGGTTATGCGTGTCACTGAGTCTGTGAAGGTTCCGAATCTCTACATCAAGACGCTTGTGATGTTGGAAGATTTCTTGGCTCAGGCTTTGGCTAATAAGGATGCCAAGAAGAAGATGAGTAGTAGCAATGCTAAGGCTTTGAACACCATGAAGCAGAAGCTGAAGAAAAATAATAAGCAGTACGAGGATTTGATTAATAAGTGTAGGGAGAATCCTGAGAGCGACGAGGAGAAGGAAGAAGAGGAGAGCGAGGAAGAGTATGAGAGTGATGATGAGATTATTGAGCCAGAGCAGCTTCGGAAACCAGAAGCCAAATCTGATTCTGAAGCTTCTCAGTATGATGATGAGAAGCATGATGCTGGTGATGGTCCTTGGGACCAAAAGCTTAGCAAGAAGGATCGGCTATTGGATAGACAATTTATGAAAGACCCCAGTGAGATCACATGGGACACTGTTAACAAGAAGTTCAAAGAGGTTGTGGCTGCTAGGGGCAGAAAGGGGACTGGGAGATTCGAACAGGTTGAGCAGCTTACTTTCTTAACGAAAGTTGCTAAGACACCTGCACAGAAGTTGGAAATTCTGTTCAGTGTGGTTTCTGCTCAATTTGATGTCAATCCAGGGCTCAATGGACATATGCCCATAAATGTGTGGAAAAAATGTGTGCAAAACATGCTGGTCATTCTTGATATTCTAGTGCAGCATCCAAACATATTGGTTGACGATTCGGTGGAACCAGATGAGAACGAAACTCAGAAAGGTGCTGACTACAATGGACCAATTCGGGTCTGGGGTAACTTAGTTGCTTTCTTAGAAAGGATTGACGTTGAGTTTTTCAAGAGCTTGCAGTGCATAGATCCTCATACACGGGACTATGTTGAGAGACTCAGGGATGAACCCTTGTTTCTGGTTCTTGCTCAAAATGTCCAGGAATATCTTGAAAGAGTTGGGAATTTCAAAGCTGCTTCTAAGGTGGCCTTGAGGAGAGTTGAGCTCATTTACTACAAACCGCAAGAAGTTTATGATGCAATGAAAAAATTGACTGAGCTGACAGAGAATGGAGATGATGGAGGGGAGGCAAGTGAGGAGTCAAAAGGATTTGAGGAATCAAGAATTCCTTCTGCATTTATTGTTACCCCAGAGATTGTGGCCCGGAAGCCCACATTCCCTGATAATAGCAGGACCATAATGGATGTATTGGTATCATTGATTTACAAGTACGGAGACGAGCGAACTAAAGCACGTGCAATGCTCTGTGATATATACCACCATGCTCTCCTTGATGAGTTCTCAATTGCCCGTGATCTGCTTCTTATGAGTCATTTGCAAGATAGTATTCAACACATGGACATTTCAACTCAGATACTTTTTAACAGGGCTATGTCACAGTTAGGTTTATGTGCTTTTCGGATTGGACTGATTTCTGAAGCACATGGTTGTCTCTCTGAACTGTACTCTGGTGGAAGGGTAAAAGAGTTACTTGCCCAAGGTGTGTCACAAAGTCGCTATCATGAGAAGACTCCGGAACAGGTAGTTTCCCCCTCCATTTTTACTAATGTTTATGATATTGTGGATATTTTTTGGGTTCTGATCTTAAGATTCAATGCATTCATTGTGAGGTGACTAAGAGAGTGATGAAAGATGTATAAATGGATTTATATTTGTGCTATACCATATATATTTCCAAATTTGAAAATCATTTTAAAATACCAAGACCCCCCACTCCTAGTCATCAATTAGGCTTTTCAGTGTTACATTTTATAAATTTGTTTAATTGATCTGGTTCACAAATTACAACAATAAAAACTCAATAGTATCTATTTTCATGAGAAACTGTCATCATGTCAATAATGTGTTGCAAAAGAACTCAGAAGTGAAGGAATGTGAAGTTTTGATAATAATTTGTTCAGCGTGATGTTATTCAGCTGCTGGTAGAAACTGATCTGTGTTTATTAGTTCTGCAATAGTCTAGTCCCTGTCAATAGACTATTAGGTTTCATATTGTGCCTTTTAACAGTCCAAAGTTCTTAGTTATTTCAGTTTTATATTACTGATCAATGTAGCTGATAAATTCTGTTTTGGGACGTAGTAAGTTCCCATGTATTTTTTAGATGTTGTATTTATTTTGCAATTGTAAGAATTAAATTTTGATATTGATGTTAACTATTTTCGACCCTCTTTCAGGAAAGGTTGGAAAGAAGGAGGCAAATGCCATATCATATGCACATCAATCTTGAACTCCTGGAGTCAGTACATCTGGTATCTGCCATGCTGCTGGAAGTTCCTAATATGGCTGCCAATGTTCATGATGCTAAACGCAAGGTAATTTCTAAGACTTTCCGTCGCTTGCATGAGGCCAGCGAGAAGCAAACGTTCACTGGTCCACCGGAAAATGTGAGGGACCATGTTATGGCTGCCACAAGGTTTCTCATAAAGGGAGACTTCCAGAAGGCTTTTGACATTATTGTGTCTCTCGATGTATGGAAATTTGTGAGAAATCGAGACACTGTGCTTGAAATGCTGAAAGACAAAATCAAGGAGGAGGCATTGAGGACATACCTCTTTACCTTCGCTTCTTCTTATGAATCCCTGAGCCTGGATCAACTTTCAAAAATTTTTGATCTCTCTGTTTCTTGCACTCATAGTATTGTCAGTAGGATGATGATCAATGAGGAGCTCCATGCAAGCTGGGACCAGCCAACTGGGTGTGTTGTTTTCCAGGATGTTGAATACTCTAGGCTGCAGGCATTGGCATTCCAGTTGACAGAGAAGTTATCTATCCTTGCAGAGAGCAATGAAAGAGCAACGGAAGCAAGGATAGGTGGTGGTGGATTGGATCTGCCTCTAAGGCGGAGAGATGGCCAGGACTATGCTGCTGCTGCCGCCGGTGGTAGTGGAACAGCCTCTTCAGGTGGTAGATGGCAAGACCTGGGCCTTTCTCAGCCAAGGCAAGGCAGTGGGCGTGCTGGAGGATATGGTGGTGGTGGAAGGTCAATAGGTCAAGTAGCCGCAGGTGGCTATTCCAGGGATCGAATGGGACGGGGAACAGGTGGTGGCTACCAGAGTGGACGGTATCAAGATGGAGGTTATGGGAGGAGTGCTCAAGGGGGTTCTGCATTGAGGGGACCTCAGGGCGATACATCTTCACGCATGGTTAGCCTTAAAGGTGTTCGAGCTTAAAGAAATTAAAATTATCATCCGTTCATCAGTTTTGAGGATTTGACTAGTGCACTTTCTGTATTCTTGTATTGTAGACTTTATCTAAATTTGCATGGAAATGTTTATGGATTTGTTATAATGTTACACATAAGCTTGTTTTCGCCAGGGTTTATTCTGTTCGAATTTGATTAACCATTACTACAAGAGTGCCATTATGTCAATTAATCTATTTTACAGCAAAATTGTTTATTCTAGTCTGTTTAATTGTATGATGGAAAGTGCTTGAATGAGTTGTGCTCCTCCGTTTATTTTTCACATTTATAAATATTAACCAACATTATCAGTTTGTAATGATTTGCATTTGCCACCCATTTATTTATACTCATTAAAATTACTCGGACTACCACTCAACTAGGGACGATGTAGCAAAAAAGGAATAGCGTTGATAGAAGCCTAATTCCATATTAACGTAAACAGAGTCCAATCTCGAAGCTTTAAACTAATGGCACCAAAATGAAGCCATGATACGATTGAAAATAAATTCAGAGCAAAAATAAAACATAAAATGTTAGTGAAGAACCTCGTATTGCCTCCTTTATCATACCCCAATATGATAGGAATGTCTCCTCTCACCAGTCCTTTTACATTCTTCATATTGCTAAGACTTCAGATCATTCAAAAACTCTAAATCTATCATCTAAAACCTGTATGATCCATTACTTTGACAACAATAACATGTTTCACTTAAGATAAACACAACCAACAACAAAAAAAATGTATTTGAGTGGAACAGAAATAACATTGGGGAAAAGGTATCATTAAAATTTATTATTATTTATTTATTGTGTTTTGTTTTAGTTAATGTGCTTTTGTTAATAGTTGTGAAGAAGTTAATCCTCGTCCCCCATTAATATCTGCAAACGTGAAGTGAAGGATAAAGTCTACATTTTTTCTACTTCCTTTTCAACTCATGAAAAAAATGCAGTGGACATAATGTATAATTTTGCATTTTTTAATATAAAAGCTACAACTAAAGAAAGAAAAACACTTTACCTTACCCTTGTTAAATGTATAAGGATAGAAATTATATTAGTAAAATCTCATATTTACCGGGTTAATTAAAAGTGTCCATTTTCTTTATAATAATTTTCGACTGAAAATATGGTTATTAAAACCTGCTTGAAACTTTCATTTGCTTCTATTTTCTGAATATTTTGTTTATGTTGAGTATAACAAATGACTACAAGGACACGATGATATCGTTACCATGTTAGTTATTTTTTGTAAAGTAAATATTATATACATTTACACATAAATTGACTTCTAAAAGCTCGAGTGCTCCACCTCAATTATTTGCCCACACAAAAATAAAATAGTTATTTTGAAAATGACATAAAAGTGAACAAATTATAATTTTACTTTAAAATAAAAAAAAAAGTTATAATCAGAATTAAACTCTAGTATCTTAGAAGAATTTGACTAGCAAGAAATTTGGAAGTTTTTATAATATGGTAAAGTTAACACCTTATTAACACTATGGCATTTACCGGACTTTAGTGGAGTTGTAATGATAAGTCTAAACATATAGTAAATTTTAAAAATCTTAGATAAACCAATTTAGAATATATAAGTTGACTCGTAAATATCAATTTATAAGTTAGTTTTGTATGATTAAGTTATGTTTAAAAATAACTTCTTAAGATGATATTAGAGTTATCTAAAAATTTAATGAGATTTATTGTTTGTTAGGCTTATCATGTCATTCATTGTTATCTGACCATTTTTAAGTATTTATTTCACACTTGAAAAGTATATGTCACGTAAGGAAGTGTGTTGAAAATTTTACGTCGAATAGAAATAAAATCAATTTATAGTATAAAAGTGGATACAAAATTGTATGTAAGAGAAGGTTTGTAATTTTATCCATAAAATTTGCATGAATGCTTGTAGTTTTGCCAACAAAATTGTATATTGAGTATTTGTGAATGTAAATTTTGAGGTGTCGAAATATATTAAATTTATTGTTCACTTTTATTTAAATGATACCCTCTTACTTGTAGGTGTTCCCCGTGAAGATATGTAATTATTTTTGTGTTGTGTGAATTTACAATAATAAAAATTATTTAAATTGTAAATTTGTTAACAAAGAGATGTGATATTGGATTAATAGATGTTTATTTTTGGGTGGAAGTTACTATACATTAGTTAATGAAAAATAATAATGATGCTAGCAAAAATAACATAAATATAAATAAATTTAGTTACATAAAGTGTATAGCTAAAAGTGAAAAATTATATAATGAAGTGTGAATAATCATAAAAAAGAAAAGGACGGGAATAATCAATAATGATATCAGAGTTTTGACAAAAAAGAAAAATAAACATGTTGTCATTTATTACAAAAGTTGAAATCATTTTCCTACATGTAAAGATATATTTAGTAAAAGTACATTATTGAAAATTTGAATAAAGGTTCTCTTTCTATTGCTCCTTTACATATATTACCATTAATGATATATCTTATACCATTGCAATTATATCTCATAAGCTTTGCACATTTGAAGTTTTTGTGTATTGCTTTAGTTGTCATCTTCAGTATCTTTGTTCTTGATATTATTCTCTGCACCACCCTTGATCTCTATTTTTGAATTATGTATATTTTGATCATCGTCCTTATCTTCGAATTTACTATCTTCGTTTAATATTTGCTCATTGTCTTCAATGGATTTGCTTATAGTGTTATTCTCTGCACCGTCCTCATTTTTTACACCAACTTCCTCATTGGATATATTTGTGTTGAGTGTTTGAGAGCTCTCTTCATCATCTGCCTTAGTTGTTAATTTGGTAGTTGCAACATCTTTATTATTGTCATCCAAGAGGTCAGTTTTAGTAGTATCAGATACATTAATCATATTTGAAGTTTGTGTCCTTTCTTCGTGATCTTCATTTTCAACATAACTAGGCTTATTATCTTCATTTTGTGTTGTATTTTGTGTATCACTCACTTCAACTTTATCTGATGCATTCTTTGTATCACTCACTTCAACTTTATCTGGTGCATTCTGTGTATCAGTCACCTCAACTTTATCTGATGCATTATTTGTATCACTCACTTCAACTTTATCTGATGCATTATTTGTATCACTCACTTCAACTTTATCTGATGCATTTTGTGTATCACTCACTTCAATTTTATTTGATGCATTTTGTGTATTACTCACTTCAACTTTATCTGATGCATTTTGTGTATCACTCACTTCAACTTTATCTGATGAATTGGACATATCTGAAGTATCTATGCTTCTTTCACTATTGTTCGTATTATTTTCCCCGCCTTCTTCTTCACCATTCTTGTCTTCGGTCTTTTCATTACTTTTATCCACAACAGTTACTTTGAAAGGTTCTAGCTTAGCTTCAATATCCTTGACAACAAAGCTCAAAGATCTTGCATCTCGAGCCTCTGTTAAACGATTGTTTGGCGATGCCTATCATACAAAACTAAAAATCTAAGTACTCACTGTAATAAAATAAAAAATATGACATCATTTGACAAATAGATAATGGACAACATAAATTATTACTAATGATGAAAGTTATCAATTTTATTATAAGTAAGTTTTTAAGGTCAAATTGAGATAATTCCTCTTTTATGTTAGTCTTTGCTCATTCTTGATGTTGATAAATACTCACAATAAATACATGTAATATATGAGACAAAATGTAAAATATTGTCAAATTCCACCTTGATAGATAAGTTATTTTAAATAATAACATTATGACAATAATATTACAAATCATAATACAATTTTTAGAATTATACTTAAACATGACTAAGTCAAAACTTTAAAGTGGATGCAATTATGTTACATCCAATATTATTCAATGGGATACTTTATAAATAATGTAAAAACTTATTATTTAATTTAAAATTGTATGTTAGTCTAAAACTATTTTAGATACCAATAATTTTTAATTTATAAAATAATGTATAAGTAAGTCAATATAATAACTAATTATTTTTTGTCTTTTACTATTTAAATATTTTTCTACAATGTAAAGACAATGATTTTCTTCCATTATACTCTTAATCATAAATTACATTATTTATTTATAACATATCTTTTTGTACAAATAATTTCAAAAAAATGTTTCATTGTAAACTATATTGATGGATAAACACATAGTTTATAATATAAATATTTTTTATGGATCTTAATAATCATAGTAAAAACATAGATTTAGGCTTAAAAATTTTACAACTAAAATTTTTAGTTAAGAACAAATAATACTGAATTTTTAGTGAAATAAAGCTTTAGGCTAATTATATTACTTATACATACTAACCTGTATAATTTCTTCCACTCGTCGAGTGAGATCATCTCCAGATGCTTCTTTGTAAATCCCTTTAAGGAAGTGCCACAAGTGAGAATTAATATCATCCGAACGATGTTTTTCAATCATACATTGTGCAACGGCTGATCGACAACCGATAGCATAAAAAGGACAATTTACAAGCTTCATCGGACAAACAGTTATACAATGTCGGTCCATCTCACGTCTCATGATGTTTGCAGGACACTTCTGTTCGCATGGAATTATCTTGAAAGGACAAGTCGAATCATGATCCTTCAAATGAGATGCACAAAACCTAGAATTACACCCCTCATTTTCACATATTATAGATCTAAAGTTGCAATCATCTAGGTGATTGGCAAGATCTTCTGCAGAATTAAAACTCATGCTGCAATGATATGAGTTTTCAAAGTCAACATTTTTTAACAAAGTTTCTGCAATTTTTTCCCTCCGCTCGAGTGTCCAAAACCCATTCACTTCCATCTCTTGAACAAAATCTTCTATATTATCTTCCCTCTTTTCACTCAGTAGCCATCCAGAAACCCTACTAAACAAATTCCTCTTTGAACTTGCAAAGTCATCAACTAGGTTAGAAATTATATCATAAGGATGGTCTGAAACTTCACCGTCTGGACCACCTTCTAATATAACAGACTCTGCAACAAACGATTCACTTCTTTGGGTAAGATACTCTATCATCTCCTTCCTTATATCAACAGCTATCGAACCTGCTGTCTTAAAAAGATCTCCTGATGTGTTATCAACACAAGCACTAGCTAGACCTGGAAGGAACATTTGTGCCAACTTATGAATCACTTCTGTATCACAAAGATCACAATGCAACAATGGACCTGCTTGCTTTTCATCTTCTAACTTCTCTGGCCCAAGGTCCACATCAATGGTAGGCATGTCCATAGTTGGTAATATCTACACACAATAATTTTAAGGATAAATCGTTACCATGTATTGTTTACGAAATGACCAACTATTAATTGATTAAAAGATCGTAAGATCTAATCCACATTACTAAATACATAGTAAATAATGTTATTTTGACCCATTTCAAATAAAGTGAATCAAAATATCATTATTCATACATATTTCATAATTTGAAATTCTGGATATCATCATGCATCATCGTTAATTAGAATCCCAAATATGAAAGATGAACTTACATTGTTAGGAGATGGTAATCACAAAAGTTAATTTCTAAAAGTATGATACACTTGAAATATGTTTATGATTGCACGAAACATGCAATTTCTACATACAAAATTTTGAATGTTCAAAGGATATTACGATAGGAACAAAACATACCGACATACAATGTTCCGATCTAAAATGTTGGGTTTCTGGTTTTGGTTTTTATTGTAGAAATTCAATGTTGAAAGAACATTCAATATTTTAGATGATGAAACGCCACAACCTCCTTCCCTTCCCTTTATTATCAATTCTTTATCTTAGCCATACAATTTTTCTTTTACTATTTTTATTTTATAAAATTAGAAATTTAGTAGCTCTTGCAAACCTTTAAAAAATTGATAAATTTAGACATATATAATTTTATTAGTTTTTATTAATCAAAGTTATTTTGAATAAATGTTATTTGAAAATGTAGTATTTTAAATAAATATTATTTTATTAATTAATTTTCCGATTTTCTCTCTCAAAGTTTCTACTGTTTATTAATTAATTATGTTAATTGATGGTTAACATGTCAATGTTAACAAAACAGCACTCAATCTAATATTATACTAATAGTATACATTAATTAATCAGTGATGGGAATGATATAATATTGTGATACAAAATGTATAATATTATACATATAAAAATATAGAGACAAAATGTTTACTTTGTTTAAATTTTTAAACACAAATTCTCATTGATGACATTTATTCTTTATATTAATCTGCAATAAAATATTGGCAGAACAACTGTTAAACTTTACTTTTAATTTTAAAGTTGAAATTGATATATAAATATTTTTCTTATATTATCAAATGGTAATATATAACTAGGAGATTAGGAGATTATTTTTAAACTGTCTGTCTTTTTCAATAAACTTTTGAAATTATAAATAATTAAAATTATGTTATCTTATAATTTTCTATCCTTTTATAAATTTGAAATATATTATATAAAAACATACAAACTAACAATTAAATATTATATTACGCACAATATACATGATGCTATTATTGATTTTTATAATAAATAATTTCATGCAAGATCCATTCTCTAACAAATAATTTCTCAAGAATAATATTAATGTTCATTACTGTAAATATAGATGCTATTTCGTCTCTATGTATTTTTCAAATATATATATATATATATATATATATATTATATTATATTAGTATGTATTAATATATATTAATTTATATAAAATAAATTTATATTTATTAAAAATAAAATAAAATAAATAGAGAAAGAGAAAACTGTTAGTGAATAAAAAGAATAATGATTAGAATAACTAGTTATAGATAAATAAGACTATTATAATAAAAGAGTACATAATACATACCATTAAATAACGCAAGAAAGTAAATACTTGTTTGATTATTTTTACAGTAGTTACTTTACTGTGACAGAATAAATACGAAAAAGTTATTGATTTAAACACGCTTCATCTTCTTTTAACATATTGTGTATTTTTATTTAAGTTGGTGAAAAAATGTTTATTTATATTTTACTTTTGTTACTATATGTTAGGTCGTTTAATAAAATTTTAAACTATTTTTAGATTTTCTATCTTGTCATTCAATTTATTTCATATTTATGAAAATTTTTAAATTTTTTTGTCTATTATATAGTTAATATCACTTATTTCTAAATGATTAGTAATACGTATTATTTTGATCGGTAAAAAATAAAAGACGTAAACATTTAACTTATTTAAAATAATGTGAGACCGTTGGAGACATATTATTTTGACCGATTCAAGCAAAACAGAAATAAAGACAACTTTCTATTGATTAGCGTTGAAACTGCAAAGTAACCTCTATTAAATGTGAGACAGTTTATGTTTGTGTGACTTTTTAAAAAACTCTTAGATCATGTGCTTACTTCTGTATATATTTATATTCTTATTGTTATTGTTTAGATAATTATATTAATACTCTATTCTCGAAGCTATCCATTTTATTTTATCAATATTTAAAATTTTGTTTAATAATATTAAATTATTAGATGAAATGTTATAATGAGACTTTATCTTTTGTTGAAGTCACTTTTAAACATCTAAAAAACTAAATAAAATTTAATGTATGTGAATCATATATAAAATACTGTAAATGGGATTTTCGGCTCGTAATTAAATGTGTATGAAAAATTTAATAGTGATAGTATTATTCACAAAATTTATGAAAATTATATGAGCGAACTCAACCATGTACCACCCAACAACACTCTCACATCAATAGATTCAGGTGAGAATAATTTCATAACCTTTATAATACAAATACCGTTTTTAATCAACAAATTAATATTATATTGTTATCTTCATTGTTATTATTACTCCAGTATATTATTTAATGATATTTTTATACTATAACGTAACTTGTGCCCATATTCGGATTTGAACTATGTTCTAAATGTTACGAAATTATGAAATTGAATCAGTATGAAATGACATAGTCGATTTATTTCTTTCCGCAATTCTAAATAACATAAGTAACTAATATTAATTCTGACAGTAGCATTCATATTTCAACCAAATTTGAAAAAATATATCAAAATCAAATATTAACTATTTGCATATGTATAAATAAGTTTAAATTTTTTAATATGCGATACATTTTTATTTCGAGTATTTAGTTTTTCTTTTGAATTTAAATGACAATAACATAACTATTTTTGTTTAAATCTAATTTATTATTTACGACAAATCTATTTTCCGTGTGCATCAAAACACCCGTATAAACATAATTTGTTATAAAAAATAAAGGAAGCAATAAAAATTATTTTAAGAATAAAATTCAAAATAAAAAAACCAGAATATAAAAAATATTTGTTATGAGCTAAACTAAAATGGCATAATTCATTAGATATTTAATTTAAAAAAAAAACTGAAAACTAAAACTAGAAATAATTAAAACTTGAAATTTATTTGAGCTTTTAATATAAAATATATATGTGGGAAAAGTATTAATAATAATTGCAGCATTTTATACTAAATTTTATTTTAATATATTTTTAAACAATTTTCAGATTTCACTTTATTTTACATTTATTCTTATTATAAGATTTTTAAAAATTATTTTGTGACATTTTCTTATTGTACTACAGCGTATAAAACAATTAAAAATCAAATATTAACCATTTGCACATTAAAAAGTTTTTGTATATTTTCAATAAAATTGAATAAAATTAGCAAAACCATGATAAACGAAAATATATACAATATATACAATTAAATTAAAAGAGATATGTATATATAAATCGTATAAATAAATAAATAAATAAGGGTTAAATATGTTTTTGTCCCTCGAGTTTAGTGAAATTTGTAATTAGTCCCTCTTTAAAACTTTCGACCAATATAGTCTTTCATTTTAAAAAATACATGAATTTAGTCCTTTTAACTAAATTTTGTTTAGTTTATTTGATGTTTCAAACGCATTTCATAATAGTATTTGAATTGTTTACACCATTTGACACATTTTCGCTTTAATGTTAACTAAAATATTATCATAAAATGCGTTTAAAATATTAAATAAACTTAACAAAAATTGGTAAGAAGGACTAAATCCACATATTTCCAAACATAAATGACTAAATTGATATAAAATTTAAAAAAAGACTAATTTCAAAATTTAGTGAAATTTTTGAGAAAAAATTTATATTTAACCCGATAAATAAAAAAAAGAAAAAGTGTGTGTCTCGATTTTGTTTGTTGCTGAGACATGAATGAAGGAAAAATACGAAAACGAAAGTAAAGGAGCCCTCTTCTCCTCCTCCTTCATCTTCATCTACTGAACTTGGAACTGTGTGTGTGTGTTTTTTTTTTTTGCGTGCGTGCATCATCCTCACCGTCGTCACCATGTTATCCAACTCTCGATGAACGCTATTCCGACTCTTCAATTTCTCAGCTACCAAATTCAATCAATCGCTCAACTCAAACCTAAGGGGCAACTATTCGGAAATGGCGGTTTCCGAAGAGGAATGCTCTTCGGCAAAGTCTGGTCCCTCTTCTTCTTCCTCCGCCTCGCGCTACTACCTCTCCAAATGCGTCCTCAGAGGAAGCGTCGTTCTTCAGGTTCTCTACGCTCACATTCGTTCTCCCTCCTCAAATGATATCGTTTTCGGCAAGGTGAGCTTCTTCTCTTTCTATTTTCCCTTTTTGTCTCTTTGTTTCGCACATTACGGAAAACCTAGCTTATGATGTGTTGCCACTAAACGCTGCAGTGTAGAGTAGGTCTTGTATTTGGTGTAATTGACTGAACTGAGCCGAGCCGAGCCAAGCCGTGTGTGTTCTCTTGTTATATTATTTTGATTTGATTGAGATTGGGATGACATGTTGTGTTGCTCCTGTTTATTTGTTATTTCAGGAGACGTCTATTGAATTGGTGGTTATTGAGGATGATGGGAATGTGCAATCTGTGTGTGATCAGCCCGTCTTTGGCACCATCAAAGATCTTGCCATATTGCCTTGGAACGAGAAGTTTCGTGCACGTGATCCTCAGGTGTGTTGCTCGGTTTGCTACTAAGGAAACCATTGTATCTGACTGTTTTGAACCGATGAAGTTATTTGTTGTTGTGAGTGGATTACTTTTATATGCCGAGGTTGGTTTTATTTAGTCCTTTTTGTTTGGTTCTGTAGCTGTGGGGTAAAGACCTTTTGGTTGCTACATCCGATTCTGGGAAGCTGTCGTTGCTCACGTTTTGCAATGAAATGCACAGGTTTGCTTGCCCTGTCTTCGTCTCTTCTCTTTTTCACTGGATTGGTACAAGACATTATGGTCGAGTGTTTCCAGTTTTGGTTCATTAGTGCATGTTTAGAACATCAGAACTGTTCATTACAAGACAGAAACTTTATTTAGTGGAAAAAAAGATATTAAATAAGATTTTGGCACCTACGAAATTGATCCATATTGAAATTGGTCTTGAGAGTAACTTTATTAATGTTGGCTTGCAAGCATTCTATTAAGTTATTTTCAAGTATGTGGCGTATGACACTATCAAATCAGTATGTCTATTCCATTAATTCCAAAGTAACAGAATAATTGTAGGGATCAAATTCACATATTTATTAATTGTTGAGCATAAAAAAAAGGAATTTTTTTTGGAGGTACCAATTTTATTATGATGGATCAATTTTGGCAGTACTGAAAGTTTATTTAACCCAACAATAATTAATTTGTATGATTTTTTAATTTAGTTATGCATCTTTGTAGGTTTGTTTCTGTAACACATATACAGATGTCTATTCCTGGAAACCCAATGGATCTTCCTGGAAGAAGGTTAGCCGTTGATTCCAGGTGATGTATTTTCTGGTCACAGAAATTTTTGGAAAGCATTTACTTTGTCTTTTTTAACATCTCTCAGTTATGTGTTCTAGTTCCATTCTGTAGGCATATATTACTCGTTTTGCATATTGCAAAACAATAAGGAAGTCCTCATCATAATTGGTCTACTTGAGCTTCTAGGTCAACCACATAAATTACTTTGGTTAATGATAAACAGGTAACATGGCTGATAGGATCTCCAGATCTTAAATCTACTTTTGTAATCATATTTAAATACTTATAAAATACGTGTGCCACCTGAGTTAAATGGCCCATTTTGTGTAGCAGAACCCAACCCGAAATTTCCCTTATTCCTGGAAGTCTCATCCCTTATTTAAATGGAGTCTGATCCTATGATTCACTCTTGATTGCCCTTGCTAGATTCATTATTATTTCAATCCATGAATGAAATACCAAAAGTATTGGTTGTTGGGCAGTAATTTTACCCGGACTGTTAACTGTTCAAACTCCTGTATGCACTCATCTCAGCTAGACTCCATACTTGCTGAAGAACACTAAGCTGTGGCATTGCTCATCTATCTATGTTTCAAGAAATTCATATTTGAGTTGTTTCCAAGTCATATTAGGATTCTTTGCGACTGTGGATCCTTCCATACACAACCATGCGAGGTTCACTTGAACATTTGGACTTGTCTCCATCACTAGGAAGTACTAAATTCTGCTTGAGCTATCCAAACAGTTGAATCTTCTCTGTTGAACATCAGTAGTTCCACCTTTTTCACCTATTGTAAGAGGTCATCCATAAAATTCCCTTGAAGCTTCTTCCATCCTGATGAAGAAGGTAATTTCTCCATGACCTTTGTCAACTTCTCCATTAACTTCTCCTGGTGCTCATGCCTTATACCATTTCTCCCAGAGTAGATCTGAGACTGGCTACTTAATTTTCTTGAGCTGCTACTTTTGCCTCCATCTTCTTCCCTTGGGTTTATTTGTATTGATCTCCTTAGTTTGTTGCTCTCTGTTCTTTGAATCTGGCAGATTGGACCAGTTTAATAACTATTCAATAAAACACATTCAACTATTCAATAACTAACAGCCTTCCTCCCTTTCGCTCTTACTTCCAATTCATCATTCTTCTATGTTCCCTCTATCCCCCTTAGTGTAAACCTTCTAAATTCTGGGCTCACGAGACAATTGTAGAAACCATATTCCCTTCTGACCCCGTATAGCCCATTTGAGGCTTTAACGTTTTGTAAATATCTTTGTATGGAAACGAGGATCATGGATAAGTTTTGAGCATGAACATCTTTGAAGGTTGTATATTTTAACATTTCCTATGGCAACTACTGATACAAGCATGCCGCACCTATTTTTTGTTATTGCTGGGACAAGCTGAATATGTGGAGAAATTATTACATGAGGGAATTATATGGTTTGCAACTATGGAATAAAAAAGTGCAAATCAATGAGAAAGATGGTTGAGACATTAAATCCAAATGATAGTGAAAACATATTTAGACATGCCATAGTACAAGTACATGATGTTTTTCAAGCTTATGAGAAAAGTTCTTACCCTTTCCACCTCCTCCTGCTGAAAAATAGTCACTAGTTTTACCAGACTAACTCTTTGTAATAATTAACTGAGTTTGCAATCTCACCTTCGCAGAGTCTAGAGATCAAATTGTCCAAGAAAACCCTATGGTCAGATGCAAGCTTAGTTGAGTTCAGTTATGATAAGTAATTGCATATAGATGTGTGAAGTATTTGTTGAAGCAATTAAAATTTCATAAGGGTTAAATATGTTTTTGATCCCTCAAGTATCAGTGAATTTTGGAATTAATCCCTCTTCGAAACTTTATACCAATTTAGTCTTTTATCTTTATAAATGCATGAATTTAGTCCTTCTTACCAAATTTTGTTAAGTTTATTTGACATTTTAAACGCATTTTATGATAAAATTTGAGTTAACATTGAAGCAAAAATGTGTCAAACGGTATAAATAATTCAAATACTATGATGAAATGCGCTTGAAACATCAGATAAACTTAACAAAATTTGGTTAAAAGGACTAAATTCATGCATTTTTAAAGATGAATGACTAAATTAGTTGAAAGTTTTGAAGAGGGACTAATTCCAAATTTCACTGAAACTTGAGGGACCAAAATCATATTTAACCCATTTCATAAAGAAGAAAACTAGCAGCTTAGGTTGAAATCCTAGCGCAGGTTCCTATTGTCCTTGTTGATGATTGAGTAGCTTCAACCAGAAAGAAACAAAAATGAAAAAAAAAAGCTCAGTACTTGTTCATATTGAACAGGTAATGATATTAGTTGGACTTGCACCAGCCATAAATCATAGAGACATTGGAGCAAAACTTACCTGTAAAACATGCCAAGCAGCTGCCAGAAAATTTTGGTGGTGACCGGAAGTTACTGGAATTCTAGTTGAATTTTTTAATGTCTGGCAGTTTCAAGAGCATGGTCAGACCTTCTATGGATTTTTATTTTGAAGCAGAGTCCGTCCCCCTTGGATTGGGAGCTCTAATACAATGTGAGTAATGAGAAGGGAAAATTTTCTGCCTGTGCTGAAGTGTTTTTTCCACCCAGTAAATTGGACTTATTTATATAAAAGGGACAAAGATAACTAAAGCCAAAACAATTTACAAGAGAAGAATTTAAATACCCCTAGTTCTTAAGATGTATTGAACCTAACTATACCAAGTGAGTGTTTATGGTACTTGGAAAAAGAACATTGAAGAAGCTCTTGTCTGCTAAAAAATCTTTTTTCCAACTGTATGCTCCCAAGAGAATTTTCATGGTATACAGTGGTATTGAGGGAAGGCATGGTCAGTTTGCTATATAGGATTGAGATGTGCTTAGTAGTGGATTGTCATACCTAAATGGTAGAAGTTTAAGGGGAAGAAAAATAAGGGAACTTTTATTGAAAGAAAAAGAAGGAAAATAAAAGAAAGAATCCTCCATGTAATTCAAGAAACATGGTCCCTCCCTGTTGTACCCCACTTCCTTCTATCATAAACCTTCTCAATATGAGGTTTTTTAGTAATACACTTATCACTTAGCTTCCAGTAAATTCTTTTAACCATCTGTAAACATGTGTCTTCATATGTTTTGTTCATAGTGTTGGTGATTCTCCTTTATTGATATGGTTAAATAGAGTATATATTTTGAGTGCAAATTTAACTTTTCTAGTTGACTTTGTAGGATTTTGTAGAGTTGGGTTAAGCTCAATCCTAAATTTTCACATAGTATAGTATCAAAATTTACCAATACCAGGTTTGTTGGGCTTATTAGCTAGTCACTATTAGACAACTTACAAACATCCAGTCCCTTGAGATATCTAGTCATTGGTGTGAGAAGGATGTGTTGGAGATTCCTTATCTTTTAGAAATATAGCAAAAGTATATGTGAGGTACAAATATCATCTTACAAATTTGTTTTTATAGGGTTTAATTAGACTCCATCCTAAATTCTAATACATAGTATTAAGCTTTATCACTGCACCCGTAGATTAAATTTAAATCCTTCCAGTACACCAGTCACTAATGCTAGTGAATTATTTCACCGTTGGTTAGGTGACTCGTATCGTAACTGGTTAGGTGACTCGTATTGTTAACACACTAGAGATCTATTTTCATAATTTTTTTGCTATGATATGTTCTTGTGTAAGCAATAGAGTAATTTCAGGATTACATTTGTTCTTGGCGAACTCTCTAAAAAACTGAACCCATTAGGTGAAGGGTCATGAATTATTTTATGTCTAGCATGGCCTTTGATACAAGAGTCCCTTGCGCTTGAAAGCATGTACATTCCTTGGTCCCACCTTGTGTGGGTAATCAACTTTAATTTATAAGTTTCGAAGCATCAATGATTGAACTTTTAACCTCATGGTTAAATAGGTTTGGTATCCTGTCAAGGTCTTACTCATCTAAAAGCTTAAGATGTTGGATGAAGGCTCATGAATAGTTTTATATTTAACAATGTTCAATGACAAACGAAAAAAAGCATGGTAAACCTTTTTGGTGAATATTACTAATTCCTATATTTCTCTTTCTGCAGTGGTTGTTTTGTTGCTTCTAGTGCATATGAAGATCGGCTGGCTTTGTTTTCTATGTCAATGTCCAGTGGTGATATCATTGATGAGGTCTAAAGTTACTATACCATCCTTCATTTTAGAAAAGCTGCATGTCAGTGTGCTTTATGTGTGTTAGCAAAATCTGTATATGAATATGGGAGATGACTGTTTTATTTTAAAGGTGGTATTGGCTATAAACTAGAGACACATATAGGGCATGATTTTTGGTGGATCTTTGAAGAGATTGAATTTTGAAGGTTCTAATGTATTGGTTTCCTTTACTAACCTTTCATTTCTTTTTCTTTCATGCTGTAACAGTATATATTGTTATCTTATTTGTATTTTTTTAAATTTTGTCTAATTTTGATAATTTGATTGATGCCTGAAGAAATATACTTGTGACCTTTTTTGCTTAATTCTAGAGAATTGTATATCCTTCGGAAAGTGAAGGAACTGCAAGTTCTTCCAGAAGCATCCAAAGAACCAGTATCTGTGGTACCATTTGGAGCATCTGCTTCATTTCACAAGATTCCAGACAACCAAGCAAGGAGCAGAATCCTGTACTTGCTGTTATTATAAATAGGTATGGTGAGGTGATACAATGTTGGCCACTCTCACTAGTTTATTCTGTCTTGAATACACCTCCATGATGGAAGTTATCTTCTGTTTCTGCTGTGTACTCACTGAAACATGCATTTTTTTGCACTACAGGAGGGGAGCCCTTCAAAATGAATTGCTATTATTGGAATGGAATGTTAAAGCACACAAAGTACTTTGTATTTCTCAGTATGCTGAAGCTGGTCCTCTGGCATATGACATTGCTGAAGTTCCTAACTCCGGGGGACTTGCATTCCTGTTCAGGACTGGTGATGTTCTCTTGATGGATCTTAGAGATCCCCGCAACCCATCCTGTATTTATAAGACTAACTTGAACATTTTGCCTAATGCCATGGAAGAGCAGACTTATGTGGATGACTCTTGTAAATTACATGATGTTGACGATGAACGCTTTAATGTTGCTGCCTGTGCTTTGTTGGAACTGAGCGATTATGATCCTATGTGCATAGACAGTGACAATGGTGGTGCTAATTCAAGCTACAAGTACATATGCTCATGGAGTTGGGGACCTGAAAATAATAGAGATCCTAGGATGATCTTCTGTGTAGATACTGGGGAGTTTTTTATGATGGAAGTTCTTTTTGATTCTGAAGGCCCTAAAGTTAATCTGTCTGAGTGTCTCTATAAAGGTTTGCCGTGTAAAGCACTTTTGTGGGTTGAAGGTGGATATGTAGCTGCCCTTGTGGAAATGGGGGATGGTGTGGTCCTTAAATTGGAAGATGGAAGGCTATGCTATACAAACCCTATTCAAAACATTGCACCAATCTTGGATATGGCAGTTGTAGATTATCGTGATGAGAAGCATGATCAAATGTTTGCTTGCTGTGGTGTGGCTCCAGAGGGGTCATTACGGATAATTCGAAATGGTATTAATGTGGAAAATCTACACAGGACTGCTTCTATATACCAAGGGGTAACTGGTACTTGGACTGTCAGAATGAAAATTACTGATTCACATCATTCTTTTCTAGTTCTATCTTTTGTTGAGGAAACCAGAATATTGTCAGTTGGCTTAAGTTTTACTGATGTGACTGATTCAGTTGGTTTCGAACCTAATGTCTGTACTCTGGCATGTGGCCTTGTGACTGATGGTGTACTTGTTCAGATCCACCGATATACTGTTAAGCTTTGTTTGCCCACTAAAGCTGCTCATTCTGAAGGTATCCCTTTGCCCTCTCCTATTTCCACATCTTGGTCTCCAGACAATGTGAGTATCAGTCTGGGGGCAGTTGGGCATAATTTCATAGTTGTGTCAACCTCTAACCCATGCTTTTTGTTTATCCTTGGGGTTAGATTGCTATCAGCTTATCAATATGAAATTTATGAAATGCAACATTTGGTACTGCAGAATGAATTATCATGCATTTCCATCCCTGGACAAGAAATTGAGCAAAAACCATCAAATTCATCCATTTCAGCAAATAATAGTACCATCTCTTCTTTCCAAAGTGGAGTGGACATCAGTAAAACCTTTGTTATCGGTACACACAGGCCCTCTGTGGAAATTTGGTTTTATGCACCAGGTGGAGGAATTACAGTAGTTGCTTGTGGGACAATTTCATTGACAAATACAATAGGGACTGCCATCAGTGGTTGTGTACCTCAAGATGTACGACTTGTATTTGTTGATAAGTATTATGTTCTTGTTGGATTGAGGAATGGAATGCTCCTCCGCTTTGAGTGGCCGGTGGAACCATGTCCATCATCACCAATAAATATGGTGGATACTGCTTTATCTTCTATAAATTTGGTAAATTCTGCAAGTAATGCTTTAGGCAAGAGAAACGACCTTCCTTCAACACTTCAATTGATTGCCATTCGACGCATTGGCATTACTCCAGTTTTCTTGGTGCCACTAGGTGACACACTGGATGCTGATATAATTGCTCTTAGTGATAGGCCTTGGTTATTGCATAGTGCAAGACATAGCCTTTCGTATACTTCTATCTCATTTCAACCTTCCACACATGTGACTCCTGTTTGCTCTGTTGATTGTCCAAAAGGAATATTGTTTGTTGCAGAAAACTGTTTACATCTGGTAAGAAAATCATATGACAGCATTCCTTGCTGCCATATTTTTTTGTTCCTTTATTTCTTTGGTTGCACTTTCTTTTGTAACTTATTGCATTGAAGATACTTGCAGATGGTATATTTAAATGCACTGAGAAATCTTGAGATATATTTGTTGCGATTACTATCAATATTTTAACTTTTGTGGTGGTGAATATACCATAATTTTGTTAGATTGTCTCATTTCATTTCTTAATTTTTGCTGTTCCTGTTTCTTAATGGTGTCTACTAGGTTATTGTTCCTATTTTTTGGGAATAAGAGGATAATATCACACCCTTGGGGCTCACCATCAAAACATGTATACGGGTGGTTTGAGATGGGAAAGGGTGCATATTATAATAATTTTGGTTGGGGAAAGTCAGATGAGAAATTAGTTATGCAAATGGACAGCTGGTAACAAGAGAGTGGATAGCAATAATTGGGGGAGATTTGCAAGTGTGGGAGGGAGGATGAGAAATGAGTGGGGGCCGAGTGAGGGGAGGAAATTGTTAGGTAAAAGTTGTAGTTCATACAGCAGTTTATAAAACATTTTTTCTTTCAATCTCCATCGGATCACCCATTTCATCCCAAATTTCTCTCGTTTTATTCTTTCTCATTGTTGTAAAATTAGATGTACAAACAACATTATTCAATGTAAAATTATGAGAAGTTTTGGGTGGTGGTATTCCCTGGTCTGGAGAAACCATTGTGTTGTGTTAGTTATCTTCTCTACTGTTTTCTGCGTTTGAATTCCCATAAACCAGAGGATGCGGCTTCATTCTAAGATCTTGTCTTCCAAATATTAGTTGATTTTCAGTCTGAAACTGATAAGTTCCGTTAATTAATATGATTTAGGTTTACATTACATACTCAATTCAAAATGAGAAACATATAGCTTTTTGGTCATACAACTGACTTCTCTTCCCTATTTTGCTGACTTTGCTCTCCAAAAAATAACCACTGTTTTCATTTCTAGTTTTATGCTTTATGTGGTTCTTATTGTTTTCCTGTTTTGACTTGTACTGTATTTATGACTTGATACTTTAGGTGGAGATGGTTCACAGCAAGAGACTTAATATGCAGAAGTTTCATTTAGAGGGCACTCCTAGGAAGGTCCTGTATCACGATGAAAGCAAAATGTTGCTAGTGATGAGGACTGAACTGAATTGTGGTACATGTTTGTCTGACATATGTTGTGTGGATCCCCTAAGTGGATCAGTAGTGTCGTCTTTTAGACTTGAACTTGGAGAAACAGGAAAATCCATGGAATTAATAAGAGTTGGAAGTGAGCAAGTGCTTGTTGTTGGAACTAGTCTGTCTTCTGGTCCAGCAATAATGCCCAGTGGTGAAGCTGAAAGGTATGACATTTAGGTTTCCTTGTATTTTGAATTTCCTTGTTTGCTTTAAATTCACAAGCTCATTGGTAGGAATTTCTTTCCTTTTTACTATCAAATTGTGAAACTGCTAGCTACCAATTTTCCCTGAACTGCACATGGCTTTTTATGACTTCAAACGAGCTGAGCTGCTGATGAGCTTCTTGAAAGTTCCTTCTCAAGAGTGTACACATCTCGACTCTCGAAAAGAAGAGTTTGATTCATGCTTCAGTGACAACTGAGTCCCACTAGTGTGCAATATTGCAATCAATAAAAGATACGCAGTATAATTGATTAATGAAGCTTCAGGTAATAACCAGTAAACACCAGCTCCATCACATACCTTATCGCCCTTACATCAAGAAGTGTGGGAACTCAGTTGAACTTTTTGTTCATTGAAGTCTCAAATGTAAGTTTGCGTAAGAGTACACTGTAGTCTTTCTGAACGGTTCTCCTCCTTTCCACATAGGTTTGAACAGGTGGTCTCCTGGAATCTTTATGTGGAAGAATGAGATGCAGTTTTCTGATTATGCTTGAATGTATTTTGCACCCAGCAGAATGGTCTACTTATATTCAGGAGTATTACAAAGATAATTAATGCATAAAGAATTTACAAGAGGGAAATAAGATACTAATATTTCGCAAGAAGCATTGAACCTAGTAGCTTTACCAAATATGTAGGCTTAATGTAAAAATCTGACAGGAGGGGTTTGGTCAGAATGTCTGCATTTTTCTGATTAAGAGCTGGCGTATGCTGAACCAATTAACTTTTGTTTAGAGTTTTCTCCATGAGAAAGAAAATATCAGGTTCCATGTCCTGTATAGTTTTGTATGAAGAACATGTGTGTGGGACTGTAAAACAGTGCTTATATTTACTTTGATAACCCTGTATGGCATGTATGGTGGTGAAAGGTTAATATGTGCATACCGTTCTTGAAATTTATGCGCTTCATATTGATTACCATATTCTAATAGGTTGCTTCTTTGGCAGTTGCAAGGGTCGTCTTCTTGTTCTTTGTCTTGTTCATGTGCAAAATTCTGATAGTGGTTCGATGACGTTCTGTTCAAAGGGAGGGTCATCATCTCAAAAAACTTCACCATTCCATGAAATTGTTTCATATGCTCCTGAACAGTTGTCGAGCAGCAGCCTTGGCAGCAGTCCCGATGATAATAGTTCTGATGGCATCAAACTTGATGAAAATGAAGTATGGCAGTTCCGATTGGCTTATGCAACGAAATGGCAGGGGGTGGTTTTTAAAATCTGTCCTTATCTTGATCGTTACTTCTTGGCATCTGCTGGCAATGCTGTAAGTAGCAAATCTCTTGCTTTTTTCTCCATTCATTCTATTGAATATAGTGAAATAGGTTTGAGATTAATCTTCCTCTTGTGTAAAAAATACACACAGGATAATGTATTTATAATAAAGGACATATGGGCTAAGCCTAATATACAAAATAAAGAATAATAACAAAGAAACTGAATATAGAAAATAAAGATAAGATATCTAACAATATATCTAACACGTTCTGTCACTTGTCACTTTCCTAACTTTCCCAAAATGGTCCCAAATCAGAAGGTTTTGTATCTGTTATCTTCATTTGCTTTATAGAGTCTTCTCATCAGGTTACTTTCTTGCTATTCAGTTCTATGTTTGTGGTTTCCCTAATGACAATCCTCAAAGAGTGAGAAGGTATGCTATGGGAAGGACGCACCACATGATAACATCTTTGAGTGCACATTTTACAAGAATTGCAGTTGGTGATTGTCGTGATGGAATCATTTTATTTTCTTATCATGAGGTGAGTGGTGATGGCTGTCTGCAGTGTATTTATTTTTCAAACTAAATTAAAGGACTAAACTAAATATTAGAGTTATCCTTTGTACTCCTTTCCTTCTTAAAGACTCTATATTTTTTGGGCCTCTTATTTCATTTCCATTTGTATTAAAATTGTTGTGTTATGATTGAGGTGCAAAAAGAGAAGCACTCGTCGGTATGCATTGCATGTTTCGTGTTATGAACCACTTTCTTTTTAGTTTTCAGCCTCAATTTCTTCAGTTTTGAGGACCCCTTCTTTCAATTCTTTGTCTTCCATTCCATCTTAATGAAATCTTTGTTTACAAAATAGAAGTTATCTTGTATGTTTATTAGTTTATGATTGATATTGTTATTTTTATAACGTTTCTTCATTTTAGAAAAGTCAGAGTGCTGCTGAACTTGTTTAGTTTGTATCTTCTATGCTAGGAAGCTAGAAAATTGGAGCAACTTTGCTGTGATCCATCACGAAGGTTAGTTGCTGATTGCATTTTGATGGATGCTGATACAGCTGTTGTTTCGGATCGGAAAGGAGGCATTGCTATTTTATGTTCAAATCATTTGGAAGGTATGCTTTTCCTTGTGCAATTCAATTCTAGGGTTTAATATTTAATGTTTTGTTTTCTTTGGTACCTGGGTTTTCAAAATATAAACTATAATGTTTTGCAAGTTGATACTAATCAAAATATCCCATTTCTGTTACTTCTGTTTGTTATGTTTGAATGAAATAGAAGAACGTCATATTAATTTCTGTTAAATATTTTGCCTGCTTATGTAATACACATAGTGGTCTTCCTAATGAATGGTGGAATCAATGCAATTTCATTTTAAAATACGAATAAGAGTGTAAGACCTTGTAGTTTGTGTATGGTAACAAGTTTTTTTCAAAGCTTCAGTACCACCCAGTTTTCATGGTGTGACTGGAATTGTGTTGTTTGTATCATGCTTAATGGTGTAAATGATTTTATCTTTAATAGAATGTGATATGTTAGTATTGCCCGTGTCATATTGCAATGCTGGTTAAGATTTTGAAAAAAAGAGAGGCTATTTTTATGCTTTTAGCAAGCTTAAAGCTATTTGTTCATTTTTTATATTCCACTTGAAAGTAAGATTCTAACCATATTTTATTATTGGTGACCTGCACCAGACAATGCAAGTACTGAATGCAACATGACACTAAGCTGTGCTTATTTCATGGCTGAGATTGCCTTGAGCGTCCAGAAGGTATATCCTTTAAATTTCCTGGAAGAATGGGTATTAATATGCCTTAAATCTCGTAGCTTTTATAGAAAATTTGATTTGTTTGAAGCAAAGGTTGCCCAGTGCTGATGTAATGTGCTATAATCGATCACTGTAATAGTGATGTGAATCACTCTTCTAGAGATAGTTTTGATATTACATGAGACTCTACTCGTTAAGCACTTGTTCAATTATAATTGTCTGCTATCCAATTGTGAACTGTGCTAGAGCATGTCTTCATACGTGACTCAAAATACCAAACAAAAACCTTTTTGTTTTATTCTTTCAACTGTAGTCCTTTCTTCTTTGTATGTTATACGCTCCAAAGGTGTTCTCTGGCATTCTGATTCTATGATAATGGAAATAATGCTATTCACCAATAAAGACAGAGATACATGGACTTGAATCCTAGAATTATTGCTTACAAAGCATTACCTTACACTGTTATTTATAAATATGATATAAAAAAGGTTAATCTCTTTGAGATGTTTTCCAAAAAAATATTTGCAATGACTCATCAAATGTCTTGATGCAGCAGCTCATACTTTATGGTCTATATATGTTTTGTGATTGGTGCAACCAATAGCACTACCTAAACCAGAAGGACTGTGCTATCTTTCACAAGCCCCATTCATTACTATTTCATGTATTTTGGCGTTATATTTTGGGTGATTCTATACTTTGGATTAGCTTCTTTGCTCTTAGAAGAACATTGATGATCTTTCATGTTGAGCATTTTGTTCTTTGATTTAGTGATGACTTGTTCTGTAACTCGTCAATTTACATGTACTCATCCCCTCTCCTTTTAATTTGCTTTTCCGGTAATTTATACATAATTGATGTTTTGTTACTCAGGGCTCATATTCATACAGACTTCCAGCTGATGATGTTTTGCAAGGCGGCAATGGCCCCAAGACAAATGTTGATTCACTACAAAATACTATTATTGCCAGTACCTTGTTAGGAAGCATAATGATCTTCATCCCTTTATCAAGGTACCAATATATGTTGTCAGTAACTCTATAAATATCCAGGTGAACATTAGTTGGGTTCAGTTTGGTCATTCTGAACTTTTTATCTTGCATGATGTTGGTTGAGATAGATTTCTAGCTTTCCAGGGTCTGACCAAATAAGGACTTCAAACATTTTGGGGTCCTTGGTCCATTTTAAAAGCATGGATGAGTTTTATTAAAAAGAAATTCATTTATTACCTTTTTGAGGCAAACCAAGAGATTTTCTCAAAAGTTGTGATGTTAAGATAATCAAGCAAAAATATGGCACCCTTCTATGTTATTTTGCATTTCATGCCCATTTCTAAAGCTGTATTTTTGGTATTGTACCGGAACCTTTTCTTATTTCTTAAAATGAGTTATTCCTCGTTGATGTTATGACAATTAAATTGCCAGTGTAAATCTGCAGACTTTTTTCGCCACCTTCTAAATACTTCGAGCAGGGATTTAGAACCCTGAATGGCACGACTTGCATGTAATGTAGGCATAACTACCTACATATGTACAAGAGCCTCGGGGCTGAGTAGTGGGGAATCAATTAGAGGCAGAGAATAATAGAAGGGAAGGGAACCATAGTACCTGGAATGAACAATATTCTGGGTTGGAGCTGATTAAAAAAATATATATATACTGAGTTAGAAGATAAAAAATAATAACTTAACTTATGCTTCAGACCTTGAATCTACAATTCTGTTTCAATGCTATTTATGTGTAAATTTTCATCTCATTGACACTGGTATATCATTGATATCATAATAGAGTATATCATTGATATCATAATAGAAAATAATTACGTGCATACAGTTTCACCCTAATTTCTGACGCAATCTTTTGCTACTGCGTTCCAATTTACATGGGGTGGAATGTGGGTGATCCTTGTACTAAGATATTTTATTGTCTTGATGATGATATGGTTGACCATGTGTTCCAATATAGGAGCTTTTTCTTTTTTAACTTTACTGCATTTAGTGTTTTAGCCTTGATAATTTACATGAAACAGTAAGTAGAAACATTGAGTTCCATCTAAATTTTCACATGCGCCAGTTATTTGCTGAGAATAAGATTGCCTTTTGAGGATTCAGTTGAACTGAATGTATGGATAAAAGGATAATACATTAGCTGTTAATATTTATTCCGTCATTGATGAGGGATTGTGGAATGGCAATTTTTGTTGGTAGAGTGTCATTTACGAGCGTGTTGCTTTATTTTGAAGATTTGAATGTTAAAAATGTTATTTCAGCAAACCATACTTGTAATGCTGTTCTGTTTGTTAGAATATATGAACCGTATCTTGGAGTATCCTTTAGGATTATAGAATATACGAAGTCTCTATGCCCAGTACCTAAAACCCATACTTTCAGCACTGTTGAAAATTTTAGATGCTGTTTATTAACATATATAATTAGCAACTTTCAGCGGATTGACGAGTTTTGGGAGGCGAGGATCTTGTGCTTTTTGCTTAGATATTAGTTTTTTATATGTATGAGAAACGTCATTTATCCTGTGTACAGGGAAGAATATGAGTTATTAGAAGCTGTCCAAGAAAGACTTGTTGTCCATCAGTTGACCGCACCTGTTCTAGGAAATGATCATAATGAGTTTCGCAGTCGCGAAATTCGGGTAAGTACTTCACTTAAGTTTATTATCATGTGATGATTCATTTTCGTTTCAATTTTCCTCTTAGAATAAATAATTTCCCACTGATTGAATATGGTTGACTCTATCATTACATGGAATAGATTTTTGCCGTTCATATCTTTGATTCGTTCTCTTTTCCCTTCGATTCTTGATTTAGCATATTTGAAGGAAATTCCTTTTATAGCTTCCTGATAAAGCATTTTTAAAAGAAACAACTATTGAAAAGAATATGTTGCGAAGCATGTTTTCTTACATTTAATTTATATTAGGGTGGAGTGCCCAAGATACTTGATGGTGACGTGTTAACCCAGTTTCTGGAGCTGACAAGTATGCAGCAAAAGATGATTTTGTCTTCCGAGCCACCTGATATAGCAAAACCAAGTTTGAAGCCACTCCTACCCCCCCATGTTTCTGTAAATCAGGTGGTTCAACTTCTTGAACGAGTCCATTATGCTCTGAACTAATTCACCTTTCTTCCACTTTCCAACTGTTTTTTCACAACGGCAGCAGAAACCGGAACATGCATATGCAGTTCTAAACAATACTTTTCGTCAACAGTTACTTGCCTGCCTCAAAGTGTTGTCTGATATAGAGCACGTTATCCCCCTCAAGTCTGAAACCAAAAATCAGGTGGTAACATTCCTTGTCCTCAACCACAGGTGCACACTCAGCATCTGCATCAGCATCACTTAGTCTCTGTATCTGTATCTGTTGTACTTTTCGTAAACTATACTGTAGGAAAATATCTTTGGCACGGTAAATTGTATATTAGTTAGTGAGGGGAGCTTTTTTTTTTTTTTTTCTTAGTTCTTATGTTCAAATTTTAGAATGATTGTATATTAAATAAAATCATTTTTGTGTGAGCTTTTTCTTAGACCTTGTTCTTGTGTAGTTATTCATTATTCCCACTTGAGATTTCTCTTTAGAGTACTGGTGCTTGAAATAAGGTTTTATTTTATCTGTAGTTGGATCTGCAATTGGTCGTAGATAAGAAAGTGATAGACAAAAGAGAATATGAAAACTCAATCTCTACGCAAATATGAAATCCTAAATCCCTCTAAAAGAATTCTCTCACTAAAGAAAGTGTTTATGCAAACCAAAAAGGTTTAATTAATTCTCACATATTTTCTATATGTATTGTAACATAGCTAGTGTTTCCACCCTGCTATGAATGGGTTGATGTTTTATTCTTCAGTAGTTTACATAGAGTGTATTGTTCATACGGATTTAATTATAAAACTACTTACACGTTTGTCACAATTGATATATTTTTGTTAATTTTTAAAGGTTATTGTGGAAAAGATGAAGTTAAATTTAATTACTAGGGAAAGATGCGAGACTTACAAAGGTGAAGTTTATTATGAAATATTAACACTCAGTAAGATGAAGCTAATATAATTTTTTTATATTTATTTAAAAGTATTAAATGAAAATTACTTGCACCCATATTTTGAAATTGAACATCAAAAAAATCAGTTCTAAACAATTATTAAAATTCAGGTACAAATATTTTCATTAAAAGCATATAAAATTTGTTGATATATAATTAGAACTATAAGTTTAGTGTGTGTGATATTTTTCATATAATATCAATTATAATTTACAAAAAATAAACAAAACACCTGGAATCATTTGTACAAATAAGATAAATAAATAAACTTAATTACATCACTACAGAGTTTATATATATATATATATATATATATATATATATATATATATATATATATATATTTAAAAAATGATAATATGTAAATAAATAACAATTTTAAACTTTTAAAACAAAAATAATTGTAGCCACTGTAAAAATTAACTCGAAACAAAGTCACTTGAATTTTGATTACTATTTAGGATATGATTGCGATATATTAATTAATTACAAATGAAATATACACTGTTGTCAATGAAAATAAATGAAAAAAACATTAAAATTTGGCTTGAAATGGACACTTAAGAAAAGGACTATCACAAATGGTGTCTGGTTTTATATTTATAATAATATTTTAATTTATTTTTTTTATTCACTTTTAATTTATCATTCAATCACTTTTAAATCATCATATTACATTATTAAAATAATAAAAAATTAAAATTAAAAAATAATTAAAATAATAAATTTAAAATAAATAAAAAAGTAGGTCAAAATATTATTATTATTTTATATATTAAAAATTGAATAAATTTGAAAAGATAACAACAAATCAAAAGTTGCGAATACACTCCGTGTAACCTACTGAAGAATAAAAGATAGTTACAACATAATATAACTGCAGATGATAGAATAACACTTGTGTCAAAATTTTAATTTGAAGTCAGTAAAAGTGAAAATTGATTAAAATTCTAAATTAATGTCCGAGACAAATAAAAAAAATTGAGATTATAATTCTGTATTCTAATTGTAAAGCATGTAAGCTGCGAAAATAATCGATATTGATAAAAAAAATATAAAATACTAATTTTAACATATATTGTAGTACGTAGACTATTTTTTTTTTTTTTTATATTTTTTTTCAT
>Ga0214544_1000109_pt1 | contig 113330 bp, 137 predicted proteins | sample CNSS3metaG_FD_160074 | JGI IMG/M metagenome (GOLD analysis project Ga0214544, IMG submission 160074) | Root nodule microbial communities from cowpea collected in UCLA plant growth center, Los Angeles, California, USA - CNSS3 | ecosystem: Host-associated > Plants > Roots > Nodule | place: USA...
GGAAGGCAGCTGTGACCTTGAAAGACCCAATTTCTGTTTTCGGCGGCGGCCAAAGCGTCCACGTCGAGGATGGTTTCCCACTTTGGGTGTTGGCTACGATCGCTCTCACGCGTGGTGCGCCGCCAGAGGCCGCGCACCTGATTCTCGTCTCGCCAGAACTGCTCCAAACCGCCCCCTTCGGATGGAACATCTGCGATCCGATCTTTGGCCTGCAGGATGAAGAGCGCCTGTTCGTAGAAGGGCCGATAGCGAGGATCTGACTGAAGCACCCCGAGCGTCTTCTCGTTCTCGGCGTGAGCCCAAGCCAACGCCCCTGGCCCTTCCATCTCCTCGAGCCAAAGGAATGGGTCGTCAGTCACCACCGCATCCGTTCGCTCCTTTGAAAGCGCCGTGGAGGATAAGCGGGCAACCGACAGCAACGTGGCGGAGAGGAGCGATTTCGTCATGGATTTGCTCCGGCTGAGGTCGAGCGGCCACGCTCGCGGGCTCCGGTGCGTCAAGCAGACGCGGCGGAAACCGTGCAAGCGCATGACATAGCGCGGCTTGCGCTATGTCATGCGCCGCTCACTGCAAGCTGCGTGCCGGCTAAGGAGTCGCAAGTTTCAGCCGTTCGGGGGCTGCACGACCATGTTCCGTTGCCGCCATTGGTTGCCAAGCGGACATCACAGCGTGCGACGGACCGCCTGCCAGACAGCGCCAGCGTTTTCGATCTTCAGTGACAAAGACCGCGGACGCAGCGAAGCTGCCTTCCTCGGCATGCGAGGTTGCTCCTTCTCGATGGCGTCACTGGGCAGACTTGTCGACGGGACAAAGAGCAGCGCATTGATCAGCAGCAAGGTTGACCTCGGCAAGGGTGGTATGTATGGCGACCTCCGGCTCGTTGACTACAAGCGCTGCCGATTTGGAAGAGCTTTTTCCTCGCAAAACCCACAAGTCACGCCGATAGCTCGGTTCGTTCACTGATTGCCGGGAGGATTGCGCTCGAGACGAGGAGAGAAAAAACGCCCAAGAAACGGCCTACGTTGCAGCACGTCTTGAGCTTGAGCCAACAATTGACAACAGGTACAAGCACCAGATCAGGTTCTTCTGCGCAACACAATTGCGAATGAAGCTGGGCATCAGCAGCAATTGAGGGAGCTGCGGTCGAGCTTAAACGATCCTGTTCCATCCGGCGAGGACCGACGCACGAGCCGTGATCCTCATCGAAGCCCTATTACACAAACGAGATGAAGGGCGAGATTTTCGATCGAGAATGCCCGCTGCTGCCAAGTAATCCGGGCCAGTTCAAGGCTGGTGCGCAACCCTCACTGCGAACTGTTCCGTAACGGTGCTGTTGCGGCCCAGAGCAAGCGCCGCTTTCCGGGGCGAAACGATCAACGGGCAGCAGCGCGCCGACTGCCGGCTGGCGCCCGCCACCACTCGCATCATCGTCGTTTAGAGTAGAACTAGTGGACTGTATCGCCCCCTTCTGATCATGGACCACTCGCATGATGTCTTGATTTGATGCGGCCCTGCGCCGCCCGCAAGAACCCCGTCAGCGCGAAAGACCTGGATTGCTCCTCTGTCCTGCTAAAGAAGCCTGTCATCCGCCGCGCTATGCTTTTCGTTCGGTCAGTCCTCTCGGCCACCGACCTCTTGTCCGCGATGACCATGACGTGCACGATGATTATTCCAGCGCCGGTCTATATAGTGAGGTCCCGTGCTGCGCAGGACTACACCGACTAGCTTCTTGCTTAACCAGTGGAAAGCGTGTCCTACAGGTGACAGCGGCCCGGCGTGAGCAATTTTGATCCAGCTTAGCCTCGCCGTCCATCAACTTGGGAACCGCGCTATTCATACCAGGGGCCCGCTGAGACCGCGCTTTGTACTGCTAATGCAGGAAGAATGGACATAGAATTGAAACTCAGCTTTTGAAACAAGCGTCGCCAACACCAGACATAGCGTAGCTGCTACCGCCAATCCATAAGCCGAAGGCGGGCCATGCCCTGTTGGCCCTCCCGTTGCAAGTGCTACGCCTGCAAGAGCAATCAAAGACCCCAGCCACTTTCTGGCAGAAATCCTCTCGCCTAATACAGGCCCAGCGCAAATGGTCGTTGCACGAGGCTGCAATGCACTTATCAATGCTGCCGTTCCAGGAGGCAGGCCTATTGCGACGGCCTTTACTGCAAAGTAATGGAGCAGAACATTGCTAAGACCAAGACAGCTTTCGTTCGCAACGTCGCGCAGCCGCCACCCCTCGGATGTCAAGCCCAGCCATGGAGAGAGTATGACTGCAGCCGTTGCGAACCTCCAGAAGAGGACCAGGTAAACCGATTCTCCGCCATTGATCATCCGTGCACCGATGAAACCTCAGCTCCATGCCAAAACAAGCCCGGCCTGTACAAGAACCCTCCTGACACTTTTCATGCCTTGAATCCTCCCAGCGATGGTGTTGTTGTTTGATGATCTCTCAGGATCGGCTATGTTGGCGAAACGATTGGAAAAGCCAGCGAACATCTCGGCGCGACGAGTCCGCGTAAGCATGGTTGCTGCAGATCGCGTTCGTCATCGGCGCGGGAACCACGTCAAGAACATACGAGCTTGAGTACCGCTCCGCGAGCATTCCAACGCCTCGACATTCTGTGCTCGGCTGAAAGCATGTTTCGCGCCTAGGCTTGCCTAGCGTCCCTCGAACTAATGCGGACTCCAACATTGCGCAAGGTATTCGCGACGCACATGGCTGCGCGGTAGACACGATCTCGAATCGGATCATCGCGTCTGAGTTGGAAGGCTTCCGACGGACATGCCGAAAGCCTTCTTGGAGGTTAGCGCTGATCTATAGAGGCGCTACTTTTCTCCTTTCGCTAGTTCGCAAGATCTACCAGTTGCGCTGAGCGCGCAGCAGCAACGTCAGTCTATTCTGATCCTTGAGTTCGTACACAGTACCCGGCTTAGCGATATTGGATTGCTGCGGCAGCGTCACAGTGCTTCCGCTCGCGTACTTCTGGTCGAGCACCATGTAAGAGAGTTCAGCCGAGAAAGTCAGATTCTTGACGGGAGTCCAACGCGTAACTGTGCCCAGAACGGCATAGTTGAAGTCGGGATTACAGCCGGAACCGCCGCTTGACAACGCGAGGGCCGTGACGAACGCGCCGCAGACGTAGCCCTTGGCCGTGTTGTCGTACCGCACAGCCGCCCACGCACCGTAGATGGCACTACTCCAATAAGGATCCCAATTGTGGGTGTACGCGCCGTTAAAGCCGTAGCTCGTGGTCAACTCCTGGCCGGCGCCAGTTACGAATACAGAGTCAGAGATGCCAGCAAGCGCGATGCTTTGGTAAGCTCCCGCAAGGCGGGTGCCACCATACATCGCGTAGGTGGTCGACTTATAACTATCGAAGTTGTAGCGGCTCGCGCCGCTCGTATACACGCCTTGGATGTTGATGGTATCACCCGGTCCCGTCGGGACGTTCTTGATGGACAATGCCAACTGACCGGCCCAGCCCCACTTGTCGCTCGGATTGCCCGTGACTTCGGATGCGCCATAATATGCAGCATGGTTGTCATGTGCAGCAACCGACGCCTGGAAGAGGCCCCAAGCCTGGTCAACACGCACCATACCGACAAGGTCTGGTGTGCGCGAACCGCCGATGTCGTTGGCACCGTATGCGCCGACGGCTAGACCGGTGGCTGTCGCCGCACTCACGTTCCAGACATTGCTCGTGTAGTTGGCGACTTGATCCTGGACTGAGAACGAAGCCGAGACTCCTCGACCGAGGTCAGCGGTGTAAGTGAACTGGTTCACTGGCTCCCAGCCGCCGCCGCCAGGCAGTTCGATGTTGTTCCCAGGATATCCAGTCCAAGGCGAGCTGAACTGCGAAGTCGCCTTGCCGAAAGTGAACCCAGCGAACTGGATAAAGGCGTTATAGACACCAAGGGAACCAGCGCCAATCGCAGAACCGAGTGACGACGTATACGCTGTCGAACCATTCACGCCAGTTGTACCCACGCCGGCATAGGTACCTGTGGTCCAGGTAAAGGCGCCATCGAAGAAGGTGCGCACTACACCATATTCGGTCGCAGTGCGTGTATCGATAGAAAGATATTCGCGAGAACGTGTACTGTAATAGTCCGTCAGGCGATTACGAGCGCCAGGGACGCCGCTGCTGGGCATGTCATAATGGCCGCTCGTGTTCAGTGTGGTTTCGACGCGCAGATACCCGCCCAACCTGATGCAAGTATCGGCGCCGGGAATGTAATAGAAGCCGGCCCCATACAACGAGCAGATCTTCACGTACTCGACTGGCCTGGCCTTCCAGGGAAGATCGGTTGCATGCGCCTCGACCACGGCGATCAGACCGACCGCCGAACCGAACAAAAACTTCTCCACCAACTTCATAACAGGCCTCTAAACTGTACCATCTCAAAGGCGGCCAGCAAAGCGCACCGAAGAGACCATCACCTTCGCCCCAATCACTCTCGACCTAAAGGGCTTTACTCGAACGCCACCTGACTGATTAAACCAGTGAACGTCGCGGCGCGGACCATTCCGCAGCTCGCACCGCTATGTTGTCAGATCACCCTCGTTATCGGCGCGGAAACTGTGTAGGAAACAGACGAACCTTCACGCTCGCTCTGGCAGGTGTGCTCTAATCGCCTCACAACGGTATGCTTCGGACTGCAATCGGCTAAGAACGTATGCTTCATAGCAACGCATCTTGCGTCATGAGATTGGAGCTGAACGTCCTGGAAGCATTAGCCGAGGCATATGCCTGCGCAATTCCAGGCGACACCTGCCGCACAATCGTTTACAAATTGAACAGAAGATTTGCTGCCCTGTTTTAGTTGGTCGACTCTTTCGCTGCAATTGCGGATCCCGAGGAGGCATACGCCTCGGAAACAAGCTTGTAACAAGTGCATGCCCTTTGCTCGAGGCACTTGTGTTCATCGATCCGCAACACGCCGCGCACCTTGCGAATAAGACGCTGTTCGGCAAACTTGTTCAGGGTCTCGGTTATCCCCGGACGAGGCAAACCCAAGACGGACGAAAGGTAGTCATGGGTAACTGGGAGCACATGAGTGTCAGCAGCGTCACTCGTTAGACAGAGCCAGCTCGCGATCCGCTTTTCGCGATGGTGCCAAACGCCACAGAATCCTGTCTGAGCGCAATGCAATGATAGAGCGTCGACGTAGCGAGAGAGCTGTTCCCGGATTTGCGGACGCTCGTTCATCAGCTGACGCAAATCTTTGACGCGGATCCTGAGAGCGGTTCCAGGAAAAAGCACGACAGATTGATGCGTCGAGAGATGACCTCCCAATAGGACCGAAGCGCCGACCGCCCCCCGAAATCCTATTACCGCCGTTTCAAGGATAATGCCGCAGGTGACAATCCTTAGCGATACGAGTCCCGATTTTATGAAATAGACGTAATCAACATTCCTTTTCGGCTCTTGCAGAACGATGCGTTCTCTTAGAACGACAGGCTCAAGACACTGCCCTATTGCTGCGAGATCTTCGAGAGGCAGCCTCGCCAGGATCGCATTCTTGACAAAGGACCGCATACTCGCCCGCACCACGCAGCTGCCAGGGCGCGGAAGCATCGATAGACTGCTCTGCTCTTGGGTCACATCATCCAACGCGAGTTAGGTATGAACCGACGGGAGTTCTTAAACTGCGAGAAGGACGATCCGCTGGTTTCCGCCTAGAAGCGCACAGTCCAAGCCCGGCCACGAAAACAGATGGGCCCCGCAGCTGGGCCGGCGCCGTCGTCCGGAGACATGTCGAACTCCACACTTTCTGTCGCGATCCGTCTATCGCCTTCGAGCAAGTTCTGAATGATGTTGAACCCATCACCGCCCTCACAGAACCATCACTGATCGGCGACATCTCCTGCGCGCCCGGGAGCATCCGGTGGGCTATGCCTTCGCATCCGACCTCGTCAGGCCGGCGCCGATAGACAGTTTTCTAAGCCAGCAGAGGGATTGATCGAGAGCTTGCATCTCCAGCTCAACCACCTTTCCAGGGGCCGACTGCGCCATTTCGGCGGCATTAATCATCCACTCAGCGGGCAGTCCCCGGAGATTTGCCCAACCAAAAATGGATTCTCCAGGCTCACCCGCGCCGCGTCGGTCGCGCAGCGGGGCGCGATAGGACCACGTGTTCTCGAAGCAGATGCGGTCGAGCCCGAGGCTTGCGAGCTTTTGCGTCAGCTTTGCGACAGGTGCAACGCCGGAACCGATCGGCACACCGAGCAGGGTCCCCTCCTCACCCTGACGCACAGGGGGTAATAGCACGCAATCCTTTAGATGCGCGGAGCATACCCAGGGCTCCATCGCCTCGAGAGCATCACAGGGATGCTCAAAGAAGATCATCGAATTGACATAATCGAACAACGCGCGGATCCAAGCGCTACTGACCGATGTGAGGATCTCCGCGACCTCGGCACCGCACAAATCTTCGTGGTTCTCCAGGAGAATTGGAATGCCGACCCGCTCGGCTATCGGAGTGAGCTGCTTTAAATTCCTCTTTGCCTCACTCACGCGCTGGCGGCGATCCGGCGCACCTGTCGTGAAGGTCCTGAGGTATCCAGCTCCGACGTCAGCGGCCATGGCGAGGCAATCGCTTAGATGGGCGACCTCCGTCCCGCGGGTCTCGATGTCGATGAGTAGCCCGCGGTGATCGAGATGGCGTCGCACCTTCCGAAGGTGATCGCGTTCGCGTCCGGAGATTTCAACGTAGCCCGGAAGGTGAGCTGATACGTTGATCCCGTCGAACCCGAGCTCGGCTGCGATATCGATCAATGAGAAGACGTCGAAGCCGGGTTTGTAACGATAGTGATAGCGCAGGCCGTAAGAGTGCAAGAACAGCTTGGTCATGTCCTGTTTCGAAGTGTCAGGGTCGGTTGCGGGACGCGGTGAGACGCTCCTCGCCGACGGCCCAAAGGGCAAGCAGCGAGGTAGTAAGGATGAATAGGCCAGGAAGAATTGGCGCAGGCGATCCGAGAAGAAGACCCGCCGCATTGAGTTTGATGAGTGTGCCCCAATCGCTTGCCGGGGGCTGCACACCGAGGCCCAACACGCTGAGCGCGCTCAGGAACATCAGGCACGACACGAAGCGGTTGATGAGTTCTACCGCTGCATAGGCCCGTATATTTGGCCAGACGTCACGAAAGATGAGGTAGCAGATGCCCTCTCCGCGAATACGCGAGATCTCCACGAACGGCTGCGCAATTACCTGAGCGACGGGCGCGCGCAGGGATCGGAACACACGGCAGAATTCGACGACGATGATGACCGCGATCAGGCTGGACGTACTCGATCCGAGGGCCGCGATCAGCACGAAGGCGATGATCAGACCCGGGATCGCGATCAGCGCATCCATCGATCGGGCGAGCACCGAGCCGCCGAAACCGCTCGACAGGCCCGTGAGCACCGCGAGGCCGAGGCCGAGACCAAAGGCGATGAATGCCGCAGTCACGGAAATGAGCATGGTCTCACGGCCAGCCGCGAGTGTCTCGGCGAATAGATCTCGCCCGAGGTGATCCGTTCCAAGAAGGTGTGTCGCGGATGGTGGCTCGAACCGCTCGGCGCCGTAACGCTCCGTCCATCGCGCGTCGATCAAGGATGGCGCCATGAAGAGAACCAGCGAAAAGATCGCGAAAACGGCAACCCTCATGTGCGGCCCCGTCGAACAGAATGCGCCGGCTCGAAAGCGCTCGCCCAGTTCGGGAACGTCGTGGGAGGCGATGCCGCGTCGACACTGATCACAGAGGAGAGCACGCGTCCGGCACGCATTTCGACCACTTCATCAGCGAGCCGCGCCACCATGTCCGGCTGATGTGAAACGAAGAGCATGCTGACCGAACGATGATCCCGTACTTTGCGCAGAAGCTCCACGACAAGAGCGCCATTGGCAGAGTCGAGCGAGGCCGTCACCTCGTCGAGGAGAAGAATGCGTGGCCGCGACGCAAGAGCCAAGGCGATCCCAAGCCGTTGGCATTCCCCGCCCGAAAGCTCTGACACGCGCTTGCGCAGATAACCTGTCGGAAGAAAAACCGAGTCGAGAACCTTTGCAGCCTCGTTTGAGTTCTCGCCGCCCCCGGCCTGACGCAATCTGCGGCCGATCAGATAGGCAATCGTCAGCGCCGGGTTGAGGTGCAACCGAACCGACTGAGGGACGTACTCGAAAACACGCTTCTCGGCGGTTGTGCGGGCCGAATAGTGGAGTGGTAGACGGCGCCCTCCGACCAAGATCTCCCCCGAGGAGTCACGGTGCTGACCAAGAAGTGCACGAAGAACCGTCGTCTTACCTGCGCCGGACGGGCCGACAAGACCGATACAGCTACCAGCGCCCAGCGAGAACGAGGCATCGGCGACAAGCGGACGCCCGCTTGGCGCATGCACGCTCAGTCGGTCGACACGGAGCGGCACAACATGCCGCGGCTGTGATTTGCCCGTGTTCGAGTCGAGAGGAGTAGGACGGTTTTCTGGGGCAAGCGTCCTTATGCTGTTGCGGTCTTTTTGGCGAGAAGTGCTCGCTTTGGTGGGAAGCGGTCGCTTCAGATGCCGGGCAAGGTCGATGGCTCCATCCGACAAGGCTTCGAAAAAAGCGAGCTCATGGGTCACCACTATGGCTGCAGCGCCGATCTCTTGAATACGCGCTTTGATGGCAGTCATGACGGTGCTCTTCAGCGCCGGCTGGAGCGAACTCGTCGGTTCATCCAGGATGACGAGGCGCGGTGAAGCGCAGAATAAGCTAGAGACGAGAATGCGCTGCAGCTGGCCGCCGCTGTATTGGTGCGGATAGCGGTTCTCGTCGAACCCTGGAATATCGAGGCGATCGAAGGCGCTGCGAAGCAGAAGCCTGCGCTCAATGCGTTGCGAGCTCGTGTCCCCGGGAAAGGCAGCGAGTTGATCGACTACACCACGGCTCGAAACGAGGGTCGTGGCTGACGACTGGGGAATGTAGAGGATGTCCCGCCCCCAAAGCGCCTGCCGATCACGGGGGGCCATTCCGGTGAGTGATCGGCCCAGAAATGAGGTATCGCCACCCGTGATACGGAGATTGGGACGCTGCCAGCCGATAAGCGCCAGGCACAGGCTCGTCTTGCCGATGCCTGAGGGGCCTATGACGGAATGGAGGCGACCGCCCATAAAAGTGGCACTAAGCGCGCCGATCTGGTTCACGGCGCTGTCCGAGCTTGCGATCTCTACTGTGAGATCACGTATCCGCAGCACCTCGGTCACAGCGCTGTCCTCCCGACGAAGCGACCGCTCACGAGATCGGACAATGAATAGAGCAACATATAGATGCCGGTAATCAGCATCGCGCAGAACTGCAGTACGGGGATATCGCGCCACACAACAGAGGACACAGTAAGGTCACCAAGCCCCGCAAGGCCGAACACGACTTCGATCACGAGCACGCCCGTCAGCAGATAGGCGCAATAAGTCAGTGCGAGATTGAGGATCGATGGTGTAATCGCAGGCAATGCATAACGCAGCGCAGTTTCGCCCCGGCCAAATCCTTTGAGCCTGGCAAACTCGAAGTAATCCATGCGCTCCTCCGTGGCGAGCAGCGCGAGCACCATCCGCCCGACATAGGCGACCATGCCGACGCCGAGACAAGCGCTCGGCAGAATGAGGAGACGGAGCTGATCCAGGAAAGGCTGTCCCTGCGAAATGCGCGAAACCGCAGGTAAAAGCCTAAGCTCCACGGCGAACACATAGATGAAGATATAGGCGATTAGGAATTCCGGCGTGCAGATGACAATTTGCGTCACGAGCCTGAAGAAATGCCGGGTACGTCGGCCAGTCATGAACACTCCAAGCCCCGCCGCAATCGCGACCGGAAACCACAAAAGCGTCACGGCAGCGAGAGCGAGAGTGTTTTCGAGTCGAGGCTCGACCACTTCCCAGACACCGGTCCGGGTCGTAAATGAGTGGCCAATATCGCCGGTCAAGAAGGCGGAGAGCCAGAGGGCGAAGCGTTCCACAATGCCACGATCGAGGCCGAGGTCAACGCGCATGCGTTGAGCGAGCTCCGGAGTGTAGTCCTGGCCCAGCAACTCTGTGACAAAATCCCCCGGAATGACTGCCGTTCCGAGAAAGATCAGAGCGGATGCGCCGATAAGAATGGCAACACGCGTGAGGATGCCACGCAACAGCAGCCACGCTGTGGCACGCTTTGAATGCACGCGCTCAGGCGCGGCGTGAAATGGTGTTAGCACTTCCACGGGATCAAACCTTGCGATCGAGCCATATCTCGGAGAACGCGGAGCCCTTGAGCGCTCCGAGCGGTGACGTTGCAACGCCTTTGACATAGCTCGCCTTGGCGTCAAGCTGATTGAAGAACAGTGGGATGGCGGCACCGCCCTCTTCGTGGATCGCCTCTTGGATCCCCCAGTACAACAGCCGCCGACGGGCTAAATCAGTCGTGGCCACAGCATCGTCCATCATGCGGTCGATCTCGGGGCGCCTCCACCGTGTCTCATTCCATTTGGCGTCGGATCGATAGGCGACGCGCAGCATAGCGTCGGGTGTGTAGCGCGTGCCCCAACCACCCACCATCAGCGGCTCTTTGAGCCAGATATTGTCCCAATAGCCAGCAACGGGATCCCGTCGCGCCTGCACATTGACGCCGGCCTGGTGCGCCGTATCGGCAAACATCTGCGCGAGGTCGACAGCAACATTGGGCGTAACGGCCTCGGAGGCGTGCAAAATGAGTTGACCGAGATCGACGCCAGCCTGGCGAAGCAGCGTCCGCGCCCGATCGGGATCGTAGGGTCTGATGGGCAACTCGGAATGGTAGAACGGACTAAACGGAGGAATGGGATGGTCATTGCCGATGCTCGCCTGCCCCACGCACAGTTTGTCGCGGAGAAGGGAACGATCGAACAGACATTTTAGGGCCTCGCGCACCTCGACGCGGTCGAAGGGCGCCTTGTCGACATGCATCGCGACAACGTTGTGTACACCGCTGGGCGATGACACGACCTCAAGGCCGGTCGCCGCGCCCACGCGTTTAGCCAGCGCGAAGCTAATTGTCTGCACAGCGTCAACGTCCCCGGCGAGCAAGGCCGAAACGCGCGCGATTGGATCCTGGTTGCCCTGAAATGAGACCTCATCGAGATAGGGCTTGCCGCTGTCCCAGAAGTTCGGATTACGGCGATATGTGTTAACACCAGCCGGATCTAGACCATTGGCGATGAAGGCACCCGCACCAAGTGGCTTGTCGAAGCGCGAATATCCCTCAGGCAAGATATGGAAGCGATCCTGGGCGAGCAGCAGCGGGAAGTCGGCATCGGGACGTGTCAGCTTAAAGCGGACCGTCTGCGGGTCTTCAGCAACGATATCGCTCACGTGATCAACAAGCACGCGCAGAGGCGACTGCGCTACCGGATCGCGCAATCGATTGATGGTGTAGATCACGTCCCGCGCCGTGAACGATCTGCCATCGTGGAACTCGGCGCCGCGACGCAGGCGAAAGATCCAGTCGTTCACCTTGCCGTTGGCGGCTTCCCAGCTCTCCGCCAGGGCCGGAATAGGCTGAAGATGCGAATCGACATTGACGAGGCGAGCTCCTATCAGCTCATAGGCGAAATAGACCGCCCACGACGCAACCTTGGTCGGATCAAGTAATGACGACGAAGCCGTCTCCTGTAGAACGATCCGCACGCGACCGCCGCGCCGAGGCGCAGTTTGCTGGGCCATGGAGGGCGGCGACGCCGTGGACAGGGCAGCGGCACCGATCAAACCAGTGAAGTTGCGACGCGTGATCATTTGAGATGTCATGGCAGCGGCCTCCCCCCATCGAGTATTGGTCCGCTTGGAACAGCCGCCGCTTGTGTTTGCCAAGCAGCCCGCCCTTGACGGCCGCACTCGTATATACGAGTTAAGATGACAGCCTCATGACACAGAATGGATACAATATGGATAAAGTCGATGGCCCTCTCGATGTGGATGAAGCCGATTGCAATGCCTTGGAAGGCCCCCGTTGGCGTTTCATCGCGAAAACGCTGAAGCAGGAGATCCTGAGCGGGCATTTCGAGATCAACAGGCCGCTGCCATCCGACACCAAAGTCGCTGAACGCTTTGCCGTGAGCCGCATGACGGCTCGCAAGGCCCTAGCGAGCCTTCAGAGCAAGGGGATCATCCGCATTGAACACGGGCGTGGCTCGTTCGTGGAACTCGACGCGATCAAATATCATCTAAGCGGACGCCACACTTTTTCGAAGAACGTCATCGATAATGGCATGAGGCCGAGCCGTAGGTTGCTCGCGGCGGATATCGTCCAAGCCGACGACTGGGTGCGGCAATCCCTTCGCTTACCGCTAGGCTCTTCGGCCTTACGAATCCGACTCGTCAGCGAGGCCGACAACCGCCCCCTCGCCTTGAGCACGTGCTATTTGGAACTACCGCGTTTCGACGGTTTCGTCTCGGCGCTTGGTCCCGAGGCAAATGTCGAAGACGCGCTACAGCACTTCGCTTTGGTGGAAAAAGCCCAGATCGACGTCAACCTGCTCGCGCGCATGCCGAGCCAGGAGGAGGCGTCCCTGCTGGATCAATCCCTGGCTCGGCCGGTCATGGAAAAGCGCGCATCAAGCATCGATCAGCACGGTGAACCGGTCTGGTGTTACCGGGTGATCTATGCCGCCGATAGAGTCCAATTTCGTTTCGACAGATTGTAGAATGTGATGACCCTCGCAACGCCGTGAATAACTCGCCGGTCAGAATCCGACTTTAGACCATGGTTCCGCCACTTGCTATCTGTGTCTTGACGCGAAGGCCAAAGATGCCGCTGCTTGAGAGGTCCACAAGCATCGCCCGAGCACAGCGCGAATGCGCCGCGATGCCGCGGTCGAAACCCCACGGCCAAAAGCGATTGACCATTGGAGTATAACCAGATCGACAGGCCGGCCCTTAACGTTGGTGAAATCGCTGTTGCAGTTTTTGCGGCGACCTGCTCGCTGGACAAATGCAATTTCACAGGCCCCGCGACGGCGGCGACCACTGCCGGTTTTAGAAAGAGGCCCCTGAGCAGTTCGCCGACCTCAATCCGCCCGCGGCACCTGGATTCTAGTCGATCGCCTTTCCCCCAACGATCGAAAGGTAGAATGTCCGCTGTTATCTTTCCGCGACAAGCCGCGCCTTCTAGCCTAACCAGGCCTGCAGAAATGATGGCGATGGTTTCGGCCGAAAGCTATCGATTATGATGCCGGCTTACCGTCGGGCAGCCGGACCACGACGCCAAAGCGGTGATAAGATCGCGTTGCGGCTCCCATGAAACAATAAGGTGAATTCGCGATGCGCGCCGATCAGATTCCAACGTCTGTGTCGACCTGCGTTTTATTCGATTGTTGGCAGTCGCATTCCCCGCTTTGCTCCTACGTACTGCCTCTGCTGCAACTGTGCGCGTTACGAGCAAGCTCAGACACGCCAGGCATACGTTGGCGGTCGCATCGCTAGTGACTCGTGCTTGAGGATTGACGTCGCACCTCATTTCTTTCCCTTTACCACACTACCACTCGGCTCTAATGATCGCCTTGATCGGATGCTCACGAGCCCAAACGCGAGCATGCTTCCCGCTCCGCAGACGGCAAGGGACGCTAATGCAGCGGTGATGCCATAATGATCCTGGACCGAACTGAAGAATAATGGCGCAAGAGACGTCGATAACAATCGAAAGCCGTTGATCAACCCAACTCGACTTCCGTATCTGTCCTGCCCGTACGTCGCCAAGGGCAGCGTTCCACGACAGATGCAGTTTAGACCGGCGCTGAACCCAAGCAAGACAACGAAAAGCGCAACTCCAAGGACGGAGTGAGAAGCTAGTGCGACGATAAGCGCAGCCGCGGAGAGCAGGAGGCATGAGAGAAGGGTGAGATCAATTTCGGCCATTCTCTCGGTGAGCGAAGCCGCAAAAAGCAGTATTAAGACCTGAGACGGTCCGAAGAGCGCTGAAATGAAAGGGCCCACCGGACCTAAGCCGACCGATGAAAGGATTGGAATCATCTGACCAAGGAATGCCGAGATGATAAATGCGGCGAGCGAAAAACCAAGCGTTATCAACGCAAAATCAACCGCCGTGCGAGCGGATTGCGAGCGGACCCGCGAGTTGTGCAATTTATCTAGACCTGCAGCGCCAAGGGCGGGCCTCCGACGAGCCCATACCATTAACGGAAGGGCAATGAGTACATTACAGCCCGCGTAGATCCCAAAGATCTCTCTCCAGGATATCAAAGTGAGCAACAAAGAGGTGAGCGGCCAGAATAGCGTTGATGATAACCCACTGACCAACGTCAGCAGAGTGACCTGCCGCTTTGCCTGGATTCCACCTCGTTGGACCAAGAACACAACTGCAGCTTCGTAAAAAAGAAACGCGGAGGCTATTTGCATGCCGAATAACGCGACAGCGAATACGGTCGCATTCCACGAGACTGCGGCTACTCCTAAGCTGATAGCTGCCACAACTGAGGCAATTTCCATCGTTCTGGCGGCGCCGTATCGGTCCATAAGGCGACCGGCAATCAACGACATTAGCGCGCTCGCAAACAGAGCGAAGGAAAAACAAGAAAATATCCACCCATCTGTGACTGCGAGGTCGCGGGCAACATCGTTCGCTACAACGGCGATGCTGTAGTAGAGTGTGCCGTAGCTAATGATTTCTATACCGCCCAGTGCCGCGACAACGATTCTATCATCCTTCCAGATCGCCGCCGCTAGCCTTCTCCTCGGTTCGGTTCCCATACTTGGTGGTCGCATCTCGCGATTGTCTTTTTAAAACTGATCTTACGAATTTGGCGCTCCGCTCAGGCTCGTTGAGCATGCCATGCAAAAGAGCGAAATCGTATGCTCGCCGGCCGCCTGTTTCGAAACGTCGCCCCGACCATTTGCAGTATGGAAGTCCACACCTCGGGGGTCACTTGACTCGGAATATCGTGAAAACCAGCCCAATAGTTGAGATACTGCTCCTCACTCATTGAGATCGCTTCGGTGGTAGCGAGAGAAATGCAGTTGCGCAGGTTCGGATATTGGTTGAGGAGCGCCTCGTAGCTTTCCATCTCGGCGACTAATGGAAGACGCGCCCGCCGCAAAGCCGGTACCATGTCGCGTACCTGTGCTTCGATTTCGAGTTGAAAGGGATCGTTCTCAAGATCGTTAAGGAAAGTCGTAATCGTGAAGAACCCGCGGGGCCGCAAGATCCGCATGACTTCTCGAAGCGCTTCGCTCGCGTTCGTCCAGTGGAACGACGTGCTGTAGCAAACCCAATCCAGCGACCCGTCGGCCAAACCCGTGCACTCTCCAGGTGCATTAATCCAAGAGACGCCTGGATAGGCTGGGCCGAGCCTCTGTCCCACCGCTACCATCTCACCATCAGGTTCGACTGCATATCCCGAAAGCCCCATGCCAGCCAAGGCATAGGCGATCGCGCCTGTTCCAGCGCCGATATCCGCGAAAGTTGGACTGTCGGTCAAGTTCTTTACTTGGTCGACAAGCATCTGAAGGACTCGCCGTGAATAGGGCGGGCGCCCCGGATAAGTCTCCGCTACTTCGGAAAAGCTTCCAAAGGACCGCTTCTGAGCAACTTGCATCTTGTCCTCCATCAGGCTGGTGATGTGCTGGGAGGCGCCGGCCGCGCCTGGTCGCACGCCCGAATTCCCGCTTCAACGTTTGTGCCGCTGTGCTTATGTGAGGGAGCAATCCCTGTAAGGCTGTTGCTGTCGTTGATCCCTTCGACTCGTAGTCCAGGCATCGCTAGGCGAAGCCAGGCGCGAAGTGCTTCCTGTAAGTGTCTGGCGATCTTGCAAAAGCGCGTACGCACCGGTGAAGTCGGGTTTGAGGTTGGCGCCGACAATTAGGATGTTCTGCCCGAGGTGGACAAAGGCTGCGGTCATTTTCGCGAGGTTGTGGACCTGCCGATGCTACCCTCGAATATACTCTGACCTAGACCCGACACGTTGCTTTCCTTCTCTTCTCATGGCGGTTACCAGAGATCGATGTCAATCGGCAGCTCCGCCGGCCCGCAACGAAGGACTTCAAAACGCATGCCAAGTGGCTGATCCAGCCGAACCTTTGTGATGGCTTTCAGCTATTTAGTTAGAGAGGCACAATCAGTGTTTGGATGAACAAACTTGTGTCGAGGACCTCACAAACACAACAAAAGGCGTCAGATCGTTTATCTCACACCGCAATCCGCTAACCAAAGTGCGTAGTAAGTTTGCAAGCTCGGTAATGATGGTACTATCCCGTTACTTCCAGGATGCGTTTAGACGTTAGAAGCGTTCGAGGATGATTGATTGCCTCGGCTTAATCGCGACCAAGAGATAAGGACCGGTGCCCGATCATGAGCAGCCGATCCGTCGGCAGCGCTACTCCTGCGCATCGAGGGAGTACCCTCGCGAGTGCACGGTGCGGATATAGTTGCGCTGGCCGTCTCCATTGAGTGCCTTGCGCAGGCGGCTAATCTGAAGGTCGACACTTCGCGAACCGACATGGAGGTTCTGGCCCCCAATGATCGTTAGGAGTTCGGCCCGAGAAAAGACCTGCTCCGGGTGTTCAAGTAAATGCTGGAGCAGGCGGAATTCCATTGGCCTTACCTTGATTGGCCGCCCGTTGCGGCTGACACGTTGGGCACGAACATCCATGACCAGATCTAGGAAGACCAACTTGTAGTGAGAACATGCCATGCCTGTGGAATCCGGCTTATCCATATGGGGTGCTTATCAGCCTCGTATCTCTCCTCTTCTACGATAACGATCGATCCTCTCAGCCGCTTCGCATGCCAGTCGGACGACATTCTGTCGAACAGGTGTGGAGCTTACGTAAGATCGCTCGGCCGCTTCATCGACGCTCATTCCTTCGACTAAAATGGCACCTGATAGACTTCTTCTTCTACTATCGAATGCGGCTCCTTCTTGCCGACAGCGAGTTTTGATCTGACTGACAGACGAACCGAACAGGGTACCGGCTTTGCATATTTGTGCGGCATCAATTTGTACCTCGTCTACCGCAAGAAGCCCGTTACGCGAGCTGTTGCTGTGGACCGTCTCGTGCAAACTGAATGTCGAGTTTTCGCGAGCCGATAGGCGCTGCTCCGCGCGGTGCTGCAGCCACAAGCTTGTCGCGGGGGAATGCTCCCGACGGAGATGACGCGGCGGGCGGAATGCAAACAGCCCCGTTGAGCGGTCGGCCGTCCCGGCTCACGCACTGAACGCGCAGATCAACGACAAGGCCAAGGCCAGCACATCCGCACGCCTCATTATCGTCCTGTGTCTCCACTCGACGGAACGACACTCGCCTCACCAACGGGCCAAGTATGATCCGGACTGGTTGCTCGCTCTCTGCCCAGAGAACGTCCTCACACGCAATAGTATCTTGCGCAAGAGCCAGACGGCTATATGCACGCCGGCTGCCGCAGGCCACCGGCGGGAATCTGAGGTGTCGAGCCACTATGCTATCCTCTTGGCGATCGCAGGCCCACGGCTGCTCGCCATCGCATTTATTCTGTGCGGCGCTTCGAGGCACGCGGATCTTGCACACCTCGCGCTAGGTAAGGCTGTGGAGCGAGTCCCAAACCGCGCTTGGCACCCCGAATGCGGCCAGTCAAACCAAGCCTCGTCTGCTTTTGACACTACCAGCTCTGGTAGGTACGAAGCGACACTGCTCGATTGCTTGCTTCAGTTGATGAAGTGACAGAAGCGGATCACGGGCTTCTTCTTGGTCTAGCTTGTTGCGAGTCGGAACAAGGAGCTTGCGAAGCGCGGCTTCGATCGCGCGGGAGGCTATGGGCCAGCGGCGATGGCTGGCACCCTCTCCATGTTGGACATCCATCGACAGAGCTCCCAAATGACGCTACCCGTTGATCCAAGCAGGTCCCTCACCGCCTATAACCAGAATACCAAGCTTGATGTCGTGATCGAGATGAGCCTGGCCGATCAGCTGCCTGTGCCCTATTTCGAGTTTCATTTTCAACGCGCCGGCGGCAGTGGCCACCATCGCGCTTCAGAACGTCAATGACGTCCTGCTCTAGACGCTCCCTCTTATCGGCGTCGACCCGAGGCATATCGGAGCCGAGACCGGAATGATCGCAATTTTCTATACCCGGGGCCAGCAACTGACGCATCATCCGCATGCACATTCCCTCGCTGCCTGGCAGCGGGCGGGATTGCCCCTGATGGAAGCCGGGTTGGCTAGCGCCCCGGCTTCCTCCTTTTCGTTCGGGTTCGATTACGATTACCGGCGGCTGTTCGTGGAGTGCCTGCAGGAAGCGTCTGGTGACGCGAAACTCTAGTTGTTCGGCCACCCAGCGCTCCTGAGCGAACTGGCGGCATTCGGCCGCCAGCTCAACGCCTCCGCAAAATCGAATCGGTCGTCACGCCAAGCTCCGTTCGGCGGAACCAGAGCAGGTTCTTGTCTATCTCGGGTAGCTACACCCCATCGCGTTGCGATCGCCAACAATCGGCTCCTCACCTGTGAGCAGGGTCATCCGCTTGCGACGAACGAATTGATCGCGCGGGCAACAACTCCGAAGTGATCACGCTCGCTACTGAGGAGTTCGCCGGCGCTTTCTGCCCTACAAGTTGCCGAACGGGTTTCCGCCGTACCCGTCATCTTTCATGGCAAACGCCTGCCGTGCCGCCAAGCTCGCACACAGCCGAGCGATCCTCGAAGCACCAGAGCGGTCTCCGCCTGTCGAACCTGAGCACTCCGCCATCCTTAGTATCCGCCGCCCCGAGTTGTGCCCCGTCTGCGGAAGCCACATGGTCAACCCGGCTCGTGCCGGGCGTGACAAGCTGCGTGCTCGGCCGAGTTACCACCGCTTATGCGCAGTGTGTTGCATGCCACTTGGCAAAACCGTATTGGCCTTTGAACACCGGCCCGAGATGTTCTTTGGTGGCACCGCCCAGACGCACTTGTCCACTGACGGAGCCGTCCTGTGCGAATTCGCCCTTGAACCCGTAGAACAAGGAAATCGGCACCTGCTCGTGCGCAGCCTCGAAGTGAATATGGCGACCATGAACCTCACCAGATACGACTCCGGAGGACGATGCAGTGTGGTGGACACCCGATATGAGTTCACCATCCTGCTGAATCTTGATTTGGTGTGTCGCAGACCCATGAAGGAAATGCATTTCGACACGCCAGCGCCCTGAGAAGTTCACTTCCGCTGGGAAGTAGGGAGTAACTTGAACGATGCACCGGGGCCTGCGAAATGCGGATGCCAAAGCGCGGCCGACGATATCCGCCTCGTCATCGGAGAGATTCACGGGATCCAGCATGATTGACGTTGGCGTGGACCAAAAATCGTGGATCAGAATCCGCGGTCGTTGTTGCAAGAGCGCAAGCCTTAGGTCTTCCGCATTAAAAGGAATGACGCCGGCGTCCCAGATGATTTTTAACCGAACAGCTGCCCCAAAACTCGCCCAGGGCAGCACTTCCGTGGTAACGCCTGGCAGCGAGACGAGGTAAGCCTCAATCCGTTCTAATCGCGGAAGCCACTTATCCCGCTCGTCTTTCGCCGACTGAGAATTGATCCAGCGGTCGAGCGCGATTATGGCCCCAACCACCTCCTCCTTGCCGACCTTCATCGACCTGCCAAATGCCTGGTGAGGCGTTCCGTTCCACCAGATCGACCTGCAAAGCCGCTCCCTACCAAGAACGATAGCAGTCGATTGTGGCCCCCGGATATACTTGCCACCTGCGTAAACGACCAAATCGGCCCCTTTCTCGATCCAGCTGTCCGGCTTGTCTGGAGAAAGGCCGGCGGCATCGACGAGAATCGGCACACCGCGCGCACGTGCTAAAGGGAGGAGCGAGCTCAATGGCAATGCCGACCCAATGTCCATGCGACCGAGCAAGCAGATCATCGCTACGCTTCCATCCAGTGCGTGCGCAAACTCCTCTGTTGTACTAATGCTGACGATTTCAGCGCCCGCCACGCGGAGCGCCTGTTCATAGGCAAAACGCTGGTCGGACGGAATCAACACGGTCTTGCGTAGCCCGGACGTATTCGGCAACCGCAACATCAGTTCCGGGTTGTTTCCTGCAATGCACGCCGCAGTGGCTAATGCTAGCGCGGCTGTAGTGCCAGCAGTGATGACACCCCATTCGGCGCCGGTGAGTTTAGCCATCCTTTCGCCTGCGGCTTCCGCGAGCTCGTCTAGGTCGACGAAAGCCTGGGCGGCCGCGTTCATTGCCTCGATGACCTCGTCGCTCGGATTGCTTCCTCCATAATTCGTGCGGACGCCAGCACATTGGATGAATGGCTCGACGCCGAGTTCTCGGTAGATCCACCCGCGCGCGTGGTCGCGTTCGGACAGAACGACCGCCTGTGGGATGTCAGGCCGCATAGTCATGTCCTCTCGTCGCAAGTACGATGGGTGACCTAACGCAAAATGCTGTAACGACGAGGCGAATGACGCCATGTGTTTGCGAGACAACGGAGGCGCCGGCACTTGAAATTGCTTTGTCCATTCCATGCACGGCGATCCGCGCTGCTATTCCGGCCAGGCGGCCTAGCACCTCCGCGACTGTTTCCTTTAGTTCCCGCAGACGGCCCGAGAGGCTTTCAAAATTGACTAGCGGATGTCGTTGGCCAGACGAGGTAATGTTCGTGTAGCAGCTGTCGTAGACGCGACACCGCAGCACCGCGCTGACGGAATTTTCGCACGCAGATGTGCATTGCTGACATTCCCGGCCGCTGTCACCGTGAGCCAGCTCGGTCCAGCCCACGACGGGCTCGGTCACGTCAACGACTTGGTTCCTTGATGCTCCGTTGCCTTGGCCGTAGCCGAGAGAGGAGGCAATTGACAGGCCCGATGCCCAGTGACCTCCGCGCTTGGTGATCGGGCCCAAGAGCGCATTATGAGCTTCCGTGAAGAAGGAGAGCTCGCTGTTGGTGCAGATCTGAGCGCGCAGCAGTTCTGCAGGCGACAAAGCAGGCGCGATCATCAGGGCTACGGGGAGAGCAGATAGTGGTTGAGGTTGCATGCCAAACACCTGCAGGTGAGTTTGATCAGCGTGATGTTCTTCAATGGAGCAGTGACACGCTTCTGTGATCCAGATCAATTACTAGCGTTAGTAGTTGACCGGACGGCACAACTTTGCACGCAGGCGCCATGACGCGGCGAGCCCCAACGATCACAAGGTGTTCACCCGTTGGTTGCGCGAAATTGAGAAAGCGAAGACCTCCTGACAGCACGACCTGCATCAGTCTTTCGTGCACCCCAAAGGCTCGATCGCGGATTATTCATCAGAATTGATCGAAACACCCATAGACCTCAATCATAATCCAGTCGCCTTGAACGAATCTTAGCCCCGGCAACTCTCGATTATTCTTTCCTTTTCGCCAAGCTGCAGATACCGGCTGGTCGTGGGGCGGCTAACCGAAGCTGGGACTTGGACATCGATCTCAACAACAGTCCGAACAGGCCGCTCGCACCCGAGAACTCTTGTTTCCGAACCTATGGCCGGGATCATTTTGGAGCGCAGGGTGCAAGAGTGACGAACGATATACTTCGTGACAGCACGAATGAAGATGTCAAGATCGCGCTCAAAAGGGCTTGAAATAGAGCGGCTTCGCTCAGGTATTATCCATGATCGCGAGCGCACCTGGGTACGACCGCTGCGCCGAAGGCGCGCTGAATGTGGTCGCGTCGCGCCCTCGACTCCTCCTCAACGCCGTCCCGATACTGCCAACCTTCCAAATCATCGACGACGCCCTCTGGTCGTGACCCAACTCAGTCACCTCGAGTTCGGTATCGTCCACCTTTCCGGAAACATCCGGACCGCGCCGTCCGCCGCAAACAAATCCAGCTAACGTCGATCAGCTATATCATCGGAAGAACGCGACATTTGCATTGGCAGCCCGCGAAAAGGTAGTTCATTAAGCTAGCTACGCTTCGTGAGGATCGCCCGCACTTGGTTGAGCGCGCAGAGCGCTAGACTATGGTGCAACGTCTACCAGCAGCACGCTTCTGGGAATGGGTTCACGGACTGTTATTCTTCGTGTCCGACCCAGGCCGTCGACACCACCTTTCTGATGACCACGACCTCAGCACCTAAGCCGCTACGATCACCTCTCTTCAATTTGCGACCCGCATACGACCGCTGCGTCCGCAGCAGGGCGGACGGACCGATCACAACGGTGACATAGGGATCCGACCGAGCTTTCGCATCGCATTCTTGACATGAATGTTGACGGTGTTCTCGCTCACTTTCAGGATGACTCCGATAGCCCAGGATGACTTCCCCTCCTCGGCCCATCGCAAACACTGTCTTTCCCGTTCCGACAGCACAACCTCTTTCTCATCCGCCATGAATTTCTCCTGGACTAGAGAGAACAGGAGAGGCATCAGCAAATGCCATGCCACTCAGTGGCGCCAGCAAACATCGGCGAGGCAAGACAAATACTTGGGCGATTGCCGCGACGTTCGCGCGAGGCCGCCGTCCCACTTCAGCCCTGTCTAGGGGGCTTGCGACATATGTCGTAAACCCCGCAGCAGCATTACGACAATCGTGCCTATCGATATTTGCGTCCAACTCTATGTGAGCCGGATTTGACCCTTTCACCAAGCACTTCTCCCCGCCAAGGTGGGGAATTCTCTAGCGGCCGTAGCATCAGGCTCGGGAACCCTAGTCATTTCAATTTGCATCCACGTCCCTTCTTCAGTCTCTAGGCGCGCCGCCCATCAACCCGTAACGAAAGCTTTGCGTTCGGCCGCCAATCCTATGGCAATCCATGCAAGTCTGCGCGTCTCAATAGACTACCAATGCTGGTCATTGATCGGCGTCACGTAAAAAAGATATGAACAGTGACGTTGGCGCCAATCGAGGATCGGCTTCCAGGATTTAGTCATGCAGTATCAACCACAAGCCGTTCGGCGTACCGCAGGTCATCAATGCGCACAGCCGTCGCCAGTCGAAATGCTTCGTGCCCAGGTCTGCTCGAACGATGAGCTCTCGTTTCTGATGGAAGCACATGATGGCCTGTCCGCCACGATCGCCCAGCGCTCAGGATTTAAGGGGCTCTGGGCGTCTGGCCTGTCGATTGCCAGCTCGCTCGGCTATCGCGATGCCAATGAAGCTTCATGGACCCAACTCGTCCAGAGCGTCGAACGCATAGTGGACTCAACCGAGCTACCTGTGCTTGTTGACGGCGACGGCGGCTTCGGCAATTTCAACAATGCTCGCCTCCTCGCACGCAAACTTCATCGGGCTGGCGCGGCGGGCGTCTCGCTTGAGGACAACTGCTTCCCGAAGCTGAACTCGCTCATTGGTGAACGGCATCCGCTCGCCGATATCAATGAATTCTCCGGTCGTCTGCGGGCTGTAAAGGATGCAGTCGCCGAAAATCTTGTTCTCGTGGCCAGGATCGAGGCGCTGATCGCCGGGCACGGATTGAACGAAGCTATCTTGCGTGCTCACGCTTATGCCGACGCGGGAGCGGATGCAATCTTGATTCACTCGCGAAAGAGTACCGCGGACGAGATACTTTCGTTCGTCACCGAGTGGCGGAACCGGCTCCCTGTCGTAATCGTTCCGACGACATACTATCGAGCGCCAGTCTCAGCCTATCGGGATGCGCGCATCTCCACAGTCATTTGGGCCAATCACTCCATGCGAGCTGCGGCAGCTGCAATGCGGCGCGTCTGCGATAGTATCGCAGCTCAAGAGAGCGTTGCGAGCATTGAACCTCAGATCGCACCGCTCAGCGAGATATTCGAGCTCCTGAGGTATGACGAACTCGCCGTGGCCGAAAAGCAATATCTGCAGCCCCGCTAGTCCATGGCAGCAGGATTTGTCACCTAAAGCTTTCTTGATCAAACTCTGCCGATGAGCCCCTCACCTCTCGTCGGCCCCGCTTCGTGTCACCCGACGCGCTGCGACGTAAACTCCTGGAGAGGCTCTGGACAGGGCTAAACATCTGTCCCTACGGCTCAAGGAAGCACGCACAGCAACTGATGTAAGTGTATGATCGAGGACAATTCATGCCTACCTCTTTCAATCTGCGAGGTTGCCTGACGCGTCCGCGGCAAGACCGTACAGAGGCGTTCACGACGCTTGCGGAGCAACACTCGGGATGAAGAAAGCGAATTGAAATGCCTGTGAATGTTCCCAAGCATGCTCTCATTCTTGCCGCTGGAGTGGGCTCTCGTCTACGGCCGCTCACAGAGCTAAGCCCAAAACCTCTTGTCCAAATCCATGGCACCCCCATCCTGCACAACGCGCTACATAACCTTGGGTGTCTTGGCGTGGAACACGTAACGATCGTTGTGGGGTATCGTAAAGCGGCGATCCAAGAGGCCTGCGGCAGCCGCTTTGGCAGTGTTGCGATTAACTACGTCGAATCCCCCGTTTACGACCGTACTGGGAGCGCCTATTCGCTCTGGCTGGCGCGTGACGCACTCCTTTCCGGAGATTACTTCCTTCTTGAGGGCGACGTCTTCTTCGAGGAAAATGTATTGCGGCAGCTGATCATCAGTGAAGCGCCCAACGCTGCTGCTGTCGCTCCCTTCCATGAGCTGATGCAGGGATCGGCGGTCCTGTTGTCCGATCTTGGCTTCATTTCAGAATTTCGGTTGAAACAAACAGCGCGAGATCTTATCGCGGGTGGCCCCCCTCTCTACAAGACGATGAATCTGTTACGGCTGTCCGCGTCTACTCTGCGGACAGAGGTCATTCCGGCCCTAGACGATATGATCAGGGCCGGAGCTACCCAGGCCTACACCGAGGAGCTTCTTTCCTATCTCGTGGAAACACGAGGCCTGCTGCTTGCTGCGGTGAGATGCGATGGCCTCAGGTGGTACGAAATCGATGACGCGGAAGATCTGCGTACCGCCGAGCGCATCTTCGCAGAAGCCGACTACGTTTGATCCTATCGCCCAGGGGTGAAGTTCAAGACGGTCACGGAAGGTTTGTCGCTGCGCGTCTTCGACATTCGCGACTGCCTCTGACGCCGGGCGGATAAAAACGGCCAAGAACCGTAAGCTTGACGGAGGCCGCAATCAAAGCGGCCGCCCATTGTCTTAGCAGAACGCGAGCGCTTGTCCCGGCACAGAATGTGAAAACACATCCCAAGCGATCGTGGTAGCGAAACAGTCATTTTGCGCCCAGCCGCTTTGACCGCGGGAATGGGACGAGACCTAGACCTTGAAGGAGGCGCAGATGACTTCGATTTGCTCGCTTGCGCTTTTCCGGATCGAGACTTTCCTGCAAGCGACTGCTCCGTGGAACTAATCTCTTTGAAGTCGACTCTGAAGCTAGTTCTTTGTGCGCAAAGTACATTCTCGGCAAATTTGATCGGAATACGGCCGGAGCAATCAAGGCTCTCTTTGACGAAGACCGGCGCCGAAGTGGACATTTCAAGCAGGCGCGCCTCCTGGGCGGAGGGCAGACGCGCACTGATCGTCACCCATTGCTGGGGTCTTTCCCTCTTATTCATCAGCTATGACATCAGATCCGTTGCCTATCTCTGCTCAGAGATCACCGTGCTAAAGTGCGGAAGCATCGTTAAGAGCGGTTCACGCGAACAGGTACTGCTCGCCCCGAAGACGGATTACATGAAGTCCCTGCTGAGGGCGGTGCCCAATTCTGAACTCGGCCTGGAAATGGAATCATTAACTTCAAAGCCTTGTTCGCAGCCAATAGGGCGGCGGCACTTGCCGGCGCAGAGGTGATAGCTGCATGAGGCGAAAAGCGCAGATGGTATTTGCAAGCAAAATTGCCCGCGCATTAGTCACGCCTGTTTTGATGGTAACAAGCGTATTCGTTCTTATGCGCTGCGAGGGCGATCCCGTAACCGTCTTACTCGGGCCGGATGCGACCGCGGACATGCGCGCCGCATACTCGGGCGAATTGGGGCTCGACCGCCCGATCCTGGTACAGTACCTGGCCTATCTCCATAACGTCGTCCGAGGCAGCTTAGGCGTTTCTTACGTCTACCGACAAGGATGCACTTGGTGTCGTCCTCAGCCACCTTCCGTTGACGCTAATGCTCACCTGCTCTGCTCTTACCTTGGCGGCGGTCGCGGGCATTGCGCGAGGAATAGCTGCCACGGTGTTTCCATCGAGCTTCATAGGCCGTGCGTGCACGATCGCGAGCCTCGTGGGATTGTGCGTTCCCAGTTTCTTCCTGCAATCGTCCTGATGCTGGTGTTCTCAATTCAGCTCAATTGGTTGCCGACTGGCGGCGCTGACAGCTGGCGCGGCTTGGCTTTGCCGGCAGTAACCATGGAGGCCGCAAGTTCGGCCGTGCTTGCCCGCTACACGCGCGTGGCCGTTCGTGAATCGCTGGATAGCCGGTATGTGTTGGCTGCGTTTATGCGCGGCATTCCGTTCTCGCGGATAGTGATCCACCACGTACTGCCAAATGCGGCGGTGCCAATCCTGACCATACTTGGCCTGCTCATCGGCGGAGCGGTAACTGGTTCGACGGTCGTCGAGACGGTCTTCTCATGGCCCGGGTATCGGAAATCTCTTCGTTACATCCCTCGGAAACAGAGATATTCCAGTGGTACAGGCAATTGTCCTGCTTGCTGGCACTGCGATGATCATGACCAACCTGGCCGTCGATCTCGGTTACACCTGGCTCGATCCGCGGTCGAACTCCTCGGAGACATAGATGAGTACCGTCTTGGCACGTGATTGGACTTGGAACATCTTTCGTTCGCCGAAAAGCCGGACGCGATCCACGTAGGCCACCCAAGCTGGGACTCTATGGTGCCTCCATATGGATTATCGGATGTCTGTTGATTGCCGCACTGGCCCAGGTGATCTCCTCCTTTCATCCAGCACAGATCTCCTTGGTGCACGGCTTTCGCCACCACTGCTCTTCGGCGGCACGCTGGAACGTTTGTTGGGCACCGACGAGCTCGGCCGGGACGTGCTGGCTCGCTTGATATATTCGATCCAGATCAGCATGCTCGTTGCGGCTGGCGGGACCTTCATCAGTACGCTGCTCGGCGTTTCACTGGGCTTTCTCGCTGCCGAGCTTGGCGGAGTGATCGACGAGGGGGTCATGGCACTTGTCGATATGGAGGCTGCTGTGCCGTTCATGATCACCGCACTCCTTGTCATAACAATATCTGGCAATTCCCTGGCACTTCTTGTGTGGCTTGTGGGCTTGCACGGTTGGGAGCGCCACGCCCGTAACGCGAGAGGACTGGCTTTGACGGCCCGCAATCGACTCCATGTGACGGCGGCGCGGACCTATAACGCTTCGGGGGCCATATCTACGCAAGGCATAACTGCCTGCCTGTGCACCTACCATCGTGGTCGGCATGACGCTTGGGCTCACCGAGACGGTTCTCCTGGAAAGCACCCTGAGCTTTCTGGGACTGGGGATACAACCGCCGATGTCCAGCTTGGGTAATATGGTGGGGATTCGGCAGAGACTATTTGATGACCGCATGGTGGATCGCGCTCGCGCCGGGCCTCGTCATCGCAGCGACAGCGATCGCACTCATGACAATCAGCGAGTCGCTACGCCAGATGATACCTCGCTAAGCTTCCTTCACATCCATCTGAGGTGCCGTCATGTCGCGTCCGGACTTCGAAAGCTCAACAAATCAAATGTCAGGAACGTTCCTCTGTATCGGCAAAAGAGGAAGTTCACTTGTGGACCATCTTCCCTGATGATGGTCATGTCCGCGCTGGACCAGCGATATCAGCCGAATGAAACAGCTGAGCTCGAGATCTGGCGAGAGGCAACCACCATTCACGACGGCTGCGGGCCGGCTGGTCTGGCATTAGCTCTCAAACGCCGGGCTTCGCAACCCTCGTAGTCGTGAGCCATATCAGCTTTTTCTTCAGTCTCGCGCTTCACAAGGCGGCGAGGTGGAGGGTGATGCAGATTCTCCAGGAGCGAGATCTCGCCGAAGCATGCCAGCGCGGCATCCCTGTCCATATTGGCACTTACAGCCCCGACGACCTCTCGAAATGGATGGCGGTGGGGTGGTATCCCATCGCGATGGTCAGCATTGAGCTCGAAGGTAAAACCATCACTCATTGGGTGGTTGTGACCGGGGCCGACGTCAATTACGTGTTCTTCCATGATCCTCTCAAAGATCCCGCCGAGGAAGATGCTGCCACGCGCGTCGACCACGAGAGCTTTGCCAGCATGACGGAGTTCGGTGCCGACCGGGAAAGGGCGGTCATTCTTGCTGGACTTCCAAAGTTGGCGAATGTTGCGCTTCCGCTGCCCAGGATTCATGCTAGCCCTCAACTTCGGCCTGACACGCCGAGCGTTTCTGGTCCCGGACGTTGATGTATTTTTGGTAGCCGCTAAAAGCCAAACATAGCCACCATCAGCTTATTCGAATGGTGCCATCGGTCGGCAGCGCCGGTATGCGCAGCGTCCGACATTAGCATAACCAGCCGTCAGGATGGCCTGCCCTGCATTCCTACAGCGCGCTAGTCTAATGTGCGTTTTCCGGGGGCAGAATGGTTAGGCCGCAATCATGGCCGACTACCTTCACGTGTCTTAATGCATTCGCGTAGTTCACCGCACTTCCAACTGCCCTCAGAACGCATCATACGCACTGGATCGCACGATCGCGCGTCCACACATTCTCCATTTCGCCCTTTGGCAATCTCCCGCTCCGTACCGATCGGCTCGAGGCTTACCGCTGATGGGTACGGAATTCCGCGTTGCCTTCGCCCCACCGCATCCGATCTTAAAAGATCTATGAAGATAGTTCACGAAGGAAGACTTCTAGATTGCAGATCAACCAAAGTTGTTTTCCGAATCTATCGTTGGCCGCTTGAGAGTGGCGTGCATACCATCGTCGGAGAGCGCCAACATCGAGATAATCGGCGATCGCGGGACAGTCTTTGAAGATTAAATCTCGAAACGGCGCCGAGCGCTGGTCTGTCGCCCACTTACCTAACGGCAACGGAAACCCGAGCTTCTTTCTCGTGATCACGCTTGCGGGTATTCGATCTCTGTAAAGAGTGCGCAGAGCGGCCTTGGAAACGTCGAGCGTCTCGCTAAATTTCTCAATCGAAGTGAAGGCCGCCTGAAACGGGGCGAAGGCATGCTTCCAACGCAGATGTTCTGAGAACGACATGCGCAGAGCCGATGCAACGATACGATGGTCTGTGAAGGGCACTCGAGCCTCCACCCCGGCCGCCATTGTGGTATTGTCGACCATTTCGAGCAGCGCCGATAGATGATGCCGTACAAAGAATTGCCTTATGCGCTCGACCGGAGTAGCGCCGCCTGAATGGTAGGCGTGGTTCATCCAATCGATCAGCTCGGCATCGTAAGCGATGTCCTTTCTCCATACCGATGTCGCCAGTGCCAGCTTCTCTGATTGGGGGAAGTAGGTGTAACGCCCGAGAAAGAATTCGAATTCGCTCGCCTTGAACTTGGGAAGGCCGATATGACGTCGCGCCGGGCGGCCAATGACGTCAGGCAAAGCGGCTAGCAATGCCTGTCGGCGAAGGTCGAAGGACAATCTGAAGATCCGGCTATATCCAAGGAATATCTCGTCGGCACCCTCGCCGGTCAGGAGAACCTTGTGAGAGTGGCCGACCGCCCGCGCAAGCAAATACATCGCCGCTTCGTTATGCATGCCGACTGGATGACCACGTAATGCGGTAAGACGCTTAACGACATCCAGGCTCGTTGCCCCGGGCAGCCGAACCAAGACGTGGGCGAGCTTGAGGGATTTAGCGACCTCGACAGCATAGGGGCTTTCATCGTACTCATCATCGCATACGACGCCAGTGAAGCATGTCGGCTTTTGTGAAGATTGCCTTGAAAGCTCGAAGGCCAAGACACTGGAATCGAGCCCTCCGGAAAGCAGCGCGGCGACTGGGGTGTCGGCGGCCAAATGTTCCTCCACGGCGCCGCCGATCAACGTTTCGAGAGAACTGCAATCACCATTATCATTGAGGCGCGCAGGATCCCACCAACGCGTATGCTCGCGCGATTGCGCTGTGATCTTCAGCCAGCTGCCAGGTTGCAGCTTTTGAATATCTGCAAACAGCGATCTCTCGCCAAAGACGGCACGGTAGGATAGGAAGCTTGATAGCCCAACCGGATCGAGCTTTGAGCGGACTTTTGGCCAATGCAGGATGGCTGACGGCTGTGAGGCAAAGACAACGCCATTGTCTGCGCAAGCGTAGTACAACGGCTTAATTCCGAGCCGATCTCTGACGAGGAACGCTGTGCCGGTCTTTTGGTCGTGGATTGCGAAAGCAAACATTCCCCGCAGACGTTTGACACTATCAATCCCCCAACAAGCAAATGCCTTGCAAAGTACCTCCGTATCCGACTCTGTCCGAAAGCGGTATCCGAGCCGGAGCAAGTCTCGCCTTAGGTCCCGGTAATTGTAGATCTCCCCGTTGTAAGTGACTGTCAGGCCGAGCTCATCATCGAGGAACGGTTGATTCGACCGAGGGTCCGGATCGATGATAGAGAGCCTCCGATGCGCGAAGGCAAACGAGGACGTCACGCAACTGCCACTCGCGTCGGGCCCGCGGTGGGCGAGCCTCTGAACGCAACGCGCGAGGTTCCGTTCGGTCACTGATTTATCGGTAATCCGTCCAATGAATCCACAAATTCCACACACAGCTAGCCCTCCTCATGCGTGCTAAGCCGGCGCCCAGGCGGTCGGGTCGCCGGCTCGCCGGCACCTCTCGATAGGCTGGATGCTCCAGACGCCCTCCAGAGCTTAGATCACGGTCAGGTCGCGGAGCCGCAGTGTGCTGGCAACAAACTGGCCTTCGTTGACCTCCTCGAAAAGCGCGAGCTCAAATAGTAGGTTTACCTGCCGCGCTGCGCGCCAAGTCAAACCTGACCCTTAGAGGCTAAACACCACGAATGCGCGTCCGAACCTCATCGGCCAGGTCTCGTTCCACGAGCCACTTCGGAGGCTCAATCCGTGGTGGAAGATATAGAGCGCGATAGAGCCGATCGAGTTCTTCGGCGCTGCGTGGAACGTCCGAGGAATCCAAGAGTGCGGTCATCATGCGCATTGGATAGAAGCAAGGCTTGCGCTTATCTTGAGCGATCAACACGTCTTGGGAGCGACGGGTAGCCGATCCGTCCAACAAACGCAGCCACACCTGGCAGAACAGCGCGTAGCCATAAAGTTGGGCTCTGGTATCCAAAGAAAGAGCTGTCTCTGAAGGCAGCACGGGGAATTGCAACTCGCCGATGATATCGCCCCTGCCCACTCGCTCCGAGAGATCGTGGACAGTCACCGCGAAGCTCTTCTCGCCATTGAGTATGGCATGCGTCCGCGCAAAACTGCCGCGATATTCGGGGAGTGGGCCCGTATAAAGATTAATGCCTCCTCGATCAAAGCCCGCGAGGATTCGGGCGGGGAAGATTTTGTTCCACATGACACTGAGGAGAACTTTTCCGAGAGGAGGAATATCGTCCATCGACTCGAAAAACGGTATCCCGAAGCGATCTGCGACTTGCCAAAGCTCCTCACTGGTTTCATGCCGCCACCATGTTTTCTCGTACCGGGAAGTGCCGAGAACGCCGGCGATGCGGTCTTTGCCGCAGGTCTCAATGACAAACAGAAGACAGCGGGTCGCAAGTCCCCTGGTTCCGGCAAATACCACGCCGTTAGTTAGGCTCGCCATTTCTCGCCCTTCTGACGTTGCAAACCCGATTATTGGCCCACTCTACTCGTCATCAGCAGTCCGGCGGACCCAGCGATCGCTGAGCCGATCGTGAGCACATGCACAAGAGTGCCTGAGGCTTTGATCTTGAACGGTGCGATGTGGAGCAATGATAGGGGCACAAAGAAGGCAGGAAGAACGATGCCTAACTCAAGCGGCGCAACCGTGTGGTCAACTAGCAAGATCGCCGCGAGCACTGGCAGAGCGTAAGAGAGAGGTAGACCGGTCGAATAACCGCGATGGTCCAATCCGAAATAGTCAAAATATGCCAGGCGAAGAGCTCCGATCAATATCATGAAGGCTGTGAATACCGCAGATGCTGGCAGATCGATGAAAGATGCTATGACAATTGCCGGGATGACTGATCCAAAGATGAGGTCCGAGAACGCATCGAGAGCTTTACCAATGGCTTTGGTGGCCATCGTTCGATTTTTGGTACGCCGGGCAATTTCGCCATCCACATCATCAGCGATAATGGCCCAGAGTCCGAGCGATATTCCTTCCTCCTGGTGCCCTCTCACTACTAACCCCATCGCTGCTCCAGAACAAAGGATCCCCAGGGCAGTAACGGCGTTTGCGCGGTCAGATAGGAAGGCGATCATCGGACCTCGATATTGTTGTTTCTGCCGAAGGCGATCGCAATCACGCCCTTGCGGCCGCTTGCGCACCGCAACTACGCTTAATTTGGGCGAGGTCCGCCAGGTCCGCAAACTACCAGTTCTAACAGGCGCGCTTAATGGTTCCTCGAGCTAAGACGGCCACTCTTCCCGTCGCGCGAAGCTGAGACGAGACGAATCCGAGCATCGGCTAGCTTGCCCCTTCACCTATACAGGCTTAAATTCAAACGCTCCAAAGGACCGACCGCGAGGAGCACTCCCTGACTCGTCCTAGGCAAAGACGCAAAATGCCGCGAAACGCCCCAGGATGGTGCCGTCAATCGCGATGACCAAATCAACGTGCCGCTCCTCAGCTTGTGGTTCGGTCATTCGAGTGCGGCTTGCGGCGCCTGCGTGTGCCCACGCTCGTCGCGCCAGTCGGCTCGCGCAGTTGATTGCGACTCCCGGATCTTGCACAGCACAGCTCTGCCGGATACGCGCCGACCTCGGCCTGACGACCTAAACTGTACGGCAACGCCATTCGTCGGACTGCTGGTTGAAGCAGCCCTCGACTTTTTGATCTCTCGAACTCAAGAGACGCAGAAAAATCGACTGAGGCTCGGCCGACCGGCCGGAAGGCTGAAGCGCCCGCGACAACACCATGGAGTGTATCAACGCTGGTCGGAGCCGGGATCAGCAATTAGCGGCGCACCCCCGACCGAGATTGGGCCTTCTGACTTAGAGGGCTCGACCATTCTCTTCACCGGCCTCGATACAGGACGGGCTGCTGGTGGAGAAGGAGCCTCGGGCACAGATATAGGGACCGGTGAATTCTGCAAAGACTCGATCTTGGCCTTCAATGCCTCGATCTGGTCGGCCATCCGCTTCAAATCAACTTGCTGCGCACCCATGTTGCGATTGAGCTCTGCAATTCCATCACTTGCCTTCTCAATTTCATCACTCGCCTTCTGTTGTCCCAATCGGATCTCCCAGAGAGCTTCCTTTTCTTCGTGTGACAAGCCTGTCATCTGAGCAGCTTCACGCGCCGATGACGTCCCGGAAAGTGTCTCGGCGCTAGTCCAATAATAGGCACCCCCAGCGCACAGGCCGATGGAGACGGCCAAAAGCACGAGGATCCAAGAAAAGCGGCTTGAAGGCCTGTGCAAGTCGGGCGGCAACTCCGAGGCGTTCGCTTGATCAATCACATCCATGTCCAGTTCCTATTGGCTTTTCTCGTTGACGTCATACCGGCCAACCGTCAAGTGGTACTGTCGGCGACAGCACCTCTTTGCCCAATATTGCCAGTGCTCAAGCTCAGTTCACGGCGTGCTCCGAGAGCCAGCGCTACCTTGCTGCTGTTACGGCAACTTCCTTGCCGTTGAAACTCCAAGAATTGGCGGGGTTAAGTGAGCACTGACACACCAAGATGACGGATGACTTTCCTCGGGACTCCCACGATCTCTCCCCGAGGAGTGCTCTATTGTAAACGCAAACCTTCTTATGGCTTTGCCGATCCAGCGGCGAAAACGGATGGATACGGGGGGCTTAACGCACCCAGCGAGGACTGATGCGAGGTGGTGGAAGTCAGCCGGTTGCTTGCGAGACGCCGGGAGACCTTCAAACTTGCTTTCGATGATCAGAAAATCGGCGCGCAATTGGCGAAGATCGCGAAAACCGATGTCGCTCTCATCCTCTGGTTCCGCACCGCGCCGACCGTTTCGGGGACCGGGAGCGCTTGCCTCGCATCAAAGTAGCCGAGCATCGGCTTACCGCACCGCCGGCGCGACCAATCATTCGGGGGATTCAGGCCGTAGGGCGCCGGGATCCGGCGCGATTTCGGGTATATGCGCCGCATTCCGCTGCCGAATGCAAGATAAGGCAGCGAATGTCACCTCAAGTTGTACCAAATTACACGATCTATGTTGCTACCCTTACGCGACTTCTTCCGAGGTTTGAATATGAAAAGACTTCTAGGACTTTTGCTGCTTGCCCAATGCTTCATGGTATCGAGCGAGGCCACCGCGCAGGGTCTTCCTGCTCCTTCATTCTGGAAGAATGAACGGGGTTCAGAACTGTTCGTTTTGTCCGCCAACAGCGGGGCAATACAAGGAACTTTCACAAACCACGCGCTTGGTTTTGCGTGCCAAGGCATCCCCTATCCAGCATCCGGAGCGGTTAGTCCCAGGGGGTTGTATTTTGTTGTCACTTTTGCCCAGTGCAATTCCTTTACCCGCTGGGTTGGCAAAATTAATGGCTCCAGAATGCCAACGTCATGGACCCTGTTCTACGTTGACCAGAACGGCAAGCCCGGCAAGTTGAAGGGCGCGGATACATTCACGCGCGTATGGTAGTCTCACTCTTCTTGCACGTCGCGACCTTCGATTGGCGCTCTGGCGAATTTGGCTGGTCGCTGTGAGACGTTGAGGCTTGCCTTTCGTAAAGCTCTGGGCTGTCCAGCGTCAATCAGCTTGGATGCTTGGCAGCCCAATGTTCCGGCGTAGCCGATGAATAACATCAAAAGGCCCCTTCCCGGATTGGAAACAGCAGTTTAAGCTTGCGCCCACACTGTGCGACGTTCCGCGCGTTAGCATTACTCTTCATGTTCTTGTTTTGAAACGGAGCGCGGGCCCAGCAGGTGTCGCTAATATATGCGGCGTTCGTGTTGCGCAGTTTGGTTGGCGGATGTGAGTTTTCAGCTCTCGATACTTAAAATTCTCGCCGGCCAACCGGAGGGCCGCGCCAGTCTCGCCGTCCTAAGGAGTTACCTGACAGTGTTCTACACCAGCGGTCCGGAGTGGACGGCTCGCATGAAGCGACTGGCGGAGCGGGCACCAGGTCTCAATATTTTCGGGCAGAAATTGGTTGAGCGAGACTCCGGGCACTGGATCATAACAGAAGGGGGACGCGCCTTTCTTGCTTCACTGGAACGTGCGGCGGTGACGATCACTCAGGAGCGAGCGCTCGAAGACACGATTGAGACGCCTCTCGCAAGTAAACTTCCCGCGTCTCCTCTGACGTCGGGACGCCGCAATGCCAGTCGCAGACATCGCCGCCGCAATCGGCCGGCCGGGCGCGAACGCCACCCGCCATAGACCGCAAAGCGGATTGCGATTGTCACGTGCACCCAACAGGTAAGGAATCGATCGTTGCGCAAACAACAGCTACATCGCGGTCATTTAACTGGGGATACTGACGTGGCGGCTGGCACGGTAAAGTGGTTTAACGCGACGAAGGGCTACGGCATCATCAAGCCTGATCATGGTGGAGTCGACTTATTCGTGCAAATCAACGCGGTTGAGAAGGCCGGCTACGCCCGGATCAGCTTCGAGTTCAAGACAGCCAGCTCAGGCAAAGTGTCCGCAGAAAATCTGCGCATCGGATGATTTTAGCTCTTCAGCTGCGGCCGGAAGAAAACTCTCGCTGCAGCCGCTCCATTCGGCCCGCGTGAAGTCCATCTCAAGCATTTGCCATGTTGCACGCGCCTTACAGACCATGCCGTCTGCGCAACAAAAAGCACAGAACGCATATTTGCGTCGAATTTCCAGGCTTCGCCGATCGTTTTCTGCATCTTGTTTGGAGAGACGACGAGAAGCCGTGCCCGTGCGAGGCTGGCTAGTGCTCGGGCTCGAAGCGCGCAATTCTGCGCGGTCCATCCCAGAGTTCTACAGGATCGTGCTCGAGCAGGTCCTCAGCACGTGCCTTGGCTTCGTCCTCGGTGGCACAAACTAAACCAATCGTCAGAATGATTTCGCCCTCGAGTGTGAGGACAACCGCCCGAAATGTTTTCATCGATCGGAGTTACACCTGTTCCCCGTCTCTTCCTATTCTTTTGTGTTCAGAGCCTGGCCAGGTAAGGGCGGGTGAACGGCAAACTTTTCGGCAGCGCGATCTCCCGTCCAAAGCCGCCGCTTAGCGCATCTCGCAATTTTCCTCCACATTAGCGCAATTGTCTTCCTTGTCGCTCAAACGCATAGATCGGATTGATACCGCAATAGGCGTATGTACCGGATGCGGTAGCCATGCACTGGCTATAGGTTGAGAACTGGCAGTTGCCCGGATATCCCCAAGTACGGCCCTGCAGGCAATAAACGTCTTGGCGAGCCGGTGGGGTCTGCGAGTGAACCCGTGAACCAGCGGTCGAAGGCGATCCAAAGCCGACGAGGATGGGAAGTATGAGCACTCCGGTAACGAGAAAGTCGCGCATGAGATCTCTTGCCTCCGTTAAGTTCGCTGAAGGATGGAGGATCTGAATTGAACCATCTGACCTTAGTCAATCGCACATCGCCGGTCCAGCTGGTCTACCACCGGAAAGAGCGTTCAGCTTGTCCGTAACCACCAGCGCGAAAGCGGCACGCCGGATACAGGTAGGGCGCAGGCAATAAGAGGGCCGGAGCGAAACGGGACGGCACCGTGGTCGTCACCATTTGCCGAAAATCGCCCGGACCTCCAAGCGGCTTTCCTGCGGCTTTCCGTAACGAAATGCGTGTTTTGCGCGACTGCGCCATTCCGAGCGGAGTAAAAGAGCAAAATATACGACGCGAGCGCCGTAGGAACTCATGAACGTCCTTGCACGCCAGCGCGATCCGCAGGACCTAGCGCCCCATGCTAGGGGATTTGGAGAGCGCTTCGCGACCGATCTGCTTTAGGGGTCTGGCCTTGTCTCACCTGTGCTAGCCGCTTCCAAAGCGATCACGCAGAACACTTAAGCGGCACACTCGTGAGACGGTCGCTGAGACTAACGCGATTGTCTGACGTACCTTTGCTAAGCTTGACTACCAATAGCCTGCAGCACGCAGAAAACATCGCTGATTGCCTGACCATTGAAACAGTTTCACGTGCAGTGTCGCAATTGCATAGTGCCGGCGTGCTCGATTCATCGGCAATACTCAACGCGAAATCCTGATTGTAGATCGGCAGCGGCTCGCACGTTTTGACCTGCAAAATCAGATCCGTGGTGCGTGCGTGCAAGTCCTAGCGATCGGCGAAGAAGGGCGGCACAGCAACCACGGTTTTAATCAGATTGGATACCGGACGCATGGGATATCGGTGCCATGGTGAGGCGGTGCCGGCGCTTGCGCTGGAGCGCTACGAGAAGCTCACTGGTCAGTCAGCCTGTTCGCGTGGCTTGATCACGCCTTCTTTGGCGTTGCCAGAATGCCTGCCACCCTATAAAGGAGCCCGGGCACCGTTCGGGCTGTCTTTCAGCGGTCGCCGGCGGCGGGGCCCGTAGCTCAATGGTTAGAGCCGGCCGCTCATAACGGTCTGGTTGCAGGTTCGAGTCCTGCCGGGCCCACCATCTTGTCCTGCATTAGGGCAAATGCCGGATTTCCGACCTTGCCCATTCCGCTGGGTTGATTCCGATCTATGGAATGCAGGTCACGACGGTTGCGGTCTCCCGCAACCATTTTGCCCTGCAGCCTGTGCAGGGACTGCGTGAGGTCTTCTCCCGCAACCATTTTGCCCTGCAATAATGGTTTTGCACAGGATGGTAACGAGGAGCCCTTAGAGAATGAGGGTAGCCCGGCGACGAGCCGTACCTGCTTCAACGCATCCTCTTCCTCCTCTCTGAATTCAGAATTGCCTGTTGCGATCTTCACGATGCCCGCAAGGTCGCCATAGAGATTGATGAGCAGCCCGTCGCCTTCTGGATCAGGCGTCAGCACCACTTTCTCAATAAGGCTCCTGACGATCTCTATCGCTTGCGGCCCGTGTTTCTCGTCGTGCATGGCCGCGATCAAGCCGCGCACTTCGTCGCGGTATCTCTTGGCCATGTTCGGATGCAGCAGGACGGGAGCTTCTTGCTGCTCTGCCAGGAGCTTGCCAAGTTCTTGCTCGCGCGCGTGAATGGCGTTCGACTCGTCCTTCATGCCGGGCGTGTCGTAGCCATCCATGACGGCCTTGATGATACGCTTCTGGCGTGCCTGAAGCTTCGTTAGCTCGGCCCGGTAGCCTGCGACCGAGGCATTATGTTCCTGCCGCAGGAAGTTGATGTGCGCCGTGTACTCCTTGCAGAACGCATCGAGGAGCGCCGGGTCCATCAGCCGCTCTTTGAGCAAGGCCAGGACAGTGCCTTCCAGCGCGTCCTGCCGGATGCAGCGGCGATTGTCGCAGATCGACTCCCCTTTGTTGCGAACAGCGGAGCACCCGTAGTGCGTCTTTGAAATTTTCGACATGCCGCTGCCGCAGCAGCCGCATTTCAGCAGGTAAGAGAAGAGGTGGCGGGGGCGCTGATGCTCCCAGAATTTTTTCTCGACCGAATGGACGTGGCGTACGGCTTTCTGGCGCGCTTTCACCTTGTCCCACAGTTCCTGATCGATGATCCGCAGTTCAGGGACTTCAGCGCGCACATGCTGGGACTCAGGATTTATGCGCGTGACATGACGGCCGGTATCCGGGGATTTCGGATAGCTGACCTTGTTCCACACGCGCACGCCAATATAGAGTTCGTTGTTGAGGATGCCCGATCCGCGCTGCCAGTTGCCGTAGATCGTCGTCGCGGCCCACTTCGCGCCGGTCGGTGCGGGAACGCCTTCTTTGTTCAGTTGATTGGCGACTGCTTTCGGCGACTTGCCCGCTTCGTACTCGCGGAATATCCGGGCAACAATCCTCGCTTCTTCCGGATTGATGACGCGTTCAGCACGAATGATTTCCCCGCGACCGTCGAGGTTGCGGAGCATGTCATAGCCGTAGCAATTGCCACCTGCGCTGCGCCCGTTGTTCACGCGTCCCCGCAGACCGCGTTTGACCTTCACCTTCAGATCATCGAGGAAGACCGCATCATCGTGCCTTTGAAGCCGACATGCAGGCTCGTGATCTCTCCTTCCTGCAAGGTGACGATCTTGATGCCTGAGAATTTTAGACGTTATAGGCCAGCCGTATCTTCCTGGTCGCGCGAAACGCGGTCGAGACCCTCGGCAACAACGACATCGAACAATTGCTTGCGCGCGTCGGCCATGAGCTTCTGAATGCCCGGGCGCTGCAGGACCGAGAATCCCGAGAGAGCTGGGTCGGTGTAGGTTTGAACAATCTGCCAACCCTCGCGATGTGCAAACTCATTGCACGTGCGAAGCTGGTCCTCGATTGAAAGCGGGTTCTGAATCTCGTCAGAGAATCGGGCATAGATGGCGACGCGCGTCATTGTTCTTTTCCTTTCTTGTTGTTTGCGCGCGCATGCTCGTGAAGTAGCATCCCGTAGTCTTCGACCGCGGCCTTCCGTGCCAGTAGTTTGACCAATTCAACGAGGCGGTCGTCCGTGACCGACTCCAGCCCCAACCCCGGCGTGAGCGAGTGCGCTTGATGCTCTCGATTCTCGGGGTGGGTGGGCTTGGTGGTCAACTGCTTCTTTCCTTTCGTTCGCTGCTACGTCAAAAGAACGAAACAGGAACATAGAATAAGGTTAAATTCCTACTCTCTGCAACTTTTGCCTTTTGCTTACTTTCCATAGCGCAGAGAGAATCAAATACGGTCCTGTAGTTCTTCGTAATTCGAGAATGGGGTCGTGGACGAACCTGGGTCATTCGACTGGTCGCAATCGTCGCCTGCTGACCGCGCGCTGCTCTTCAGGGCCTGCCAAGGCATTTTCAACAAGAGCCGCACGCAGCGCGACGTGATCGAGCGGGCGCTAGGCGAAACGGTCAACGAGAAATACGCCGACAACTTGAGACGCGGCATTAACAGCCGTAAGCATGCCGCGAAACTCTTCGATTATCTCCGTCAACACGACCCCGCCGCCGCGGACCAGTTGATCCGGAACTTGAATCCAGGGTCGCGCTCGCCTTGGGATGCTTTTTACAGAAAATATCGCGTCGATAATCGCTTCGCTCTGGCGTTACACGTTGATCACGCGTCTCCCCTGTATCTTGAACCACCGGGCGTGCGGCGGCTCGCCAGCGACGACCGCTTTTATCTTCAGCTGGATTCAGACATCGAGGGTTATGCCGTCGGCCTGTGGCGATGGGGCTTGCGTTGGTACGGCCTCGGCCTCGGGATTGGGCCCACGCCCGTCATACGCGGACGGCAATGGATTACGCGCGATAACCCGGTGCAAGACCCACTCATGCTTGAGATTTTCGGCGGCCCAGTCAGAACCGGCGAGGTCCATCCGATCACTTTTTCCGGAAAAGTTCGCTACCCCGATTTTGTTGTTATCGTCGCGGACGGACCGACCACCGAGCGGCTGATGCAGGCTGGCCTGGGCATCAACCTGCCGGTTCGCGAAAGACATCTCGATACATTTCCCACAGTTCTCGAAACGAGCAAAGGCCCGTGGTTCATTGCGTGGATCAGTCCAGACTTCTACCCACGAGCCAGTTGGTTCGACCCGGGCGAAAGATCAAAAAAGCAGCCGTAAAACTTGGACTGCAAGATGTGTGCGGTATTACCCGCACCATCTTGGCAAGGGGGCCCGCTGGCGCGCCCCCGTTGCATCGCCCCGGCTCATGACGCGCATTCGGCATCGAGCCATCTGCCGCGTCAGCGAAACGTCTGGCCGTTTCATCACCATTCAAGGGAGCGCTCCATGCTCCCCTGAAATCCCCTTGGTCAGGAGTCTTGCCCCTGAACCACGCGCGAGAGATTTCGCTCTCCCTGCACCCATCGACCAAAGCGCGTTTCGCCGCCCCTTGGCACCCACGAGCAGGGCTTGGAGATTTCCATCTCCACCTGCACCGACCCATGGATGACCGGCGCCGGTCAACCGCGCCTAGGGAGCCTCCATGCTCGCCGAGACCCCATGATCAGCGTCTTGCCGCTGATCACGCGCCGGGAGATTTCGATTTCCCTGCACCCATCGATCAAGGAGCGTTTCGCCACCCCTGGGTACCGAGCACGGCTAAGGGCTGCCCGCGCCAGCTGCACCGAGCCATCGGTGAATTTGTACCGTTCAATTGCGCCTGCGGCGGCCATCACAGCGGTCTAGCTGGCAGCTGCCTCAGCTGGGGCAGGGTGCAAAGCATCGAAAACCATCTTTCCGCGCCGACCGATCAACGATCGTAGCACTTCTTCACTTAGACCCTTGACGCCTTCCAGAGTGACGTGCCCCGCCCGCCACAAGACAAGAAGCTCACCGCGCGTGAGTAGCACGTCAATTTCGGTCAAGCCCAGCGCATCGGCAGGTAATCCCAAATCAAGACGCTTCAGTAACACATCTACCTGATCAGGATCTTCCGCCCTCTCAAGTACTATTGCGGCAATACGCAACGCCGACTCCAGCAAGAACCGGGCTCCATCCGCGTAACCACGAATATCTCCGTGACCCACACGCAAGAACAAGTTACTCGAGAAACGGGATTCGATGTCACTGGTCGACTCGCCCGCAATCCAGTCGCTTACCACGAGTGCCCGCTTACAACGGGCATAGAACTCCTTGTCACTCGTTGCCCGGTGCCGCAGAGAGCGCGCAACGTTGAAGCCAAAACGCGTACCGGCTTCGTCTTGCCATTTCGGTTCGCCCTTTGAGGTTTGAGGCGTGTAGTCCTCATCACGTTCCGGCAAAGACTCGACAAGTACGAGTAGGTTTTCGAGAGAACATTCAGCCGGATCAATCTGCCGAATGAGTTCGACGAGCCGCATAGCGGACTCAAGGCGTAACGGCGACTCGCCACACGCGCGACCCAGCATCGTCAGCCTTAGCTTGTCGCCTTCTTGCTCAATCAAACCATCCGCAATCATGCGATTAAGCAGCCGCTCTAGCGTTTCTGTCATACGCATGCGCCATTGGGGGTCGCGCAATGCCGCCAAGTAACCGCCGTAGGTATTCGCGATGAGATCGATCACAGACGACCGGGGAATGTCTCGCACTTGAGCGAGGAGACGAATGACCCAGGTGCCGGGCTCGTTCGGATCAAATGATGACGTGATGGCTTCTGGCCGACCTTCAATGTAGCGGCGGAATATGGCCGAGCGCTCGAACCCCGTATCTGCAAGAACGATTGCTTTTCCTTCGGTTTCGTAACCCAGCCTACCGGCGCGACCAGCCATGTTTTTGAACTGTGCCACAGTGTATGGCGTGGGTTCGCCGCTGCCCGGAAACGCGGTCCCCACTATAATAACTGTAGAGGCAGGCGTATTGACGCCCGCGGCAACGGTGCTGGTTGCGACCAGTACGTGGATACCGCCATCGGAACGTCGAAAACCCCGTTCAACTGCCACTCGCTCGTCGCGCGTCAAATCACCATTGTGAAATGCAACGCCACCTTCTAGCGAACGGCGAAGCCGTCCGGACATGTCGGAAGGATCGCCCTCTGGCAGCGCGTCAATCACATCCTGTGCCGGCGGAAAGCCAAGTTCACGAGCAAGGTATTCTGCGCAGCCAGCGGCAGGCCCGCGCGCATTGCGAAATACGATGATTTTTTCGCCGTTTTTTACCAGATGGCGCACGAGCGGCACTATGACATCTTGCGACGATGGCTTTTGTCCACGTTGCTGGATGTCCAACCGACCTAAGAGTTGGCTGGTGTGTGTTCCCTTGTCATCCTTAAATGTCCACGAGCCGGACCTGTCGATAACGCCTTCCGAGAGTGGCACGGGACGATCGGTCGTCATCAGCAGATCGCAGTCAAGCCATTTATTGAAGCCGTTCGTGTCGCCGATGACGGCACTCAGGGCGATGAGTTGCGGCGAGACGCCGCGCTGCCGCGCGCTAACGAGTCCCGTCAACAAAAGCTCAACTACCATACCGCGCCCCGGCTCGGTAATAAACTGGGCTTCGTCAAGAACAACAAGCCCAATTTGATTGAGCAAATGCGGAAATGTAACAGCGAGCGAGAGAAACTTTTCGTAGGTGAAGAAGGCGATGTCGTACTTCCCGCGTAGGACACCGCCAACTTGATCCTGCCAATCGCCACTGCAGCGTGCGATGCGCAGACCTAGCCGCTCGCCGTAGAGAGCTGAGAAATCCTCGAATTTCTCGTTGACTAGAGCCTTGTAGGGCAGAAGGAAGACCGCCTTCCGACCTTCGGAAATAGTTTTGAGCGCGGCCATCTCGCCAATGAAGGTTTTTCCTGCGCTTGTGGGTGCAATGACCAACAGTGATTTACCGTCGAGCAGGCTGTGATCGTTAATCGCTGCGACTTGCAGTCGGTTGAGGCCATCGGGAAACCGCTCACTCCATGCGGTGACAGCCTCTTGTGCCAAGCCATAGCCCGTGAGTTCGGCGATTTGCCCCGTGGTCTGAATACTTCCGCGGTCCGGAAATGCTGCCCGATAGTTATCGCCTTTGCGGCCTGCAGGGAGCGTCAACTCACCTTCTACCAAACCGAACATTACGGGCGTCTGCTCATAGCCGAAGCGCCCGGCACCGGCACGAACTAGCTTGACGACCTGATCGACCAAACCAACCAGGCTGACCGGCTCGGACGTACCCAATAGGCAATCGATTACAGCCTTGGTGAATAGGCCATGCCGGGTTCGGGGGTCCTCAAGAGCTGGCTCGCTGGGTGATGAAGCCGCAAAGAGAATACGACCCTTTCCTGACACCTCTACCAGCGGAATGACCGGGTCGCGCGTAGCCAAGCCAATGTCTAGGACGCGGGCCGGTGCACCACCGCTGAAGCAACAATCCAGCAGCAACAAGACAACGCGAGCTTTTGACTCGCGAAATCGCTTGGCTAGGTCTGCCATATTCAGTGTGGAACCGACTAGGTCCGTAGCTGTCGTGTCGGCGACGACAAGACGATGATCTGGAGTGCCATGTCCCGCGAAACTTAGGATAACCGTGTCCTCCGGCCCGGCGTTGGCCAAGGTTTCATCAAGCAATGCATTGACGGCGGTCAAGCTCGCTTGGTCATTAATCAGCCGCGAGCCCACAAGGTCGGGAATTGAATCCGACAACACTGCCCACAACGCCGTGGCGTCTCGTACGGCGCCGGTAAGGTCGCCGATGAGAGGGTCAGTGTAACGGTCAATACCAATGAATCCTGCGCGTATCATGATAGTCCTTCAGGTCGCCTCACCGGAGTCGCCTCCGGATTCCTGCCTCCGTATCGTGGCTGCTCGCCTCATGCTCGTAGGTCCGAGCCAATTTCATTAACAAGTTAGACGATACGAACGGATGCGAGAATTGGAGTGCTTCACCCCACTTTCGGTATTTGGCAGCAAGCTCGCGCTCTTGATCTCCACCTTCACCTCGCCAATGCACGCCGCGAGAATTGTAGACGCCGGTATGAGCGCCCTGCATTAGGTCTTCTGACTGTATATCTTCCATCACTTGCCTCACCGGCTCGGATGGCCAAACGCCGTCAGCACCGATCGGCGCATGCGACAGCAGTTTTCCCAAGCAAACGTCGCCGATCTCGGGTCTGCTCAGCTCAGCGCATGAACGCCGCACGGTTGCTACCCATTTCGGCAATCGATCCTTTTCAAACTCGCCGCGTGCATCGTGACCTGGGATATGGGTCATCCCATCCAATAGCTTATGAGCTTGCCGAGCCACGTTCTTCACGTTGTCCTCAGGCACTTGCAATTCTGGCGGATCCTTGCCTGCGTCATTGCGCTTGTAGCCCCAAGCGATCGCCTGAACGAACACTTCCGGATGTTGTTCGATGTGCCGTTCCAAATTCGGGATGCCATAGCTGTTTTCCCGGCTGTCCCAAGGGCGCGCAAGGACGTCCAGATACGCGAACTCCAGTCCGGCTTTCTGATCAGTCGTCAAATCTGGGGCGCTGTCTAAGGACTTGAACGCCTGCTCGATGGCGTATTCCTCAAGCTGATAATGGCCGGATTGCTCGTTGCCGCCCTTCGCCACTTCCGACAGCAGGCGGTATAACAATTCCGCACCCAGCTTTTCGGGATGATAGTGCGCGCATGCAAACGCTGCGCGCGGGCGCTGCGCTTTCAAAAGACGCTCGACAGCCTCGTTGTTCTCGGCATCTGAATCGTGAATCCAGTCAGGCACGACCTCTTTCCAGTAAATGGCCTGACCTTGTTCGTCCAACCCGTCAACAAGCATCCAGGTAGGCTTGCGGAACGGTGCGAGCAAAAGCACCCGCGCAGTGTCTTCATCAGAAAGCTTGGCAGTGATACCCTTGATGATCACTTCGCGTTTCTTCTCATCCATATGAGAACGCAAAGCGCCGGCGGCCAGATTTCTTTCCGGAAATGCTTCTTCCGCGCCCGCCAGAATCGGTTTGAAGGAGAGGACCAGAAGATTTTTCAATTCTTCTTCCGACAAGACCTCCTGCGCAGTTAGCCAGCCAATCTGGCCTGCTGCTTTACCGCGCTTCGCAAGTTCCAGAATACCTTCGATTCCGCGTTCTGCGCGCACCTCCTGCAGCGCTTCGACCCTGAGCTTCCGAATACGTTCCTCACGTTTGCGGAAGTCGATCTCCTCGTCACTGCGGATTTCGTCAGCGGACTCTTCCACCCAATTGTCCTTGAACAACCAAGCAAGCTTGTTCAGTAGGTCAGATGGTTCAAGCGCAGCATAAGCCTTCTTGGCAGTGGCCGTCAGGCTCGCTGCGCTTGCATCCTTCTTCGCACGCCTTGCAGCTCGCCGTGAAAGGGTGCTGATGCGAATCTTCTCGCGCAAGTTCGCCTTGTCGGCATCGCTTGCCGTTTTGGCCCACGCCTCCACGAGACCCCAAACGCGGGCCTGATATCCATCGTCCAAGGCGTGAAGCCGCTCCACCAGGTCGCTCAACATCCCGACCGAGTGATCCTTCCAGTTGAGAGCCATCTCAACCATTTCACGCTGGAATTTCCAGATAGGGCCATATGTCGGAAATGGTTCGCCAAATCCGTAGCCGTCGGGTCGCCAACGTGGCTTATGACTGTAATCGCCAACCTGCGAGTGTCCGCCGAATTGTGCAACGCAGAGGGTCCATGCGACGTCGGGGTACCGTTCCGCCAACGCTTTCATGACGCTTACCCGCTCATCATGATTTGCCGCAGTCTGCGGCATCCATGCACGGAAAATGGACTCAAGCGAGTGAGTTGGCTTGTTGACCCAGTTGTCAGTGATCTCGACTTGAGCTAGTCGCGCCAAAATCATGGCTGCACGCGGCAGCGTTGCCGGATTCCACGAGAGCCCTTCCAGCGCCCACAGCAAGCCCGTCCGGCTGGGATGTCCCCAGAAGCTGCTCCTGTCGACGGGACGCAATAACCCGAGAACTTCGGGCTGAGCCGACTTCAGGTCACGTTCGATGATGGACAAAAAAGTGTCAGGTACAGCCTCGGCGTAGGTCGGAAGATCGCGGTCGTTGGCTTCCAACTTTCGGCTGGTCAAAGGTGTTAGCAGGTCTTGAACCACATGGGCCGCTTCGATCTCGGTGTCTATGCCGAGACGGGTTTTGAAAAGATTGTTGCCGTGAACCGCCAACAAGACAAGCGTCTCTGAGATGCCTTCACGAAAGGCGCCAGAAAATTCTCGCACTTTGCCGTGAATGGATGCGGCCCAGCGTTCGTCTTCCGCGAGATCGAGCGACGGATCGTCCTCGCCCAGAACCATGCGCGCCATCGAAAAGTAGCGCTCTTTGAGGTCCGCCGCAGTTATCGCACCTGCAATGGCGTAGAGCAGATCGATCTTCGACACGACCCCCCTGAAATGTCCGACGGACCAAACGGGCGCGTCATCAAGTTGGGCAAGGGCTTGGAGGTCCTTTTCCAGGTCTTCATACGGACGACCGGCCAGGAGGGACAAGGCTTCCTTATCGGTCTCATTTTGCGTGTTCCATGCGCCGACGAAGAGGAACGGGACGAGACGTTCCGCTGTGTTCTGGTTTGCAGCCCAGGTCGGCGTGCGTACGGCTGGAACGTCTGAAAGCTGTCGACGCAATACAGTTAGAGATTTGCCGGATGCATTTGCGAGCCGCGAAACTTCGTCGCGGTCCTTCTTCATCTCCTCCAATCCTTTGCGAAAAGTTTCATACGGCACAGGTTCGAGAATGATATCCGGATCAGCATTCGCTGCATTGCGTGGAGACACCACAATCGAGTGTAAAGACTTCGAGAAGGGGCCCAACTCGCGCTCAACTTCCCGCGTCACTGTTACTGCAATAAATGTCTGGGCGCTTTGCGCGAGACGCGGAAGAACTCCGGGCTTGTCAAAAACGAGAACCCGATCACGAAACACCGCAAGCTCGGGACCGCCACGCTCTCCTAGCAACTGTGAAATGAATGCCAGCGCTTCTTGCGCCGAATCCGCGGTGATGATGATCGGACCATCAGGCTCTTTTGAAAGTCGTGAAAGTATCTTCCGCTTTGCAGCCTCGATAGCGGAATCGAACAAAGAGCCGGATAGTGATGGCTTGGCGACGTCAGCCCAGTCCGACCAGCACTTGTCGAGAGAACGAACGTCCTCTGTCGGTATCAGCGTTTCGTTTGCAAACCACGCCTGGCCGGCCAGGGATTGCGCGAGCCACTGCTCCAAATCGCTGGCATCGTAAGCACGCACATCCTTCCAGACCTTCTTAGCCTTAGCGGCTACAATCCAGTCGTTCTTCCCCGGCCAGCGGCGCGGGGTGACAAAAACGAACGTCGCTTCCTCGCGTTCCTCTTTGGAGTACGCCTTCACGCTTTTGGCAAAGTCGCCGTCCGCTTTGCCTTTGACGTTTTCGTTCGTTCCGAATTCCCACCCGGAAAAACCTTGAGGAATCCACGGCGTTCCTTCCGCGGCTTCCACGACACCGTCCCAGCCCGGACGCTCGGCGTCATCATTGCCGGGAAAATCAACCTTGGTCAGTCCAATACCGGTCGAATGAACTAGCGTACGTAAGAAGACTGCGAGGCGGATGCGCGCCGGAATGTTGTGGGATGCCCAGGCCTCAATGCTGTTGGCGTTGATCGCAAGGAAGGGCGGAACATATGTCTTCGCATTGGCGGGCGTCCCTTTTTCTTTTGCCTGCGCCGCATCGTAGGCGGCTTGCATGTCCAACAGGGTTTGCGCCGGGATCCCAAAAGCTCGCTCAATGCGAGTAGCCATTTCAGGCGTCGTCGACACGTTGCCATTCAGAAAGTTGGAGACGCCCGGACGGCTGATTCCAATGACCTTGGCCGCCTCGGTCACCGACATCTTAGCCGGGACGAGTTTTTTCTCCCGGACATAGCGACCTGGGTGTTGGATGACTTCGGGGGCCGTGCCACGAGGCCGTCGAGCGGATGCTTTGGGGCGCATAAGGAAAATTCCTTCTGATTCGCCTTATGATACCTAGTATGTTATGTGTAAGGCGACACATTACACCTCAAAAATTGACAGCCACAATGTGGCAGTCTATATTTAGACGTGAGAAACAACTTTAGATAAAGAGGTCTAACATGGCCAGCACCTCAACCACCTTTGAGATTCCGACAGCCGCACGGGGGGTGCTCGCATCCGATGCGTTACGCGATCCCAAGGTTCGCGAACGGATGTCCCCGGTCGCCGTGAAGTTGTTTCTCAAGCTTTCGGACTTGTGGCGGTTGGCCGTCGATCAACGTCGTTCGCTGCTCGGGGATATTTCCAAGCCGACCTACCATAATTGGCAGAACGGCAAGATTGGAACGCTGACCCGTGACCAGCTGGAGCGCATTTCGCTCGTGCTCGGCATTCACAAGGGCCTGAAGCTTCTATTCGCGGACGAATCAAGCGCCGCCCGCTGGTTGACCAGTCCAAACCGCGATCTTCCATTTGGTGGCGTCTCACCGCTCGACCGCGCTCTGCGCGGCAGCATTGACGATCTCTACGCAGTTCGACGTTACGTCGATGCTTGGCGTGGAATGAAATGACCGCGCCCGCTCGCGCTCCGGTCCGCGAAACAACTCACCGTCTAATTGCTAGCCGCTATCCGCCCGTCGGTGTCTTTGACGACCTGACGGCAGACAAAGAAGAGCTGGCGATGGCCTATCTTCTGGAATCGGTCACGAACGACCGAGTTGCCATCCTGGCGCGTCGTCTGCCGCTTTTGCCGGAAAGCGAAATCGTTCAGGGCGTAGGCGCAACCATGATCATGGCAGCCTTTCTGCATGCCGACGAGATTGGAGGACGTTTCACGGACGGACGACTAGGCGCGTGGTATGCGGCCCTCGAGGTGGAAACAGCGATTGCTGAAACAGTTCATCACAGCACACGGCGTCTTCGCCTGTCGGATGGCGGATTTCCGAGCAATATTCAGATGCGTCAGCTGGTCGCGAACATCGACTGTTCGCTCATTGACATTCGCGGCCAGCAAGAAGCGCACGCGGAGCTGTACGAAGCTGATGACTACAGCAAATCACGAGCGTTCGGTATCGGGTTGAGATGGCCGCCGTCCGGCAGCGGCGAGAATGGAGTCGTCTATGACAGTGTGCGCCGCGCGGGCGGAACAAATGTCTGCGTCTATCGGCCGTCGTTGATTCAGCTGCCGGTGACGCAGGCTGATCATTATGAATATCGCTGGGACGCGTCGGGCGCGGTCACGGTCCTCAAGCTCAGCAATGTTGGCGCGTCATGATCACGCTGAACGATCTGCCCGCAGACCAGAAGGCAGAAATTACAACTCAGCTCGATGTCTTGCGTGAGTTCAATCTCAAAGTGGATCGACTTGAACAGACGGGATTCTGGAAGCGCTATGAGAACGAGACGCCCAATGTCGTCATGAAAATGGACGACCTCATCATGGAGAAGACTGGCGACACGTCCTTCTCCATGTTAGGGCGCATTCACTCGTGGATTCCTGAGTTCAATCAGGACGAGATTGATGCTTTCGTGCTGACGTTTCGGCTGTTCACCCAAGACAACGACCGGATTTCACTTCGCAGGCTGTCACGCATCTATGCCAGTGATTGGTTGCAGGGCGGCAACGCTCAGGAGTGCTTCGAGGGCGCACGCAAACAGCTCAATGATCATCTTGATAGTGCGGCAACCGTTATGTTCGGAGATACGGCTGTCAGCATTCGCTTCATTGCAGATGTTGTGATTTACGGTGGTCTCGCGCATACCAACGAGGAAAAGTCGAAGATATTTCAGAGTTGGAGCCAATCTGGCGTCATGGGTCTGATTTGGGCTGAATTTTTTGCTTATGCGCGTGAAGCGGTCGATACGCTAAAATATCTGCGTGGTCTCAACGCAGCGCTGCTTGAGGGTGTTGAAAAGCACGGCTTCACGGCAAGCCCACCTGTGACCTCGAACTAATCCGAACACATCGGTTGAATCCGACCATTGATCTCAGGCAGAGTGAACGGATGAAATATCCGGCACGCCGATTCAAAAGTTTGGCGGTCGCGCTGAAGGAAATTGAGCCTTTCGTTCGCGACGGTCAACATCTAGAGACGGGAAAACCTTTCAAGCAGCTTGAGGGTATGCGCTCGCGTGAGGTGCTGGCCAACCTGATGGTTTGCCTCGCGTATAACTTTGCCACCGGGGAGAAACTCTCTTTTTGCAGCGATCCGATTGGCGGTGATGGCATCATTTACGACGAATCCAGTAAAGAAACTTGGCAGACCGAACACGTCATGGTCGCCAGCTTTGGATCAAATGAGGCAGACGATTCAGAAAAAGCAATTCTTGAGCAAATCTTGGAGAAGAACACGAAAGGCGGTGCCGAATATGCCCGGGGAAAGACGTTGATCGTCTTCTTGAACTCCAAAGGCCAGAAGTGGTACCCCAACCGGGTCGCTCGGCAGCTGCCTGATCCGTTGCACTTCGACACAGTCTGGGTCGTCGGTTTGCAGAAATTTGACGACGGGGAATACATCTATGCAGTGACCAATCTGGACCTCGAACAGGGGCGCGATGCACCGGCCTTTCATGTTCGCGTCAAAGCGGACTTTGAAAGTTGGGAGGTGACGCGCTTCCAATAGGTTTGAAGCTCGTCACCCCACGCCTGCATCAGCAAATGGCAAGGGCACTCGGTTGTGTCAGGCTGATGTCCAGAACGGCACGGCAAATATGTCTATCGGCGTCGCGCTGCACTTCGGACAGTGCCACATATTCGCAACCAGTTGCGCGCTATCCGACTGTCCATCGCAATGGAGGCAGAACCATTCAGCTGAAAATACGTCCTTGAACAGAGGATGCTTTGCACGCCCGTCCTTATCCGGCTGCATTGCAGCCGCCCCCCAATCTTTTGTGATCGCTTCACGAACCCCGTCGGCTGCTTCCACCGCGATTTTCATGACCTGCGAAAAGAACGCCTTGTCGTCCAGAGGATTGGGCGAAGTCAGTTTCTCGATTTCGGCAGGCTCGGATGGCGCATGGCCGAAATGGATTCCCCAGCCGTTGCCGCTGATAAGAACCTCGTCGAAATACACTTCGAGTGTGTATGGCTCGCCTGCGATATTGCCTTGGGTCGTCTTGACTTTATCGAAGCCCCGGATCGAGGATTCGATGAGACTGGATTCTTCGTTTGCGTCCATGAGTTCATGACGTTCGGGGCGCCAACCCTTGTCCCAAGCCTTCATGAGGGCAACCCAATTCGGATGCCTTCTTTGCATCGCGATGATGTTCAGAGCATCGGTATGGGTAATATCGAGCTTACGCGCGAGGCTTTTTGCGTATGAACGAAATAGGTCGAGTTCGTTTTGGATCGTCATGATCCATTCCTTAGATGCACGGATCTGACTAGGTGCCCACTGCCAATCAGTCCGCCCATTCGGGAACGGTCATGATGGAATTCGAAAAAGCACTGCCAAGCTTCGCGAGCGGTGGGCACACCGGCCTGTGCTTAAGGCCATGGAAATTGTACCGCATTCTCTTATTCCGTCAATAAAATCGCGAGTTCTGGCGCGTCCTTCGGACCGGGCTCTATTCGCTTTGCTCACCGAGCCAGCCGATTGCCGCGAAGGGCGCGGAACGTCCGTCTCGGCCATGCGGTGACGATCCCTCGCGCAAGGCATATCGAGCTGCTCGCCGGAGGCACTCGCGCTAGGGTCCCGCCGTCATTTCATTCTGGCGTCGCTATCACTGCCCCGAACGTGGGTACCTTTCTAACCGGTCTCGCGGCTGCAGTCGGTCCCGTGTCCCGCCTTTGGCGGCGCTATGCTGACACTCCTGCGGCTGCCTTTTGATTGCGTTTTGGGGGGCGTGCCGCCCCTGCCGTCAAGGCCAAGCCCTTCGGACGAAAGCGTCGCCCCGTGTCGTCGCTTGCGCTCCAGCCCGCGCCAGCCTTCCGCTTTCGGCCTTGAACGGCTCACCCCCGCTCATTGCCGCGTGGCTAGTCGGTTGCATGTGCAACCCGAAGCTAGAAGGCAGACGATGAGTAGAGAAGAGACATGTGAAGCGCGGATTGACCGCGAACTGGCCGGGCGTGTTCGCGACCTGGGCCTACTGTGGGACTTCCAGTGTGCAGGCAAGGACGATCCCGAACTCGGATCATTGAGCGATTATGGCTTATGCTTCGATTTTGTGCCCGTAGGCACGTTTGACGATCAGGCGGAAGCCTACTTCCGCTACCAGATTTCCTGGGGCGGGCCATCGGATGAATTCCGGTTCTTCGTCAATCCGGACCTGACCTGCCACCGCGTTGAATACTGGTTTCTTGACTGGTTTGACGGCGCTTCCAGAGTTTGCACCGGTGATGCAGGAAGGCTCATGCACACAATTTGGGACTGGTTCCGCGAGAGCGGCCTGCCACGTCAGGCGATGAAGGAAGCGCAGGACTGATGGCCCGCCATACACCGAAAGACTTGGTCGATGAGGCTTTTACCAATAGCTGGAGCAGCTGGACCGGTTGCTGCGCGGTGGCACGATGAAAGACTACGCTTCGCTTCGGCTATGCACCTAAAAGGCGTCAAACATTCCTATGGCATTAAGATATGAACTCAACTCCTTTTTATTGAAGGTAGTCAGCGGCAAAGTCAGAAGCTGTTCAATACGAACCTCCAAACCTCGGTAGATTGTCAAGAGGGCGTTTTCCAGATCCCAAGCCCCATTTCCTGCCGGATCGGGCGTTTCCCAAACCACGGTTGCAGGATCGGTCCGCCATTCCAGTCCGGCTGAGACCGAGTGCTCGGACAGAGTGATAATGGCGTTCAGCTTGATATCAGAGCGAGCGAAAACCGCCCAACTCGTCGTCTCGTAAGACTCGATATCGTGGCCGTAGCGTCTCAGTATGTTCAGTGAAACGGGATCGATATGGCTGGGCGCGTCTAGGCTGCCGCTATAGGCCCGAGTTCTTCCGTCACTGAAGTCGTTCAGTATGCCGCTGCGAACGCCGATAGGCCTCGACGCCTTGACTCTGGGAGACCGCGTGCTCCTCCTCGAGATTGAAGAGGGCGCGGGTGGAAATGCCGATGCGAAGCGGCTGCGCTCTGAGGGTCTCGCGGATGTCGGTCATGAGGCTCGTCTACCCGACCTGATCTTCCTTTGTACCCCGTGCCACGATCCGGAGCGTACCGTCCGGAAGTGGCCGCTGCAGTTTCAGGGCCTCCTCGGCGGGTGCCGTCATCCAGGTCTCGACCTCGTCCGGCGTCGTCAGGATCACCGGCATCGCCTTCGGATGGATGGCGAAGACTTCCACGTTGGCCTCCGTCGTCAGGAACGCGTAGAGGTCGTTGGTGGTCTCGCCTTCCTTGACCTTCCTGACGAAGGTCCAGTTGGTCCAGATACCGGCGAAGCAGAGGAGCGGGCGGGTCTCGTCGAGCGCAAACCAGATGTCGCCGCCTTCAGCCTTGTTGAACTCGCTGAAGCTGTTGAACGGCACCACGCAGCGGTTCTCGACGCCGAGCCATCGCGTCCAGTGTTTCGACTTGACGTTCCGGATGTTGGTCGTGCCGCCGTCGGGCTCCATCCGGAGTAATTCCTTGAAGTCGACTGTCTTGCCCTTGGCTTGCAGCTTTTCCGCCCGCTTCTTGGTCGCGTCCATCAGCGCCTTCGATGACGACGGCATGCCCCAGCGGGCCAGCGCGAGCTCCCGGCCGTCTACGCCGTTCCGGACGATCGGCGCCTTGTAGTCCGGCAAGACGCCGGGCATCGGCTGCAGGTTGCCGACGTACCGATTGACGACGCGAAACAGCTCGCTGATGGCGGCTTGGTTCGTGGTGATCGAGTAGAGGTTACACATTCAGGCTTCCGGATCCGGATCGCGGGCTCCCTGCGACAGCTGTAGCAGCGTCGCCGGCGGTCGGCGACCGGCCTTGGCGCACGCGCTGCAACGAAGTCGGCTGGCCAGGTCGTGGACGAACGTGGTCGGCGTGTGGCGCAGCGTCGCCAAGTCCACGACCCGCCGAGCCTTGCAGCGCGAGCACTCGATCTCGAGCCGCGCATGCGCGCCGTTGATGGCCTGATCGACGGAGGGCGACGGGTCGATCGGCCCGCCACCGGCCCACATACGTTCGTTCCAGCTTTCGCAAAGGAGCCGGTCGGCTTGTTTGATGAGGGCCTCGCCCTTCGTTCGGGCCTCGGCAGACTGCCGGGCAAGTATTGTAGTCATCGTTCGCGCGCGGCCGAGCTCTTTGGCGAGCGCCTTGCGATCTCCTCCGAAGAGCGGTGTCGGGTGGTATTTCGGTGCCATGCCGTCTCATTCGGCTACGGCAGGTCGTACGACGGCCAGCAGCCGTCTTCCTCATAACGGCCCGTCCGGGTCGCACATGTGTTGTCCAGCAGACGCTGGCCGACATCCCGCCAAATCGCGGCCTGCCCGTACAGTCGGACGGCATCGGCCTTCTGGATCTCGACGGTTCTGCCGCAGCGACGACATCCTACCCTAAGAAGGTGCTGGGGAATTTGGTTGAGCGGTAACGCCGCTCCGGACGGGGAGGGCCCCGTCTCGGCTCGTGGGTCATCCATGAGCGACCGCCAGTATTCGGGCGGGAGCTCGTCTGCCGGTCCTACGGCGGGCATGGGCGGGGTTTTGCGGACGGTTTCAAGTGAAGAGGCGAGTTTCTGCATTTGTCGCTGCGTGGGGAAGCGCCAACTGGCGGGATGGTTGGACATGATAGAACATAACAAGAACATCGTCAGAGTCCGGGCCATGGAGGAAACTCGGGGATCGCCGGCGGGCATGTCGGAACTGGCCGGGCCCATTCGTCTTGAATCCGAGCCCTGTGTACCGAGGAGTGTTGCGTCCGCCATGGCCCCCCGAGCGAACTGGAAAGGCTTCCTGCGACTGTCCCTCGTCACCTGTCCCGTCGCTCTGTATCCGGCGACGTCGGAGAGCGAGAAGATCTCCTTCAACCAGCTGAACCGGCAGACCGGCCATCGGATCAAGTACCTTAAGGTCGATGCAGACACCGGCGACGAGGTGCCGAACGAGGACATCGTCAAGGGCTACGAACTCGATAAGGGCCAGTACATCGAGGTCTCGAAGGAGGAGCTCGATGAGATTGCACTGGAATCGACCCGGACCATCGAGATCGACGAATTCGTCGACAGGTCCGACATCGATCCGCGCTATCTGATCCGCCCCTACTACCTGCGTCCGGACGGCAAGGTCGGCCACGACGCCTTCGCCGTGATCCGCGAAACCATCCGTGGGATGGACAAGGTCGCGATCGGACGGGTGGTGCTGACCAATCGCGAGCACATCATCGCCCTCGAAGCGCGCGACAAGGGCCTGATCGGTACGCTGCTGCGCTATCCCTACGAAGTCCGCAACGAGCAGGAGTATTTCGACGAGATCCAGGACGTGAAGGTCACGAAGGACATGCTCGACCTCGCCAAGCACATCGTGAACCAGAAAGCCGGGCGCTTCGATCCTGAGAAGTTCGAGGATCACTACGAGAGCGCCCTGGTCGAGCTCATCAATCAGAAGCGGGCCGGCAAGGTCATCCGTCCGAAGGAGCGGCCGAAGGGCGAGAACGTCGTCGATCTGATGGATGCGCTACGCAAGAGCGTGGGCGGCGCTGCGGCAGAAGCCGCGACGCCGAAGAAGCCCGCCAAGAAGCCGAAGAAGGCCGCGGCCGGGCAGAAGGAAATGCTGATGCCGATCGCCGGCAAGAAGCCGGCGAAGGAGTCCGCTGCAAGGAGGCCCGCCGCCGGGGCTCGGCGGAAGTCGGCCTGATCGCGAGCTCGTTCTCCGGACGCGCTTAACAGAGGTTACTGTCGAAAGCCGCTCAGTCTGAAAGCCCTTTTGAGTCGCGCCAGTGGGGCGGAGATGGCGGTGGTCACATAATCAACGGCCCGCTCGGCAACTGGTTGAGCGACGCTGTAACCGCTCAATTTTTTAAGTCGTTGCTGAGAGGCGTCGGAAAGATCTCGGTAAAGATCGATCGTTCGTCGGCCGAAGCCAAGTCCAAAGGCCCATGCGAGAACCGGCAGAGCAAGCTCCCTGAAGATGCCCTCCAGAACAGTAAGCTTGTCCTGATGGGCAACGTCCTCGTTGTATGCCTTGATGGCCTCATTGGCGCTCGCCACCGATTTGGCGACGTTCTGTGCTAACCGTCGCACCACGGGATCTGTGTAGGACGCCACGTCTAGGGAAGCGAGTGGCAATGGGAATTCGTCGTTCACTTTCAGGGTTTTCAGAAATTGCTCGAGCTTCTCGCACTCGGCGATTCTAGTCTGGGTGAGGCGGTAAGGGGTATGAGGCACGCGTTCGCAGGATTGCAGCATGTCGAAGCGCGCGTCGAGGCTGGCCTCTAAGGCGTCGAGCTTGAACATCCAGCGATGGTGATTTTTCGTGCTGTCGCTCTTATCGTGATAGACCGCGAACAAGCCCGCGCAGATGGCAAGAAAGCCGACGCCGAAGCTTACCAGGTCGATGAAGCGCAACGAGCTGCGCGATCTTGAGTGCCACCAATAGATGACAAACGCCACCAGGAAACCGAAGAGGGTTGCGATCGCAACATCCGAAACGATGGTCGGCTGAAACAAAGTAATTGTCCCTTAGTCGCAGCGGGCACCTTGCATGATCCGTAACTCTTCTTCAGGCAGACATCGGGGGTAATAATCCTCGATCCAACGAAGTGCAAACTGCCACAAGTGGGGCAAATCGAGGGGCGGCTGCCGTCATGCGCTCCTGGCGAAGCGCAGGACTTCCGCCTCGTATCGGCGGCAAGCCGATGCAGCTGCCTCACCGCTTGAGACCGCGGTGGCGAAGCAGGAAGGGCTTCGTTTTGGGCGTGGTAGAATCCCGGAGCACGCCCGTCGAACTGTTCATGGCAGCAATACGCAGCCGCGATCTCGTGGCGTCTACCAAAGTCGCAGCGGAAAGCCGCCTGACAGATCACGGATCCGTCAAACCTGCGGCAATTTCGCGGGACTCGAGTTCTCCCGAGAAAAATTTGGCAATTCGTCCAACGTATTCTTGCGCCCCCTCTGGCTTCAGAACTTTTGATAGTTGGGCAGGAGCCATGTTTGGCCGCCATGCTGGGCCGAATAGATCGACGAGCGGCTTAGGTGTAAGCTCCATCCAAACCGGCCAGAACATACGACGCTGAACCAGCTTCGCCTCGCGTCGACGTCTAGATAGTCGAGCAGCCTCGCCAGGAATGCGGCTGTCTTCATATCTCCGGTCCAATCGCTCTCAATTCCGAACAGCCAAGGTCTCGGAAATGAGTCCGGCTTTTCTTTATCCGATTGGTAGACTTGGAACACGAACGTTTGGTTGGGAACGCAAACAGCTGTGACACCATCGTACAGGTAGCTGTGAGAACGGCCGACGATGGCAGGGGGCGCATCCTTTGTGGTATGGAAAGACTGAATTCGTTCGGCGACCGAGCGATCTGAGTCGTAGCCAGGATGAAAGGCGAAAACTCCGCGAAAAATCGGCACGACAGATGGATGTGTGCGCAGGGTGTCGTGTAGAATTTCCAATGCGGCATCGAGCGCGCCGGTATCGAGAGTTGTCTTCACCTCGATGATCGCACGGGCCGCTTCAAGAGGAACAATGACAACTTCTCCCTCCTTGAAAAGAGGGCTGTAGCGACCAGCGTCCCAGACGATTATGTCGAGTTGCCGGGGGCTGTTCTCAATGAAACCAGTATTGGCTTGATATCGTGTTGGGAGTAACTGGCGAATGGTGCTCCTCAGCAGTTCCTCGCGATAGGTGCCGACGGTGCCCGTGTGCCGGATCAAGTGATCGATTCGTCGGCTCTTCGCCAATAGCTCATCTGAAAATGTCGACAGGTAATGTCGTCGCGAAAACCCTTCTTCCATGGCCGGCGATGCCGAATACCAAGTTCCTCCAGCATCCGCGTACGTCTTGGCGGCCCCCATGGACGCAAACATGCGGAGAGTGTCATCGATCAAATCAGGATCGACGCCTGTGTCCGACTTTAGTGCGCTCCTGATGGCCTCGATCCGCAAACGGTTGCTATCCGCGTCTCTGAGCAGCGTCCGGATCTTTTGTGCCACTGCACTCCATGGCGTTGGATCGAGCGTAGGACCACGAGGCTGTCCAAGTCCCGAATGATCGATCAAAATATGTCGCCCTATGCGGCGGCCGTAGGTTGTCAGAGGAATTTCGGACAAGGGGTCGCCGGGGTCATCGGCGGCTGCGTAATTAGCCAATCGTTGCCTCTGTTGACGATCATCCCCGTGCGGATGTCGGTCCAATCAGCGTCGGGATCGTAGACGAATTCGCCTCGATTGAAGAAGCCAACTGCGTGGGGTGGGCTGGATATTTGTCGCTTCTGATCATTGCCGCCCTGACACATCTCGACCTCATCCGTTAGGCGCATCGCGTCAGATGCGCCGCTTGATGAAGGTAGGGGTGGTGAGTGCCTCAGTTCAAGAAGGAAGCGTACACTCCGGGCGAGTGTCGCCGATCGAGTTCAAGACCCCGCGGACTTCGGCGGCGGCTGCTTCCGGCGAGATGCCCGACGGCGGATCCCGGCGGGCTAGGTCGAAGGCGCGCTCGCGGGCGTGCGGGTCGGCGCGGTCCTGCGCCCAGCCGTGTTCTTCGCATTCGTGGATCGCACCGGCCTCCTGCAGAACGGAGATCGCCCAACCGCGCAGCGTCCGGATCGCCGGCCGTCTCGCCGCCTTCACCTCGACGGCGAGGCGCTCCAGATCGGCGACGAGCTTGGGATCGCGATTCCGCTTGGCGTCTTCGATGTTTTTCCCGATTTCCGCCAGCCTGCGATCGAAAGCAGCCAATTCTTCGCCGCATCCAAAGCAGGTCAGGCCAGAGTCGCGGATGGCCTGGAATTGCGCGAACGTGGCTTCGAACAGCCGTGCCTCATCCTCCGCGCGCCGGACATCTCCCGCCGATCCAGCAAGTTGCTGGAGCAATTGCTGCCGTTCGGCCTGAAGCTGTTGGCGCATCTGCTCCTGCGTGGCGCGCCCGAGCTTGAGGTACTGAGGCTTCTGCAATCGCCGGACCGTCCGACCTCCCTGCACCATGAGATCCGGCGTGATGGCGTTCTCGGCGGCGGCCATCCTATCCATGGTCTCGACCATCATCAGCCGGCCAATCCGATAGTTGAGGAAAGCTCTGGCGTGAGGGTTGTCCGTACTGATGATCTGCGCGAGAGAGCCCTTTTCAGCCGGCCTGGTATTCTCGGTCTTTGTCGTGTTGATGACTTCCGCATCCCTGAAGGAATGCTCTCCACCTTGCCGGAATATCTCCAATGCACGCACCGCCCTCGTGGGCTCGACGATCAATGCTTCTCGGGACCGACCGAGAAAAGCCTCAGCCGCCATCCGCCATTTGTCGTCGCGAATCTCGACCAACTCGCACAGCGGTGTACCTCGTAGGAGGTCTTCATGCCCCAGTCGTTCTCGTAAATGAACTGCGCACGCCAGAGCGACTGCGCCGCCTGGCGCAGTTCCTTCTGCAGCCGCTCGCCGTCGCCGCCCTCGCTATCCTCGTCGTCGATGAGCTTGGAGAGATCACGCAACATCAGCCGAGGTCCTCGTTCTCTCGATCCGGAAGGCGGTTATGTCGATCCAATCGTTCGCGCGACGTCCTTCCTCAAGCGTGATCGTGAACTCGCCCAAACGTACGGAGCGACCGACCGCTGCCAAGTTCGGGATAGCTCGGTAAGCAAAGAGGTCCGCAATGTTCCGGATCTCGATTTCGGCGGCTGACACGACATCGCGGTCCTGCATCTGCTGACGTGCGAACTCGAGCAGCTTCTGATCGGAAACCCGCACCATCCGATCGAAGTCGGTAGTGGCCTGAACATAGGCGCGCAGATAAGGATCCTGCTTCGGCACCTTGAAGCGCGTCCGCTCGGGCGGAGCCTTCGGCGGCGGCGGAGTGTACAGCGCAAGCGACGTGATCGGCAGACCGACATCGGGCGACCTCAAGCGGATATCGACGTCGTCGCTGTCGACTTTCGAAAGCTGCTCGATCAACCGAACGATTCTCTCGGCGGAGCCTTCCCCCATGACGTCCATGTAGTGGACGGTGGTGCGGATGCGGCGTTCGAGGCGGTCCCTGAAGTCCTCGATCTTGTCCATGAAGGGACCGACGTCCTCAAACACGCTCTTGATCTTCTCGAGTTCCGCGATGACGCGTTCCTCGGCCGTGGCAATCGTGGTGCCGGCGGGCATGACGCCCTGCTCGATGTAGGCGCGCGCGATTTTTCCCAGGCGCTCGGCGTCAACCTAACGGCATTCTATTTGGCGACGTTTGTTGACGGCCTGGGCAGTCTGCTGCCCTCATCGAGCATCGTCTTAAGCGTTGGGACCGCAGCAACTCCGGTGGACCGCCCCTCTGATCGGGCTACCCCACGCGCGGTATGATCGACAAATGAATGAAGAGGGCCGCGATAGTGGCGAAGGAAGCAAAATGGCGGAGCCGAAATCGCACCACTACGTCCCCCGCTTCTACCTTCGGGGCTTCTCAGGGGAGAAGGGGAAGCTGTTCGCAGTGAACCGTCCGACCGGGCATTCCTTCCGCCCGCCCCCAGAAGGTGTGGCGGCGGAGAATTATTTCAATCGCATCGATCTGGAAGGTATGGACAAGAACGAGCTCGAAAAGGCGCTCGCCGAATTCGAAGCGGAAATGGCACCGGCTCTTGAACGAGTGAAAGAAGCAAAGTCGCTCGCTGGAGAAAGAGGACGGTGCGCACATCATGAATTTTATGGCTGCCCTTGCGCTACGCAACCCCTCCACACGAGACGCGCTCAGCCAAATCCACGATCAGTTGGCTCGGCTTCATTTCGCAGAGGAATTCAGAACCCAAGCCGCGGTCGATCAGGCTGTTGCCGCCGGCATGCTCGCGACGGGCACGACGGTCGCGGAGGTCCAGAAAGTCTTGGCGGACGAACGCTTCCCGATGCCGAAACCGCTGCTCATGGCACTCGAAATCGACATGCACGACCCTCTCACCGAGAAGCTTTGGCATCGGAAGTGGCAAATCATCGAGGCGAAGGAAGGGACGTTTGTCACGACGGATGACCCGATTTGCCTGCGATGGAAAGACGGGAAGGGTCCTGGAGGGCTGTCGCCGGGATTTGGCCTCAAGGAAACCGAAGTAATATTCGCGCTCTCGCCCACTCTTTGCCTCCGTGGATCGTTCGAAGGGGAAGAGAACGTGATCGAAGCCGACGCCAAAGCAGTCGGTGAGATCAACAGCTTTATCATCAGCAACGCGCGAAATCAGGTCTACGCGCGTGACCACGAGTTCAAATTCAAGAACGAGGCAGGGGAGCTGCGGAGCGGCGCCACACTTGCGCAGGATAAGCGACTCCTGGATGCTGGTAAAAAGCCTGAAGACGCGATAGTCGTGGCGCTGAAACCTAAATAGACGACAATGCCGGCCCGCCCCTTTTGCCAACACCAGCTGCGAAAAATCCGCGCCCAATTTGGTAGTCATCTAAGCGGCTTGCGAGATCGAGTCGTTCTAAAAACGAAAAACGGCAAATCGAGTCGTTCTAATAGTCAGGATCGAGTCGCTCTAAAAATGCTGGATCGTGTGATATCAACGGGATAGCCGAGTCGTTCTAATAGTGGCCCCACAACATTATCACGGCTATAGGCAAAGGAACGGTTGTCGCGAAACGATGGACGTCGACGCGAGAAACCCGCAGAGCTGCTCCCTACCGCCTGCTCCGTGACGCCTTCTTTCGCTTGCCCGCTTCCAGCGGCTTGACGAATATTTCGAAGCGATGACTAACGATCTCAAAGCCGTGAGCGCGCGCAATCTCTTCCTGTAGGCGCTCGATCTCATCGGAACGGAATTCGATGACATCACCGGTCTCGATATTGATCAGGTGATCATGATGCTCCCGGCCTGCCGTTTCGTATCTTGCCCGGCCATCGCCGAAAGCATGGCTTTCCAGAATCCCCGACTCCTGGAGCAGTCGCACGGTGCGATAAACGGTCGCAATGGCGATGCTCGGATCGATCGACATCGCGCGCCTGTGCACTTCGATCGCATCCGGGTGATCGGATGCCGTGGCCAGCACATCGAGAATGACGCGGCGCGGCCCGGTCAGCCGCAAACCCTTCTCGCGGCACAGCCGCTCAAACTCTTCATTCAGCCTTGATTGCATCAGCGCCCTATCGGGTGGCGCGGGTCACAGCTTACCTGCGATCAGCACGTGACCTCCCTACTCGTTTCCTGCAGTTCCCGCTATAAGCCCGCGTCCAAGGCCCTTCTGCCTTTGCGACTTAGTTGCAATAGTTTGACTTCCGGAAGCAGGCATGCAATTCCCTTATTGCAAGTAACTCGCAATAAGGGGCAGCTGGCATGCGGTTGTATCGATGGGCTGTTGGGGGTGAGTGCGCTCGCCTTGTCGACGGGTGCGCATGCCCAGACGGTCCAACTCGAGGAGATCGTGGTCACATCGCCCAGCCCGATCGCACAATCGGGCCAGACGACCGGCGAGAACGTCCCTTGGTGGGCCACCTCTCAGTCGATACCGGTGGCGCCGTCATTCAGTTCGGTGTCGGTGGTCACCCCTCAGCAGGCCTTGAGCCGCGGGGCAGCGTCTCTTGGCGACACCCTGAGTACGACACCCGGCGTTTCATCGACATCGTTCTCCCCGGTCGCAAGTCGTCCGGTGATCCGCGGTCTCGGCGGCTTCCGCGTCCGCACGCAGGAAGATGGCATCGGCTCCGGCGACATGGCGAACCTGGGCGAAGACCATGCGGTGACGATCGATCCGCTCATGAGCGGCCAAGTCGAGGTCATTCGCGGACCCGGTACGCTGCGCTATGGCTCGCAGGCCATCGGTGGTGTCGTGAGCGCCAATAACGGGCGAATTCCGACCTTTGTGCCGGCAAACGGTATCGCTTTTCAGGCGCGTGGCGGCCTGAACAGCGTCAGCAACGGCAAGGACGGAGCCGTCCTGCTCGACGCGGGCGGCGGAAATTTTGCGCTCCACCTCGATGCATTCAAACGAAGCGCCGGCGACTACCGCATTCCGGGCGGAGTCCAGGAGAACTCGAGCTACTCTTCCCAGGGGCAAAGCCTCGGCGGCTCCTACATTTTCAACGATGGCTTTGTCGGACTGTCCTACCAGAGCATGGCGATGACCTATTTCATTCCGGGCATCGAGTCGGCCCGGGTGAAGAACCATATCGACCTCCGCCAATCCAAGTGGAGCAGCCGCGGCGAGTGGCGGCTTCGCGAAGGGGGAATCGACACGATCAAGTACTGGCTCGGCTATACCGCCTACAAGCATCTGGAAATCGACGGCGTTGGCGCAGCAGCCGAGGTTGGTTCGACGTTCAGGAACCGGGAATTCGAATCACGTGCGGAAATCTCGCATCTGCCCGTCAACACCGCACTAGGCGAGCTCAGAGGCGCCGTCGGCTTGCAATGGGGCCGGCGCGATCTGTCGGTCGGAGGCGCGGACGAACAGCTCCTCGCCCCCGCCCGCGCACAGAACGTCGCGGCCTTCGTGTTCGAGGAACTGCAGGTCACATCCGCGCTCCGCGCCCAAGGCGCCGTCCGCGCCGAGCGCACGGACATCAACGGCACCGGCGCGCGCTTCCCGGCCTCGTTTCTTCCGCCGCCCAACGATCCGACGACGTTCCCGGTCAGCCGCGATTTCGTGCCGGTCAGCGCCAGCGCCGGACTGTTGTACGACCTCCCCTACGAGATGGTCGCGCGGGTCACGGCACAGCATGTCGAGCGTGCGCCCGATCCGATCGAATTGTTCTACAAGGGACCGCACGACACGCCGCGGACGTTCGAGATCGGCGACCCCACCATGACGCTCGAGAGAGCCAATTCTCTCGAGCTCGGGCTGAAGCGCGGCCGTGGCGATACAAGGTTCGATGCGTCGATCTTCTACACGAAGTTCGACAACTTCATCTTCAAGAATTTCACCGGCGTCAGGTGCGGTGACGACTTCGCCTCCTGCGGCACTCCCGGCGCGACGTTCGACCAGATCATCTACTCGCAGCGCGACGCCAAGTTCGTGGGCGGCGAGCTTCAGGTCGAGCATGACGTTGCCAAGGTCTGGAACGGCGTATGGGGCGTCGAGGCACAGTACGACTTCGTCCGCGCCACGTTCACGGATGGCAGCTTCGTTCCCAAGATTCCGCCTCACCGGCTGGGTGGCGGAATCTTCTATCGGGATCCGAACTGGATCGCGCGGGTCAATCTGCTGCATGCCTTCGCGCAACACAATCTCGGAGCGTTCGAGACGCCGACTGCTGGATATAATCTTCTCAACGCCGAGCTGAGCTACACGACCACAGTGCCGACGGGATCCCTGCCCATGGAGGTGAGCCTGGGCCTGAAAGGCGAGAACCTGCTGAATGACGATATCCGCTTCCACCAATCCTACAAGAAGGACGAGGTTCTGCAACCGGGACGCAATATCCGGGTGTTCTCCTCCGTGAAATTCTGAGCGGCTCGGATCCGGTCGCCAAGTGATCGAAAGAACGGCGAGCGATGTCCGGCAGCCATTGCAACTGCGGACATCGCTCGCGCGATGAGGAAGGACTTAGGTTATGTTGAGTGACGCTGCGGCCACGCTACCTCACGACTTGTCGCCGTGGGGAATGTTCATGCAGGCCGACATCGTCGTGAAAGCGGTGATGATCGGGCTGGCCTTCGCCTCGCTGGTGACCTGGACGATCTGGCTTGCCAAGGGCCTGGAATTGATGGCCGCCCGGCGGCGGGCACGCAGTTGCGTGCGCAAACTTGTCCGCGCCGGCAACCTGGAAGCGGCGCGCGAGGAGATCGAAGCCGGCTGGACCGGCAAGGGCGACGTCGCCGACCTGATGGAAGCCGCCGAGCGCGAATGCCGTCGCTCGCCGAATCTGTCGGCCGACGGCATCAAGGAACGGCTTGCGATTGCGCTGTCGCGCATCGAGGCCAGGGCCGGCCGCGACATCGCCCGCGGCACCGGATTGCTGGCGACGATCGGAGCGACTGCCCCGTTCGTCGGCCTGTTCGGCACCGTGTGGGGCATCATGAACTCGTTCATCGGCATCTCGCAGTCCAAGACCACCAACCTTGCGGTGGTCGCGCCGGGCATTGCCGAAGCGCTGCTGGCGACCGCACTCGGCCTGGTGGCAGCCATTCCGGCCGTCATTATCTACAACGTGTTCGCTCGCGCGCTCGCAAGCTACCGGGCGCTGTTGTCCGATGCTTCCGGCGAGATCATTCAGCACGTCTCGCGCGATCTGGAGCGGCAGGACCGCGGGTTGCTCTCATCAGTGGTGGCGCTGGAGCGCGGCCGCGCCGCTGCGGAGTGAGCTGCCATGGCCGTATCACTCAAGGACCCGCAGGACGGCGGCATCGATGAACTGAGCGAGATCAACGTTACGCCGTTCATCGACGTGATGCTGGTGCTGCTCATCATCTTCATGGTGGCTGCACCGCTGTCGACGGTCGATGTCGCGGTCGATCTGCCGGTGTCCAATGCGCAGCCCCAACCGCGCCCGGACAAGCCGCTGTTCCTCACCGTCAAGCAGGATCTGAGCCTGGCGCTCGGCAACGAGGATGTGCCGCGCAGCGTCTTGCAGGCAATTCTGGATCAACAGACCGGCCATGACCGCGAGCAGCGCGTGTTCCTGCGTGCCGATGGCGTCGTCGCCTATCGCGAACTGATGAACGTGATGAATCTGCTGCGGCAGGCGGGTTACCTCAAGATCGCGCTGGTCGGCCTCGAAGATACCGGGCAGGCGACGATCCCGGTCTCGGGCGCCGCGACGCAGCCATGACGGCGATCGACTGGCGCGACCCTGACGGCAGAATCGGCGGCGAGGCGACGCTGCCCTCGGCGTTGCGCTGGACGGCGGCCGGCCTCGCCGTGGTCGCGCTGCATGCGGGAGGCGTGTGGCTCAGCATTAACCGGCCGGCGCCGCAGGCCATGCCGGGTGGGCCGCCGGACGCCATCATGATCGAGCTCGCACCACTCACCGCCGCGCCGGAGCCGACGGCGGCCGACGTCGCTCCCGGACCGCAGGTGACGGAAACCCCACCCGATCCAACTCCTGCCCCGCAGGAGAAGCCGCCGGAAGAATCAAAAGAGACGTCCCAACCGATCGAACCGCCCGCCGCCCGCAATCCCGAGGTCGACATTCCCAAGCTGCCCGAGACGGAGCGTGCGGATGCTGTGCTGACACCGCCGAAACCACCTGAACCACAGCCCAAGAGGCCAGCGCCGAAACGGGCCGCTCCACAGACGAGTGCGCCCAGCGTCAGGACGCAACAGCGCGCGGACAGCTTCGCCGCACCGGCGCCAAGCGCAGCGCGCGCCCCGGCTGCATCTGCCGCAAGCTGGCAAAGCGCCCTTGCCGCGCATCTCAATCGACACAAGCGCTACCCCCCGGGCGCCGGCCAAGGGGTTGCGTCGGTCATATTCACGATCGACCGGGGCGGCCGTGTCGTGTCGGCGCGTCTGGCGCGCTCCTCAGGTGACAGCGCTCTCGACAGCGAGGCTGTCGCCCTCGCGCGACGCGCAAGTCCAGTGCCGACGCCTCCTGCCGGTCACGGCGCAGACACGCTGACGATTTCCGTCCCGATCAGGTTTGATCGTAGCTAACCGAACGGTATGGACGGAATTGCGGTGACAGTGCTGGACTGCATCGTAGTGACGAACCGCGCACCGTTGCTGGCCGCGCTTGCCGCAGCCGCCTCGCGGCGGAGCCTGTAGCTCAATGGTTAGAGCCGGCCGCTCATAACGGTCTGGTTGCAGGTTCGAGTCCTGCCGGGCCCACCACGCTTCGCCCTTCGACGGTAGTAGTAGTTAGTAGTAGTAGTGTATGCGGACAGTCTGAAAACGACTCGATTTCCGCTGCAAGAACGACTCGATTTCATTTTGTGAACGACTCGATCTCAGATCCTCCTGGCGCAACTGACGAATTTCGTCTCTATTTTCTGTCGATTTTAGGGTTTGAGAAAACCGAGGGGGGTCTCGATGGCCGGTGCGAAGGAACCCGAACCGGATTCGGCCTTTCTTGGTTAGGCGCAGGCTGAGAGATCGGGCCAATTCGTGGGCCGTGTCGACAGGCCAGGGATGAAGTTCTCAGGCGTGTGGCGGAGCGTGCCGCTGAATGCGATCAAAAGCGCTTGCGTCGTGCTGTGCGCGAGTACGGAAGCGAGCGCGCCAAGAAGTTCTTCGGACGTGCACTGAGGGCGGGCGAAATTGCATGCCGCGTGATTTCCTCCACAATCACCAGCAGTTTGCGGATCTGATCCGGATTGTGGCGGATGAGAAGGGCATTGATCCGGCCCTGGTCGAAAAAGACTACTGGATCATGCATTGCCTCTATGGCCTTCAGCAGCTGAGCTATACTTTCTAACTAAAAGGCGGCACATCGCTGTCCAAGGGTCCCAAGATCATTGGCCGGTTTTCGGAGGACATCGATATTCTGATCGGGCCGCCGCCCGGCCGGGACGTAAAGACCGGCAAGAACCAGAACAAACCCGCCCATATCCAGTCGCGCAAGGACTTCTACGATTGGCTAGCCCAGACGATCAAGATCGACGGCATTAGCAGTGTCGAGCGCGATAGCGAGTTTGACGATGTCCCCAACTACAGAAGGCGGTGGGATCAAGCTGAATTACAAGACGGTCGAAGCTATGGAAGGCTTGCGCGACGGCGTCCTGCTGGAGGCGGGCTTCGATACCGTGGCCCCGAACGCACCGAAGGACATCAGCTCCTGGGTGGATGATCATGCTGTAGCACACAAAGTGGACCGTGATCGACAATCGCGCCAAGGCGGTGCCTTGCTATGATCCCCGCTACACCTTCGTTGAAAAGCTCCAGACCATCTCAACGAAATTCCGTAAGCAGCAGGCCGATGGCAGCGATTCGGTCGAATTCATAGCGGCACTATTACGATGTTTATGAACTACTCAAGCAGCTTGACGTTCAGAACTTCATCGGCACCGACGCTTACAAGGCCCACAAGCAAGCGCGCTTTCGCCGGGGCGACAATCCGAACATTGCCGAGAACGAGGCCTTCATTCTCAGCGATCCCAAGACGCGAGCGCTCTACACTAACGCCTACCAGCGCAGCAGCGCTCTTTACTACGCTGGCAGACCAACCTTCGAGCAGATCATGAGCGAGATCCACTCCAGGGCAGCTCAATTGTAGCGTACTCCTTTTGGTCGACGGACAAAAGCTGCTTTAGCTTCAGGCAGGTCATATGTGCACGCGTCAGGGCGTACTTCGTCAATCCGCTAACCGCCTGGTGGCTTGGATTCCGGCTCTGGCTTGATGATTTGATCGTTACCATTCGAAATGCATTCTGAGGCGACGCTGTGAAATAGTGCTCGGTCCCGGCAATCGCTTGACGAGCGCATCATGCACTGCCGTAATTCAAGGCTTTTTTTCTTTCAGGGTTGGTCTACCCGTCCGTATTCATGACGACCCTTCAGCGCCACCATGCTACCCGCTGCGCAGTGGGACGGAGCGCAACGAACGCTTGCACAAAACCGTCCACCGGCATTTTGGAAGGGACCGGGATCGAAAGTAACGGCTGGCGTCAGCATGGCTCAGCGATACCTGCAGGTAGAAGGTATCGACGTCCGACGTCATCTCGGATAAAAGCTGTTCGGCTTTATCTGGATAGCTGTCCTCGAGAGCGCGACTTCGTCGCCGTCAAATGCTCTAACAACTCTTTGTACTCGGCTGTATTGTGCTCACCAATACCGAGGTCACCCCACTCCTGAACTCTAATCTCAGTTGCGTCATCAGTCGCGGGCGTTTGCAGCTTCCTGCCTCATAGCTTGATCTGCAAGAAAAAGCCTAAGGTCGCAAACGTGGAGAATCTCGCCGCCGTAAGCAGCCAGTCCGGGATTTTGAGATCGGTGAACAGAGGACGAAGCTCTGGCTGACGGCTGGATCGAGCTGGCCGAGGAACCTTGAGCTACTCATCGTTTTTGTGCGGTCACGAATCCACCTCGCTCAGGTAACGCCTCGGCGAACTCGCGCATATGCGCGCGTGACGTTGCCTGCGCCCACGTCAAGCCCAGCAAATCGCACTCCAGAAGCGAAACCGGTTTTCACCAACGCCACCGACTTACCATTCCATTCGCGAAGCGCGTCTGTGCAATGCCTAGGCGCTTTCATCGTCGAAGATGGGCAAGAAGCATGCCGGGCAGAGCACGGGCGGCTGACGTTTGGTGCTTGCCTGCTTGCCAAGCGCCGAGCCGTTGAAAATCCGCTTTCGAGGTCAACGAATGATTTCCCTTCGGCCCGAAACGGAGAAGCAGTGGCTATGGCGCCGGCACGCGTACCGGTATAAAGGCCGATCAGCGTGAACTGTGCGACGTGTCTCAAGGGTCGCTTCCGACAAGGTTGAATGGCGATCATGTACCGTCGTGTAGGTCCTCTGCCGAATGCCAGTCCGCGCCGTAGAGGTGGATCACTCGCGATGTGACCGATGGATGAAGGCGCGCTCGACGCAATAGCCGGCCGCGAATGAGACCACTAGCGCAAGGGCACAGGCGATGTAGCTGTTAAAGTCCCACACAATGCTGACGCTGGCGCTTGCAATAAAAGTGACAGCAATAACCGTGTTGCGAAATGGGTTGACCATGTTGCTCCCCCAGCCAGTTGCTGCGGAACAACTTAGCATTGCGTCCATGACAATTGGCGGCGAAAATGGCCGATCACTCGCCGTCTTTTTGCTCATCGAGTCGGCACTTTCTTGCCGCTAACTTTGCCGCGGGGCCACTCGTCGATTTCAGTCTCGCCCCACCCAATTCGGTTTCCCCTCGCGCAACACGATGGGATTCTATCTTCTAGCCGCTGCGGCAGCAGAAAAACGCGTGGTGCTGCCGCTTCCAGCAATTCCGCCTTGTCGTTGTGCGTGACTCGCTTTATCTAATAGATTGGGGCGGCCGCCTGTTGAAACAGCATCAACGCTCCGGATGGGAACGTGGTTGTTCATCACATTCCCCTTGGACGCTGGAAATGCCAGCTGCAAGACAAGGCCAAGGTCATCGCGAACTTCAACTGCCATGCAGTGATGCGGGCCTGCTTCTAGCCCATTCGTGCGCTATCTCGGAGAGCGCAGTTGTCCCCTCTTCGAGCGCAGCCTTGATATGGGTAGCTCCACACCCTCATCGTCGCGGATGAATTGGCCGCCGTCGCGGATATCAGAATAATACCTTTTCGTGGTCACTCAAACAGCTCCAGAAGATCTGCTGTCATCGAGGTGCCGCCCCTAGCTCAAATCGAAATAGCGATGGCGCTCTCGTCGTGTCCGAAGCAGCCCAGGCACTTCTTGGCGGCAGTGCTGCGTCCACCACGAGTATTCCAGGATCCGCTTGTTGCCTCGGTCGGCAGGCAGAACTCTGCGGCTTCCCTGACTACAGCTACCGCGCTCTAAATCAAGGCAAATGCGAGCAAGCTAGAGCAGAGAAGCGCGATACCGACAGCGGTAAGGGCCAAGAGGCTACCCGAAACAAGGTCGTGATCGCGCATGGAGCCGTCCTCGATTGCACCAAAGAAGCAATACAGCCGCCGCTGCTTTCCCGCCCGACCATCATTTTTGTTCAAATCCGATGCAAAATTCCTCCCCTTCTCGGTTGAGAATGCATTTTTTCGTCGTCCTCGGGACGAGTTTGCTGTTTTGCGGCAACACTACTAGCATAATGCATACCGGCGTATGCGAACCGAAGGTGTTCGCGCCTCACGAGCCGCGGGTTCGTAGTTATCGCTTCGCGGCCCTTGTGAAAGCATCGGAGCGAGACGTTTCATAGTTGCTACATGGCTTTCGGATTGATTTCGTCAAATGCGCGGCTTTTTCATTCTTCTTGTGACCTTTGCGATCATGGTGTCCGCACGCGGTCAGCTCCATACTGACTTCGTGCCGCGACCGACTGCGCCCCATGCCTCCGGTCAATGCACCATAGCTCAATGACGTTTGGAGCCGCAGCAACTTAAGTGGGCTTCCAACCCCGAGGGAACATAGCGGCCCTCACACAATACTTTCGATCTGCACCGCAGCTTTCGTCGAGAACACTCGGCCCGCCCTCGTCCTGTCAGCCAGGTCATTCCACGAATCAGAACTGGCGCAGCGGCACTTAAGCCCTACGTCGAAGCATTTGGTCTCTAAGCTCCGTTAAGCTCAACTTTCCGAAATGGCCGCAGTCTATGGCAGTTGCAACCCGTTCGAAACCGGCCTGCTTGCGGGAGCCCCGGCCTCATCGCCGGCGGTGATCGCCGGAATGGAGGAGCAAGATGACCGCACGTGGGAGCTGAGACTCTGGTAACTCTCACTAGTTCGATTTCCTGACGCCATATCGCATTATTGACAGGAGTGTTAAGTGTACCGAGTTCACGGAGCCTGGTCGGTTGGGTGGACGGCTGCTCCTAAATCTGCCCACAACGCTGAGTTTTCGGGGAATAAGCTCTTGTAAGCGGCCTGACCTAAGATTGCGTGGAGCGCCTTCTTTCTCGGAGACGATCAATTCTGAGATTCGGAATGTTCACCTGACGTACGGCATCATTCTAGTCGCTTACCGCCACATGCTCGGCGCGTGGCGAAGCGCAACGAGGCCGATCTGCTCGAGACGCTCACGCGTCCTCTCACCTTTGTTGGCGGCTTCCAGAAGCTTCGAGGCGACATGTGCCCGCACGCCACCATCACTCCCCGGCACGTTTACACAGACCGTTTCGAGGATCTCCCGCAGAAGTGCTGTGGTAGTGGCGTCCAACATCGGAGAGTCCCCCCAACTTGAAGGCGATGATAGCACAGCGCGCTTTCTAGTTGAATTGATCGAGTAGCCGAAAACCCAATACCGTTTTGCTTCGATCGATCGTCCGCCTCAGCTCCCTGCTCCCTGTGCTTTCGCCTACCCTTTCCCGGTCTGCGCCTACCGCCTGCTGGGCCAATTCCGATGCTTCACTCTTGGATTGTAGTCTTGCAGCCCTAGCGAGACGGTCATCGCGCACGCGGCGCCCCTAAACGCCAAAATTCCTCGCTCGAGTGGAGATTTTCGGCGAATTCCACCTTCGCGATCGTGCGAAGTTGCGGCACATGTGCATCGAAGCGGCGACTACCGGGAGCGGAGCGATAGGATAGTGACCTACGCCCGGTACTCCGCAGCTCGCAGTCGGTCGGCCCAACAGCCTGGTCTCTGTCGAATGTTGAACCCAAACAAAGTTTACGATCGAGCACCTTGCATACAATGGCGCCGAACTCGTCCGCCCTAACAACACACCCCGCAAACAGACCTGCTGAGGATGGCGAGGAGGTCCGTCGCTTCACGCGAGAGATCCGGTTGATCAATGCGTGCCTGAATGATCTTCTTCATTGCGGCGCGCTGCTGTGCTTGGCATTACCGGGGCGCAAATGATGCTCTTGATGGTTGGCGGACCTGGACGAGGACGAGGGTATTCCGGTCAAAGTGCTTGCAAAGTTGAGGAAGGTTGATCCATCTTTCGTCACCACGCAATCGAAGCTGCTGGAGAGGAAGAGATTGCTGCATCATCAAGCCATGCAAGCGGGATGCCCGGGTCATACATCTTTCATTGGCAGGAAACGCCAGCAAACTTCTCCGCGATTGTCGCCGCGAAGCAGGTTTTTGGAGAGACTTTGCTGTTCAGGAGGTGTGCAAGCTGGGCAACAGACTTAGCGCGATCAAGCACCGGCTGCAGAAAGCTTGGCTGGCAGACCAACAACAATCCTGAGATGTAGCCCGACAATCTTCTGAATGCGCGGCGTATTCTTTGTGTGATCTCGACTCCTGATGTTTTGATGATTCACTCGGGCGTAAGCCCTTTGTTGGAGAGGGACGGATGAAAAGGAATCAGGAGGGAGAGTCAATTGGATCGTCCGAACGGTCAGATCCTAAGCTACGGAAAAACTCCAAAACCAAGAAGCTGACCGCGACCATGAAAAGGCGTGCCCTGAAAGTCAGAAAGTCCGAGCACCGTCCTGCTCCATCCTCCTGAAGGCTATTGCTCCACAATTCTCATAATCTAATCGGGTGTCCCCCACTTCGCAGATCCTGCTGCCACTTCGAGAGGGGCTCTGGCTCCCCTCTATTGACCTTCCGCCAGATGGCAGGTCCGCCATCCGGCGCGCGTGCGATCGTGCCATAGGAGATCGTCTGCCAGCTGTTGCAACGCGGATGGTGGCACCGGTATAGGAACGACACAACAGAGGCGAGCCGCGACCCCGCCGGCGAACCCCATTCCATGGAATGTAGCAGCCTTGGCAGCGGTCGTTGATTAATTTGTAACACGGATTGCCAGGCGGCTTACAAGAGGACATCGGCTATCCGGCAGCACTGAATCCACGGCTCATCGCCTCCTAGTGACAATTACTACCCATAGATGCTCGGCCCTGACTAAAACTCCCAGCGCTTTCTAACGATCTCATTCACGGCACAAGCCGCTAGGTAGCAGCAAGCGCTATGCAATCGATCATCCTTCGTTGCATCGCAGAAGTCGGCTACCGATTTAATAAATAGGAAGGACGGTTTCACTACTCTTGTAGAATATGCGGCATAGTAAAACCCGTAAGCCTCCATACCTCCGCACGGTCGTGCGCCACAAGCGTCTTCATAACGCACCTCCAATCAGCTCTTTCAAACGTTCAGACCATTTCGGGGGAGCCGTATCGGACGCAACCTAGCAGATCGCTACCGATCCAAGCCCTTGCCTGCCGCTCCAGATCTAGGAGCGTATGTGAGTCGCTCGTGCCTTCCTCCGAGGACGTTCTGACAAAATAGTCAAAGCCAGTCACTATCACCGTCGGCATCTCTTTCTCGAGCAAGTACATTTGCTCCAAGATATCCAGCCCCCCGAGATTTGCGTGACCATCACGTACGGTCGCCCCGCTTCCCGGAGCGATGTCCATCGAGATGTCAAGAATGAGCAATTTCCATCGCCCCTCCCTTATCAGGTCCGCTGCTTCCACGACCGTCTTGGCTCGAACGACCCCATAAGCGCTACAATCTTCGCTATTTTCCCGCTCGACGAGAGGCATCTGGATAGTCTTCAACTTTCGCGCCAGAGCTGCGCCTCGCGTGCTGCAGGCCTTCAGCTATCCGTTCGCTCTCGACGCATCGGATGTGATTCGCTTCCTAGTTGCGATAGCGTTTCTGACTAATTTTTTCAATGCGCGTCTTTTCATTCTTTTTGCGATCTTTGCGATGGTGTTGCTGGCACGCGGTCAGCTCCATGCTGATTTCGTGCCGCGCCCGACTTCGCCCATGCCATCGATCAACGTACCATTTCCCTAGGACCTTGGCGGCCAACAGCCTTACCTGCTAGCTTCATTGAGGAAGCATAGTGACGAGTACTTCTGGGTCAGCGGCACGCAAACTGAGCTTAAGGATTTCATCGGAGACGCCTCTCTAGTTCGATCTCAGCCTGAGCCGACATGCTCCAAACGCGCCAGAGGCAAGCACTCCTATCGTTAGCACGTCGTCGATACTCGGCATTGAGCGGTGGAGCTACGAAGTGGCTGTCGATCTCAAGGACATCAACAGCCAGGGCAGCTGCGTCCAAAGCTAGAGGGAGGGTCAAATGGATCGTCGGAGCGGTCAGGCCCTAAACCACCCCGCAAACTCCAGAACCAAAAAACTGACCGCGACAATGAAAACCGTGCTTTGAAAGAGCAACGTCCTCCTCGTCCTTCTGATTGATTGCGCCGCAATTCTTATAATCTGATCGCGTGTCTCTACGTCGTCACCTGGCGTTGTTGCCACGTCGAGGAAGCCTCTGGCGCCGCTTATGGGCTGCACTGACCTCCCCTGGATGGCAGGTCCACCATCCAGCGCATGATGCATGCAATCGTACACGGATCATCACGCATGACTCAGGAGATCGCTTTTTTGCCGCCCTCCCTGGTGGGCCCCCGGATCCGGAACGATACAGCAGCCGCCGCTTAAAGCCCACGCCGGAGAGCATCGCTCCACGGAGCGTAGCAGGCTCGGGAGCGATCGTGGCCCGGTTGTCCGCACTGTTCAAACCAGACCAGCAAGCCTCACCAGCTTGAATCGGGCGCAGGGCAAGCCCATCTTGCAGCGGCTGGGTCCGGAACACGGCGGGGCGGCCTAGGCCGCCGCCTAGCCTCTGATCGCGATCGCGTCGGAGGCTTAGCCCGGGGGAGCGAGCTAGTTGCGTCCTGTAGCGGCAACTTGAGGCGCGGCCCCATTTCTGCAAAGCCAGCCTTCAAATACAACGCTGAATTCGGGCTTCGGCTCCACACCGGTTGCTTGGGCGCCCCTACCTCAAGTAGCCTCCAGCCCTTAGCCGTACCGAGAGCCACCGCCGCCTCGATGAGGCCCATCGCGACGCCAGACGAGCGTTGATCCGGTACGACGTACAGCTCAGTGATGATGCCGTAGGTCCCGCGCGCAAAAAAGGAGGCGCTCTCCGACATCATGATGATGCCGAGAGCACGCTCCTCGGAAAAAGCGAGAAACCCGTGAACGCGCTCTTTCATCGCGAGCAGGTCGGCGACCAGCTGAGCATCCATTTCGGCCTGCCCGTCGCTGGCCTCGAGTTCAGCAAGTAGGGCCCCAACCATCTGCGCCACGGTTGTGGCGTCATCGACAGACACTTCACGCGTGGTCACCATGTCACAAGCTCCTTCGACCAGAAGAGGAACCACAGCAGCGGCATAGACGAGAAGGTGCCGCAGCATGGCTAGGCAGATATACCTCCATATTGATGTTCAGATGACGCCTATGTTCAATCGTCTGGAAGACGACAGGCGTCAGTGTCAGCCCGCGCCTGTAGGGACCATTAGAGGCTTGAAAATGGACGTGACGCTTCTAAGCAAAGCCTTGATGATGGCTCGGTAGCATCCATCCGAACATCCGGCCCAAAGTGACGCCCGTGACACCCGAACCACATTCTTTCCCCGCTCCTATCCTCTAGGTCGGATCGCAGCCGATACTTCACTTCAATCCGTCAGCGCCCCTTGCGAGCATCATTGACGAACGAATAGTCTCAGAGAACAAGGAACCAAGCCAGTCGAAGACGAACTCTTTTTCACCGCAACAGGAAAACCGGTTTTCTAAGATTAACGCCTGGCAGATTGTTTGTTGCATCGGCTGCCGCCTCGACTCTCGCACGGCACTCGAGACTCCGTGACGATTTTCTCAATGTCCTTTATGAGGTCATGTTTTCAACTCGACAGCGATCACGGCGCGATAGGAATCCGCCGTAGCGCCAAACCCGGGCAATCAGATCGGCCTGAGGATTCCGGTCGCCGGGCGCTGGTTGGAGCAGAACCGGGCTTAGGCCCCACGCACGTTGCGAGCTCGCCATTACTCTAATTATGCCGCTTGGACTCTCCTGAGGAAACCTCCAAGTTCGTGCTTCAGCCGAGAGCTTTCCTCAGACAGCAGTTCGGCAGACCTCAACACTTGCATCGAAGCCCCTCCTGTTGCCTTGGCGCGATGAGTGACTTCACCAGCGCTCGCCGCCACCTGAGTGGTCTTGCTCGCAGCTTCGTGTAAGTTGAGCGCGACATTCTTGCTGGTCTCTTTTTGCTCGCCGATGGCTTCGACAACAGTCATAGCGATGTCGGAAATGCGAGCAACGATGGCGCCGGCTTCGGCATTCGCGCCGACAGCTTCAGTTGTCGCAGCCTGAATGTCGTTGATTTGCTTGCCAATCTCAACGGTCGCTTGAGCGGTTTGCATCGCGAGGGATTTGACTTCCGCGGCGACAACTGCAAAGCCGCGGCCGAGATCGCCTGCGCGAGCAGCCTCGATTGTCGCATTCAACGCGAGCAAATTGGTCTGCCGCGCGATCGCCGCAATAAGTTGAACGACGCTGCCGATCCGCTCCGCCGCGGACGCCAAAGCAACCATGCGCTGATCGCTGAGCTCGGTCTTGCGGACCGCTTCGCGCGCCATTTCCGCTGCTTCCTCGACCTGCCGGCCTACATCAGCGATAGTTAGAGCCATTTCGCTTGTCGAGGCCGCTACGCGTTGAACGTTGGCGGACGCGTCGTCGGATGATGAGGCAACATCCATCGAGAGTTGGCGGCTCTCAACCGCAGAGGAGGTAAGGCTCCGGGCGGAGGCTTCCAGCTCCGTCGAGGCGGACGAAACGGCTTCGATCACCTGCCCTACGGCTGCTTCGAATTCGCCCGCAAGCCGAGCGATATCGGCCTTACGCAGGTCAGCAGCAGCCTGGTCCCGTTCGACCTTAGCATCAAGCTCCGCCTGCAGCTTTTCACGAGCTCTCAGCTTGAACATTTCTACCGCTTCGGCCATATCGCCGAGCTCATCCTTTCGACCAAGGCCCGGCAAAACTACATCGAACCGACCCTCACCTAGCTGGCGCATGGCCGCGGTCATCGAGGCGACGGTTTTGGCAATGCGCTGCCCGAAGAGCATACTGAACAGGCCCGCGAGCAGCGTTGCAAGTCCAATGAGCCAGACCAGCCTCTGCCGAATCTCTCCGGCTCGGATCTCCATAGCGTGCGCATGCGCGTCTGCCGCGGACACGACCTTTGCGATTGCCGGGCGAATGCGGCCGTGAATCTGTCGAAGATCATCCACCTGATCGCTCAGCGTCTGCTGCGTCACCATGAATGAAATAAAATTTGCCTTGTACGCCCGCATCAGCTCGAGAAGCTGGGATTTCTCCTCCGTAGGCAGGCTTGCCTGAGCAAGTTCGGTTTCGAACTCCATCCCCCTGGCGGAAAGCTGATCGCCGTATTTTTCTTCGCCCCGTAAGATAAAATCCTTCTCATGGCGGCGCATCATCAGCATCAAGATCGTGAGGCGCGGCTGCTTCACCAGTCTCAATCGCTCCTCGACCGCGTGCACGGCTATGCGCAACTTGCCCTGAAATCCCTCATTTTCATTGAAGCCTAGGTTGCGTTGTGCTGCAACGACGTTTCCAAAGCGGGTCGCATAGAGATTAATTACCGGCCGCAGGGAGGCGGCTTGCCGCAGCGGATCATCGTCGGGCAACTCACCGATCAGTTTTTCGACCCGACTTAAATCGTCGAGCTGGCGATCAAGAAGATCCGCATGCGTCTTGATCGACATTTCAGTGGGCTTGCGGAGGAACTCGGTCGCGATTTGGCCAGACTCCAGAAAGCTTTGTGACAATGAAACGACACGGGCTTTCAATTCATTGCTCGCGCTCGCCTCTCGTTGAACGATACTCGCGTAGTGCAGAGCTGCGACGCAGATTACGCCGGTGACCAGCACACCAGAAATCCCGAGCACTGCCATCTGCTCGCGCAATCTGATTCGAAAGCCCCATCGGACGGACGAACGTTCGCGAGTTCCGGAGAATTTCTTGCTCACCATTTGTCCCTCGAAGTGACCTGATCTGTTTGAGCGGTGCTGACAATCGCAGATCAGCAAGTCGCGCGCACGTTGATCGGACTGGGTCAACCTGCTTCGTTCAATCAACACAAGCGCTGCCTAATTTAGATTGATTTCCAAATCCTGAACTCGTGCGCAAAACGCGCGCGCCCCGTGCCAGTGCACGACCTAACTGCTGTTGCGTCAGTGACGAACACAGAGCGTGGGCATGACGTGAGGATTTTGAATTGAGCGTCTCACGGAATAGCTGCATCTGAACGCTCCAATTCGCATAAAACATGCGACGCATGCGCTAAATTTGGGCTCAATCAGCGCAAGAAACGGATATTTCAACATCCGGCTTGCGCGAGTTGACCGTAGGCGCAAGCTTGGAGCTCCAGTGAGTGTGGGCACTCACTTTATGCTCTCTTCAGCCGCCCTTTGGGGCGTTTCCTCCCTGACTTGGCCGTGCGGAATTTTCGCACGGCCTTTTTTCGCAATCCGACGAAAGCAGATCGCTCACGTCAATCGCACAATTTTCGACCTAAGTTGTGGCCCTACGTTGGAGCCCATGGTTGTGCTGCAACCTCTGCGAAGCTGCGAAGGCGTTAGTCAGCCAGGCCGCCCCTGGGCTGGTGGCGAACACACGCAACCATATCAGCGAGGCGATCGCGTGCAGGCTAGCGCCTCACGCGCCTGCGAGCGTTGTCGACCAGGCGAATGGCCGCTGCAGCGCAGGGCTGGAGAGCTGGTGAAGGTCAGGGCGCTGATCCGCTTCCCGGTAGACGGCAATGCCGTCGAGCTCCGCGGGATCTTGGGGAGCGAGGCTGTGAGGAACGACTTCGATCGCACCCCGTTCAAGCTCTAATGGATGTCCGGCCGCGATACAGCGTTTGTCGGAGGACTTCAATTCATTCCCAAGCTGCATGAGACTGTATTGAAACCGGACTTTTTGCAGCATTTCGCGCCTGCTGTGCTGCCGCAATGCAGCTGCGAATGTGCGCATTCGGATCCGGTAGAAATGGCGAACCATATCCTTCTCCCGTGCCGTTTCCAAACACACTATCCGACCTGCCAAGACCTGAGCGTAATGCTGCACGCTAATGCGCTCTTGGCACTAATTTGATGCAACCAACAACATATCGACGCTCAAATTCCGCGCGGGCGCGCCGGTTATCGTCCAATTTCCGCATCACGGCTTCTTCTGAGTAGGCTCGAGGACTGATCGCCGGCATTGGCGGGGCCTGCGGCATTGCATTTTCGTCAATCCTACTCCGTTCTATTGTTTGCATATCGTCCTCACTCCGTTCGTGTTGGAGCCTTCCAGTTCTCAATCGTCTCGCGGAGCTCCTCGGGAAGTCGATAGCATCCCTGACTCCCAGGGTTGTGTGCCCTGACGGACATCGACCGCCCAGCGTAGCGGCGCCTCCTGTAGAACCTCCCCATTCGCCTAGGCGCGACGAATTTTGGCCTTTTACCTTCGACCAGCCCTAAGACGTCGTGGAGTACGACAAGCTGGCCCGGGCAGCTTGGCCCGGCTGCAATCCAAATGGTGGGTATGGTCAGCGCATCGGTTTGCGCGTCCCGCGAGCTCGGCCGGAATGCCCTCGAGGCCCAAAGCGAAGCAGCCGGCCTCCTGAACGGTGAGCATCATCGAGCAGACGTAACGCTTCGGCTCTTGTCTTTCGCTGCACCTTGAAGCCGCCCATGACATTGACGCTCTGAGGGGTAAAACCAAGATGCCTCATCACCGGGATGTCGCAATCCACCAAAGCGCGCATGATCCCCAGACGCTTGGCGCCGCCCTCGCGTTTCACGGCGCCGGCACCCCGCTGCAGGAAACCTCCCACATTGCGTATTGTCTCATCGAGACTGAGATGAAAGCTGAGAAACGGCATGTCGGCCACAACCAAGGCACGAGGCCTTGTGCCCGAGGCTGCTTCCAGGTGATGATTCATCATTTCCATGCTGACGGGAAGCGTATCGTCGACGCCCAGGCAGACATTGCCGACACTATCACCGACGAGAATGATTTCGACCGCTGTGTCGGCGATGCGCGCCGTGACCGCATCGTAAGCTGTCGTCATCGCGATGGGACGTCACTCCGTTTTCCATTGCTGCAGGACTGGAATGGTGAAGCCTTGCAAAGGCGACTCTGAAGTGTGGCTCATGCGCGGAAGATCCTACGACACTGATCGTTGGACGGGACACGGAAAGAGCTTCGTTAATAGAAGGGGAGAGCGGCTTCACCTCCGCCTCGGAAGCATCGATCAAGGCACGATCCAAAGCGCGACGATACAGATTTATTTGCTCGAACCACACGGAAGCCGCCGTCGATACGGCGCACTTTGCAACAACAGGAAGAGTGCTTTGTTGGCTTCATAGCGCGCCGCGGCTCGGCTGCGTTGCGTTCCCGCCACGACAAACGGGCCATTCGTCGCGGAGATGGACCACGACCACCTTCGACCGCAACGTTCAAGCGAGACTTTGTAAATTGAAAATCGATCAGACATGGCATCCCCCGCTCAAGCCATAGCTCTACCCACGATCTATTCCATCCGCATGGAGCTCATCGGGGCCGCCGCTCCGTTCCCGGGTGTCGCATGAACGCCGGCGAGGCGGTCGATAATCGCCATCCGATAGACTGCGCAATGCGGGCAGACCAATTTCGAAGAACCGGATTCTGCCGCTTCAGCAGTAGTTCCTGGGGGCCTCCTTGCCCGCCCACCTCGGCAAGGCTGATCGATGCGAGTGCCGGAGAGCGTGGGCGGGCTAGAGTTCGCAAGAAGTTCGTGGCCAATACCATAATAGCCGCTCAATCTCTCAGCCTGTCTGCGGCAAATGCCGAAGAATGAGTCGGAAGCTGCTTCTCCCAGCATCACACCGATTCCTGTCGATCGGTCAGGAAGGGTCCCGTTCTGCGGACAGACCCATCAGGGCGAACGGGGTCCATGCGAGAGAAAGCCAAAAGAAATAGTACGATGTGAGCGCATCATTGGAGGCGGTCGCGCAAGGTCGGCCGGATGACAGCTTAGCCGTAGTCCCCTTGTTCAGCCTGTAAGCATTGAAATCAATGATTGTTGCCGAGGTCCGTGTCACTTAATTTTCCACACCACTCCTGAAAACGCCTCGCTCGACTCGATGGCCTGTCGGGGCGATGTCCCGCCAAAACATCGCCCGGCTAAGGCACTGTCGCCGGGAGGTCACTCAGCGGCACCTGTCAAGCTGCTCGCAACCAGCGCAACCATTTTTGGTCGGCCTCCCGCCGCGACTTGAAGCGGTCGACGCACCTTTTGGAGCAAAGCGCCGTTCGCCAGCTGTAGTAGCGGATCAGCCCGAACTTCCCGCCACAAATGGCGCAGCACCTTCCTGAACCACCATGGGAATCGTGAGAGTTATTGCGCATGTTGCCTCCTATCGGCGCCACTTAGATCAGTCCCATGCATTCTCCACTTCCACGTCTCAGCGCCCGCACATCACGTGCGGCGTCGCCAATTCCGACTTTCGGGCATGCAAGAAGCAGCCGCCGCAGCAGAATGACCCTGACGCGCGCCTTCTTGGCGCGGCCCCTGAAAGCAGTTGCCTAAACTTCCCAACCTATAACTGCTACTTTGATCCTGAATAATGCAATGAACGGCATTTGGCCGCGTAAATCCTGCAATATTTCAGCTCTGTTTGAGGGTCTTCACCGCAAGAGATCATTCCGGATCTTTCGCGATTCTTGCTCGCCGTGCATCAAGCGAACAGATCGGCAGCTTCTCTGATCGCGGTATAAATCTGATCAATATCTGCGGCTGTAACGCAATAAGGTGGCATCACGTAGATCGTATTCCCGAGCGGACGCAGCAGAAGATTTCGGTCCTTGAAGAAGGCCTGAAGTTTCGGACCGATGCCGGCGAGATAGCCGGCGTCATTTGTTTTCAGATCAAGCGCAGTGATGGTGCCGGTCCGACGAACGTTTGCAAAGCGCGGATCAGCCCGAAACGGCTGAATTGCGTGCTCTTGCATGGATGCGAGGGTTGACACGCGCGTCCGCGCATCGGAGCTCTGCCAAAGATCCAGATTGGCCTTTGCGGCGGCGCAGGCAAGCGGGTTCGCCGTATATGAACTCGAATGGAAGAACGTCAAATTGCGATCTTTCGAATAGTGCGCCTCGAAAATATCAGCGCGACAGAGTGTCACTGCGAGCGGAAGCGATCCACCAGTGAGCCCTTTCGAATTACAGGCGATATCCGGAGTGACGTCGGCCTGCTCGCACGCAAACAGCGTTCCGGTTCGACCCCAGCCCGTCATGACCTCATCTGCAATGAAGAGAACGCCCCAGTCTTCGCAGATCCGCTTCATCTCCCGCAGCACCCAGGCGGGGTACATCAGCATTCCGCCCGCCCCCAAAATCAGAGGCTCCACGATGAAGGCCGCCGGCATCTGCTCCCGACACACTGAATATAACGCACTGAGCGTGTCCTGCTCGCGACCTGTTGCCGGGAACGGGATTGGTGTGACGTCGAATAGCAGAGGCTCATAGGCCGCATTGAACACGCCACGGGCTCCGACCGACATCGCTCCGACCGTGTCGCCATGGTAGGAGTGTTGCATCACCACAATGCGAGTCCGCTGTTTGCCGATATTCTTCCAATAGCCGAGCGCCATTTTCAGTGCGACTTCGACACTCGTCGAGCCACTATCTGAGAAGAAGACGTACTCAAGAGCAGGCGGCGTGAGCTGCAAGAGTTGCACTGCAAGCTCCTCGGCTGGCTCATGCGTGTAACCAGCAAAGATAATCTGATTGAGCTTGCCCGCCTGGTCCTGGATGGCGCTGACGATATGTGGGTGACAATGGCCGTGGGTCACGACCCACCAGGACGAGATTGCGTCCATGATGTGTCGACCGTCGGCGACGTGAAGGTAAGCCCCCTCACCGCGCACGATCCTTGTCATCTCGCCTTGAAGCGCATGCTGCGTAAACGGATGCCAAATTGGCGAGCTCGGGATCGGCATTTCAACTGAAATCGTCGGCACGGAATGAAGACTTGAATGCCGTCTGAAGCGCCTCTGGCGTGAGAGGCGAAAGCAGAGGCAGTCGCCCCAACCAGCGCACGCGGCCAATCTCACGAATGGCAGTCTGAGTTTCCGGGTTGCGTTCGCCGATGAACGCAATACCCAGAATCGTGATCTGCCGCTTTCGAAGAGCCTCGATCGACAGCAGCGAGTGATTGATTGTACCGAGTTTTGTGCTGGCGCAAACCACGACCGGAAGCTGCCACCTCTCAAACACGTCGATGTAGAGTGTATCCCCACTTAGCGGGACCATAAGCCCGCCGGCGCCCTCGATGACAAGAGGCCGCCCTTCCGTGTCTGGCGGATTTATGGAAGCTGCGTCGATGCGAACCCCGTCCATTTCCGCAGACTGGTGGGGCGATGCGGGCGTTCGAAGCCGGTAGAGCTCCGGCACGACTCGATCGGTTGAGAGACGAGCCAACCTGGTGACCGTTTCGGTATCGGTTTCTCCGTCGAGGCCGGCTTGTATCGGCTTCCAATAACTCGCGCCGAGAAGATCGGCCAAGCCTGCGGCAAACACAGTCTTCCCAATGCCGGTATCCGTTCCGGTCACGACGATCCGCAAACTCATCGAGCCTTCCCCTTCGTCTCCTCAGCGAGCGCGTCGACCATGGAGACCACATCATCCTCGTTGACGTTCAGCGTCAGGGAAATTCGCAAGCGCGCTGTCCCCGCCGGCACTGTGGGCGGCCGAATTCCGCGAATATCGAAGCCGCGATCCTGCATCGCAGCGGCGAGCCGCATCGTATGAGCATTGTCACCGACCATGTATGGGAGGATCTGCGAGCTGGAAGGACATCGCACCCCACGGGCTTCCATCTTCCGATGCGTGAACGCAACCAGCCTTGTGAGGCGCCGCTGACGCTCGGGTTCCCGCTGCAAGATGAACAGCGCCTCGGTGACGGCAACGGCAATTAGAGGTGATGGCGCGGTCGCGAAGATGAACGGACGACAACGATTGACCATAAAGTCGCGTAGCACACCGGAAGCAGTGACAAGCGCTCCCGCCACTCCCAACGCTTTGCTGCAGGTATGTACAACCAGGAGATTTTCACGGCGACCGTAATGGCTGGTGAGCCCTCGGCCCTGCTCCCCGTAAACGCCGGTAGCATGAGCCTCGTCAACGACCAGGAACGCGTCGTGGCGATCGGCGAGCGCGACCAGATCATCGAGGGGTGCGAAATCGCCGTCCATACTATAAAGGCTTTCCGCGACGATCCAGACCCGTCCCATTCCCCCATCCGCACGCCAGTCGCGGATCGCAGTTTCGATGGCTCCGAGGTCGTTATGGCCAGCTATGCGAAACTCAGCCCTGCCAGCTCGCGCGCCTTCATGAATACTGGCGTGAACCAGAGCGTCGAGGACGAGCAGATCGCCGCGCTGTGGCAGCGTCGTCAGAACCGCAAAATTTGCGACGTAACCGCTCGCAAAAAACAGCGCCGTCTCTGCGCCAAAGAACTGAGCGGCGTCCGCCTCGAGGCATTCATGCTCTTCGCAATTGCCTCGCAGAAGTCGCGAACCGCCAGAACCAAGCGGGGTGCCACGTTCGATGGCCGCCAAAACGGCCTTTTTCATATGCGATGCACTCGCAAGCGCCAGATAATCGTTAGATGAAAAATCAATTCCGGCACGCGCATTGAGACCGCGCAAGCGGTTGTCATCTTGCAGGGCACGCAAGGCTTTGACGTAGGGTCCGAATTTATCCATTCGCGACGAGCTCATTGCGCACTCCACCACATGCCGTCGGCGTTTTGGCGATAGCCGCCGACGACGAGCTTGAACATGCCACTCAGGTCTTAACGGGTGAGGATGCCATTGTTGCGGTCAACGAGCACGACACGCGGTTGGAACACCTTTGCTTCGGCTTCGTCGAACGATGCATAAGCAATGACAGTAATTTTGTCTCCTGGCATCGCGAATCGTGCCGCAGCACCATTCAAACCAATGATACCGGACCCACGCGGCGCCTCGATGACATAGGTTGCAAAGCGCGCGCCCGTATCCATGTTGTAGATCTCAACGCGCTCATAGATCAGGACCCCCGCCGCGTCCAACAACGCACGATCAATCGAGATTGATCCTTCATAGTGAAGATCGGCTTCGGTCACGGAAGCGCGATGGATTTTGCCCTTCATGAGGGTGATGTTCACTTCACACTCGCCAGTCAGCGCCTCAATCCTCTGCGCTGTTTCGGTCGGCAAGCTGAGACGTGATGCCGAGCCGAGCGAACAAGTCCGCATCGCGATCCAACTTAGGGTTTTCTGTCGTCAGCAGCGTATCACCGATGAAGATTGAGTTCGCGCCAGCCAAAAAGCACAGAGCTTGCAGTTCGTCCGTCATATACTGCCGTCCGGCCGACAACCGGACCACGCTCTTCGGCATCATGATTCGAGCAGTCGCGACCAGGCGCGCCACGGCGATGGGATCAGGACGCTGGGCGGTTTCATTGACCGGCACGCCCTTGACCTCATTCCATAGGTTGATCGGCACGCTTTCCGGATGGCTTGGGAGATTTGCAAGCAGCACGAGCATGCCGAGACGATCCTCGATGCGCTCGCCCATCCCAATGATGCCTCCACAGCAGATCTTGATCCCGGCGCCGCGGACGTGGGCTAGGGTATCGATGCGATCTGCTAGTGTACGGGTTCTGATGATGCTGCCGTAAAATTCAGGCGAGGTATCGACGTTATGGTTGTAGAAGTCGAGCCCAGCTTCAGAGAGCTTTGCCGCCTGGCTCGCGGTCAGCATACCGAGCGTGACGCAGCTCTCCATGCCAAGACCTTTCACGGCCCTGACCATGTCGCACACCTGATCAAGATCGCGCTCTTTTGGACTACGCCAAGCCGCAGCCAGGCAGAAGCGAGTTGCACCTGCATTCTTGGCGCGTTTTGCTGCGGCCAGTACATCGCTACCATCCATCAGGCGGGTGGCCTTCAGATCTGTAGCGAAGTGCGCGCTCTGGGAGCAATAGCCGCAATCCTCCGGACAGCCCCCTGTCTTGATGCTAAGTAGGCTAGCGGTCTCGACGTGATTTGGATCGAAGCTTTCGCGATGAACGTTCTGCGCCTGGAATATCAGGTCTGCAAACGGCAGCCCATACAGAGCTTCAGCCTCGACGGCCGTCCAATCAAAGCGGACAAGCCCTTTGTTATGGCGATTGTAGTGCCCGGCTTCTGCGGCAGGATTCATGCATTCATCATTGTCAGCTTGGTAGGAAACCTTCTGAAACTCGATTGAAGCTCGCGCTTTTTCGAGGGCAAAGATATAAGGGCGTACTCTCGCTCAAAGACGGCGGAAATGCACCCAAATTGCATGATTTCTGCGAAAAGCGCCCTACGCAATATCGATTTCTACGCTGAGCGAGATCATGTTGCGGCCGTTCGTCAGCAAAGGCTCGAGCACCAACCGCGGGCTGCGCGGCCAGCGCCGCCATTGCAGCGAGCTCACGTTCGCGATAGTAAACCCAGCTACACTCCCCAGGATCGCCGACCATCCATGATTCGTCACATCGTATTGTTCACCGCCAAGGACCAAGCTCAGATTGAGGGCATCATCGAAGGTCTATCGATCCTCACGAAAATCCCACATCCACGTCGGCTGGAGATTGCCCGCAATCGCAAGAGCGACCCACTCGGGAACGATATCGATGTCATCGTTTATGGTGAATTCGACAGCGACGCCGAACTCGCAGCTTACAAGCGGCATCCTTTATACCAGGAATCAATCAGGCGTGTGCGACCTCTTCGGGAGCTACGGTTCGCGGCGGACTTTAGTGTCTAATGGATACGGGCTCCTGAAAGACGGCTGGGCCAAAGCACACTGCGGGCGTCACACAATGGCGCTCGAACAGTCGCTTCTCGGTCGTCGGGCGAAGGGGCAAGTTCGAAACTTGGCCAGTTCGTTGCTCTGACGAGGAACCTCCTGAGGAAGTTCTGCGACAAAAAAAGAAAAGCCTCCAAATATATGCATGGCCAGTTCGTCTCGGCTGATTTTCCTCCTCTAAGCTCTTTAGGCTCACAAACAGCTGGCCTGTGCCAGCGCCAAGGGCAAGACCGAGCCCGTGAGCCGCAGGGCACAGACAATCCGTGATGGTCAGACCCCGGTTGCACAGAGAAGGTGAAGGCAGCTTCACCGGGGAATTCGGCGCGGGCTATGCTTTCCAAGGGGCGCTCAGTGAACGCAATCGAGCTCGAATATCAGATTGATCGCCCTTTTCTTCAGATGCGGGCGGCTCCTTAGAGGACCGCCTGCCCATTCAGCAACCGGCAAAAAGCGCCTGGCCAGATGGAACGGAACACCTCTCACAGAGCAGAGCAAATGGTTGTCAAATGCATGTCCGCGAACTTCGATGGATCGAACCTGCCGTTGCTATGCGGCGCCTGGGAATTCAACCGAACCTGACTTTTTTGGATAGCGCCGCCAGGAGCGAGTTGGGACGCTACTCATATGTCACCTGTGATCCATTCAGTACCTACATGGTCAACAATGGACAAGCGAGTTGCGACGGCGTCGCTCTTGCCGGCAATCCGTGGGAAGCTCTCCGCAGTCTACTCGCTAGATATCCGCAACAGAACCGAACAGATCTGCCTCGCTTTCAGGGAGGTGTAGCCGGCTATTTGGGCTACGACCTAAACAGGACACTTGAGCGATTGCCGCCACCTGCGATTGCCGGTCGCGCTTTGCCCGAATGTGTCCTGCATTTCTATGACGTGGTCATCAGCTTCGACCATCGGGATCACAAGTGCTGGATCGTTTCTACCGGATGGCCGGCTCAGGAGACTGCGCCTCGACTTGATCGCGCACGCCGTCGCGCCGATCAGTTCGCCGCCTTGCTTGACATGCCGACCCCAGCTCTAAAGGAACTCCCTGGCACATTAGGCGCATGGCAGTCCAACTTCACCCTTGACGACTACATCGCGGCCATACAACGCGTCATCGGCCTCATTTTGGCAGGAGACGTCTTTCAAGCGAACATCGCGCAGCGTTTCACTGCGAGGATGCCGATCTCATTCGAGCCGATTAGCTTTTACTGCCGGCTTCGGTCCCACAATCCGGCGCCGTTTGCGGCCCTGTTGCGCTATGGCGCGCTCACCATTGCCTCAAGCTCACCGGAACGTTTCCTCAAACTCGACGCACGAAACGTCGAAACACGCCCTATCAAGGGCACGATAGCGCGCAGCAATGATTCCGCGGAGGACCAGCACCGCGCACAGGTCCTCGTCGCGTCCGAGAAGGACCGCGCCGAAAACTGCATGATTGTCGATCTTCTGCGCAACGATCTGTCGCGGGTTTGCACGCCGCACTCGATCGAAGTTGCAGGGCTGTGCAACCTCGAATCCCACGCCTCGGTGCACCACCTCGTCTCGATCGTCACAGGTGAACTTTCAGAGAGCCAAGACGCCGTCACGCTGCTGCGAGCTTGCTTTCCAGGGGGCTCGATCACGGGGGCGCCAAAGGTGCGATCCATGGAGATCATCACGGAAATCGAGCGAGTGGCTCGACAGGTCTATTGCGGGGCAATCGGCTTCATTGGTTTTAACGGGCATATGGATACCAACATCGCGATTCGCACCGTAACTATTGATGGCGATCAAGCCATGTTTCATACGGGAGGCGCTATAACAGCGATGTCGGATCCGCAAGCCGAGTATGCTGAGACGCTTGCGAAGGCACAGCGAATCTTTGAAGCTTTTGGTAGTGAAGGACCTGGTCCGCTGTGATCCTCATTATCGATAACTACGACTCTTTTGTCTTCAACATCGGCCGGTATTTCCAGAGGCTAGGCGCGTCAACCGAGGTTGTCAGGAACGATGCGATCAGCGTCGCCGACGTGATCAAGCTTAATCCCCGCGCTATCGTTATCTCTCCTGGTCCCTGCACTCCAACCGAGGCGGGAATATCTATGGCCGTTATCCGCGAGCTTTCCGGCCGCACCCCGATTCTCGGAATTTGCCTCGGGCATCAATGTATTGGAAGCGTTTTCGGCGGACGAGTGAGGCGAGCGCTACGCCCCATGCATGGGCGATCCTCTCGCATAATGCATGAAGGGGGGCCGTTATTCGAGGGATTGCCCTCCGCACTTTCCGTCGGTCGTTATCATTCGCTTGTGATCAAGCTTGACTCGACCTCCGCACCGCACCTGATGGTGACAGCGCGGTCCGAGGAAGGCGAGATCATGGCTCTCGCACATCGCTATCAACCAACTTACGGCGTGCAGTTTCATCCGGAATCCATACTCACCGAATGCGGGTCTCTGCTGCTCAGCAATTTCTTACGGCTCGCAGCCACTCGTTGAACCGAGCATGTAGGCCCAATCGACGTGAGCAGACAGCTGAACATCTCCCAAGATGGCGAGGCAGCCAAGCTTCGGCGCTTGATCGTGAGAACAGAATGAAAAAGCGAGAGACGAGGCTCCTCGGCGCTGCGGCCACGGACGTCCTTCTCTGTGGCATAGAACTCGGGGATATGCTTAAGCGCTTCGCCCGCAATGAGCGCGGGGTTCGATTGCAGCCTTTTTCGCGGGCACCTCATAATTCGAGGCCCTAGCTGATCGATGGCATCGATCCCTAAAAGCAGCGGCAGAGCCAAAGCCATAGGCATTCTCCGTATGCTCCGGCCTCCGTGTTGCCTGTCAGAACTCGTAGGGGAACTCGGTTCAAGTTTGACGTATCCTGCAGCCGAACTCTGTGGCGGGCGGCCAGAGCCACCGCTTATGGACCGCAGGCAGTCGATCCGATGTTCGACGCTACCTATCGCTTGAGGGCGGTCATGCAAGCTAGCGGTCACAATTTCGATCACGACTCGGAAGCCGGTGATCATCATTAGCAAGGTTGCGGCGAGGGACGCGCCCGACGAGTCGACTGACGAACCTGAGCCGCCGGGTCATAGATGAGACATGATGACTCAGACCTCCTTGGCCTGGCTCGGTACCGCTGATTGTGATTGGCAGGAACCGGCACGGTAGTACGCATCCGGCGGGCGCCGTCTTGTCTGACACGCTGTAATTCGCCAAGCGTGTGACCTTAAGTCTAGCTTTAAGGTCATCAGGTGATGCGGGTCGAGGTTTTGGGCGGGCTGGAGCGTCGGCGGCGCTGGTCGCAGGATGACAAGGCACGGATTGTCGAGGAGACGTTGGCGCCGGGTGCAAAGGTGACTGCGGTTGCGCGTCGCAACGGAGTAGCGGCCAGTCTGGTTTTACCTTCGAGCGGACCCCTGGCCACTGCAAGATGGCTGACGGCTGTGAGGCGAAGACAAGGCCATTATCTGCTTGGGCGTAGTATACCGGCTTGACTCCGAGCCGATCTCTCCTGTCGCGGTCTTTTGATCGTAGATTGCGAAAGCAAACATTCCACGCAGACGTTTAACGCTATCAATTCCCCAATGAGCAAATGCCTTGCAAAGCACTTCCGTATCCGACTCTGTGTAAAATCGGTACCCGCGCGGGAGCAATTCCTGCCTTAAGTGCCGGTAATTGTAGATCTCCCCATTGTAGGTGACGGTTAGGCCGAGCTCCTCATCGAGGAACGGCTGATTTGACCTGGAATCCGGATCAATGATCGCGAGCCTTCGATGCGCAAAGGCAAAGGAAGGGGTCACGCAACTGCCACTCGCGTCGGCCCCCGATGGGCCAGCGTCTGAGCTCAACGCGCGAGGTTCCGCTATAAATCCGCAAATCCCACACACAGCTAGCCTCCTCCCCGCGCTACCCTGGCTCTGCGGGAGGCGTCGGCTCGCCGGCCCCCCTCGGTAGACTGGATACTACTACAAAAACAACCTCCAGAGCTTAGAGCACGTTCAGTCGATGAGCGGCAATTCGCAGGCACACTTCGGCCGTCGCGGACGTCCTCGCGAAGCGCGGTCTCATATTTTAGGGCTCGCTGCCGCGCTGCGCGCCAAGTCACGTCTTGCCGCCGGCGATAAAATCCCGAACGAGCGTCCGAACCGCACTAGTCATGACTCGTTCGACGAGCCACTTGGGAGGCTCAATGCGTGGTGGAAGACATAGAGCGCCGTAGAGCCGATCGAGTTCTTCGGCGCTGCGTGGAACGTCTGACGAATCCAAAGTGCGGTCATCTTGCGCATGGGATAGAAGCAAGCCTTGCGCTTATCTTGAGCGATCAACTCGTCTTGTGAACGAGAGGTAGCCGATCCGTCCAACACCAGGCAGAAGAGCGCGTAGCCATAAAGTTGCGCTCTGGTGTCTAAAGCGAGGGCCGTCTCTGAAGGCAGCACGGGGAACTGAAATTCGCTCATAATATCGCCCCTATCGACCCGCTCTGAGAGACAGTGGACAGTCACCCCAAAGCTCTTCTCGCCATTGAGTATGGCATGCGTCCGCGCAAAACTGCCGCGATATTCAGGGAGTGGGCCTGGATGAAGATTGATGCCTCCTTCATCAAAACGTGCGAGGATATGCGGCGGAAAACTCTGTTCCACATGACGCTTACGAGAAACGTTCCGAGAGGAGGAACATCATTTATCGACTCGAAAAATGGTATTCCGAAGCGGTCTGCGACTTGCCAAAGCTCCTCACTGGTCTCATGCCGCCACCATGTTTTCTCGTGCCGGGAAGCACCGAGAATGCCCGCGATGTGGTTTTTGCCGCAGGTCTCGATGACAAACAGAAGACAGCGGGTCGCAAGCCCCCTGGTTCCGGCAAATACCACACGGTTCGTTAAGCTCGACATTTCTCAACCTTATGACTTTCTAAAGCCACCCGATTAGGTGCCCGCTCTACTCGTAATCAGCAGTCCGGCGGACTCAGCGATCGCTGCGCCGATGGTGAGCACATGCACAAGAGTGCCTGAGGCTTTGATCTTGAACGGAGCAACGATAGCGGTACAAGGACCGGAGGAAGAGCGACACCTAACTCAAGCGGCGCAATGGTGTGGTCAACCAGCAAGACCGCCGCGAGAACAGGCAGAGCGTAAGAGAGAGGTAGGCCGGTCGAATAACCGCGATCGTCCAGTCCGAAATAGTCAAAATATGCCAGGCGAAGCGCGCCGATCAATAATAAGAACGCTGTGAACACGGCAGATGCTGGAGAATCGATGAAAGATGCGATGACAATTGCTGGGACGACTGATCCAAAAATAAGGCCAGAGAACGCATCGAGAGCTTTACCAATGGTTTTGGTTGCCATTGTTCGGTGCTTGGTGCGGCGGGCAATTTCGCCGTCCACGTCATCAGCGACGATCGCCCAGAGTCCGAGCGCTATTCCCGCCTCGTAGTCCTCTCAGGACGAACCCCATCGCTGCACCGGAACAAAGGATCGCCAGGGCAGTAACGGCATTTGCGCGATCAGATAGGTATGCGATCATCGAGCCTCGATGTTATTGTTTCTGCCGAGGGCGATGGAAAATCACTGCCCTTGCCGCCGGCTGCCAACCGCAACTACAGCTTTAAATTGGGCGAGATCCGACCTCCCGCAAACTACGAATTCGAGTAGGCGCGCTTAAGCGATCGGCTCGCAAGATCCTGCCGGTCCCTTCATGCGAAGTTAAGATAATATCGATTTGGAGCTTATGTTCGGCTAAGTTGTAAGCGCCTCTTCGGACGCTGCTATCAACCGCTCCGTAGGACCGCCACGGCGAAGGGCGCTTGCTCACCTGCTCAGGCAAGGAAGCGAAATGGTCGTCCGTGAAGAACTCTGGCTTCAGGCTGGAACGGTTTGAACCGCGGCAGTGAGAACCGATAGGATTTGGCGCAGCAATAGGCTGAGCCAACGAATAAGGCAGGGGAAGTTGTAGCCGGCGGCGGCGAGAACGGCGTTGGCTGCGTCTCCTTGGCGGAACCAGAGATGTTGCGACGCATGCGATGCTCGGCCTTGAGATGGCCGATGACGGGCTCGACGGCGGCCCTTCGGCGCAATTCGCGCTTGATCTTGGGCGTCACGCACTCGCTTCTGGCCGGAGATGAAGACCCTGAACTTGTGATCGGGTGGCGCATTGTGGCCCCGGTATCCTTGTCGGCGAGAATGCGCGCGATCGCGTTGCCGACGAGCACCTCCATGTCCGGGATCACGGTGGCCAGCGTGTGACCGTCATAGGGCTTACCAGGCAGGACCTTCACGTGGGTGACGAACTGGCCGCCTTTGGCGTGGCCGATCGTGGTGGCGACGGAGACTTTGACGCTGAACTCGTAAGGCCGATAGGCCTTGCCTTTGCCGATGCACTCGACCTCTGGCGCGTGCAGGGAATAGACCTTCGGCCCGCGCTGATGCTGCTTCTGCCCGCGCACGCGACGCGAGCGCGAGCAGCTTTGCGAACGCCGCTTCGAGCCCGCCGTCACCGTCGATCTTGCGGCTGATGTCACTGATGACGCGGCCGAGATGGTCCGTAGCGTCTTGAGCTTCCGGTTGGCGCGCTTGAACTGCTTGGCGTGGGCATAGCGCTGATGCTGGATCAGAGCGAACTTGCCAGCCGAGCATAGGACTGGCGCAAAGCCACCCCGTGACGCTGCGCTAGCCCTGCCAGCTTCTCGCGCGCCCGGAGCCTGCGGTTCTCACCCGCGATCTTCTCAGGAAGAGACGCGCGCGTCCCAAGCGGTGATGGAAGCGCTTGTACTTTCGTTTCAACCAGATAGCCAACGTCTGGTAGCGCGCCAAAGGATAGAGCGCTGAACGCGTATATTGCCCATAATAAGCGATCCACGCCCTAACCATCGGGTTTAGCTCGCGGGCAATATCGTCCAAGTCACCTCGGTTCGCTTGCGAAGTTTCAAGCCTTAGTCGTCGCGCGCATGGCATTCAGCGCTGGTTCTGACCGCCGGAGTGAACCAGCAGAACATCTTCTGCGAACGCCGCCCCAGGACCGGTCGCAGCCGGAGGCATTGCCGCGGAGACACCCACCCAGCGCGCGAGCGTCGATACGTCGAGATCGATGCCTTCACGCTGGTAGACGTCGCTCTGACGATGAAGCGGCAGTGCAAGCCGTACTTGGCGAACAGGACGTGTGCCGGCAGCGAAAGCAGAAGCGCTATCCCGCTCTCACCCTGACGGTGATCCATGCCGAAGAGCGCGGGACGCGGAAAAACAGGAAGAAGATCGATTGGAAGCTGATCACCGACCTGCCTGTTGGTTCTCGCACCGACGCCATTGAGAAGCTGGAAGGTATGGTTTGAGATGGAATCGAGGTGTTCCACAAGTTCCTCAAATCGGGCTGCAAAGCTGAGGAGTCGAAGCTCAGGACCGCCCAGCGTCTGACCAATCTGATCTCGCTCTTTTGCATCCTGAGTTGGCGGGTCTTCTGGATGACGATGCTCAACCGTTCCGCCCCAGACGCACCGCCAACCCTCGCGTTGACTGCGACTGAAATCGGCGTGCTCGATCGCCTCGTCAGCGACAAACCAAAAGCAAGACGGAAAACGCTCTCGCGCTATCTGATCAAGATTGCCCGGCTCGGCGGTTACCTCGCCTGCGCCAGCGATCCGCCGCCGGCAATACGGTCATGTGGCGCCGGCTGTCACGCCTCACCGACATCGCGCTGGGCGCTATGGTCGGGAGGAAAGTTTGTGGCTATTTGAAAGCTTCACCGGCGGATACCGTTTTCCGTCACAATTTTGCCCGAAGCGGCCTCTCGCAGCCTGCGCTGTCGACTAGTCGCAATCCTTGTCAAGCACCGCAGCGATGCCCATCGCCCACGGCGCCCCCCAGGCCAACGCTAGAGAGAATATGTAAAGGGAGATCGATCTCGCGCTCCCCTTCAGAATTGGTAGGAGACCCCGCTTTGTTTTGCTGTATTTTCACGATCAAGATTAATGACCGGTTCGCGGCTGCAGCGGCCCACTTTGACAGCGAGAAACGACTTATACGTGAGAGCGATCCGGGAAAACGATGACTCAAGAAGACTTGAGGCTCGCGATACCTCTCCAGAGGCTGATCGGAGAGCCGCGCACTCAAGGATCACGAATGATATCGAAGCTCATGGCAGCTCGCTGAGCAATGTACATTTCTAAAACCCGCAACTGCGGATTGGGCTGGAGCGACCGCGCCAAACCCGTAGGGTTCTCGGCAGGCCTTACGATGAAGCTTGCTCGGCTGAACTTCATAAATGCGCCATGAGGCTTGTGGTGGCGCCCGAATGGCGACTTTCGCAGCTACCACGAACATCGCGAGCTAGAAATGACGCTTAATGCCCCTTTCAACCAGAAACGGCCATCAAACTCAGCTTCGGCATACCGATCCTACTCCAGACCATGCAAGTGCCGTCTGAATTCTTCTCTCGGGCGAACGCCTGCATGCCGGATCTTCTTCCGAAAGGAGGCGCACTTGAGTTATGCAAGAGGCCACGAATTACATGGAAGGCACGCAGATGCTGGATTCGCCAGTGTGAACCGAGTCGTGATGTTTGGCGCGGTATCTTTCCTATGTTGCTCCCGTGAGATTTGTGCGCAGTTGCTCGAACTCGTATCGTGCCGATCTAGATTCAAGAACGTCAGGTCAGAGGGACACCTATTGAGCGATGCAGAATAGATTGTGTCGGTTGAGGAGCACATCCTATCCTCAGGCTGAAAATCCCCGATTGAAGGTAATCGATCCTTCTTCGCGCAGGCCGGCAAGATCGATCATCGTCTTTGTGGGCAGAGATCGTCGTGGTAACTGGGTTGTCCGCGAACAGAACGGCACTTTTGGCGGAATGTTCGTGAACCGGTCCCAAGCCATAAAGTACGCGCTTTTCGAGAATGGCCACCATCCAGAGGGTATCTTCGAGGTGTCTCGCGAAATCGACCTCTATGTTCCCGCCAAGCCGTAGATTGCCGGCAAATCGGCGCAATGTAGCGGGGCAACTCAGCGGAGCCATGTTGCGCATCAGCGGAGATTACCAACAGTTTCACGCGATAAGCAAATCATGCTGATGCGCAGTGTTTCAAGATGGCAATGTCCCGGCCGCTTGGTCAACGAGATGGTCGGTGCTTCCGCATCAACTGAATCGATGCTGTCGTCCGAAAGGTTCATGGGGCGTGAACTGCCCAGGCGGATCAATGGGCGGCGCAGTAGGGGCAGGACCGGCAGACTTTGGGCAGGTGGTGCCGGCGTTTTATTGAGCAGCGCATGTGTAGGCTGCATGACGAGCCGCCCTCCGGTGCGTCTCGCACGAATGACGGTGCCCGCATCGTCCTGATCGTGAGGACGTTGGAGAGACTTGCCCCGAGAATGCCTGTCATTGGATTCCCGCGATATGGCAAGATCAGCGGCTTGTCCGTATCCAATCTGGCGGACCTTCGGGCTGCAGCCGCACCGGATGTAGGCGTTCAAGCTCTCGACTGATTCGAACTTCGTGCTGAAAGGCCACGTCCTGGGCCTCTACGTCTCGCCTACAAATGGAAGGCCAGGTTCGACTGGATGGAATGTCTCCCAGGGTGATAGTTCATGCGAACTCGCATCGAGCGCGGCAAACACCGAGGTCGTACCATGGCGCACATAGCTATGTGTACGGCGCTCCCGGCAAGCCAGGCGTCATTGCTGGGCAGTGCCGACAGCCATGTTAGACAGCCGCTCGAGACGTCCCGCATTCCGGAAATGAATGCGTCGCGCCCGCCGGCTGATCCCGATCTTAAGCAGTTTCTCGCATAGGCAATTTTTTGTAGCTCGAAGCTGCCTTTCATAGCGTCAATAAAGGAAATCGCCTATCTGATTTCCTAGCGCCGGGCGCGTCGCCGGAACAGTCTAATCCTCGGTTTGGAGCCTTCAGCTCTTCTCTCTCCCCGAATTGCTACTTACGTTTGTTGGACGTCCATCCGTGTCGATTTGAGCGTGGCCTCTATATCGGAAAACACGAGCGGCAGTTTCGGAGCCAGCTGACTATTGTTTTGTTTGATGAAGCTAAGAAATTCCTTACCGTACATGGTAACATAGTCGAGATCCTTGAGGGCCGGGCCCGAAAATACTGGGATTGACGACAGATCCACTATAGTGCGTGGCCTCAAACGCAGAAGTGCCTCCTGAAGAGTGGCTTCGTATTCATCATTCACATCCGCGGTCGCAACAACAACAATCGACCGAGGTTCGTGAGCGCATCCGATCTCAGTCGGGCGCAAGAGCGCGACCTCTATGTCGGCCAAAAAGCGAAGGCGTTTGCGAAGGTTCTTAGGGTTCCGCGTCACGACCACCATGGACCGGAAGCGCTTTCCGACGTCACTCCTCATCAGCCCGCGACCTAGCATGCCCGCCCCAACGATGTAAAGGCGGTCGGGTAACTCTCCAGTCGGAAATCGATCCGCTATAATGTCTCGGACGATCTGATCGTAGTTGAATGATGCGATGAACCGCTGTCGCTCGCGTACGGCACGACCCATATTGATTGCTGACCGCGCGATCTGACAAATAGGAAAAGTTGGGCTGACAAACTTGGTAGCCTTTGCGAGCTGCTGGCTGATATAGCTCTCACCAAGGATCTGGGAATGCACGCTGGATGCGATTTCAGCGAGTCGTTGAGTAATTGCGAATGCACCTTCTACGCGTTCGTATGACAAACCAGAAAATATTGTGCTATTAACCTCTTTAAGTGCGGTCGCTTCACCGTAAACCTCAACTCGTGCGCACGTTGCGACAAGCAAAATTCCAGCCCTCCCAAGATCCGCCGATAGTGGCTTAATCTTCTCCGAAACTTGCGCGATTGTGAGTGGGGCGTTCATTTTGTGGTCAATATAGAGGCCAAGGAGCTCGCCCATCATTTCCCTCCTGAAGTTAACTTAAAATGGCGGTCGATGCGGAACGCCCCTCGAGGTCTCACTCTTCCATCGAGGCTTTCTTTCCTCAAGATGCAGGACGGTATCTGCGCCTTCAAGGTTCAGGCAATTGAGGCAGGCTCTGAGGGCACGGCAGATGGTGAGAATCTTCTGCCGAGCCCAAACCCGCAGCGATTGTATTTTGGGGGTATCTTCCAACTGCGCATGAAATTCGACCTGACATGTTGCGTTCCTTTCATCCATCTAGCGATGTCACATCAGTTGTTAGCTATGCCGACCGGCAACAAGGGCTTCCAAAAAATGTGCCAAACTGCGCGGAAAAACAGGTCAGCAAAGTTTGTGCATATCAATCAGGTGCCTAGATGAGCGTGAGGCCGGACGCCGGGCCGATGACCACAGCGTCGCGGGCTCGACAAAGGCGACACTGTGTAGGGTTCCTGGCGTTTTCCGTAGCGGACCGGATAGTCCGCAGAAATGAGGTACCCACTGCCTTGCCCCACGAGCTTAATCGAGTTTGAAGTTCGCTCTGGGCCCAAGACAAGGACCAAAGCATGAAGCACAGCCGCTTTTCGGAAGAGCAGATCATCGGGATTTTGGAGCACGAGGCCGACGCTTCGGTCCGGATGTGTGCCGCTAGTATGCTGGCGCAGCATCTACAAATGGAAGGCCAGGTTCAACGGGATGGATGTCTCCGGGGCCAAGTGGCTGAGTAGGAGGAGAAGACGAAGCTGAAGCGGCTCCTGGCCCACGCCATGCTGGACAACGCGGCGCTGAAGGACCTCGTGGGAAAAGAAGCGGTTACGCCCGCGGGGGAATGGAAGCTGGTCGTCCATCTTCGAGAGGCATTCGGGATGAGCGAACGGCGGGCGTGTAAAGCCATGGGCTGCTGCCCCATGCCCCATCAGATGCCGGACGCCCGGGCTGACGGTACCAGCCTCGGCCAGCGCATGAACGCGATTGCCCATGAACGCCGCCGCTTCGGCGACCCGCGCCTGCATGTTCTGCTCAAGCGTGGCGATCGAGGTGCATAGCAGGCTTTTTTTGACATGAGCCTGCGGCAGCGAGCGGCTTTGGGCTCATTTCATCCTCCATTAGTCCCCTGCCTTTTTCAAGCGCAGGCGGACTGCTGGCGTGGTGCAGCCAAGGCGCCGGCCGCCCGACGCAGATTGTAGGCGCAGCAGGCGTGCACGATCAGCACCTTGTTGTGCTCGAAGTTGAAGAAGCGCAATCGTCGTAGTCCGATATCATCCCAGGCTACACGGACATGCGCCGAGGCTTTCCGTCACTCCAGGTGCAGGAGGCGCTGCGCAAGCACCCGCTCAGCGGTCATCTGTTCGTCTTCCGCGATCGCCGAAGCGATCTTGTGAAGCACGATAGCCAGGTAGCATGCCTGTTCACCAAGAGACTCGAGAGAGGAACGTTCCTCTGGCCATCGGTTGCGGGTGAAGCTGTGACGATCTCGCCGGCTCAGATGAGCTATTTGTTGTCCGGAATGGATAGGCGCAACGCACAAGAAACCGAGCGTCCGGCGCGGATCGGATAGCCGTTTTTGGTTTGAATCTGTAGCCTTATCTTTTCAACGGCTTCATGACATCGAAGCCGGGGCGCTCTTCCTTCGGACCTCGCAAGTGCCTACACGGCGTTGCTGGCCGAGCGTGAGGCGTTGTAGGCTGAACGCGATGTGGCCGTCGCGGATGCCGCCAACGCCCGGGCGGATTTGTCGGACAACGAGGCTCTGATCGCGCATCTTGAGCTGCGGATCGAGAAGCTCAAGCGCGAACTGTACGGGCAGCGCTCCGAGCGCACGGCCCGGCTGATCGAGCAATTGGAATTGGAGCTCGAAGAACTCGTCACCACCGCGAGCGAGGATGAGCTTGCCGCAGGCCGCGGCGGCGAAGACCCAGACCGTGCTCGCCATCACGCGCAAGCGAGCGGTGCGTAGGCCGTGGCCGGACGACATCGAACGCGAATGCGTCGTCATTGAGGCTCCGACGACCTGCGCCTGCTGCGGCGGATCGCGGCTGGCGAAAATCGGCGAGGATGTCCGTTCAAAGTCATTGAGACGCTAGGAGAAAAGTTCACCTGCCCTGATTGCGAGAAGATCAGCCAGCCGCCGGCGGCGTTCCATGCCACGCCGCGCGGCTTCATCGGTCCGATTGTTGGCGACGATCCTGTTCGACAAGTTCCGCATGCATATCGCGCTCAGCCGCCAGAGCGCGCGCTTCAAGTGCGAGGGATCAACTTGCCGTTGTCGACGCTGGCCGATCACGTTGGGCACGGGACCTTCGCGGTCATGCCGCTCTTCCACCTGATCGAGCATCATTGTGCTCGCTGCCGAGCGTCTGCTGGCGACGGCACCACTATCCGCATCCTGGCCGAGAGCAAGTGCACGACCGGGCGGATCTGGACCTATGTGCGCGATGACCGTCCCTTCTATACCCGCGCCGCCGGCAGCGGTCTATTACGCATCGAGCGACCGACGAGGCGAGCATCGCAGAGGCATCTGGCGCGGTTCGCCGGCATCCTGCAGGCCGACTGTTACAATCGCTTCGAGCCGCTGTTCGAAGGTGCTGCCGATCACGCCGGCATTTTGCTTAGCCCATGCGCCGTGGGGCTTCTTCGAGCTGGCCGACATCGAGAAAACCGCTCGGGACGGACAGAAAGGCAAACCGGTCTCCCCGATCGCGCTAAAGGCGGTCAGGCGTGTTGACGCCCTGTTCGAGATCGAGCGCGCTATCAACGGCCGCAGCGCCGACGAGCGGCGTATTGTGCGCCAGAAAAGAAGCAAGCCGCTGCTCGTCGACATGCACGACTGGCTACTCCACGAGCGAGAACCCCTCTCGCGCTCCTCCGAGGTCCTGAAGCCCATCAATTATATGCTCAGGCGCTGGGCCGACTTCGCCCGCTTGCTCGATGATGGCAGGATCTGCCTCACGCGGCGCCCTGGAAAGGCGCAACTGGACCTTCGCCGGGAGCATGCGCGCAACGCGCCAGGCGGTCGACCACCTGCGCTCGTTTCTCCACCTCGGCCGGCCCCACAAACGCACCGTTGGACGACAACGCGCCTCCATCGGCACGGACCACGACTACTTGCCGCTGACCGATGTAAAGTTCGCTCAACGGCCAGCGTAAGATCATTTGCGGTGGGTGTAGTCTCCGGCAAAAGGCGCGGATCAGCAAGCAAGCAGATCATGCGTCAGTTCAACAACACCCTCCAAATTCCCGCTGGATTTTCATCACAGCCCGTCGGCCTGCCTACCCCATCCATGCTCTCATTCTCAAGCTCTCGCTCGATCTGCCCGCGAGTGGAGCCAGTGCCACGCGGCCGGCATTCAACGATCTCTGACCGGTCCCGCTCGTTTTCGACGTCCGTGTTGCCGTATTCAGCTATGTCTGGTTGAAGACGTCGATGTTCGGAACCCGACCCGCTGAGGCGCAAGTTTTCTGCGCGCACGGGAAGACCTGGATCTGCTGACAGTTTTTTCGGTGGCACGCCGCTTGCCTAGAGAGAGTGAAAGATTCATTAGACACTGCGCGTTCTCAGCTAATTTGATGGCGCGTTACCGCAAGTTAGGGGTCAAGCACAGCCAAAGTAGCTGATGTTGTTTACGCTCTGACGCCGCACAGTACACAACAGAAGGTCAACAGTGCATGACAAAAAAAGCGCTCGTCCTTGTTGAAGGCAACACAAACGGTACTGGTCTGCAATACGTCCGAGCCGCCCAGCGGCTTGGCCTTCATCCAATCACCCTGTCGGCTGATCCAGCTCAGTACGACTATCTTGCCACGGAAGGAATTGAAGGAATCCGTGTCGATTCAAACAACCTTGATGCACTGATCCGCGAATGTTCCCGGCTACATCCGAGCTATGAGATTGCTGGCATTACGGGCGCGAGGGAGGCAGTCTATGCGACAGCTGGCAAGCTCTCTCGGGAATTCGGCTTACCCGGACCTAACCCCACGTCCGTTGAACAATGTTGCGACAAATTTGCTCAGCGACAGCTCCTCGCGGAGGCCGGCGTTCTCATGCCGGCCTATCGTCTGGCGTTGGATGCGACAGAGGTAAAACTCTCCGCCGCGGAGATCGGGCTGCCGGTGATTGTTAAGCCAGCCGTAGGCAACGGCAGCTACGGTGTCCGATTGTGTCGCGAGGTCCATGAGTTGGATGAACATACGTCCTATCTGTTGGGAGGAAAGCACATATGGCGATCTTCGCCGAGGATCCTTGTCGAAGAATTCGCACAAGGCATCTACTATTGCGCCGAGATGATGGGAAATGAGGTCATTGGCATTACCGGCGCGGAATTCGACGCGTTACCGCTTTTTCTCTTTCGCGAGACGACCTTCCCGGCCCCGCTGAGTGATGACGATCATAAACGTATCGTCGATGTTTCTCGACGCTGTTTGCGAGCTCTTGGTCTTGGCTGGGGGCCAACCGCAATTGAATTCCGGTGGACGCAGCGCGGCCCGGCCGTCATTGAAGTCAATCCGCGTCTTGCGGGCGGGAACGGTCCTCGAATGGTTCAGCTGGCTTATGGTGTCGATCTCATCACCGAGCACATCAAACTCGCGATCGGTGAGGAATGTGATTTGCGCAGAAGGCATTCGCAGACCGCGGCCCAGCGGATCTTCAATGCTGATCGCGATGGCACCCTCGATCGGATCGATGGCGTCAGTCGGGCTGCTGTCGTACCAGGGGTCGCGGAGGTCAGATTCAATGTTGAACCCAAGACACCAATCGTCAGGAAAGGCGATTTCCGAGACCGCATCGGCTATATCATCGCCGCTTCACCTAACTTTGCTCAGGCCAAAGCGATACTTCAGCGCGCCGTCGACCTAGTCGATTGGTCGATCACACCATTTACCACTCGTGGCGAACAGGAAAAGTCTGCGGGCTAATCGTCCGGAACGAACTCAGGCGTCGCCAGGTAGAGGGTCATCATCGCAGAAGGTTGGTGCACTTGAGAGCACGAGCAAACCTTTAAGCGATTGAGCGGCACTTGTTCCAGAGCCGTGGAAGACCGGCCGAGATCGTTTGCGTTTCGCATGGGGCCCCTATTTGTCGTAACCAGCCTCCATACTCTCATGCTTTTGCGGTCATCTCATAGTATCTTCCGGCGGTGCTTGGCTGCCTCAGAAAATTCTTTGCGTCTCCTTGTACCAGCTGTGGCGCATGCGCGTCTATCCAGACCGGCTCAATTCGGCTTCTTACCGGACAACTACTCTAGCCGGAGTCGCGAATTTGCCCAGTTCATACGGCGATCTAAGTTCATCTGCGGCTGCACCATTTGTTCCTAACGAACGGTTGTATGGTTCGTCCCGTGCGTTTGACCAAGGATAACCTTAACTCCCTTGCGAATCTGCGGCTGACGCCGGTCTCGCGATGAGGAGAGTGATCGGGAAACAACCGCTTACCCTAGCTCAAACGCGATGTGATCACGATTCGTTACCAGATACCACTGGCGCGCAATTGGCGACTATTTCCTCACCTGGGAACGATCGATATGCCGCTTAGGATGCTGTATCTGCGATGGCGTTGGCGATGGCGATGGTTCGTTTGGCCATCTTAGCATGCAAGCGCTCCACCATATACCCATCTAGCTGGATCGCGCCGTGCGAATCGTTGTCCGACAGTTCAAAGGCCGCAAGGATGCGTAGCGCCTGTGCCACCTCCTCAGCAGGTGGCGTGAAGATGGCATTGCAAGCGTCGATTTGGCTTGGGTGAATCAGCGTCTTTCCATCAAACCCAAGATCACGTGCCTGCCGGCATTCGGTGGCAAATCCCTCCGAATCGGCAAAATCGCTGTAAGGGCCATCAAGAATTTCGATCCCGTACGCGTGTGCGGCCAAGACGCAATGGGTGATCATTGGGATCATGGTGGCGCGCCCCGGCACCATCTTAATCCCTGTCTCGCGCGCCAAATCGTTCGGGCCGAACACGAACCCCGCGAGCCTTATCTTCGGATCGCACGCGGTAGCGGCGAGCTGCTCCGCGCACAACACCGCACGCGCAGTCTCGATTATGGCCCAAACCGAAAGCGAGTGTTCCGCTCCACTTGCAGCAAGCCGCTCGGCAACGCTGTTGAGGTCAGCCACGCTTGAGACCTTCGGCACGAGAATCCCGTCAGGCCGCGACTGCGTAGCCATAGCGACATCTTCCGGCCACCAGGGCGTATCCAGCGCGTTAATGCGGATCAGCACCTCCCGCTTGCCGAAGCGGCCGGCCGTGACCACTTCCGCGATCTGCGCGCGCGCACTGGCCTTGGCGCCCGGCGCGACGGAATCTTCTAGATCAAGCACCAGCCCGTCGGCCAGCAGGTCGCCTCCCTTCTCCAGTGCTCGCGCGTTAGATCCTGGCATGAACAAGAAGCTGCGGCGTGGACGGATCATGGCTTTGCTCCCGAGAGACACTCCCAAGACCTTGCAATATCACTTTGCTTGGCCGATCTAAAGGGCAAGACTGCTTTGCTACCACTCATGACGCTTCTCGAGTTTGAGGGTAATAAACAATAACAAGAATGTCGCTTCTGAGAGCCAGAGCTATCCATTTTTAGAGAGGGCCGGTCAATTCCGAAATGATTCGCGCACGCATCTAACGCCGCAAACTACTTCCCTTGGTAGGTTCGATATTTCCAGTTTCAGAGCAGGCAAGCGGGCGTTCTGGCAGACTCTCTGGGGATCGTAGAGGCAAGCCTTGATATCCGCGACCTTCGTGTTGTCGGGCGACTAGAGCGCCGGCGCGCCGCCGATCGCCTCGACGTCGAGGTGGCCGCCGATCAAGTCGGCGAGCCGCTGCGTCCAGGGCGACTGCACGCAGGTGAAGCTCGATGTGCGAAGTAAATATACGCGGTGCGTCGCTCGTGAGCCAGTCGATCACGCCGGCGCGCCGTGGCCGACATAATTAACGGGCAGCTTTTCGCCGGCCGCGTGCGACTGCCGCATCGTGACCGACAAGCGACTGTCCTAGTCGCGGTAGAGCTCGCAGAAGCGCGAGTACCTGCATCCGCCGAGCTCGGCGGCAACGTATTCCTTCCATCTGTGGATGCTCTCGTGAGCAAGATGAATCATTCGTAAGGCGCTGCGCGTCGCCAGGTGCTGACATCTGTCCGGCCTCTGATGCGGCCTGTCATGCGTCGCCGCCCCGTATAGGAGTTCGCGCATATCACACAAAGGTGCTCGACCTCGGAGCACTGTGGGAAGAACTGGCTTACCGATCCCATCTTATCGACTGTTGCGCCGTCCTTCGTCGACCTTCCTATACCCTCGGCGACCTCTCGCCAGCCGACTATGTCGACACGGCCAGAACTTGGTAGACCCGCCCTTGGCCAAAAAGAGCGAGGCGATGCGGCCATCTCGTTGGCGAGAGCGACGATCACGAGCATATACGGCTTGCGGGAGAGCCAGCCGCACCAGCGACGATCTTTGGGGAGCGCCGCGGCGGCAGCGTGCCACACGATGGCGCAAGCTCCGAATGATGAGCATGCGCCGTAATGTCCGCTCACATCCTTTCGACTTGCGCCAGGTTTTGACTTCCGCCGATCGAGTTCTGTTCCCGGCGTGAGCACGAGAAAGGCAGCGAAGTCACGGCCCTTTTTGAAGGTGGTGGCGGCCGGGGCCAAGCGGCAAATGCGGTCGCTGTTATCCAAACCCGGGAATGGTTACCAGCCGCGGCGCGGTTTTGATCTTCCCGGGCACTGCGTGCGATCTCGACGCCGAGATGCTTGATGCTGTCGCTCAATGAGCTTGAGCATTTGAGAGAGCCCTCGAGGAACGCCCACGCGTGTTCGGCGACCGGAGGCACGCAGAGCGTTGATCATCTGGGTGCGACGTCGCACCAGAAGGTCGCGCACTCGAAAGACGACCGAGGTGGCCTGTTGCTCCCTGGTCTCGAGGGCCACAAAGCGCATCGTCGGCCGTTGGGCCGCCTCGCAGATCGCCTCAGCATCAGCGGCGTCGTTCTTCTGGTGTTTCAGAAAAGGACTTCACATAAGCTGCCGGAATAAGGCGAACCGTGTGCTGAGCCTGTCGATCTCGCGCGACCAATGATGCGCACTGGGGCAAGCTTCCATGGCGAGCAGGCATCTGGCCGCTTGGCGAAGAACTCTAGCAGCTGGAGACGCAGCAGGCGCTTGCTGAAAACAGTGGTTCCTGCAGCATCCGCTCGACTGCCTCAAATACGTTTCTTCGTCAAATCCAGTCCGATCGTGCGAACTTCCATGGCGACGCTCCTTCTCTGCCTGATCCTTGAGCGATCACGATCGCTTGTAGTCGCTGATCGCTTGGAACGCTGAGATAGCAACACGCGCAAGCCTCGACAGCTTCAGCACGCACGCGAAACGCGCTAGCCATACGCCCATCCAACCGGCACGGCACGCTACGCGCATTGGCAACTATCTTCCTTGGTAGGATCAGGAGCTTGGGAGATCGGCTATATTTCGTTTGCACCTGAGTCCCCGAGCCGACGCGACCAAGGTGGGTTTGCCTAAGATGACTGCGGGGGCAGTTCCTCGTCCGAAAGTATCGGTTAATGTCTGCCGAACTGCTCTATCTATCGAATGCCCATATCAACGACCTCCGAATTTCGCCTCTGGAGGCGCGAGAGGCCGTGCTGGCTGGCTTTCGCGACCACGCGACTGGCCTTAGCATTGGCTTGCCGAAATCGACAATCACCATCGGTCCAAGTTCCTGGATCAGCTCGATGAGTTCGGCGTCGGAGATCAAGAGTCTGGCAATAATGAAATTAGTGGCCGCTATTCCGGTTGACGGGGATCCCGAGAGGTCGACAGTTAACGGTTTGGTCTGCATAAGCGATTATAAGACGGGGGTGCCTATCGCTGTCCTCGACGGAAATTCCATCACATTGATGAGGACAGCCGCGATGTCGGCGGCTGCGGCCTCCGTTCTTGCGCCTCGGGCCCCCAAGAGTATTGGGTTGATCGGGTGCGGGTTGCAGGCGCTCAGCCACATTGACGCGTTTGTTGATCTGTTTTCGTCACTGCGCAGAATCCATCTCTTAAGTCGGAGTGTCCGTTCTGCTGAGAGAGCCGCAACTGCAGCATCGGAAAAGCAACTCGATCCGATTATTGCGAATGATCCTGATGCTTTATTGAGTGAAAGCGAAATCGTGATCTCGATGGTTCCGAGTTCGCCGGGGTTAAAGTCGTTTCTGGACGCTCGATTGTTGCCGGTGTCGTCCTTTGTCTCGGCTGTGGATGGAGGTAGAAGCTGGCGGCCAGAGACACTCAGTGCTTTCGACATACTTGTGACGGATACATTAGAGCAATCCTTCTCACCGGTGGATGCGTCAGATCAATACCTCCAAGGCATAAGATTTCAGGATGATCTTGTGCATCTCGCTTGTCGTCCACCACAGCTTGCCGCTTCAACAAAGGCGTTCTTTGGCTTCCGGGGTTTCGCCATCGCCGACTTGGCACTGGCGGATTTGGCGCTTCGGAAGGCGAGAGCTTTCGGGATCGGAAGGATCCTGCCTCGATGAAGAGTTCTGAGACGAGGTGTTTCAGTCCATCAATGCGAGGACTCGAAGAGCAGCGCTACAAGTGTCATCTTTCCGTCGCGCTCGCAGTCGTACCGCCATTCTTGCTCAAGACATCCGAGCGACTAATTTCGCGAATCTTGAAGGTGCACTAAGAAGGGGCGGGGTGAAGATAGCGCTCTCAAGGTGCTCGAAATCGCCGATTAACCGTCTATCTAGGAGGATATAATGAGATTGCTCATGCTTATAAACAGCCTCGATTACTTAGGCGAAAATGATGCAGCTCTTAGCAGCGCGTTCCGCCGTTTCGGCTGGCAAGTAATTCTCGGAGAAATCAATGCTATTGCCGCAGATGACTACCGCTATTTCACACGCGGAGTGCTCATACAGGATAACGCAGAGCCGTACTCTCCCGGGTCCGTGGCACCTGGGAGTCGAGAAACATATTTTCTTGACGAATGCCAACTGATCTGGGTCCTGGGTGCGCCTCAGGCTCGCGTGTGCCGCGACGTCTGGCGAATGCTTTGGTTAGCGTCGCGACAGACACCCTTCGTTAACAGTATCGAAGGGCTGGTGTTTCTAAATAGCAAACATGCAATGGGCTATCTCGTCCCGAAAGAGAACCGAGCATTTTCATACATATCGAATGATTTCTCGTCGCTCTGGGACCGCTATCAGCAAGCGCGAGATCAGTTGTGGGTGGCCAAGCCGCCAAGTTCCGGCTGCGGGCAAAACGTCTTCCTACTTCCTCAGAACGGGCGAAACGTTCGAACAATTCTCCAATGCCTTACCGGAAACACTGTCGCACAAAGGGGCATGGATTACGGCGGGTTAGGTGGCTTCAAAGCAGAGTATGCAATTCTTCAGACGTTTGTCCCGGAGGTCGCCCACGGCGAAAAGCGAATCATTATTACTTGCGGGAAGGTTGTTGCTTGGCACGGTCGGCAAGGCCATCCAAATGATCACAGATCAAATATAACACAAGGAGGAAAGGCAATTCCAGTCGAACTGAATTCTAACGAAATTAAGCTTGCTGAGTTGATTGGCCAAAAGCTGATGGCACATGGGATCAACTTCGGTGCGATAGATATGGCATATCCCCATATTATTGAGTTCGATCTTGATTTCCCCGGGGGACTATACGATGCGAAACTAGTTTCTGGGGTGGACCGCTCGGACCACGTTGCGAAGTTAATCATTGCTCGTTTCAAGGCGCATTGATCTTGATGTTTTGGACAGACGTAATCTTGATTATCCTTCCATTCTTTTGGCAGGTAGAGCGCCCGCTCGAGGAAGGCATGGCCATGTCGCGACACACAGCGAACACTCCATCTGGCAATTTTTGATCTTGCCGGCCGAGCCAGTACATCGGCGTGCGACGCTCATGACCTTGCCCTCCCGCCTTAATCCAGTTTGAAGTTCGCTCTGGCCCAAGAACAAGGACCAGACCATGAGCGCAGCCGCTTTTCGGAAGAGGATTTTGAGGGGCACGAGGCCGGCGTTTCGGTGGCCGGTAAGCGTCGTTCTCAGGCCACGGCTTTGAAGGATTGAGTGCGGTAGGCGCAGGGCAATAGCTGGTCGATGTCGCGGTTAGGATGACGGTCGACGATCCTGGTCAAGACGCCGGTGACACCGTCCTCGCATGCGCGCGGCAGGAGTATTTTTGGCGTCGGGTGACGACCGAACGTAAGCATCCGGCGTAGCTTTCAATTACCCATAACTTTGACTACTCGAGCTGATCCGCTGATCGGCGAAATCTTGAATCGAAAGAATCACTTGTGATTCCTTGCTGAGCACCTGATTCGCGAGGGGGTGCTCTATGGGGCTGACATTAAGGGATCGATCGACAAAAGGCTGTTTGCGGTCCTTGGACGGGGAATGTCGCATTGATCGAGAGAGTAGTGGATGCGAGTTTAGGGACGCGCGGCTAAGCGACAGATTCCGCAAACTGCTCACGCAGATTGGAAGCGCCAAGGGACAAAGCATTCCGCTTGTCTGCCAGGATTGGGCGAATACCAAGGCCGCCTACCGCTTCTTCTCTAACGACCGGGTCAGCGAAGCGGACATTCTGGCCGGCCATTTCCAATCGACACGTGATCGTGCCGCCGCCACTGAAGATCTCGTTCTTGTGCTGCACGATACAACCGAGTTCAGCTATCAACGTGAGAAGTCAGAAGCGATCGGCATCACCAAGAGCATAACAGTGGACGGGATAAGGCTGGTCGCCTCAAGATCGCACACGGTTTGCGGCATCCTGATGCATTCGAGCCTCGCGGTTACAATCGAGGGGGTGCAGCTGGGATTGGCGGCCGTTAAATTCTGGACCCGGAAGAGATTCAAGGGGACGGCAGCGCTTAAAAAGAAGATCAATCCACCCGGATTCCCATCGGAAAAAAGGAAAGCGTCCGGTGGTTGGAAAATCTGAAGCACTCTACGCAACTCTTGGATCATCCGGGACGATGCATCCATATTGGTGATCGCGAGAGTGACATCTGCGAACTCTTCTGCGCCGCACAGGAGATCGGAACCCATTTCCTGATCAGGACCTGCGTCGACCGCTTGGCTGGGGACGGGGATCACACCATCGCGGACGAAATGGACGAGATCGCCGTCAAAGGGCTCCATCGTTCGAAGTCAGACACAGCAACGGCGATCCCGACCAAGCCGTTCTTGAGATCAGGTTTCGCAATTGGTTCCCGCACCGACGTCATTGAGAAGCTCGAATGGTATGGTTTGAGATGGAAGATCGAGGTGTTCCACAAGATCCTCAAATCGGGCTGCAAAGCTGAGGAGTCGAAGCTTAGGACCGCCCAGCGTCTGGCTAACCTGATCTCGCTCTTTTGCATCCTGAGTTGGCGGGTCTTGTGGATGACGATGCTCAACCGGCTCGGCACCCAATAGACCGCGCGCAGATCCTTCCCTCATGGTGCCCTGCACCGAGAGCGGGACCTTGTCCAGGACGTTGACCTTTTTGTGTACCAACATCGCTGGTGCCGTTTGCCGGGAAAGACCTCGTCGAGCGCCTTCCGAAGCCGAGCGCGCCGTCGCCGGACGGCAATTTCCGGCGCGATTCGAAGTCGAGACATTTCTTGCCACGGTGAACGGGACAATGTTGCTAGTCTTTGTCCCATAGCGCTTCCTTCGAATCGTGCGATAAGGATGCACCATGAAAGCCCGGGACTAAACATCTAGCCCGCGATAGCCGGAGCTCGATACGTTGCGCCTCTTGCCATCAATGCCCAGACTATGCACGCGATCTTGATGGCGATGCATTGACCAGCCAGAATGCTGATGAAGTTAAAGCCGCCAACCAGAGTAGGTAGTGTCTCGATCATCTTTTGTAATGTACTTCTGGAGCAATCATGAGACAGCTCATCACGATGAGAAAGGTGCAGCATGGACGCGGTGCAGCCTATGACGCAGCTCATCACGGTAAGACAAGGGGCAGCAATGAAACGCTTGGTTAATCCGCTGCACGTGTCGCGTTTTCTCCAAATACATGACGACGCCGCGGCTGAAAAAGGTATCAAGCTTTCCATAGGATTTGATTTTAACAAGTATGTCTCAATAACCAGGGTTACTCCAACAAAGAACCCCACATGTCCAAGTTTCCGACCAGATCGCTCGCCCATCAAATCGGGCGAGGGATTTTGGATCGTGGGCCTCGACAAGAACAAAGATGTCGCGGTTGTACAAGCTGCTCGACTGTATGACATTCCGCATAGCAACTTTGCAGAACATCTTGAATCCCTGAGGGTATTTTACGCCGATCCAAGCGTACATGCACATCCGCAGGATCATTGTACTTGCACAGCGCCAAGCGCAAGGAAGATGACGGGGAAAGTGGCCTATCACGGGGATCTTTGGGTGCGCAGAGACTTAAGACGACAGGGAATGCCTGGAATAATGCAAGGAATAGCGCGCGGCGCAATCTTTGCTATGTGGGCTCCCGATTTTGTTTGCGGGCTAATGCCGGGCCAGCTACTGCATAAGGCTATTGTAACTAAATATGGATATTCGCACTATGAGCCCGGAGGCGCGATCTTACAGCTGGTGGACGAGAATATTGTGGAGGACAACTGGATCAATTGGCTAACTGGCGAGGAGCTGCGAAGCCTTGTTGACCGAAACGACAGAAACGAGCTTCTCTTAGAGTTGTGATCGCCGGCCGAACGTAGTGGGTGAGACCAAAGTTGGGCGCGACTGAGCGAATATATAACAGCTGGCGATAGTCGGCGACATTCTGCCAAGCTATAGGTAGTATGGCCCAGCTATGGATTCTGAGCGGTATGGCCAACACTGAGCTAGCGAGCAATGTGTGGGACTCCGTCCTCCGAGGAGTTCAAGGCGGCTGATACGGCCGACGAGGAGCCATCCTTCAGTCCCGCCATGCCTTAGCGATATCGATCGATCCACTCCCGAGCCGCCGCGGGCAGCCGGGTTCTGCGGCGGCTTCTGGCCGCTCTGCACCAGCCGCACAATGCGCTCTCGACCTCGCGGCCAAGCCGGGCATTCACATGAATGTCTATCCGGTGCCTCTCATGGGGTGCTGAAGCTTCGACAACTTCAGCTTCCACGAGCCGAGCCGGACTGCCGGCTGTAAAACGGAACTGCCCCTTTGCGTCATGAAGAACTGCCCCCACCCTCGGGTTAATGATGTCGGTTGAAGGTTGGCTCCGCCGCTGACGGGCCCGAGGGAGGCGGAGCCGACCGAAGGGCGGTCAGCGGCGGGCGACTGGATGGGGCCGCTCGTCGCGGCGGATAGTAGCGGCGGCTGACCAGCTGGAAGAACAGATGCGCCGTAAGCATCCGGCGTAGGCCGCGGGCTTGAGCAGATTATTCGGTCGACCAGCGTTTGAGCAACTCGGGATTGTCTTTATAGACTTGGGTGAGCTCGATGAGGCGTTCGATGCCAAAGTCAGTCTTCGCCAACGCCAAAGACCCAGATGGCTCCGTCCTCGATCTCCATTTCGTTGGCTACATCTCGCAGCCAATCTTCGTCTTCGCCGAGGTCCCTCGCGACCTTGGTGATGGTGGTGACGTGACGGACTCTGTTGACGTGGGTGGTCATGCCGCTCGAGCGGAGATCGCTGACGCTGGCGTCCAATTCCAGGGCAGAACTTCGTCCAGCCGATGAGCCGGATGGGCGGCGATGCGGGCAAGGATATCCGTAAGCCACGCCTGCGGGTCGATGCCGTTCATCTTTGCGGTGACGATAAGGCTGTACATCGCTGCGGCTCGCCGCCCTCCGCGATCAGAGCCGCAGAACAGCCAGGACTTCCGTCGAAGAGCGATGCCTCGCAAGCCCCTTTCGGCGGCATTGTTAAAGGGCATGATGCTGTCGACGCCTCGTTTCCGGGTTAGCTTACCAAGGCCGGGATAGGGGCGTCTGGAGCATGAAACGGTGGCAGGCCGTCCTGTCCATGAGCTGCGAGCTCGCG
>Ga0214544_1000110_pt1 | contig 113143 bp, 101 predicted proteins | sample CNSS3metaG_FD_160074 | JGI IMG/M metagenome (GOLD analysis project Ga0214544, IMG submission 160074) | Root nodule microbial communities from cowpea collected in UCLA plant growth center, Los Angeles, California, USA - CNSS3 | ecosystem: Host-associated > Plants > Roots > Nodule | place: USA...
CGATCTCCTGCCGGCTATGAAGCAGACGCAGGGTTGGAGTGGAGCGGACCTGGCGAAGCTTGCGAGGGATTCGAGACGTGTGTTGCGTAGGCGAGAGGGGCACTGCGTTGCTATCGCGGACATCGAGGCCGCCATGCCAGCCCAACGAATTTTCACCGATGACGAGCGTTTTCGCATCGCGGTCCACGAGGTTGGGCATGCCATGGTTGGCTTTATCCTGCAGCCGGGTAACCTGGAAAGCTTGCGCATCGACATCTCGCGGCCAATTGATGACAAGCGGCTCGAACTTGGAGGCACGGACTTCAAATCGGTCTTTCCTCTGATGCCAGTAAAGGAAGACTTCCTTTCGCGTATCACCATTTTGCTTGGCGGGATGGTCGCGGAGCAGATCGTACTCGGAGGGCACTCGACTTCCGTCGGTGGCAACGCAGCATCCGACCTCGCGCAGGCGACGCGTCTTGCAACGATGATGGAGATGCTTTTCGGCTTTGGGGATAGCCTGATTGCCGAGGCGCACAATGAGCAGACAATGCAGCGACTCCATAGGGCCGATCCTGCGGTGAACAGGGCTGTGAAGGCGCGGCTCGAAGCTTGCCGTCGGCGGGCCGTCGAACTGCTGGAGCCGAAGCGGGAAGTTCTACGGTCCATCGCGCGGATACTCGCCGACGAAGTCGAAATGACCGCCGAGCGGTTCTCCGAAGTGGCCCAGGAAGCGGAAGTCAGGGATTGCGGAAATGCCGAAGTGCGAAGTGGAGGGTCGACCCCATGAGCGGTCGTCGGAAGGCTGGGAGCGACAATCGGGATCAGGGAATTTCTTCGAATGAGCCATCTTTCGGAGAAGACCTCGACCGTGGCATGGTACGGGTGCCTCTTCCGCGTCAAATTGTAAGACCAGGGACGTCCGGACCGAAGCTGAAACAGAAGCGGAAACAGAGCCATCCTGAGCCGGAAGATAAAGATAACTCATAGCGGTGGTCGCGACGTGCGGATATCGTACTCAGGAACGCGAGTCCTTGTATTAACGAAGCGATGTTCCATGTCTATCCGGAATCGGCTATCAATGCGCTGTCAAGAAAAGCGAGGACTTTGTGCAGAAATTGGCACAGACTTGGGAACGAGAAGATGCCGAGCAACGCATCGCCGAGGTCTTGGACGCCGCTCGCGGTGGAACTGTGCAGACCATCCGGGATAGCGACGGCGTTTTCGAGCTGACCTTCAAAACTGCGGTGAAGAAAGAGCCCGCGGGCCGATATCTTGCCCGTGGTGGTCCGATAAAACGCTAGGCCACCTTCCTGCTCTCGGCATGGGCTTGTCTCGCCTCCGGGGGGACAACGATCCAGAAGGAGAAAGCCGGATTATAGACCCCCGGTAATCTGTGATGCCGATCGATCAGCGCGAAATCCTTGTTGTTGAGGGTCGCGATGGGAATGTTGTGTGCGATCGACACCGCCGCGATGAAGAGGTCCTGGCCAGGCTTCTTCTTTTTCGAGTTTTCTGGGTTCGTATACCAGAGATGCCTGAGGGGCTCGCAACAGTACAGCATCGCCAGGACACGTGCGACTTCCGGATTGATCTCTGGGTAGTAGTGGTCGATCGACAGAAGCCCCTTTAGCCAAATGAGGAGTTCTGACGCGAGGTCTGGTTGGGTAATCTGAACTTCGATGATGCCCTGTTGAACCTCAAGCAGTGCTGGAAACGGTATCGCTACGCTTTCCTGCTCTTCCAACCACGCCCCAACCGCTGGATGCTGCCGGCTATATTGCGCATGACTCAGAACACTGGTGTCCAAGAGAAACATGCCTGCCTCCCTGAGGTGCTAGCTCGCTTCAGTTGGCTATTGACGGTGGCCGGTTATGGTTAAGAAGTTGATAACGTCCGGGGGTGGCAGCGTTGTTCCCATCGACGCAAGCTCGGGGCGATGTAGTTTGGGGCCGATATCTCGGCTGTCTGGAAGCCGGTCATTTAGGGCCATTCGAATGCTTGAAAACCGCTGGGGCCTCCCAACGAGTGCGCTTAGGTTAGAATGCAGCTGCCGGCGTGTCTCGGTATCGTCACACTCCCAATGCGGGACAATGTGCTCACACTTTCCGACACGGCCGCCGTCGTCGAAGACCTGCTTCTGCAGGTCAATGCGCCTTGCATAGTTTTAGTCAGTACTTTTCCCCAAATTCGCTGCTTCATCGTGAGAGGCTTATTGCCTAAGTCAGTGTTGCTCACGATAAATGTTCGCAATTTGCGATTGATATGAGTCGGGAGCAACGGTGAGCGACTACTGGACGGGAAAACCTGGTGCGGCCGAAAACCTCCGGCTGTTAACACGCGATGGAAAATGGCTTGCATGGGAGGATCAGGAGGCGAACCCGGACGAGCCTAGCTCGAAGCGTATCGCAGGTGCAAAAGGCCACGTAGATAATTTCCTGGTCCAAGCTATCCACGCCACCAATGTTTTGATCCTGCTGGGCTCCGGAGCTTCATTCTGCGCCAAGAACGATGCCGGAGAACAGGCACCTGGAATGGGCGATCTGTGGTTTGCCGCTCGCGACAAGGTCTGTGAGGACAGTTTTGTTGACTATTCTGATTTTGAGAATGTCGTACTCGATGTCGTCGGCAAACTTCCAGAGAAGGTGAACGGCAAGGAGAGAGCAGGCGATATCGAAAATCTCCTGAGCCTCTGCAAAATGAAGCTGGAGCTCATCACCGCTCGTGCTACCGACGACGAAAAGGCTGATGCCAACGGTCCAATCACCAAGCTCAAGGAGTTTATACAGAAAGCTGAAGGCGCGATCCTTAATAAGGTCGATTTCGTCGATCAAGAGACGGAGCTTCTGGCCCACAAGGGATTGATTCAGAAATTTGCCAAAAGGGGTGTAGACAAGCCCCGGGTCAAGGTTTTCACCACAAACTATGATCTTGCCATAGAAGAGGCCGCTAACCGCCTGGGAGTCGTTCTTGTCGACGGTTTCTCACACAGCGCCGAACAGCGTTTCAACAGGGACTATTTCCAGCACGACATTGTTCGACGGCAAGCCTCAGCGACCAAGGCAGACTACGTCGAAGGGGTATTTCAGCTCTACAAACTCCACGGGTCTGTGGACTGGAAAGACGCTCTGACGGCGTGGTGGTGCGATCCCGAGCGACCAGTTCACCTGACCTGAAGCCTGTTCTCATCTATCCGAGATCGACGAAGTACCAAGAAGCCTTCGAAACCCCTTACTTGGATATGTTCGCGGCATTCCAGGCCGCCCTGCGTGAACCCGATACGGCACTTATTGTCGCGGGCTTCGGTTTCGCCGACGATCACATAAGCGCACCTATCTGGTCGGCCTTAGAGTCAAATTTGACCCTGCGGCTTGTACTCGTCGACCCTTCATTCATCTCGCCGGTCAAGCTTGATGACTTCCCGGCTCCTGACCATCTCATCGAGCTCGAAATGCCGCAAAGAACCTACCAAAAGAGGATTTTCCGCCTGGTCCAGGAGGGCGATCCCCGGATCGCGGTTCTGAACGGACGTTTCGAGGACCTCGTCGACGCAATTCCCGCGATAGCGGGAGAGACAGACCGACAGCGCTTGCAGATGCGCTTGGACCTGATCAGGGATGCCATTTAATGGCGGGGCACCTCATCGCGTTGATCGACCCTGGCGAGCGGATTGGTACGGTGACGCGGGTCACGGCGTCCTCAATCGAACTGACGATCCCACATGCTCTGGCCGCGCGCGGCCAGAGAGGATTGGCAAAGGGCGCGACCGGCGACTTCCTTTTCGTGGATTGTGACAGAGAGGCGATCCTTGGGCGGATAACCGATGTTATCGTTCCAGAGCGCCAGCGTTCAGCGCTCGAAAAGCAGATGGAATACGATGCCCACGCCGAGCCACAAGGGCGGGCACAGCTGCTGGCGACAGTCAGCAAGGCAACACATGAGGTCACGCGCGGGATAAATGTGAAGCCGCGCGTCGGAGATGGTGTCTATCTGGCTGACGGCGGAGCATTGGCCACGGCAATACGTGAGGCGCTACAGGGAGAAATCGGTCCGGGCAAACAAGAGCGATTGCTGGTCGACCTGGGCAAGCTGTCAGGCATTGAGGATGCCCACATAGCAATGCCTCCAGAGCGACTATTTGGGCGGCACTGTGGAATCTTCGGTGCTACAGGCGGCGGGAAAAGCTGGACCCTTTCGCGTCTCCTGAATGAGATCGTTCGGCTGAAGGGCAAATGTATCCTGTTTGATCCGACAGGCGAGTTCGCGGGAAAAATATCGGGCGCAATCGAATTCTCATTCTCAAAGGGCACGGAGACACAGCCGCTCGCTCGCTTTCCGTATCGTCAACTTTCGGAGATTGATCTTTACGCGCTTTTGACCCCGTCTGTGCAGATGCAGGGTCCAAATCTCCGGAGTGCGATAAAAAGTCTGCGCCTTGCGTCGGCTCTACGCAAGACACCGTATCGCTATCCCCGGGAGGTCCTGCCAAACGGCAACGAACTCTACGATATCAAACAACTCGGGCTCGTTGAGGTTCGAAAGAAAGGGGTCATCAAGAAGGCAGGTAACAGCCGAAATGCGCTTTCTGTCGCTCTCATTGAACTGACGTCGGAACTTGATTCCCATCTATGCGATTTTGACATCCGGCTCCTCTCCGATCAGATCAGGGACGAGTGCGTCAAACAGCATACAAACGATGAAATGGGCTCATATGGGGCACATGAAGATTTCGCGCTGGGAGCCTGCAACTCGTTGAACGTTCGCATTGAGAACTATTTGTCAGCACCGGAGATGGGTTGCCTCTTCTCGGAGGATGGAGTCGATATCTGCGATGAGATCGGTAAATTCCTGGGCAATCCCAATCAGCACGCGATGGTGTTGTCGTTTGAGCACGTCAGCTTCAAGTACAATACCCGTGAACTGCTGCTCAACACACTTGGAAGATATCTACTAAGCCTTGCTCGTAATTCGGCCTTCAAAAACAATCCCTTGGTGTGTTTCCTTGATGAGGCCCATCAGTTCATCGGAAGGTCAATCGGCGACGAGACCAATCAAGTGACCCTGGATGCATTCGGGCTCATTGCGAAAGAGGGGAGGAAGTACGGCCTCACCACAGTTATCGCTACCCAGCGCCCGCGTGACGTGCCGTCTGACGTTCTCAGCCAGCTTGGAACATTGATCGTGCATCGTCTGACGAATGACCGGGATCGAGAGACCATCGAGCGAACGTGTGGCGATCTGGACCGGGATGCGGCAGCCTTCATTCCGTCTCTCGCTCAAGGCGAGGCTATCGTCGTTGGCCCAGAACTGCCCGCACCGCTTCCAATCGCGATTGAGCGACCTGAGAAGGGACAGCAGCCAGAGTCACATGGTCCTCGATACCAAGCCCACTGGGGCAGCCGGAAATAGGGACCCGCCATGACGAAGTCTTTGGCCGCAAGCGAGGTCTGCTGTCGTTGAACGGAGCCGTGTTCGGCGTCTTCATCGCCAGCATGCTGTTTCTGATCCTGTTCTGGGTCATTGATATCACGTCAAACGACGAAGCGTTTCGGAGCTATTTCAACACCATTTTTACCATAGCAGCGACGGCGTTGGCAGCCTTTGTCGCCTTGGCAGGAGTTTCACATCAAATCCAGGATGCCCGGGAGCGAGAAGATCGGGACAGGCAGGCAGCCCTATTTGCCGCTAAAGTACTACATCGACCTTTGCGCGTCTGATAAGACGCGCGGCGCTGTAGGCATTGGATAGCATCTGTCAACAAGCTCGAAGTCCCATCAGCAGATGTCCGGAAAGCGAGGTCACCCTAGCGGAGCATGATGAGGAGCCTTCGACCGTGAGAGTCTGCAGCGGTCACCGATGACCGCGTGCGGGAATGCCGGTTTGTCTTACGCCTCTGATCAATCCGGCATTAGGTAGCATAGACCAGTTTTTGCTACCTAATGCCGGATCAATCTGGCGCTTTATCCGGAACATCAGGGCAGCACAGTCTCGTTTCAGCGGTGATGCATATTCGCTTAGGTTCGCTTGGGAGCGAACATTGATCGAAAATGCCTTTGGTGCTTTTGCGTCACATAGAAGTGCATACCGGCTCATGCTCTTTCGAAAGCAATTCTTTTAATTTGCCGTGGTTGTCTTTCAGCCACGAGAGGTAGGTACCAGAGAACGGGCCTGAAAATTGGCCACTCGCGACTGCAAGCCAGTTTTTGTATTCGTCGAATGGCAAGCACATAGCTGCCATCAGGAGGGCTGGCTTGTCCCATTCGCTCAACGAGCCCAATTGTGTCTTCAACGCCCTGAAAAACGCTCTGTCACTCGCAAGGCCTCTCAAGAAGAAGTGTGATCTGCGTTCGATGATGCTGCGATTGAAATCATAGGAATTCCAATCCGAGAGCACCACTTCCAAGGTGCCATCGACAAACAGATTCAACAACCAAGAACGTACAAAGGCGAGGTCTGAGTAGGGAGACATCCGCAGGAGCTCCATCACTCGGGACTTCACAAAATCAGCCTTGAACCCCTCCTGCTTCGACGCGGCAGTGAGAACGAGACAGAATTCTCTGGGCACGTAATAGAGTAGATCGGCATGCTTCTCCAACAAATGGACGGCGTCGATATCGGGTAGGAACCGAAGCGCCCTTAGAATTGCCTTGAAGACGGATAAGTCGGCACCCCGCTTGTCCCCGATCTCGTCTAGCCGCGCTTGCAGGAAATCCGCAGACATGAACGGGTTGGCAATTGTGTCCTCATCGCTTGCGTGGTCATCGTCGTCGTAACTTAATCTAATGAATGCCTGAACCTTTTCCATTTCAGCGCTTGTGAATACATCTTCCAAGCGTTCGCGGGAGGCTTTCTCCATTTCCCTGACTGTCGTCATCCGAGTCTTCGAGACGTTCAGTGACAGCCCCTCTGTGACCATCAGATGTTCAGCCAGTCGACATAGTATCGCGTGCGCTTCCAGATCAGGAGGAACTACGATGCGAAAGTCGTCAACGTACCTCGAGAACTGCACGCCCATATTTTTGAGGTGAACATCCGTGTCATTGAGCAGGCACTCGGCCAATAGACGCGATGCGGTGCTGCCTACGGGTAGTCCGTACGATTGACGTGCACGGGTCACCTTAATGATCTTCTTGACCAATTCCGCCGGGCCTTTTGGGCACGCGGCGTCTTCAAGAACATTCTCAATCCTATGGAAATATATCCGCTGGTAAAAATCGGAGACGTCTGTCGCGATAGCTGGACGATCCTCGGCAAACGGGTTTTCCGAACCTCCGAAATCCGCAAGGTGAGCCAACCACTGATGATAGCCGCGACCTGCTTCAAAGATTCGCACGGATTCTCCGTCGATAAATCGATGAGCGAACGCTTCGTTACCGTTTTTCGGCAGCCGGCTTTGTTCTAAATTCGGGGCGCAGTCGAGCAGCGCAGCCAGATAAATCACGCTATCGGACGCGGTCAACTGATGGGCGATACGGAACCCAAGCCACGATTTTGGGGTGAGTGTCTCAACTGCCCCGACAGGCACATATTGCCCGATGTTAAGTTGAGCACAGTCTTTAGCGATTGCCCCCGGGCGTTCGATGAAGCACCTCATTTCCGGCAGCTTGGGAAACAGGTCTGTGTCCCCAAAGGATGCAAGATGGTCTATTGCTCGCCGGACGCTGGCTTCCGAAATCATGCTTCCCCCAATTCTCAGGGAGCAATGATTATGAGTTGCCTTGTCCGAAGTAAATATGGCTCCTGCGAAGACGTCCGCCCTCGGACGACCGGCCAAACATTTCTCTTGGCGACCTTAACTCCGCTCTCCAAATGTTCCCGTCATGAATAGCACGGTTGGCACCATGCTCGCTTGCCATGGCCGGACCCGATCATTGGCTTCCGTATCGCCTGGATGACCTAAATGCAGCGAAGCAAAGCGTGTCGGCTGCTCGGGAGGAACATGACGCAAACAGAAGGCGCTGGTTGTGTGGACAAAAATACCGGAGCGGATGGCCTAAATCAGCGCTCACCGCGACGAACCAACGGAGCGGTTTCAACTGATCACTCAGCTTATCGATCGGCAAGTGATTGAAAAGATTGGCGCACCCGACAGGATTCGAACCTGTGACCTTTGGAATCGGAATCCAACACTCTATCCAGCTGAGCTACGGGTGCATCCGGTGGCGGCAGGGCCGCCGAAGCAGGCTGTGAGGGGTTCTTAGCCTAGCTTGCGCGCCGCTTCAATGGTCAATTGCAGGAGATCGTGGGGGAAATTCGATTTCCATGGCCGGCCTGTGTTGCCGATGCGTCGCCTGAGGCAGGTCGCGACCCCTAAACCTCTGCACGCCTTATCAGACGTGCAAAGCTCGCTGGGCATTTTGAATTACTACATCTCTCCTTGGATTGAGGACGATCAAACGAGACATGCAGCAAAAAGATGCCGCATCGCGGGGGATGCGGCATCGACGTGGAGACCGGCTTACGCCATCTGCATGGCGCCGGGGCCGGGGATCGCCTTGGCTGGCACCTTGCCCATGATGATCATGCCTAGCACCTCGTCTTTGGTCACGTCCTCGGTGCGGGCGTGGCCGACGACCTGGCCGTTCTTCATCACCGAGACACGGTCGGCGAGGTCGAAGACGTCATGGATGTCGTGGCTGATCAGGAAGATGCCGATACCTTCGCGCTTCAATTGCTTGATGAGCTCGCCGACCTGCGCCGTTTCCTGTGGGCCGAGTGCCGCCGTCGGCTCGTCCATGATCAGGATGCGGGCGTCGAAGAGGATGGCGCGGGCGATCGCCACCGATTGGCGCTGGCCGCCGGAAAGCGCCTTCACCGGTTCCTTGAAGCGCTGGAAGTTCGGGTTCAAGCGCCCCATCACCTCGCGGGCTTTCGCCTCCATTGCGACGTCGTCGAGTGTGCCCCAGGGGGTGCGCAGCTCCCGGCCGAGATAGAGGTTGGCGGCGGCGTCGACATTGTCGGCGACGGCGAGCGTCTGGTAGATCGTCTCGATGCCGTATTTCTTGGCGTCGCGCGGATTGTTGATCTCGGCCGGCTCCCCGTTGATCAGGATCTCGCCGGCATCGCGCCGGTAGGCGCCGGAGAGAATCTTGATCAGCGTCGACTTGCCGGCGCCGTTATGGCCGAGGAGCGCGACGACCTCGCCAGGGTAGAGATCGACGGAGGCGTTGTCCACCGCATGGATGCCGCCGAAGGAGATGGAAATGTTCTTCATTTCCACGAGCGGAGTGCGTTGTTCGGTCATATTCGAACTCCTGATTACTTGGCGCGGGCGCGGTAGACGGTGTCGAGCCAGACGGCGGTGACGAGCACGACGCCGACGACGATGCGCTGCAGCGGGCTGTCGATGCCGAGCAGCACCATGCCGGATTGCAGCGACTGCATGACGAGCGCGCCGAGCATGGCGCCGGCGATCGTGCCGGTTCCGCCGGCAAGGGAGGTGCCGCCGATGACGGCCGCGGCGATCGTGTAGAGCTCGTCAAGCTCCCCTTGCGCATTGGTGGCGGCGTTCAGGCGCGCCGTCGAGATCGCCGCAGCGACGGCGCAGAGCATGCCCATCAGCGCGAAGATGCGGACGGTCACCCAGCGGGTCTTGATGCCGGCGAGCTCGGCCGCTTCCGGATTGCCGCCGATTGCGAAGACATAGCGCCCGAAACGCAGGCGCGTCGAAATGAAGGTCATGATGATGCCGATGACGATTGCGATCAGCACCGGAACGGCGATGCCATGGGCGACGAAGAGGCCGCCTTCCGGCCAGGCGATGCCATTGGCTTCGGCGTAGCGGCGGGCGATGTTGGTCGGCCAGGGATAGCTGTTGACGATGGCGATTGCGCCGAGGACGAGGGCGCAGCCGACCAGCGAGAGGAAATATTCTGCCCAGACGGGGCGAAGCGGGAAGCCGAAGCGTTTGCGCTGCCGGCGCGAGTGCAGGATGCTGATGACGATCGCCACGCAGGCGATGACGCCGACGATCCAGCTCGCCGTGGCGCCGATCGAGCCGGCGGTGCCGCCGCCCATCAGGCGGAAGTTCGCATCCATCGGCGCGACGGTGCGGCCGCTCGTCACGAACCAGGTGGCGCCGCGCCAGACGAGCAGGCCACCGAGCGTAACGATAAAGGACGGCACGTTCAGGAACGCGATAATCAAGCCGTGCAGGGCGCCGATCGATGCGCCGAGCAGGAGGCCGGCCAGAAGCGTGATCACCCAGGTGGCAGGATGGTTGAAGCCGAGCAGCTGCGGCAGCATTTCCGCCTGCAATACGCCCATGATCATGCCGACGAAGCCGAGGATGGAGCCGACCGATAGATCGATGTTGCGCGTGACGATGACGAGCACCATGCCGGTCGCCATCACGGCGATCGAGGCGGTCTGTACGGAGAGGTTCCAGAGGTTGCGCGGCGTCAGGAAAAGGCCGCCGGAGAGCATGTCGAAGCCGATCCAGATGATCAGCATCGCGCCGACCATGCCAAGCAGGCGCGTGTCGATTTCGGTGGCGCGGAAAAAGCGCTTCACTGGGCTTTCGTCCGCGCCGCGCGCGCGATTGAAATGTGCGGTATGTGTCGTGTCGGCCATGGCCGTCCCCCACTTTTGCTTCAGCAGCGCCGTGCCGATCGGCGGCATCGCCGCCATCATAGCACCCGCGCAGGGCGAGAGCGTTTCGCCTCAAGCAAACGCCGCAACGGGCTCCCGTCGCGGCGTCTTGAGGTCAATGCAAGCGTCCGTCCTCAGTTGCAGGCAGCAACGGAGCCGGCGGGGACGCCCTGGCAGGCGGCTTCCTTGGAAATCCAGCCGGCGTCGATGACGGCGTTGAGGTTGTCCTTGGTGATCGGCATCGGCGCGAGGAATACGGACTTCATCGCGACGCCCTTCGGACCGCCATTGAAGGTCTGAACGCCTTCGATCTCGTCCATGGTCTTGCCGCCGGCAAGCGCCGCTGCGATTTCAGCCGCCTTCTTGCCGAGTTCCCGGGCATCCTTCCAGACGGACACCGTCTGCGTGCCGAGCGCGACGCGGTTGAGCGCGGCATGATCGCCATCCTGGCCGGAGACCGGAACCGAGCCGCCAAGGCCCTGGGCGGAAAGGGCGGCAATGGCACCGCCGGCTGTGCCGTCGTTCGAAGCGACGACCGCATCGACCTTGTTGTCGTTAGCCGTCAGGAACTGCTCCATGTTCTTCTGGGCGTTTTCCGGCTTCCAGCCGTCGGTATAGGCCTCGCCGACATTCTTGACCTTGCCGGCGTCAACCGCTTCCTTCAGCACTTCCATCTGGCCGGCGAAGAGGAAATCGGCGTTCGGGTCGGAGGAGGAGCCCTTGATGAAGACGAAATTGCCTTCCGGCTTCACCTTGAACACTTCGCGCGCCTGCATGCGGCCCACTTCCTTGTTGTCGAAGGTAATGTAGAAGGCGTCCGGGTTCTCGATCAGCCGGTCGTAGCCAACGACCGGGATGCCTTCGGCGGTCGCCTTCTCGATCGCCGGCGCAATCGCGTCGGAGTCCTGCGCAAGCACGATCAGCGCATTGGCCCCTTGGGCGATCAACGATTCGATGTCAGTGAGCTGCTTTGCGGCAGAGGACTGCGCGTCGGCGGAAATGTACTTGTCGCCGGAGGCCTCAAGCGCGGCCTTGATGGCAGCTTCGTCGGTTTTCCAGCGCTCTTCCTGGAAGTTCGACCAGGAGACGCCGATGACGAGGTCCTTCGCGACCGCTGCGGAATGCATGGATGCGATGATGGCGGCACCTGCCATCAGTTTCAAAACGGATTTCATTATTTACCTCCCAATGGCCTTGAGTTGATGCGCACGAACCTCCCGCGCGCATCAGACGAGCCGTTAACCGCTGTCTCAAATCATCGCCGCCACTCCCGACAGGCTTTTTTCTCGACAGTCGAGAAAATAGATGTCAGAGTTTTAGAAGGCTGTCAACAAGCGCATTTCCGCGTATTCGACCGGCCGATGTTTTGGGAGGAGCATGTGATTCGAGCGGCCGCGGTGGCCAGAGGCGAAGAATGCTGACCAGGTCCAGCACCGAACTCGTGCGTCAGCAGAATTCGGCGCTCGTGCTGTCGGCGCTCCGCCGCAAGGGCGCGCTTGCGCACACGGACATCGCCGAGCAGACCGGCCTTGCCTCGGCGACGGTCTCCGCCATCACCGCCGAACTGGAGCGCATTGGCGTCATCGCCAGGAGAGAGCACCACGTCCAGGGGGGCAGGGGGCGACCACGCGTGCTCTTCGCGCCGAACCGCGATTGCGGCTACGTGATCGTGGTGCGCATTTCCTCCGATATCGTCCAATACTCGCTTGCCGACTATGGCGGGGTGCTGCTCGATCGTTTCGAAGAGGCGCGTGACCGGGATCATACCGGTGCGGCTGCTTTCGGGCGGCGGTTTGCGGCGTCGCTCGATCGCCTGCTGGAACGTTCGCGCATCGGCAAAAATCAGGTGCTTGCCATCTCCATCAGCAGCAAGGGGCTGGTCGCGGCCGAGGGTGCGCGGCTGATCTGGTCGCCGGTCTTCGGCGGCGAGGAGCTCGATTTCGCAAAACTCCTGGTCCCGGAATGGCCGGCGCGGGTGATGCTCAGCAACGAGACCCTGCTCGTCGCCCAGGCGCTCGCGGCTCAGGCCGAAGCGAAGGACGGCGACTTCAGGGCCCTCGCCGCCATCTCGCTCGGCCACAGCATCGGGCTGGGCCTTGCGCGGAGGGGGCGCTCAGGTGAACTCGATGTCTCCGCCCCGAATTTCGGCCACATGCTGCATGCAAGCTCGGCCGGGCTCTGCCGCTGCGGCGCCCATGGCTGCATCGAGGCGGCCGCGGGTTTCTACGGCATTCTGCGCACAGCCTTCGAGGTACCGGCCGATACGATTCCGGCGAAATTCGTGCCGCTTGCCGAGATGGATAAGATCGCGGCGAGCGCGCGCCAAGGGCATCGCATGTCCGGCTATGCCTTCCGCCAGGCGGGCATTGCCCTCGGCATTGGAATGTCCCGGCTCATCAGCCTTTACGAGACGATGCCGATCTTCGTCACCGGGCCCGGCCTTCGCTATTTCGACCTCTTGCAAAAGGGCGTCCAGGAGGGGCTGGCGCAATCCCTGCAAGTGCGGCTGCAGGGGGCGCCCGAAATCACGGCGGTCTTCGACGAGCAGCAGCTCGTCTTCGATGGCCATCTCGACCGCGCCTTGACTCTCGTCGATGGCGACATCGCCGCGACCGGGCATGCATGAGATAGCGCCGATGCCGCACGACAAAAAAGGCCGGGCGTGACCCGGCCTTTCTATTTGGTCTTGGGGAGGATTTGCGTCAGACGATGCTGATTTGGCGCTTCTCGGCGACCGACTTCACGGCCGCATCGGCGAGCGCAAGGGCGGCGAGGCCATCCTTGCCGGAGGGGGTGATTTCCGCACCCTTTTCGATCGCGGCGATGAAGCTCTCGATCTCGTTGGCATAGGCCTCGGTATAGCGCGTCATGAAGAAGTCATGCAGCGGCGGTCGGGTGTAGCCTTCGCCGTTGGCGATTTCGATCGAAACTGGGCGCTGGTTCTCCGCCGAGACGGCACCCTTCGAGCCGTGCACCTCGATGCGCTGGTCATAGCCATAGGTGGCCCGGCGCGAGTTGGAGATGATCGCCTGCTTGCCGGATGCCGTCTGCAGGATGACCGAGACGCTGTCATAGTCGCCGGCTTCGCCGATCGCCTTGTCGACGAGAACAGCGGCGGTTGCGGTCACCGAAACCGGCTCCTCGCCAAGCAGGAAGCGTGCCATGTCGAAGTCATGGATGGTCATGTCGCGGAAGATGCCGCCCGAGCGCTTGATATAGTCGACCGGCGGGGCGCCCGGATCGCGCGAGGTGATCGTCACCATTTCGACGTCGCCGATCTTGCCCTCGTCGATCGCCTTGCGGACGGCCATGAAATGCGGGTCGAAGCGGCGGTTGAAGCCGACCATCAGCTTCGCCCCTGTCTCCGAAACCACCTTCAGGCAGGCCTTGACGCGGTCGACATCGAGATCGATCGGCTTTTCGCAAAAGATCGCCTTGCCGGCGCGGGCGAAGCGCTCGATCAGGTCGGCATGCGTGTCCGTCGGCGTGCAAACGACGATGGCGTCAATATCCTCGGCCGCCTCGATCGCCTCGATGGTGCGGACCTCGCAGCCATAGGCCTTGGCGATTGCTTCCGCCGCGGCAGGAAAGGCGTCGGCAACAGCTACAAGGACGGCGTCCGGATTGCCGCTGACGGCCTTCGCATGAACCTTGCCGATACGTCCGGCGCCCAGAAGTCCAAATCTCACTGTCATCTTCGTTTCTCTCGAATTCCGGTCCGAGACCGGGTGGGGCGCGGTGATTGCCGCTCACCGCGCGAAGGCGTCGCGGAGACGACGAGTCCCGCGGAATTTAAAAGCCAAGGAGGGAAATTTGGTGGCGCGTGCTCGCGCCGTCTGCCTCTCCCGCGCCCTGCATGCCGATTCTGCCCTGCCCTCGCGCAAATCGGAACGAAATGGCTAAAAATTGCGAATGCGGAACAATTATTCCATTTCGCCTGTTGGCGTCAAGACGCCACGGGCCGGGCCCTGCCTGTTGCCGCGAGAGGAATTACCCGGGATCGGTTCCGCTTTAGGGAAATATGCGCTACTGCATATCGCCGCAGTTCAAGAAAGACAGCGGCACGCTTCGACATCTTGAGATGGCTGGTGCCGTGGTCGGCGCCGAAGCGGCGCGCATATCTTCAGAGGCATGAGATGATCAAATTCATCGACCCGGACCATCCTTTCTATCGGCCGCTATGGATCCGGCTGCTGATCGTCACCCTCTGCGCCGCCTGGACCGCCGTCGAGTTCTACGGCGGGCAGCCGCTCTGGGGGATGATTTTTCTGGCCGTGACCGCCTATGCCGGCGCCGCGCTTTTGATCTTCTACCGGCCGAAGGAACCGGAAGAGAAGAAAGCGGTGACCTCCGACGAGCCGAAGTGACGGACGCGTCCTGCTCCGACTCGATGGCGAAAAGGTTGTCCCATCCGGCCGCCCGGCCTGATTGCAACCGCATCCGCCGGGCAGATCCTCTTGAGCGGGCTGCAGGTCCAGCGTGATGTATGTCCCAGGAACCCGCGACCTAGCGAACAAGCCTCCTCGTGACCTCGTCGATGAGCATGTTGGCGAGCTTCATCCGGCTGGTCGCATTTGAGCGAAACTCGGCCGGCAGCCTGTCCGGATGGTTCGAGGCGGCAAAGCGCCTGCGCTTGGCGGCGAGCGTGAGGACGGTTTCGTCTTCCGTGATCGCAAGCTCTTCGGCGACTTCGGCAAGGCTCGTGCGGCTCAGATGGGCTGGCATGACAGGGGGCTCCATCCTCGCGGTGGGCGCCAGCTCCCGATAGGCGCGATCAACCGCACCGAAGGCGGCTGGCGCGGGCGAAAGGGTCCCTACGAGAAAGGCGGGGGATCGATCGATCGGCGTCTGCCGCGCACCGCCATCGATGTCCGCCGCCTCTCTGACGTCTTCGACGTCCCGCTCGGCCTTGAGGCGCTCGAGCACCGATTGGAACACCGACATGCCGAACATGAAGCCTCCGTGATTTGCAAGTTTAGCATCGCGCCATCCTGCCGGGCGAAGATTAAGCGGGCCTGTTCACATCCGGCTTTGCTTCAGGATCAGGTCGTAGAGCAACTTCGCGCTCGGCGGCAGGGCGCGGCCCTCGGCGGTGATGAGGCCGTATGGCTTGAGGCGGATCGGAAACTCAGTCGGCAGAATGCGGATCTCGCCGGCTTGCGTGCCATTGCCGGCGACAAGCCGGGCGACGTCGAGCGCGACGGGGGCAATGGCATTGGTGTTGCGCACGATCGACAGCGTCAGGATGATGGAGGAGGTGTTGATCACGGTCGACGGCAGCGGCACGCCGGCGGAGAGGAAGCTGTCCTCCACGGCGCGGCGCAAGAGCGTGCCCGGCGGCTGGAACACCCAGTCGTAACCCGGCAGGTCGTCGGCGCTCACGGAGGCCTTCTCCATGAGCGGATGCCCTTCCCGCACGATCAGGCAGACCTCCTCGAAGCCGACCTCCACCAGCTTGAAGAGGCGCGGGTTGAGGTCGTCGGGAATGCGGCCGACCACGAAGTCGTGGCGAGCGGCGAGCAACTCGCGCGTCAGCACGTTGCTGTTGTCGATCTGCACGTTGATCTCAATGCCGGGATAGGCGGTGGAAACCTGACGGATGGCGGGAACGGCAAGATTGAGTGCCGGACCGGTGACGGAGCCGATCGACACCGAGCCGCCGCTGCCCGATTTCAGCTCGTTGATTTCGCGAGCGGCCTCGCGTAGTTCGAGGAAGATGGTGCGGGCCCGCCGCGCCAGCGCCTCGCCGTAGCTGGTGAGCTCGACCCCGCGGGCGACGCGTGCGCAGATCGGCGCCTTTACGATCGCTTCGATCTCCGCGAGCATGCGCGAGGCGGCCGGCTGCGAGATGCCGAGGGAATCGGCGGCGGCGCTGATGCGGCGATGATCGTCGAGCGCCAGGACGAGGCGCAGGTGATTGATCTTCAATCCCGACCGGAAAAGGCCGGCATCGAGCGGTTCGCCCGCAGGTGCAAACGCGCTGTCAGGGATCATTCTTTCGAACTCGTTTATAAAGCGATTCAAAAATCACACTCTTTGTGAGCGGTATACCAATTTTGATATGCATGCAAAGCGATATTGTATTTGACAGTTATGGCAATTGATTCCAGTTTCGCAGCCTGTGCGCCAGCGCATGCGGGAGTATGTAAGAGGGGAGGGCTTCCTTCATCTTGAAACGCCGCCGGAGATCAGCTCTCGGGCCGGCGGGTCGCTGCGCATAGACGGGGGCTCCGGCCTGCCGGCCTCAACACTCAGGGAGAGATCTGATGAAATTTGTTAATTCGCTTCTCGCAGCCGCGGCGATCACCGTCGCCTCATTCGCTGCGCCGGCATTCGCCCAGGACAAGGGCATGGTCGGCGTCTCCATGCCGACGAAGACGTCGACCCGCTGGATTTCCGACGGTGAAACCATGGAGAAGCTGTTCAAGGAAGCAGGCTACACGCCGGATCTGCAGTTCGCCGACGACGATATTCCGAACCAGCTGGCTCAGATCGAGAACATGGTCACCAAGGGCGCGAAAGTTCTCGTCATTGCCGCCATCGACGGCACCACGCTCTCCGACATCCTGCAGAAGGCTGCCGACTCCGGCGTCAAGGTCATCGCTTACGACCGCCTGATCCGCGATTCGGGCAATGTCGATTACTACGCAACCTTCGACAACTTCCAGGTCGGCGTCCTTCAGGCAACCTCGCTCGTCGAAGGCCTGAAGCTCGACGAAGCAAAGGAGCCGAAGAACATCGAACTCTTCGGCGGTTCGCCGGACGACAACAACGCCTTCTTCTTCTATGACGGCGCCATGTCGGTCCTGCAGCCGCTGATCGACAGCGGCAAGATCGTCGTGAAGTCCGGCCAGATGGGCATGGACCAGGTCGGCACGCTGCGCTGGGACGGTTCCGTTGCCCAGGCTCGCATGGAAAACCTGCTGTCGTCCACCTATACCGATGCCAAGGTCGATGGCGTTCTTTCGCCCTATGACGGTCTCTCCATCGGCATCATCTCGGCCCTGAAGGGCGTTGGCTACGGCTCCGGCGACCTGCCGATGCCGATCGTCACCGGCCAGGACGCGGAACTGCCGTCGGTCAAGTCGATCCTCGCCGGCGAACAGTATTCGACGGTCTTCAAGGACACGCGCGAACTCGCCAAGGTCACCGTCAACATGGTCAATGCCATCATGGACGGCAAGGAGCCGGAAGTGAACGACACCAAGACCTATGAAAATGGCGTCAAGGTCGTTCCGTCCTACCTCCTGAAGCCCGTCTCGGTCGACAAGACCAATGCCAAGGAAGTGCTGGTCGGCTCCGGCTACTACACGGAAGACCAGATCAACAACTGATCCTGTCGAAGGGGTCCGCGGTGGCCGCGGACCCCTTTTGCCTGAGGTGACCGGCATCTTGCAGATGCACAAAGGTTGCTTCAAAACTTTGAACTGTCGCGCGTTCCTTCGGCCTCCACCGATCCAGGGAATTGCCGCGGCGGGAGGAAGCCTGCAGTCTCTTCGCGAGGCTGCCGCTGGAATGGCTGTTATGGATAATATCATTCTCGAAATGCGGGGCATTACGAAGACGTTCCCCGGCGTCAAGGCGCTGGATAACGTTTCGTTCAAGGTCCGCGAAGGCGAAATCCACGCGCTCGTCGGTGAGAATGGCGCCGGCAAGTCGACCTTGATGAAGGTACTGAGCGGCGTCTATCCCGCCGGCACCTATGAGGGCGAGATCTATTACGACGGTGAGGTCAGGAGCTTCAGCACGATCGCCGACAGCGAAGAGATCGGCATCATCATCATCCACCAGGAACTGGCGCTGGTGCCGCTGCTGTCGATCGCCGAGAACATTTTTCTGGGTAACGAAGTCGCCACCAACGGGGTCATTCAGTGGCCGCAGACCTTCGCGCGGACGCAGGAACTGCTGAAGAAGGTCGGGCTGAACGAGTCTCCGGCGACACTCATCACCGATATCGGTGTCGGGAAGCAGCAACTGGTGGAGATCGCCAAGGCGCTTTCGAAGAAGGTGCGGCTCTTGATCCTCGACGAGCCCACCGCATCGCTCAACGAGAACGACTCGGACGCGCTCCTGAAGCTCCTCATGGAGTTCCGCAAGCAGGGCATGACCTCGATCATCATCTCGCACAAGTTGAACGAGATCAAAAAGGTCGCCGACCAGATCACCATCCTGCGCGACGGCGGCACGGTCGAAACGCTCGACTGTCACAAGGAAGACATCAGCGAGGACCGGATCATCAAGGGCATGGTCGGACGGGCGCTCGAGGATCGCTACCCGCCGCGCGTACCGAATATCGGCGACACGCTGCTCGAGGTGAAGAACTGGAACGTCTTCCACCAGCATCACCGCGACAGGCAGTTCCTGCACGACGTCAGCTTCAAGGTTCGCGCCGGCGAAGTCGTCGGTATTGCGGGGCTGATGGGGGCCGGACGAACCGAAACGGCGATGAGTCTCTTTGGCAGGTCCTGGGGCCATAAGATCACCGGCGAGGTGACCATGCGCGGCAAGCCCGTGGATGTGAGCACGATCCCGCGGGCGATCAAGGCGGGCCTTGCCTATGTGACGGAAGACCGCAAGCAGCTCGGTCTCGTGCTGATCAACAACATCATGCACAATACTACGCTCTCCAATCTGAGCGCGGTTTCCTCGAACGGCGTCATCGACGAGCGCAAGGAGGCGAAGGTCGCATCGGATTATCGCGCCAAGCTCCGCATCCGTTCGCATTCGATCTACCAGGAGGCGGTGAACCTGTCGGGCGGCAACCAACAAAAGGTCGTGCTGTCCAAATGGCTGTTCACCAATCCCGAAGTCCTCATACTCGACGAGCCGACGCGCGGCATCGACATCGGCGCGAAGTATGAGATCTACACCATCATCAACCAACTCGCGGCCGAGGGCAAAGGCATCCTGATGATCTCGTCGGAAATGCCGGAGCTGCTCGGAACCTGCGATCGCATCTATGTCATGAACGAGGGACGCATTGTGGCCGAGCTTTCCAAGGAGGAAGCAAGCCAGGAATCGATCATGCGTGCCATCATGCGTTCAGGGGAGAAACACTAATGGTCGCCGATACGAGCACCCACACCACCAAACCGTCGATCGGGGACTACCTCAGGAACAACATCCGCGAATACGGCCTCCTGGTCGCGCTCGTGATCATCATGCTGTTCTTCCAGTTCGTCACCAACGGCGTTCTGTTCAAGCCGGTCAACATCACCAACCTCGTGCTGCAGAACTCGTTCATCGTCATCATGGCGCTGGGCATGCTGCTGATCATCGTGGCGGGCCATATCGATCTGTCGGTCGGCTCGATCGTCGCCTTCATCGGCGCGATCTCGGCGATCATGCTCGTCAAATGGGGCCTGCCGGCCTTCGTCGTCATCCCCGCCTGTCTCGTCGTCGGCGGCATCATGGGGGCCGCGCAAGGCTATTGGGTGGCCTACCAGAAAATTCCAGCCTTTATCGTCACGCTCGCAGGCATGCTGGTGTTCCGCGGGCTGACCTATGTGGTGCTGGGTGGGCGTCCGATCGGTCCTTTCCCCAAGGAGTTCCAGCTGCTCTCGACGGGCTTCGTTCCGGATTTCCTCTATTTCCTGAGCCCGGCCCCGGACGTGATCAAGAACATGGTCGCGCTCGTAGCCGTGCTCCTGCTGGTCGGCTACGCCGTCTACGCCGGCCTGCGCAATCGCCGGATCAACGAGCAGCACGGCACCGATAACGAGCCCTTCATCTTCTTTGCCATCCAGATGGCGGTCATCGGCGTCGTCGCCCTGTTCATCGGTTTCCAGCTGGCGACCTATCGCGGCCTGCCGAACGTGCTCATCGTCATGGGCGTTCTGATTGCCGCCTATACTTTCATCACTACGCGCTCGACGGTCGGTCGCCGGATCTATGCCATGGGCGGCAACGAGAAGGCTGCCAAGCTCTCCGGCATCAATACCGAGCGGCTGACCTTCTATGCCTTCGTCAACATGGGCGTGCTTGCCGCGCTTGCCGGCATGATCATCACGGCGCGGCTGAACTCGGCGACGCCTAAGGCGGGCGTCGGCTTCGAGCTCGACGTGATCGCCGCCTGCTTCATCGGCGGCGCGTCGGCATCGGGCGGCGTCGGCAAGATCACCGGTGCGGTGATCGGCGCCTTCATCATGGGCGTGATGAACAATGGCATGTCGATCATGGGTATCGGTATCGATTACCAGCAGCTCATCAAGGGCCTCGTGCTGCTCGCAGCCGTGTTCTTCGACGTCTACAACAAGAACAAGGGCAAGGGCTAACCGGTTCCCCCAGGTAAGCCCCGTCATACCGGCAGATCAAGTGGCAGCCGTGAGGCTGCCGAGCTGGGCGGCCTGGAGCCGCCCTGGAACGGGCGCCGCTTGCGTTTGAGTTCAAGGGGGCGGCTTCTATCCAAAGATGAGGAAGGACAGGAACGTGCTGATTTCTCAGGTCAGAATGCAAGACGGATCGATTGCGGTCGCGGTGCGTGAGCCGGGCGAAACGGCGCGCGCCGTCAAGGGCGCGGTCAGCGTCTACGCCTTGGCGATGGAAGCGGCCAATGCCGACAAGAGCCTGAAGGACGTCATCGACTCCAAGGGGCTCGGCGAAGCGATCGATCTCGAGCAGGCCCATGTGGAAGGCCGGATGCTGCCGCCGATCACCCACCCCGATCCGGCGCATCTCCATTTGACCGGGACCGGGCTCACCCATCTCGGCTCCGCGGCCACGCGCGACGCGATGCACAAGAAGACAACCGAAGCGGCGGAAGAGACACTGACCGATTCGATGAAGATGTTCCGCATGGGGCTTGAAGGCGGCAAGCCGAAGCCCGGCGAAAAGGGCGTCCAGCCGGAATGGTTCTACAAGGGCAACGGCACGGCCGCGGTAGCACCCGGTCAGCCGTTGACATCGCCCTCCTTCGCCGAGGACGGCGGCGAAGAGCCGGAAATGGCCGGCATCTACGTCATCTCCGACAAGGGCTTGCCCTACCGGCTTGGCTTTGCAGTCGCCAACGAGTTTTCCGACCACAAGACCGAGCGGGTCAACTATCTGTGGCTGGCACACTCGAAGTTGAGACAGGCGAGCTTCGGACCCGAGATCCGCATCGGCTCGGCGCCCGACGATATCCGCGGCACCTCGCGAATCCTGCGCGGCGGCAAGGTGCTGTGGGAAAAGCCTTTCCTTTCCGGCGAGGCGAACATGTCCCACAGCTTCGCCAATCTCGAGTATCACCACTTCAAATACGACCTCTTCCGCGTACCGGGCGACGTGCATGTGCACATGTTCGGAACCGCGACGCTCTCCTTCGGCGACGGCATCCGTACCGAGGCGGGGGACGTCTTCGAGATCGAGGCCGAGGATTTCGGCCTCGCCTTGCGCAACCCATTGGTGGTGGCCGCCGAGGAAGAGATCGCCATACGTCAGCTCTGATGTACCTGCCATAGCAGCGATGCCGCGACGGGCGGCCGCTTTGGACAAAAAACAAGGAGGTTGAAGCTCATGACACTTCACCAGAACCTGATTGCCGGCGAATGGGTCGGCGGCGACGGCATCGCCAACATCAATCCGTCGAACACCAATGACGTCGTCGGCGAATATGCCCGTGCCACCGCCGACGACGCGAAGGCCGCGATCGCGGCGGCAAAGGCGGCCTTTCCCGCCTGGTCGCGCTCCGGCATTCTCGAACGCCACGCGATCCTCAAGAAGACCGCCGACGAGATCATGGCGCGCAAGGACGAACTCGGGCGGCTCTTGTCGCGCGAGGAAGGCAAGACGCTCGCTGAAGGCATCGGCGAGACGGTGCGCGCCGGCCAGATCTTCGAATTCTTCGCCGGCGAGTGCCTGCGGTTGGCCGGCGAGGTCATCCCCTCGGTTCGCCCGAATATCGGTGTCGAGATCACCCGCGAGCCGGTCGGCGTCGTCGGCATCATCACGCCATGGAATTTCCCGATCGCCATCCCTGCCTGGAAGATCGCGCCGGCACTCGCCTACGGCAACACCGTCGTGTTCAAGCCGGCCGAGCTGGTGCCGGGCTGCTCCTGGGCAATCGCCGACATCCTGCACCGCGCTGGCCTGCCGAAGGGCGTGTTGAACCTCGTCATGGGCAAAGGCTCCGTGGTCGGCCAGGCGATGCTCGACAGCCCGGACATCCAGGCGATCACCTTCACCGGCTCCGTCGGTACGGGAAAACGCGTCGCGATGGCTTCGGTCGAGCATAACCGCAAGTTCCAGCTCGAGATGGGCGGCAAGAACCCGTTCGTCGTACTCGACGATGCCGATCTTTCGGTTGCCGTTGAGGCGGCCGTCAACTCCGCCTTCTTCTCGACCGGCCAGCGCTGCACGGCCTCCTCGCGCATCATCGTCACCGAGGGCATCCATGACAAGTTCGTCGCCGCAATGGGCGAGCGAATGCAGGGTCTCGTCGTCGACGACGCGCTGAAGCCCGGCACACATATCGGTCCGGTCGTCGACCAGAGCCAGTTGAACCAGGACACGGATTATATCGCCATCGGCAAGCAGGAAGGCGCGAATCTCGCCTTCGGCGGCGACCTTATCAAGCGCGACTCGCCTGGATTCTACCTGCAGCCGGCGCTCTTCACCGACGCACATAACCAGATGCGGATCGCGCGCGAGGAGATTTTCGGACCGGTCGCCGCGGTCATCCGCGTGAAGGACTATGAGGAGGCGCTTGCCGTCGCCAACGACACGCCGTTCGGCCTTTCTTCCGGTATCGCCACCACCAGCCTCAAGCACGCGACGCATTTCAAGCGCAATGCGGAGGCTGGCATGGTGATGGTCAACCTGCCGACGGCCGGCGTCGATTTCCACGTGCCGTTCGGCGGCCGCAAGGGATCCTCCAACGGCCCGCGTGAACAGGGCAAGTATGCGGCCGAATTCTACACAACCGTGAAGACGGCCTACACGCTGGCTTGAGCCGGCCTGTTTGGCGCCCGCCCCGCCGGGGCTGAAGGAAGGAAGAGATGAAGAAGAAAGCTGAGTGGCCGCGCAAGCTGCGTTCGCAGGAATGGTTCGGCGGTACGGGCAAGAATGCCATCATGCATCGCTCCTGGATGAAGAACCAGGGGCTCCCCGCCGACACCTTCGACGGCCGGCCGATCATCGGCATCTGCAACACCTGGTCCGAACTCACCCCTTGCAATGCGCATCTTCGCGACCTCGCCGAGCGCGTGAAACGGGGCGTCTATGAGGCGGGCGGCTTCCCGGTCGAGTTCCCGGTTTTTTCGACCGGCGAAAGCACCTTGAGGCCGACCGCGATGATGTTCCGCAATCTCGCGGCGATGGATGTCGAGGAGGCGATCCGCGGCAATCCGGTCGACGGCGTCGTACTGCTCGGCGGCTGCGACAAGACCACGCCCAGTCTTCTGATGGGGGCGGCGAGCGTCGATATCCCGGCGATCGTCGTTTCCGGCGGGCCGATGCTCAACGGCAAGTGGCGCGGCAAGGATGTCGGCTCCGGCACAGCGATCTGGCAATTCTCGGAAATGGTCAAGTCCGGCGAGATGACGCTGCAGGAGTTCATGGATGCCGAGCAGGGAATGGCCCGTTCGGCGGGAAGCTGCATGACGATGGGCACCGCCTCGACCATGGCGTCCATGGCCGAAGCGCTCGGCATGACCCTTTCTGGCAACGCCGCCATCCCAGCCGTCGACGCGCGACGCCGGGTGATCTCGCAGCTCACCGGCCGCCGCATAGTCGAGATGGTCAAGGAGGATCTGAAGCCCTCCGACATCCTCACGAAACTAGCCTTCGAAAACGCCATTCGTGTCAACGGCGCGGTCGGCGGCTCGACCAATGCCGTGCTACACCTCCTCGCTCTCGCCGGCCGCGTCGGCGTCGATCTCTCGCTCGATGATTGGGACAGGCTCGGCCGCGACGTGCCGACGATCGTCAACCTGCAACCCTCCGGCAAATATCTGATGGAGGAGTTCTATTATGCTGGCGGCCTGCCGGTAGTGATCAAGGCGGTCGCCGAAATGGGATTGCTGCACAACGACGCAATCACCGTCAGCGGCGACACGATCTGGAACGATGTCAAGGGCGTCGTCAACTACAACGAAGAGGTGATCCTGCCGCGGGAAAAGGCATTGACCAAATCGGGTGGTATCGCCGTGCTGCGCGGCAATCTCGCGCCGCGCGGCGCCGTGCTCAAGCCGTCGGCCGCTTCGCCGCACCTGATGCGGCACAAGGGCCGCGCGGTCGTGTTCGAAAGCATCGAGGACTATCACGCCCGCATCAATCGCGAGGACCTCGACATCGACGAGAACTGCGTCATGGTGCTGAAATATTGCGGGCCAAAGGGGTATCCCGGCATGGCCGAGGTCGGCAACATGGGTCTGCCGCCGAAGGTTCTCAAAAAGGGCATCACCGACATGATCCGCATTTCGGATGCGCGCATGTCGGGAACCGCTTACGGCACCGTGATCCTCCACACTGCACCGGAAGCGGCCGAAGGTGGACCGCTGGCGCTGGTCGAGAACGGTGATCTGATCGAGGTCGACATCCCGAACCGCTCTCTGCATCTTCATGTTTCCGACGAGGAGCTTGCCCGCCGCCGCGCGGCCTGGGTCTCGCCGGTGAAGCCGCTCACGGGCGGCTATGGCGGTCTCTACATCAAGACCGTCATGCAGGCCGATAGCGGCGCCGACCTCGACTTTCTCGTCGGCGCGCGCGGATCGGTCGTCGAGCGCGACAGCCACTAGCTGCGTCCCAGACAGACGATCCCTTAAATCGCCAGCGATTTAAGGGATCGGAGTTGCTGCTCCGCTCACTGCAGGGTGCAAGCTCAAAGCCAGAATATCTTCGGACTTTCAGTGAAACTTATTGGCGTGCTCCGACTTACTGGTGCAATCGGGCCGTTCAGGCCTGTTCTGCTCAGGAGAACGAACATGCGCAAGAGAATCGCAATTGCTTCTTTCGGTCTGTTGGCAACGGTCATCGCGACGCCATCCTTCGCTCAGAGCGTTGACGGACGCACTGCAGCCAATGTTGATGTATCGCTTGGAGGCTCGAACGGCGTGAATGCCAATGCTGGTGCGTCACTGGGCACCGGCGCAAATGCTGACGTCGACGCATCGGTCGGTGGATCCGGGCGTGCCAATACCTCGGCTTCCGCATCGGTCGGCGGTGGCCAAGGGATCGATGCGAATATCAGCGCAGGTGCTGGCCAGGGCGCCAATGCTGCTGCGTTGCTGGCACTTGGCGGCGACAACGGCGCCAACGCCGCCGTGACCGCCGGCGTCGGTGACAATGCCGGGTCGGGTTCTGTCGTCGACGACGTTTTCGGTGACGCGGCCTTATTCGCACCTGAGCCTGCACCAAAACCCGCTGGCGGAGCCGGTCCGGCTGCCAGCGACGGCCCCGGCGCACCCGGCATCGCGTCGATCGCGGCTTTCAACGCCATGCCCGCGGATGAACGGCGCATGGTGATCAAACGCTGTCGTGATGTGGTGAACGGCGGTTATGACCGCGGGCTGGTCTCGCTCTGCCGGCTGCTACAGTCGTCTGCGTCGCGCTAGCGCATCTGGCCCGAAAATCGAAAACCGGTTTTCGCAAAGCACGATGCGTCCTGAAGGACGCTCCGCCCCTCACCCTCTCCTCTCCCCGCACGCGGGGAGAGGAGACTTGGACTAATGGTCGCGCGGATGAGGGACCTGGCGGATCCAGCCTGCCTTACAGGCTTTGCGTCTGGCTCTGGTTGCCCTGGCCCTGGCTCTGACTCTGCGCCTGCTGTTGCTGCTCGACCGTCACCGCTACGTTCAGCGTTTCGCTGGCGACACCATGAACCAAACCTGACACCGGTGCGGCGTCGCGGTAGCAGAGACCCGAGGCAAGCCGGACATACCGGTCGTCGGGGCAGATCTTGTTGGCGGGGTCGAAGCCGACCCAACCCAGGCCGGCGATATGCACGTCGGCCCAGGCATGGCTTGCGGTCTGCTCGGGATGGCCCTCCACCATCAGATAGCCGGAGACGTACCGGGCCGGAAGCCCCAGCGTGCGCGCGGCGGAGATGAGGATATGAGCGTGATCCTGGCACACGCCTTTGCCGCGCTCCAAAGCCTCCTCGGCCGTAGTTCGCGTGTGCGTCTCGCCGGTCCTGTATTCGACCGTTTCGTGGATCGTCGCCATCAGCGCGTGCATGCGATCGAGTTCGGTTTCGCCTTCGACCGATCTCGCGAGCTCGCGGACCCGTTTGCCCGCTTTGCTGAGCGGTGTTTCACGCAGATAGAGCCATAGCGGCACGCAGGACTGTTGTGGGCCCAACACGCCAGCCTTGTCTTCGGTTTCGAGCTCGCCGCTCGCCTCGATCCGGAAGCTCGTCCGGTCTCCATCGATGCTCACGAGGTGCGTGCGATTGCCGAAGTGATCGTCATAGGCGACCTCGACGACGGCACCCTCGACAAGCGTCCGCCAATTCAGGACCGTCTGGCCGGGTTGGCTCGTCGGCGTCAGGCGCAGCCGCTGCAGCGCGTAGGGCACCGGTTCATCATAGCGATACTCGGTCGTGTGGCTGATCTTCAGGTGCATCCCACTCTCCTGAGCCTCAGTGGTAGAACCGGTAGCCGTCGGTGATTTCCTGCCCCAGACGGTTGTTGTGGCGGATGAACTCTTCCAGATATTCGTGCAGGCCCTGGTCCATGATGTCGTCGATCGAGCGACTGCGCAAAGATTCCAGCGTCTGTTCCGCCGTCTCGTGGGCGGCATGCTTCTCGCCATATTCGCGCGCGAGATAGCCAAGATTGCTGACGATCTTCTCGTAGCAATAGGCAAGCGAGCGCGGCATGCGGCCGTTCGAGATCAGGAAGTCGGCGATGTTCGCCGGTCTGAGCTCGGCATCATAGACCCAACCATAGGCGCGGTGTGCGGAAACCGAGCGCAGGATCGATTCCCATTGCACATTGTCCATAGACGAGCCGACCGCGGAGACCGCCGGAAGCAGCACATAATATTTCACGTCGAGAATCCGGGCTGTGTTGTCCGCTCTCTCGATGAAGGTGCCGATGCGCGAGAAGTTGAAGATTTCGTTCCGGAGCATCGTGCCGTGGAAGGCGCCGCGGATGAGGCCGGCCCGCCGCTTGATGGCATCGATGACCTCGGGCATCTCGGCGGGCCGCACCTTCCTGGCGAGCATCGCCTTCATGTCGATCCAGCACTCGTTGGTGGCTTCCCAGGTCTCCCGCGTCAGTGCCGTGCGGACCATGCGGGCATTGTGGCGGCCCGACTCGATGCAGGACATGACGCTCGACGGGTTGGCAGTGTCGCGCAAGAGGAAGTCGATGGCGTCGCTGCTCGTCAGCTGGTCGTGCACCTGGTCGTAAAGCTCGCGCACCCCGGCGCTCTGCAGCACGCCTTCCCAGTCGTCCTCCGTCGCTTCGCTGCGCGTCAGCGACATGCGCAGACCGGCGTCGATCAGCCGGGCGCCATTCTCTGCCCGCTCGATATGGCGGAACATCCAGTAGAGGCCATTCGCAGTTCTTCCCAACATGGCCTCAGTCCTCCAGTACCCAGGTGTCCTTGGTGCCGCCGCCCTGGCTGGAATTCACCACCAGCGAGCCCTCCTTCAGGGCGACACGCGTCAGGCCGCCCGGGATGATCTGCACCTTGTCGGAGACGAGGACGTAAGGACGCAAGTCCACATGCCGGGGCGCTATGCCCTTGTTGACGAGGATCGGCACGGTCGAGAGCGACAATGTCGGCTGGGCGATGTAATTGCCGGGGCGCTCCTTGAGCTTTTCGGCAAAGGCGGCGCGCTCCCTTTTCGTCGCCGTCGGGCCGACGAGCATGCCGTAGCCGCCGGAGCCGTGCACCTCCTTGACGACGAGTTCGTCCAGGTGCTCGAGCACGTATTTCAGGCTCGGCTGTTCCGAGCAACGCCAGGTCGGTACGTTCTCGAGCAGCGGTTTGCGGCCGGTATAGAACTCGACGATCTCCGGCATATAGGAATAGATCGCCTTGTCGTCCGAAATGCCGGTGCCGGGTGCGTTGGCGATGGTGATATTGCCGGCGCGATAGACGTCCATGATGCCGGGGATGCCGAGTGCGGAATCGGGTCGGAAGGTCAGTGGGTCGAGGAAATCGTCGTCGACGCGGCGATAAAGCACGTCGATCGCCTCATAACCCCGGGTCGTGCGCATTTTCACTTTGCCGTCGATGACGCGCAGATCCGAGCCCTCCACCAGTTCGACGCCCATCATGTCCGCAAGGAAGGCGTGCTCATAGAAGGCGGAGTTGTAGATCCCAGGGGTCAATACCGCTACGCGCGGCTTGCCGGTGCAGCCTGGAGGCGCAAGCGAGGAAAGACTCTGGCGCAGCAGATAGGGATAGTTCTCCACCGGCCGCACACGATTCTGGTGGAAGAGTTCCGGGAACATCTGCATCATGGTTTCCCGGTTTTCCAACATGTAGCTGACGCCGGACGGCGTGCGGGCATTGTCCTCCAGAACGTAGAACTGATCCTCGCCGGTTCGTACGATGTCGGTGCCGACGATGTGGGTGTAGACACCACCCGGCGGGCGGAAACCGATCATCTGCGGCAGGAAGGCATCATTCTTCTCGATCAGCTCACGCGGGATGCGCCCGGCGCGGATGATTTCCTGTTTGTGGTATATGTCATCCAGGAAGGCGTTGAGTGCGATTACGCGCTGCTCGATGCCTTGGGCGAGCTTTCGCCATTCGCGGCCGGAAATGATGCGGGGAATTAGGTCGAAGGGGATGAGCTTTTCGGAGGAATCCGCATGACCGTAAACGGCGAACGTGATGCCCGTCTTGCGGAAGATGTTCTCGGCTTCTTTCGATTTCGCTATGAGCCGGTTTCGGTCCTGGCTGGCATACCATTCATGATAAGTCGAATATGGCCGGCGCGGACTGCTGTCCGCATTCATCATTTCGTCAAATGCCAAAGGCGTCGTCCCCTTATATTTCGACCATTTGAGTACATCGTTTGACGCAATGCAAGAAGCGTGCACATTCGCCGGCGAAGAAATTTCGCGCCGCGTCCGGATCGAGTTGAAAGCGTTTTCGCCTCGCGTCGCCGCACCGCGTAGGGGCGCTTGCACCTTCTTCGATTGCGTGGGTTCAAGGGGTGGTCGATAAACGGGCAGTTGCCTTAATTTTCGGCGGTTGCAATGGGCGCTTGCAGTGGCGACTTCCGCAGGACCCTAGATCGGCTCAAAGGGTGTATAATGGCCGCCGAACGCGAGCGGCACCTGGGCCGAGGTAGGCACGGGAGGCGTGATGGAAGCTCTGTATGAAATCGTCGAACGGCCGGCGCAACGGATCACCGGGCGTACTTGGGAAGGGACGTTCGTCGAAGCGGCCGATGGCGCGATCCATCGGCTGATCGCCGAGGCGCAGGAGCGTCGACGCATCAGCCATCCTCGGGACCGTTCCGCCTTGATCGGCCTCTCCTGGGACGTCCGACCCGAGAGTTTCCATTACTTCGTCGGCTATGTCGGTGAGGATTCCTCGACTTTCGATCGGTCCGAGCACATGGACTTGCCGGCCATGCGGTTTGCAACGACGATGCATCATCCTGAAGGCGGCGATGTCTTCGTCCAGTATCGGAAGATGTATGACTGGATCGCCGCCGCGGGATATGTGGTCGACGACAGCCGCCTGCATTATCGCGAGGAATATGAGCCGGGATTCGTCTCCCCCTCGGCATCCTCCCTGCGGCTGATGGTTCCGATTCGCTGATTGCAGCCATCAGAAATATTGCTTTGACCCGGCGTGGCTTGCGCTCTATCGCGGTTTGACACATGGACTGGGAACAAACCGATGTTGCTTGCCCGCCTGGCTCCGGCCATTTTCGTGCTCCTCTGGTCGACGGGCTGGGTGGTCGCCAAATATGCGGCCTTCTTTGCCGACCCGCTGACCTTTCTGGCTCTGCGCTACAGCCTCGCCATCCTCCTCTTTATCGGGTTCTGCGCCGTGACTGGGGCACGCTGGCCGCGCTCATGGAGCGTAGTTGGCCATGCGATCGTTTCCGGCATACTCCTGCACGGGCTCTATCTTGGCGCGGTGTGGTGGGCGATCGGAGAGGGCGTGCCGGCGGCAATTTCCGGGATCATCGCCGGCCTGCAACCGCTGATGACGGCGGCGGTGGCTCCGTTTCTGATCAGTGAAAACCTGAGCCGGCAGCAACGGCTCGGGCTCATGCTCGGCTTCTCCGGGATCGCGCTTGCCGTGCTGCCCAAGATGCTGGCGATCGACACCGAATTCCATCTGTTGCCGGTGGTGATCAACGTGCTGGGCATGGGTGCCGTTACCTACGGCACGCTTTACCAGAAGCGGCACCTGCAGACCGGCGACATCCGGGCGATCGCGGCGCTCCAATATGTCGGCGCGCTTGTCGTGACTCTGCCGCTTGCCCTGATGCTTGAGGAAATGCACGTGACGTGGAACCTCGAACTCATCGCCGCGCTTGCCTGGTCGGTCCTCGGCCTGTCGATGGGAGCGATCGCGCTCCTGCTTTATCTCATCCGCCGTGGTCAGGTGTCACGAGCGGCGTCGCTGATCTATCTGGTGCCGCCGCTCGCAGCCGTTCAGGCAGCGCTTTTCTTCGGCGAGGCGCTGACCTGGCCGATGATCATCGGAACGATTATTGCCGTGACAGGCGTTTACCTCACGAACCGGAAGGCAGACAACGAGGCACCTTTTCAGGAGCAAGCGGGCAAGCCTGCCGTCGTTTGAGTCGAGAGGAAGAAAGAGGACTCCGCCCCGCCGCGAAGTGGCTTTTTTGAGGGGTGTCGACCCTGGGTGGACCGGCCGCCGAGACCCGGCGGCCGGTGTCGATTCAACCACTCAACCTTGACCGCCCTTGCCGGTGCGGCGCATGTCCTGACGGCGATCGCCGTCGCTGCGGCCGCGGTGGCTGTCTTGCGGTCCCGGTCGGCCGTGGTGGTGCTTTCTGGCCTCGTGATTGCGGTTGCCTTCCGATCGGCCGTCATGATGCCCGTGCCCCGTCACGCGCTGATCGCGCCGATCATGTTTCTGCGGACGGTCTTCGCGCAGGAGCTCGTCGCCGGCAAAGCCACTCACCGCCGGCTCGCGCGCCGGCCGTTTCCGGCGCGGCGCCTTGTCCTGTCGCTGGCCGCCGCCATTGCCGCGATTCTGGCCGTTGCCGCGACCGCCGTGCCGCCTGGGGAAGCGGGCCTGGTCTGCCGGCGCATCGCCGCTTGCAACAGCGATCTCGATGCCCATCAGCTTCTCGATGTCACGCAGCAGCCGGATTTCGTCCGGCGTGCAGAAGGCGATCGCGATACCGTCGCGGCCGTTGCGCGCCGTGCGGCCGATGCGATGCACATAGGCATCCGGCACTTCCGGCAGGTCGTAGTTGTAGACGTGGGTGACGCCCGGAATGTCGATACCGCGGGCGGCGACGTCGGTTGCGACGAGCACGCGGATCTCGCCGTCGCGGAAGGCCTTAAGCGCCCGTTCGCGCTGGCTCTGGCTCTTGTTGCCATGGATCGAGGCAGCCTTGAAGCCGACCTGGTCGAGATGCTTCATCAGCTTCTCGGCGCCATGTTTGGTGCGGCTGAAGATCAGCGACAATCCATCCGGGTTGTCATTCAGCGATCGCTTCAGGATCGTCGTCTTCAGATCCTTGCCGGGGACGAAGTGGACATATTGTTCGACCTTGTCGGCGGCCTTGCCCGGAGGCGTGACCTGAACCTTCACCGGATCCGTCAGGTATTCGCCGGCAAGCTCGGCGATCTGCTTCGGCATAGTCGCCGAAAAGAGCAGCGTCTGCCGATTCTTCGGCACGAGCTTCGCGATCTTGCGCAGATCGTGAATGAAGCCGAGGTCGAGCATCTGGTCGGCCTCATCGAGCACGAGATAGCGGCCCTGGGTGAGCGTCACCGCCTTGCGGGCGACGAGATCGAGCAGGCGGCCGGGCGTCGCGACGAGAATGTCAACGCCCCGGGCGAGCTGTTCCGTCTGCTTGTTGATCGATACGCCGCCAACCACGACGCCCACTTTGAGCGGAGTCTTCTTGATGAAGAGCTTGAGGTTGGTCGCGATCTGATTGACGAGTTCGCGGGTGGGCGCAAGCACCAGGGCGCGTATGTTGCGCGGATCGGCGCGCTTGCCGTCGGCCAAGAGTTTTTCGATCATCGGCAGGCCGAAGGCGGCCGTCTTACCGGTGCCCGTCTGGGCAAGACCGATGAGATCATGGCCCTTAAGGACGAGCGGAATGGCTTGCATCTGGATGGGCGTCGGCTTCTCGAAACCATTGGCGGAGAGGGTCGCCAGGATCTGGTGCGAGAGGCCGAGGTCTTTGAAATTGGACAAGTGATATACCTTTCGGGGCGCCAAAACGCATCCGCCGGAATCGCTTCCTGCAATTCCGGTGTCGTCTGGCGTCAAGAACCCCGCGTGAATTGGGAACTTGTGGGTTTAAGAGAAATCGTCAAGCGCCTGTATTGCCGCTCTCTGCGGCGATGTCTCGCGCTTTTCCTTCTTCCCGGTTTTGAAAGTGGTTGCCGAGGGCGCGCTCACGCGGCGGCCGGAAGGTGACGCGCCCCTCATGTCGTTGCTTTGGCCCGAAAAGTCAAGCTGCATCTTCTTCAGGGCTGGAAGTCAGCCGCTCGACTTGCGGTATGGTGAGCTCGAAATCCGCTTCAGCGGCGGGTTCGCCGTTGATTGTGACCACAACCCGATGAGCGCCTACCATAGTAGCGTCGTGTCGTGATCGGCCGGATCGGGTGGTGCTTGTTGAGCTCGGAGGTGGCGCCGTGCTCAAGCGTCGCCGTTGTCCACTTGAACACTTTCGGCGAGGTGCTGCCATTCGCCTTGCGATGGTGCACGGCAGAGTCGATCATGAGCCGTTGCCGGAAGCCGTTCGTGTTGCGGACGGTCAATCCGAGGACAAGTTCGCCGCCGAACCGGACGGTCGGTGTCGCGATTGCAAGATGCGCTGCGACACCGAGGGGCGGGTCGAAGCCGAAACTGGCGAGCGCGCCGCAGTGACCCTGCTTCAGGAGCGTGCGGGAGGCATGGCGCAGCAATCTCAAGCGCTCAGGCGATGCGCCTCTAATGTGCCTAGCCACGAATTCCACGACGAGGTCGGGGTGATCCTTGGCGATATCATTGAGACTGTTGGCGACCGAGCGCCGCACATATTCCTCCGGATCATCGAGAAGCGCGGTAAGGATCGCAAGGATCGGCCGCGGGTCGTGGACAAGCTTCGGCAGCCGCATCGCCCAGGGCAAACAAGGGCGGGTGCCCTCGCTCGCGAGCCGCCGGACGTGATGGTCGTTGTCCTCGACCCAGCGGTAAACGGTTGCCAGCGCCCGGTCCTGATCCTTGTGGATGAATGGCCGGATCGCAAACTCGCCGGTGAAGTGCGGCGTGAGCCGGCGGAGGAGTGACAGGGAAAGCTCGAAATCGCCAAGCCCACGAACCGCGACGAACTGACTTACCGGCAGCAGCGCCCAGCCGTTGAGGCCGGGCGCATTGCCGTTTGGCAGCGCCGCTTGGAGAATCCCTGCCGCCGCGGGAAAGTCCCCGGGCAGCACCTCGACAAGTGCATCTCTGATCTGCAGCGATCGCTGCATGAGTTCGAGCGATTCGAGACCATTGCCGGCGGATGCGAGGAAGCGATCACGCTCGAAGCCGGGCGCGTGTAGCGAAAGGTGATCGGCGATCTCCACAACCACGCGCGGGTGCAACAGGTTTTTCAGAGGCTCCGGCATAGGTCTGACGTCTTTCACGTATGCTGTTCTGTCAGGAAATGCTGCATGAGCTGGACCGACCCGATCGTCGCCATATAGGGGGCGAAGTCCGGATCCGACTTCACGCGCTTGCTCGCTGCCTGCGCCGCTTCCAGAGATTCCCATTCGACGAGGTCGGCGAACATGTCGGCCGTTTCACAGCCCGTCGCCGCACGCCAGGAGACGAAGCCAGGGTAACGGGAGACGGCTTCGATGGCCTGTCTCCGTGCCGCAAGCGCGGCCTCCTTGTCAGTGACTGTGCAAACGGCGAGTTCGAGAACATGATCGGTTGGCATTGGGCGCCTCCATTTTCGATTGCCGCTTGACTAAATCACATCGCAACTGACAGCCTTATGGCCATAATGTGCAGGAAGACCCATGCGACCGGCCGATCGACTGTTTCGTATCATCCAGCTCATGCGCGCCAGCGGCCGCGCCATGACGGCACGCGAGATTGCCGAGAGGATGGAAGTTGCGCCGCGTACCGTCTACCGCGACATGCAGCACCTCATCGCCTCTGGTGCGCCGATCGATGGCGAGCGTGGGGTCGGTTATCTCCTGCGCGAGGCCTTTGATGCGCCGCCGCTCGCCTTCACCTTCGAGCAGTTGGAGGCGCTCGCCTTCGGTGTTCGCGCGGTGCAGATGCTCGGCGACAGAAGACTCGCCCAGGCGGCGCGCGAGGCGATGGAGAAGATTGGGCAGGGGCTGCCGCAGGAGCATGCGGAGAAACTGAGGACCGCGCCGCTTCGCGCCTTTCGCTCCGCGCTCCAGCCCGACCCTCCGGCATGGCTCGGCGTGATCCGCGAAGCCGTCGCCGCGCATCGTAAGCTGCGCATCACCTATGAAAGCCTTGCAGAACAAATGTCGGAGCGTACAATTTGGCCGCTCGGCCTCAGTATATTCGGGCATCACTGGCTGCTGACGGCCTGGTGCGAATTGCGCCAGGACTTTCGCGATTTTCGGGTGGACAGGATCGTTTCGCTGAAGACGGAACGCCAGCGATACGAGCCAACGCCGGAGCGTAGTTTCGATGCTTATCTTACCCGTCTGTAGCCAAGCCACGGGATAACCGGGCGAATGGACCATCGGTGATAGGGAACCCTGATGCGGTTTCAACCGTTCCGTTTCCCGCCGACCCTATTTGCCAACCAGGACACAAGGGGAAAAGCAGTGCGGAACCGGATTTGGATACTGGCGGCCGACGGCAACGCGGCGCGCATCGTCAAGGACGTCAATCTGCTGAAGGACGGGCGTCAGCACCCTGAAGAGGAGACATACCAGATCGAAGGCAAGCGGGCGCAGGACATCATGGCCGACAAGCCCGGCCGCAGCCATTCGTCGGTTGGGCACGGTCGCTCGGCTATGGAATACAGTAGCGATCCGGTCCGCGAGGAACAGCACCGCTTCGCCATCGAGATCGCCGAAAAAATCGACCACTACGCGCTCGAGAACGCCTTCGAGAATCTTGTGATCTGCGCAGCACCGCGCACGCTCGGAGATCTCAGAAAGCTGCTTTCGCATCAGGTCAAGGAAAGGACGGTCGCCGAGATCGACCGCAATTGCGTCGCGGTGCCTACCGATCAGCTGATCGCGACGGTCAAGTCGGTGGTCTTCCCGAGCTAGTCTAGGCCGGTCAACACTGATCGTGACTCACTTCGCCGCGGCGGCAATATCCCTCTTTAATTGAGGATAGTCGCGCCGCGGCATCGCGGAGCGTTCGGACCTGGCCGCCCCGATGCGCTCCGCCGGGAGGAAGTCCAACAAAATCGATCTTGAATGCGACTCTAAAGTCGTAGGCAACTGACTTCACGGCTTGTGGCCGCGCAGCATCTCCCGCTTGCCGGCAAAACCCGGCAGGCGCTCGACAATGAAACCGGCGGCCACGAGATTGCGGCGGACGAATCCGGCCGCGGCATAGGTCGCGAAGGTGCCTCCGGGCACGCTCCTGTCGAACACCGATCGCATCAGTTCCTCGGACCACATGTCCGGGTTGCGCGACGGCGCAAAGCCGTCGAGATACCACGCGTCAAAGCGCTCCGGCGAGGCGGCGACGCCCGCGATCGCAGGACCGCAGATCACCGTCAGCCGCACGTCGCCGATATCGAGGTCGACCTGGCCGGCCGGGTCGTCCGGCCAGGTTGCGACGAGCGACTGCCGTTCCTCTTCGATTTCCGACCAGTGAGAGAGCGCCCGCTCCATTTCCGCGGCCCGCATCGGAAAACGCTCAAAGGAGACGAAGTGCAGGCGGCGGTCGGCAGCCCCGGACTGCTTCCATTGCCGCCAGGTCTCGCAGAAATTGAGCCCCGTACCGAAGCCGAGTTCGCCGATCGTAAAGGCGCCGCCCGCCCGCCAGCGGTCCGGCAATCCGTTGCCGGCGAGGAAGACATGGCCGCATTCGAGCCGCCCGTCGGTACGGCAATAAAAGTGATCGCCAAATTCCACCGAATAGGGCATATCGCCCCCGTGCCACTCGAGGTTCTGCCGTGATGGCGGCTTTTCTTGGCGGAGATCGGTTTTTGTCATCTCCATGCGGATAGTCCGCCAATCGGATAAGGTCAATCGATGAGCGAAGTCCTGATCGTCGGCGGCGGAATCATGGGGCTCTGGGCCGCCTTGATGGCCGGCCGCGCCGGCATCGAGACGCGCCTCCTCGAACGGAAGCAAACCGGCGCTGGGGCAAGCGGCGGTGTTCTGGGCGCGTTGATGCCGCATATGCCCGACCGCTGGAATGCGAAGAAACAGTTCCAATTCGATGCGCTGATTTCGCTCGAGAGCGAGATCGCGCGGCTGGAGGCGGAGACCGGTCGATCGGTGGGCTATCGCCGCTCCGGACGCCTCATGCCGCTGGGAAAGCCGCATCTGCGCGACATCGCACTCGGCCACGAGGCGGACGCCGCGCGTCATTGGATCGCTGGCGAGCGCCGCTTCCATTGGCATGTCAAGGATGCCGAAGCGGGCGATTGGCCGGCTCTGCAAGCAGCACCCTTCGGGGTCGTACACGATACGCTTGCCGCGCGAGTCGCGCCGCGAAGCCTGCTTGTGGCGCTTCGCGCCGCGCTCGCCGCCTACCCGAAGGTCCGGATCGAAGAGGGCGCGGAGGTTGCATTGATCGATCCTGATGCGGGGCGGCTTACGCTTGCCGACGGGCGCCCTTTGTCCTTCGGCCATTGCGTCCTCACGGCGGGCGTCGAGAGCTTTGCCTTCATCGATCGCTTGCCGGGGTCCGCCAGCGCGTCGAGCGGCGGCCCTGTCAAGGGGCAGGCCGCACTTCTCCGCGCCAAGATCGATCCGGCCGCGCCGATCATCTTCACCGACGGACTTTACATCGTCACCCATGAGAATGGGCATGTGGCCGTGGGCAGCACCAGCGAGAATCGATTCCAATCGCCGTTTACGACCGACGAGCAACTGCAGGCGCTGATCAGCCGGGCGGCGGCGCTGGCGCCCGCGCTAGCCGGCGCATCGGTCATCGAACGCTGGGCGGGTCTACGTCCGAAGGCGACCGGTCGCGAGCCGATGGTCGGGCGTCACCCGGAACATAATCGCCTGTCGGTTCTGACGGGCGGCTTCAAGGTCAGCTTCGGGATCGCGCATGTGCTGGCGCAATACGTCATCGACGAGATTTTCGGGTATCCAAGCATCGAACTTCCGGAATCGTTTCGATGCGCCGCCCATATCGAAGCGCTGCGATAGCCCCATCTGACTTCGTCAATCTGTCACGCAAATCACCTAAGACGCGGCCAAAGCGGAGCGGCGGTCGATATTTACGCGATTCCCATCCGCTCTCAATGACTTCTGGAGCACGCGTCATGCGGTATGCCATATGCTTCACTCCGCCGGTGGGCGATCCGCTGTCTGCCGCGGCAGCGAGCTGGCTCGGGCGCAACGTCTATTCGGGCGAGCCGGTGGAACCGCCTTCGATTGCCGGCCTCAGTCTCTCGGAAATTGCCTTCCACACGGCCGCTCCACGACGCTTCGGGTTTCACGCCATGATCATGGCGCCCTTCCGCCTTGCACCGGGCACGGATGAATCGCAGCTGCTGAAGGCGCTGATGCATTTCACCAGCGCCGAAACGCCGTTTGAAATCGAACGGATGGAGGTGGCAAGGGTCGGCCATTGCTGGGCTCTTGCGCCGCAGGTGCCGAGCCAGGTGATGCACCTGCTTGCGGGGCGGATCGTGCAGGCCTTCGACCGCTTCCGCGCGCCGCTCGGTGATGAGGAGATAGAGCGCTCCGACCCGGACCGCCTGACCGCGCCGCAATTCACCAATCTTCACCGCTGGGGCGATCCCTTCGTGATGGACGAGTTCCGTTTCCACCTGAAGCTCACTGGGCTCTTGAATGCCGCTGTCGAAAGGCGACTGGAGGCGCCTCTGCGGGAGCTGTTCGAGCCGCATCTCAAAGAGCCGCTCGTGGTCGACAGCCTTGCTCTCTTGATCGAAGAAGAGGCGGGGGCGCCCATGCGGGTGCATTCGCAGCATCCGCTCGGCAAGATTTCCGCGCGTCCGCGCAGTCACCGCGGAAGGCGGATGCCGATCGAGCCATGCCTTCCAGCCGAGACCGTGCCGTGCAGCGCCGCGTCCCGCTCCGCATAGATCACGATGATTTTAGGTCGGATCGAATCATAAACGTGATCGATTCTGAGAAGTTAGCGCGGGATGCGGGCGAAAAACCGCGCACGCTTTTCCTCATCCCGCGCCAGCGCTAAGCTCCTCTCTCGCCCGCGATTTTCATCTCGACAATCCGGTCTGCGGTGCTACCGTTCCGGAAAATTGGAAGGGTGATTTCATGGCAGAGAATACCTATCCGCGCGACCTCGTCGGCTACGGGCGCACGCCTCCCCAGCCGCGCTGGCCGGGCGATGCGCGCATTGCCGTTCAGTTCGTGCTGAATTATGAGGAGGGCGGCGAGAGTTGCATTCTCGACGGCGACCCCGGGTCCGAATGCCTGCTGTCGGAGATTGTCGGTGCGCAGCCCTGGCCGGGGCAGCGCAACCTCAACATGGAATCGATTTACGAATACGGCGCGCGCTCCGGCTTCTGGCGGCTGTGGCGCATGTTCACCAGTCGCGGCGTGACACTGACCGTCTATGGCGTGACGCTCGCCATGGCGCGCAATCCGGAGGCGGTCGCGGCGATGAAGGAGGCCGGCTGGGAGATCGCCAGCCACGGGCTGCGCTGGCTCGAATACAGGGATTTCCCGGAGGAAGTCGAGCGGCAGCACATCCGCGAAGTGGTGCGGCTTCACACGCAACTCACGGGCGAGCGGCCGCTCGGAATCTATCAGGGCAAGCCGTCTATCAACACGCTGAAGCTCGTGCTGGAGGAGGGCGGGTTCCTCTACTCCTGCGATTCCTATGCGGATGAGCTTCCCTATTGGGTGCCGGGGCTTTCGCCCGACAGGCCGCACCTCATCATTCCCTATACGCTCGACGCCAACGACATGCGTTTCGCCACCAATCAGGGCTTCAATTCCGGCGACCAGTTCTTCACCTATCTCAAGGACACGTTCGACGTGCTCTATGAGGAAGGTAGGGACGGCAGTCCCAAGATGATGAATGTCGGCCTGCATTGCCGCCTGGTCGGCCGGCCCGGTCGCGCCGCGGCGCTCGCCCGATTCATCGATTATGTGACCTCGCATGACAGGGTATGGATCCCGCGGCGGATCGACATTGCCCGTCACTGGTACGAGCATCACAAGCCTGAAGGAAAGCGCTGATGTCCGATCGGGAGGAATTCGTCCGCCGCTTCGGCGGGGTGTTCGAGCATTCGCCCTGGGTTGCCGAGCGGGCCTATGACCATGCCGCCGCCGCCGGGTTGACCGCTGGCAACGTGCATTCGGCGCTCTGTAATGCCTTTCGCGCCGCCTCGCCGGCGGAGCGCCTCGCGGCGCTTCGCGCCCATCCGGATCTTGCCGGCAAGCTGGCCGTAGCTGGCGAACTCACTGCCGATTCAAAGGCCGAGCAGGCATCCGCGGGTCTCGACCGGCTTTCACCGGAAGAACACGCGCGTTTCACCGCGCTCAACGAGGCCTATACGACGAAATTCGGTTTTCCCTTCATCATCGCCGTGAAGGGCCTGACGAAGGGCGATATTCTCGCCGCCTTCGAACGGCGCATTGACAATTCCGCGGAACAGGAATTTGAAACCGCCTGCGCCGAGGTGGAGCAGATCGCCCGGCTGCGACTGAAGTCCATGCTTCCGGGAGATGATTATGCCTGACAGTGCCGTTCCTGATCTTGCCGGCCACCTCTTGCCGCGGGCCGATGTCGTTGGGGTGCCGGCGGGAATCCGGGCCTGATGCCGCACCTGCTTACGATCGAGCCGCTGACGAAGGAGGCTTTCGCGCCGTTCGGCACCGTCATCGAGGCCGATCCGGCATCGATGCGGCTCATCAATGGCGGCAATACGGAACGCTTTCACGCGCTTGCCGAGGCCGACGTCATCGGTGAGGGCGCCCGGGTGGTGATCAATATCTTCCGCGGGGAGCCGCGGGCATTTCCCTACAGGCTGGCGATGATGGAGCGCCACCCGCTCGGCAGCCAAAGCTTTTCGCCGCTCGAGGACCGGCCATGGCTGGCCGTCGTCGCGGAAGACGAAGGCGGACGACCGGGTAGGCCGCGCGTGTTTCTCGCAAGCGGCCGGCAGGGCGTCAATTATGGCCGCAATGTTTGGCACCATCCGCTGATGGCGATCGGCTCAGTGAGCAATTTCCTCGTCGTCGATCGCACAGGGCCGGGCCGAAATCTCGAAGAATCCTTCTATGACGAGCCCTTCGTCATTCCCGATCCGCTTTCGATGGAGGACATGCAATGAGCAAGAGCGGCCGTCTGACGACCCATGTTCTCGACACCGCGCTCGGCAAGCCTGCCGAGGGGCTGCGGATCGATTGCTATCGGCTGGAGGGAGAGGGGCGGCAATTGCTTCGCACGGTGCGGACCAACAGCGACGGCCGCGTCGATGGGCCGCTTGCGGAGGGACAAGGCTTCACCGCGGGAAGCTATGAATTGGTATTCCACGCGGGTGATTACCTGCGGGGCGCGGGCGTTGCGCTCACGGAGCCGGCCTTCCTCGACCTCATCCCCTTGCGCTTCGGGATCGCCGACCCCGAAAGCCACTATCACGTGCCTCTGCTGCTCTCTGCCTACGGCTATTCCACCTACCGCGGGAGCTGACGCTCGGGAAGGGCATTCCCTGCCGAGGCGCCTATTGCGCGATGATCTCCGGACCCACATCGGTGATCCGGCGCTTGCCGCAGAGTGCCATGGTGACGTCCATCTCCTTGCGGATAATGTCGAGGGCGAGCGTCACGCCCTCCTTGCCCATGGCGCCAAGGCCATAGAGGAAGGGGCGGCCGATATAGGTCCCCTTGGCGCCTAGCGCGATCGCCTTCAAGACATCCTGGCCCGAGCGGATGCCGCCATCGAGATGAACTTCGATCTGATGGGCGACGGCGTCGACGATGCGCGGCAGCATGCTGATCGAGGAGGAGGCGCCGTCGAGCTGGCGGCCGCCATGATTGGAGACCACGATCGCATCGGCGCCCGTCTTTGCCGCCATCTTGGCGTCCTCCGGATCGAGAATGCCCTTCAAGATGAGCGGCCCGCCCCAGCGCTCCTTGATCCACTCGACGTCCTTCCAGGAGAGCTGCGGGTCGAACTGCTCGGCGGTCCAGGAGTGGAGCGAGGAGAGCTCGGTGACTCCTTTCGCGTGGCCGACAATGTTGCGGAAGGTGCGCCGCTTGGTACCGAGCATCTTCATGCACCACCGTGGTCGTGTCGCCATCATCCAGAGATGCTTCGGCGTCAGGCGCGGCGGTGCCGAGAGGCCGTTTCGGAGATCCTTGTGGCGCTGTCCAAGAATCTGCAGGTCTAGCGTCAACACCAGCGCCGAGCAATTTGCGGCCTTCGCCCGATCGATGAGGTCCAGAACGAAACCCCGCTCGCGCATCACGTAGAGCTGAAACCAGAAGGGCCTGTTGGTGACCGAGGCGACGTCCTCGATCGAGCAGATGCTCATGGTCGAGAGCGTAAAGGGAACGCCGTAGGCCTCCGCCGCCTGGGCGGCGAGCATCTCGCCATCGGCGTGCTGCATGCCGGTCATGCCCGTCGGAGCGAGCGCCACCGGCATTGATACCTTCTGGCCGATCATCGACGTTTCCAGCGAGCGGTCGGTCATGTCGACCAGAACCCGTTGGCGCAGCTTTATTTTCTGAAAATCCTCCTCGTTCGCCCGGTAGGTTCCCTCCGTCCAGGCGCCGCTATCGGCATAGTCGAAGAAGAGCTTCGGAACGCGGCGGCGGGCGAGGGCCTTAAGGTCGTGGATGTCGAGGATCTGCGTCATGGGCTCGGCCTTCATCGATGATAATGCCGAGCCCTTACCATGTTTTCGATGGACCCGTAACGGCCGCAGACAGCAACAGGTAAAAAAAATTGACCTCTTGCTGTCCTCAATGTGTGGCGAGTGTCGACTTGGCTGGCCGGCCCGCCACATAGGTCTCGACCACGGCGCGGTCGTCGCCCATGGTCTGCAGCAGGAAAAGCTCGTCGGCGAGCGAATTGACCACTTCGGCCCTGAGCGCCATGGCCGGCGTCGCCGCCATGTTCAGCACAACGAGGTCGGCATCGGTGCCGGGCTCCAGCGTGCCGATCCGGTCGGCAAGCGAGAGCGCCTCGGCATTGCCACGGGTCATCAGGTAGAGGCTCTCGAACGGGTTCAGCCTTTCGCCCTGCAACTGCAGGATCTTGTAGGCCTCGTCGAGCGTCTTCAACATCGAATAGCTGGTACCGCCGCCAATGTCGGAGGCGAGGGAGACGCGCACCGGCTTATCTCGTCGGGTCAGTGATCGCAGCGGAAACAGGCCGGAGCCGAGGAAGAGGTTCGATGTCGGGCAGAAGACGGCGACGGAGCCCGTCTCACCCATTGCGTCGGCTTCACGCTCGGAAAGATGGATGCAGTGGCCGAAGAGGCTTTTTGGTCCAAGGAGGCCGTAGCGGGCATAGACGTCGGTATAGTCCTTCGCCTCCGGATAAAGCTCGCAGGTATAGGAGATTTCGTCACGGTTTTCGGAGAGATGCGTCTGCACGTGCAGTTCCGCAAACTCGCGCGCGAGCGCGCTTGCCATCTCCATCTGCTCCGGCGTGGAGGTGATGGCGAAGCGCGGGGTGATGGCGACGTGGTTGCGGCCCTTGCCGTGCCAGTCGGCAATCACCGCGCGCGTCTCGTCATAGCTCGTCTGAGGCGTGTCCAGCAGGCCCTGCGGCGCGTTGCGGTCCATCATCACCTTGCCGGCAATCATGCAGGTGCCGCGCCTCAGGCTCTCGGCAAAGAATGCGTCGGCAGAGGTCTTATGCACCGAGCAATAGGCAGTTCCCGTCGTCGTGCCGTGGCGGGCCATCTCGTCGAAGAAGCGAACGGCGATTCGCTCCGCATGGGCGCTTTCGACAAAGCGGCATTCCTCGGGGAATGTATAGGTGTTCAGCCATTCGAGCAGATTGGCCGCATAGGAGGCCATGACCTGCATCTGCGGGAAGTGCAAATGCGTGTCGATAAAGCCCGGGACGATCAGATGCGGGCGATGGTCTATCTCCACCACGCCCTCCGGTGCCGCTGCCTTGACCGTCCCATAGGCGCCGGCGGCCTTGATCAGGCCATTTTCGACGAGCAGGGCGCCGTCGCTTTCGTAGCTCCAGGCGGCGTTGTCGTCGATGCTTTCCGGCGCACGGCGAAAGCTTAACGTGCGGCCGCGGATGAGGGTGGATGTCATCGTGTCTCTCCGACGGCGCTCTCGAACCAGGCGGAGATGAGCCTGCGTTCGTCTGCCGTCATGTCGGTTACATTGCCGGGCGGCATGGCATGGCTGCGCCCGGCCTGGATATAGATTTCACGCGCGCGGGCGGCAATCTCCGCGTTGCTCTCCAGGGTGACGCCGTTCGGCGGGCGGGCGATGCCGTCGAAAACGGGCTCGGCCGCGTGGCACATGCTGCAGCGGGTGGAAATCGTCTCCTTTACCGCCGGGAAATGAGCATTCTCGGCAAAGCGGGTGAAGGCCGGCGCGGCTTCTGCCCGCTCTTCGCCGGTCAGCAATTTCGGCACCGTCGACAGCCACATGATCAGGATGAAGAGGAGCGCGGTTGCGAGCCATGTCCAGGTCGGCTTGCCCTTCCGCGCATGCGTGGTGTTGAACCAGTGGCGGATGGTGACGCCCATCAGGAAGACCAGCGCAGCGATGATCCAGTTGAATGCGGTCGCGAAGGCGAGGGGATAGTGGTTCGACAGCATGAAGAAGATCACGGGCAGCGTCAGATAGTTGTTGTGCAACGAACGCTGCTTGGCCTGGGCGCCGAGCTTCGGATCGGGCGTTCGCCCGGCAATCAAGTCCGCAACCACGATCTTCTGGTTGGGAATGATGATGAAGAAGACGTTGGCCGACATGATCGTCGCCGTGAAGGCACCGAGATGCAGGAAGGCGGCGCGGCCGGTAAAAACCTGCGTATAGCCCCAGGCCATGGCGACGAGCACGCCATAAAGCAGGATCATCAGTCCCCAGGTGTTCTTGCCGACCGGCGACTTGCAGAGAAGATCATAGAGAACCCAACCGAGGGCAAGCGAGGCAAGCGAGATTGCGATCGCCGTCGTTGCCGAAACATCCAGGACGTGACGATCGATCAGGAAAAGGTCGGCGCCTCCGTAGTAGACGATGCAAAGCACTGCAAAGCCTGAGAGCCAGGTCGAGTAAGACTCCCATTTGAACCAGGTGAGGTGTTCCGGCATCCTCTCGGGCGCGACCAGGTATTTCTGGATATGGTAGAAGCCGCCGCCATGGACCTGCCATTCCTCGCCATGGGCGCCCGGCGGCAGGTGGTCGCGCTTTGTGAGACCCAGGTCGAGCGCGACGAAATAGAAGGACGAGCCGATCCAGGCGATGGCCGTGACGACATGAAGCCAGCGGACGGCAAAGGCCAACCATTCCCAGGCGATGGCGAATTCATACATTCAGATACCCCTTTCTCTCCGTCCGTTCAGCTTGCGAGAAAAAGCTGGGGCGGGGAAGGGAGAATTCGTTGTCCGGCCGCATTTCGGGAGCGACGCCCCGTCTCCGCGAAGCTCATCTTTACAAATGCTTAGAGTGACGCCGTGTTCGACGTTAACGAAAGCTGTCGGGTTTGATCTCGCCAAGAAGCCAGTCCCGGAAGGCACGGATCTTGCGGGTGTTGCGGCGCCCATAGGGATAGACGAGCCAGTAATCGTGGCCGTCGCTGCAGCGCAGATCGAAGGGCTGGTAAAGCCTGCCGAGCGCCACGTCGTCGTTATAGAATTCCGGCATCAGGATCGCCACGCCCTGGCCAGCCACCGCCGCACGCGCCTCGAAGGCCTGGGCACCGAGTCGGCTTGCAGGCCGGCCAGCCAGGTCCGGGTCCTCGACGCCGGCGGCGCGAAACCACAACAGCCACCAGGGATCCCTTGGGTCGATGATGCGGAGCTTGAGAAGGTCGCGCGGCGTATGCACGCCGCCGATCGTCTCCGCAAGCGCCGGGCTGAGCATCGGGGTAAACTCCACCCGCATCAACCGGTGGCTGACGAGACCCGGCCAGTCGCCCTTACCCGAGCGGATCGCCACGTCGACCGACTCCTTGCTGAAATCGATGATCGCGTCGTTTGCCACCAGACGTACGGCAATGTTCGGGTGTGCGAACTGGAAAGAGCCGATTTCTCGGGCGAGCCATTGCGAGGCGAAGGTTGCAGTCGAGTTGATGAGCAGGGTCGTCTCAGTGTCGCCACGGGCCGTTGCGATCGCCTCCTGGAGCGTTTCGAAGGCCTCCGTCACCTTCGGCGCCAGCCGTTCGCCGACCTCCGTCAGTGAGACCTGACGCGGACGCCTGAGGAATAGCGGCTCGCCGACGTTCTCCTCCAGGAGTTTGACCTGATAGCTGACCGCAGTCTGCGTCATGCCAAGCTCTTCGCCGGCCTTGGTGAAGCTGCCGAGCCGGGCGGCTGCCTCAAATACGCGCAAGGCGTTCAGCGGGAACTGCTTCGACATCTTCATGGATAAGCTCTCTTGATGCGTAGAGACGGATGTTCGATTGGAATTGGAGCACCGCTGGCGGCATTCTGCAAGTCAGCTTCACTCATCTGCAAGGGGTGCAACGATGACTTGCTATGCACTGGAAGGCTCTGAAAGGAAACCATTATTGTCGAGCCGGCTGATCTCCGGGCTGGTCTCAGGCCTGGGTGCGCTGATGCGGCCGCGCTATCCGCGGCTGGACGCCGGCACCGTGTCGGATCACATGAAGAGAGATATGGGTTTCATAGACTGGGGCGCGCCTCGTCGGGAGGATTCACCTGAATGGGAGCGGCCCGCAACCGGCCCATTTTGATGCTTCTCATGCCGCTGCCCGTCCCCCGCCGCAGCTGCGCTGCGACTTTCTCCCCCCAAGCGCCCTAAAGCGGGGAGAAGGGACGAGAGTCAGCCCCGCTTCAGCTGTTCCACCGCCATCAGCACCCGTTCTGGCGTCGCCGGCGTGTCCAGCCGCGGGCATTCGCGGTAATCGGCGACGCTCGCGACCGCCATGGAGAGGGCCTCGAGCACCGAGATCGGCAGCATCAGCGGCGGCTCTCCCACCGCCTTCGAACGGCCGATCGTCTTTTCAGGGTTTTCCGACCATTCCGCGAGGTGGACGTTGAAGATCTTCGGCCGGTCCGACGCGAGCGGAATCTTATAGGTGGAGGGCGCATGGGTCCTCAGCCGGCCCTTCTCGTCCCACCAGAGTTCCTCCGTTGTCAGCCAGCCCATACCCTGGACGAATCCGCCTTCGACCTGGCCAAGATCGATCGCCGGGTTGAGCGAGCGGCCGACATCGTGCAGCACGTCGGCGCGCTCCACCTGATACTCTCCCGTCAGCGTGTCGATCGAGACCTCGGACACGGCGGCGCCGTAGGCGAAATAATAGAAGGGCGTGCCGCGGCCGGTGCTGCGATTCCAGTGAATCTTCGGCGTCGCGTAAAAGCCCGCGGCGGAAAGCTGCACGCGTGCCGCGTAGGCTTTGGCGACAAGCTCGGCGAAGGGGATCGACTGATCGCCGATCTTAACGTGATTGGGCACGAAGGTGACGTTGTCGACCGTCGTCTGCCAACGCTCGGCGGCGAAGGCCGCGAGTCGCTCCTTGATCTGCCGAGCAGCGTCGAAGGCGGCCATGCCGTTGAGGTCCGAGCCCGAGGAGGCGGCGGTCGCAGACGTGTTCGGTACCTTGCCGGTGGTCGTCGCGGTGATCTTCACTCGGTCGATATCGATCTGAAAACTGTCGGCGAGGACCTGCGCCACCTTGGTGTAGAGCCCCTGGCCCATCTCGGTGCCGCCGTGATTGAGATGCACCGAACCGTCCGCATAGATATGGACGAGCGCGCCTGCCTGATTGAGATGCGTGAGCGTGAAGGAAATGCCGAACTTCACCGGCGTCAGCGCGATGCCCTTGCGGATCACCCGGCTCGATCTGTTGAACTCGACGATCGCCGCCCGCCGCGCCTGGTAGTCGGCGCTTGCCTCCAGTTCGTCGACGATCCGGCGGATGATGTTGTCCTCGACCTTCTGATGATAGGGCGTGATGTCGCGGCCGGACTCCTTGTCGCCGTAGAAGTTTAGCTTGCGGATTTCGAGCGGATCCTTGCCGAGCGCATAGGCGATCTCTTCGATGATCCGCTCGCAGCCGACCATGCCCTGTGGACCGCCAAAGCCACGAAAGGCGGTGTTCGAGACTGTATTCGTCTTCAACGGCTGCGAGGTCAGCCTCACGTGGGGATAGAAATAGGCATTATCCGCATGGAATAGGGCCCGGTCGGTGACGGGACCGGAAAGGTCGGCGGAGTAGCCGCATCGCGCGGCATAGTTCGCCTGGACCGCCATGATGCGACCTTCCTCATCGAAGCCGACGTCATAATCGACAAGAAAGTCATGCCGCTTGCCGGTGGCGATCATGTCGTCATCGCGATCCGGGCGGAACTTTACGGCGCGACGGAGTTTGCGCGCGGCGACCGCGGCAAGAGCTGCGAACTGGTTTCCCTGTGTTTCCTTGCCGCCGAAGCCGCCGCCCATGCGGCGGACATTCACCGTCACGGCATTGGAGGGCACCCCAAGCACTTGCGCGACCATATGCTGGATTTCGCTCGGGTGCTGGGTCGAGACCCAGACGGTCACCTCGTCGTCCTCGCCGGGGATCGCGAGCGCGATGTGACCCTCCAGATAAAAATGTTCCTGGCCGCCGATCCGCATCTGGCCTTTGACCCGGCGAGGCGCCCGTTGCAGCTCGGTTTCGGGATCGCCGCGCTCGAGCGTCAGCGGCGGAGTGACGAGCGCGCCGCCTGCAGCTTGCGCTTCGGCCACATCGACCAGTGGCGGCAGGTCCCGATAGCTGACCCTGGCGAGCCGCGCGGCGCGGCGGGCGATCTCGCGTGTCTCGGCAACGACCGCGAAGGCCGGCTGTCCATGAAACTGCACCCGACCATCGGCGAGCACCGGCTCGTCATGCAGATGCGTCGAGCTGATGTCGTTGGAATGCGGCATGTCCTTGGCGGTCAGTACGCAGACGACGCCCGGGACCGCGGCAACGGCGGAGAGGTCCATCTCCAGGATCTCGGCATGCGCCCGGTCGGTAAGGCCAAGCGCGCCGTGCAAGGTGCCGACGGGTTCCGGCATGTCGTCGATATAGTCCGCAGTTCCGGCGACGTGCTTGTGGGCGCTGTCGTGGGGGAGCCGCGCGTGCATCGGTCCGACAATGGTGGCGTCGTCTTCGAAGGTGGATTTGTCCATCCCGTTCATTCCTTTCGAAGCAAATGACCGGCGCCGCGCTGGTCCCTTCCTCGGGTTAAACCCGAGGGAGGCAATCGCAGGCCATAATTCTCGAAGTCGGCCTTCATGCCACCTCCTCGAACCGCCGAAGCTCAGCCGTCTCGCCGGTGCTCTCCAGGAAGAGGCGCATCAGCAGGTTCTTCGCCGCCAGCATGCGATAGGCGCTGCTGGCCCGCCAGTCGGTAAGCGGCTGATAGTCCGTTTCGAAGGCAGGTTGCACCGCACGGATTGTCTCCTCCGTCCAGGGCTGCCCCACAAGCGCGGCCTCCACCGCTTTTGCCCGCTTCGGCGTTGCTGCCATGCCGCCATAGGCGATGCGGGCCGCGGCTACGTGGTTCGCTTCATCGAGGGAGATGCGGAAAGCACCGAGGAGAGCGGAGATGTCCTCGTCGCGGCGCTTCGAAACCTTGTAGGCGGCGAAAAGATCACCCGCCGGCAGCGCCGGAACGAAGATGCTCTCTACGAATTCTTGAGGGCTCCGGTCCTGCCTGCCATAGGCGAGGAAGAAATCTTCGAGCGCTAACGTGCGCGCGCCGGATTTCGAGCGCAGCGTGAGCGTCGCACCAAGGGCGATCAGCGGTGGCGGGCTGTCGCCGATCGGCGAACCGTTGGCGATGTTGCCGCTGATCGTGCCCATATTGCGGACCTGCTCTCCGCCGATCCGGTCGAGCAGGCGGCCGAAGGTCGGATAGGCGGATGTAAGGGCGTCATGGGCCTCGCTGTAGCTGACGCCGGCGCCGATCGTCAGGCCGGCATCCGAGCGCTCGATCCGTTGCAATTCGGCGATGCCGTTGATGAACACGACCGGAGCGATGGACCGCAGCTGTTTCGTCACCCAAAGCCCGACATCGGTCGAGCCAGCGACGATGGTTGCGCTCGGATGCTCCGCGAGCACCGTCGCGAGGCCGGCCGCGTCCGCCGGCACGATGAGACAGTCCTCGCCGTTGCAAATGGTGATCGTGTCCCGCGCCCGGAGATCCTTCAGCCGTGCCGTCACCGCCTCTCGCGTTCTGGAGATCGGATCGAAGGTCTCCGAGGGCCGAACACGGGCGGCGGCCTCGGCTGCACGCACGATCGGCTCATAGCCGGTGCAGCGACAGAGATTGCCTTGAAGGGCCTTCTCGATTGCGGCCCGACTCGGCTTTTCGTCCGTCAGCCACAGCCCATAGAGCGACATGACGATGCCGGGAGTGCAGAAGCCGCATTGGGACCCGTGAAGGTCGACCAAAGCCTGCTGCACCGGGTGCAAGGTGCCATCCTTTGCCGCGAGGTGCTCGACTGTCACCACATGGGTCGCGTTCAAGGAACCGACAAAGCGAACGCAGGCGTTGACCGTTTCATAGACGAGCTTCTCACCGCCCCCGCCGCTGTCGGCAAGGCGGCCGATCAGCACGGTGCAGGCGCCGCAATCGCCTTCGGCGCAGCCCTCTTTGGTGCCGGTCAGGCGGCGCTCGAGTCTCAAGTGGTCGAGCAGCGTTTGGGTCGGCGCGACCTCCGGAAGCGCAACTTCCGTGTCGTTCAGGATGAAGCGGATGCTGCCGGATGCCCTTGTCATAGGCCTTCTTTCGTCTATTGGGCCGTCCAGCCGCCATCGATCGAGACATGCGTACCGGTGATCTGGGCGGCCTCGTCGCTGGCGAGATAGAGCGCCAGCGAGGCCACCTGCTCGACGGTGACGAACTTCTTCGTCGGCTGGCCTTTGAGCATCACCTCGTTGATCACCTGTTCCTCGGTGATCCCGCGCGTGCGCGCCTGGTCCGGGATCTGCTTTTCGACGAGCGGCGTCAGGACGTAGCCTGGGCAGATCGAATTGACGGTGATGCCGTTCTCCGCCACTTCGAGGGCGACGGTCTTGGTCAGCCCCATGATACCATGCTTGGCGGCGACATAGGCTGACTTGAAGGGCGAGGCGACGAGCCCATGGGCCGAGGCGATGTTGATGACGCGGCCCCAGCCCTTCTGCTTCATCGCGGGGACCGCGGCGCGGATGGTGTGGAAGGACGATGAGAGATTGATAGCGATGATCCTATCCCACTGTTCGACCGGGAAGTCCTCGATCTTTTCGACGAACTGCACGCCGGCATTGTTGACGAGGATATCGGTGCCGCCGAAGCGCGAAGCGGCGGTCGCCATCAGCTCGGCAATCTCGTCCGGTTTCGTCATGTCGGCCGGGTGGTGGAGCACCGTGCCGGTAGTCAGGCCTGCGACCTCGTCCGTGACTGAACTGATCTCCTCCGGCTTGCCGAAGCCGTTCAGGACGATATTGGCGCCGGTCTTGGCGAGAGCCTTGGCGATCGCCAGGCCGATGCCACTCGTCGAACCAGTTATGACCGCTGTTTTCGACATTCTCGATTTCTCCCTTTGCGTCGCGACCTGGCACTCTCGTTTCGTCGCTCCTATTGCGACGCAAGATCTTCAGCCTACGCGCAAAAGCGCGGCGGTGACAATTGTGTTTTTCCGGCGATCAAAGCAGAGTCGAAACTCCACTAGAAGCAGAAAGCAGTTGCGTTTTGTTTTCGTTTGACATTCGTTTTTTCATCGTATTGAACTCTTCCGAAGGTCGTCTCTGAGGAAAGGCGAAAACGGGCAGGATGAGACAGGATGAGAAAGGAGCGGCGGATTTCCGCTCGCGTCCTACTGCATGTTTCCTTGAGCCGTAGCCGATCGGGGGCAAACCGTGCAGCAATTCAAAGCGCTTCAGCGATGTTTGCACGTCCGAAGAAGACGCGCGGCGCTGTAGGCCACTTTCTTGAAGTCGCGTGCCGAGGAGGGGCATATGAGCGGATATATTCTCGCGATCGATCAGGGTACGACATCCACCAGGGCGATCGTTTTCGATGAGCGGCAAAAGGTCGTTGGCGTCGGCCAGGAGGAATTCAAGCAGCACTTCCCCAAGTCGGGGTGGGTGGAGCACGACCCTGAGGAGATCTGGCAAACGGTGGTTGTCACCGTCACGCAGGCTATGGAGAAGGCCGGCATTGTCGCGCGCGACGTCGCTGCCATCGGTATCACCAACCAGCGCGAGACGGTCGTGGTTTGGGATCGGGAAACAGGCAAGCCGATCCATAATGCGATCGTCTGGCAGGACCGCCGCACCGCCGCCTTCTGCGACAAGCTCAAGAAGAAGGGCCTGGAAAAAACCTTCGCCAAGAAGACCGGTCTGCTGCTCGACCCCTATTTCTCCGGCACCAAGCTCAACTGGCTCCTCTCCAATGTGAAGGGCGCGCAGGCGCGCGCGGAGAAGGGCGAGCTCTGCTTCGGAACCATCGATACCTTTCTCATCTGGCGGCTGACCGGCGGCCAGTCCTTCGTCACCGATGCCACCAATGCCTCGCGCACGCTGATCTACAATATCGTCGAAGATGCCTGGGACGACGAGCTCCTGGACATTCTGCGAATTCCGCGGGCGATGCTGCCGGAGGTGAAGGATTGCGCTGCCGATTTCGGTGACACTGAACCGTCGCTCTTCGGTGCCGCGATTCCGATCCTCGGCGTTGCGGGCGACCAGCAGGCGGCGACGATTGGTCAAGCCTGCTTCGAGCCGGGGATGCTGAAATCGACCTACGGAACCGGTTGCTTCGCGTTGCTCAACACCGGCAAGGACATCGTCCGTTCGAAGAACCGGCTGCTGACGACCATCGCCTATCGACTGAACGGCGAGACCACCTATGCGCTCGAAGGCTCGATCTTCGTTGCGGGAGCGGCTGTGCAATGGCTGCGCGACGGGCTCAAGGTCATCAAGGCTGCGCCCGATACCGGCACGCTTGCCGAGAGCGCTGACCCCTCGCAAGACGTCTATCTGGTTCCGGCCTTTACCGGTCTCGGTGCGCCGCACTGGGATCCGGACGCCCGCGGCGCGATCTACGGCATGACGCGCAACACCGGACCGGCGGAATTCGCCCGGGCGGCGCTCGAGTCCGTCTGCTATCAGACGCGCGACCTACTTGATGCGATGTACCGGGACTGGCGGAGAGAGGGCAAGGAAACGGTGCTGCGCGTTGACGGCGGCATGGTCGCTTCCGACTGGACGATGCAGCGATTGGCCGACCTTCTCGACGCCCCCGTTGACCGGCCGATAATCCTCGAGACCACAGCACTCGGCGCCGCTTGGCTCGCGGGCAGCCGCGCCGGCGTCTGGCCAGACAGGCACGAGTTCGCCAAATCCTGGGCGCGCGACCGGCGTTTCGAGCCGAAGATGGACGGGCCGACCCGCAAGGGGAAGCTGAAAGGTTGGCGCAGTGCGGTGAAGCGGACGTTGATGGCGGCGTAGCCGGCGAGCTGTTCGCGTGCGGCCTTGCCCTCTCCTCGGGTTCAACCCAAGGACTAGCCCTCTCCCCGCGAGCGGGGTGAAGGTGACCGGTAGGCCCGATGAGGGGCAGCCAGAGACGCGTTCGCGAAACAGTCTGTTTCTGCCACATTCCTTTGCGGTCTGATTGCGAACCGACTATCTCATTGCGAACAGCAAACAGGATAGCGCCATGGAACTCGGGCTTTATACATTCGCGGACGTCGATCCCACGTCGACCGACAAGGGCGCCGAGGCGCGCCGCCGGCTGGCTCATCTCATCGAGGAGATCGAGCTCGCGGACCAGGTCGGCCTGGATGTCTTCGGGCTTGGCGAGCACCACAGGCCCGATTACGCGGTCTCCGCGCCGGCGGTCGTGCTTGCGGCAGCGGCGGCGCGCACCAGCCGTATCCGCCTGACGAGCGCAGTGACGGTGCTGAGTTCCGACGACCCGGTGCGCGTCTTCCAGCAGTTCGCAACCCTCGATCTTCTCTCGAACGGCCGGGCCGAGATCATGGCCGGCCGCGGCTCCTTCATCGAATCCTTCCCCCTTTTCGGGCAGTCGCTCGATGATTACGACCAGCTCTTTGCCGAAAAGCTGGACCTGTTGCTAACGATCCGAGAAAGCGAGAAGGTCACCTGGGGGGGCGAGATGCGGCCGGCGATCAATGATCGGGGCGTGTATCCACGGCCGCTGCAGAACCCGCTGCCGCTATGGATCGCCGTCGGCGGTACGCCGCAGTCGGTCGCGCGTGCCGGCGCGTTGGGCCTGCCGATGGCGCTCGCAATCATCGGCGGCGAACCTCGGCGCTTCGCACCGCTCTTCGATCTTTACCGCGAGGCCGCCCGGCGCGCGGGTCAGGATTCGCACAAGCTGAAGACGAGCATCAATGTTCACGGTTTTATCGCCGACACAACGGAAGTGGCCGCCGATCAGTTCTATGGACCGCAGGCCGAGGTAATGAACCGCATCGGCCGCGAACGCGGCTGGGGACCGACGAACCGCGCCCATTTTGACCAGGCACGCAGTCCGACCGGCAATCTCTTCCTCGGCGATCCGGAGTCGGTCGCCCGTAAGATCGTCGCGCATCAAAGGCTTTTCCACAACGACCGGTTCCTCCTGCAGGTGGCGATCGGGCTTATGCCGCACGACCAGATCATGCACGGTATCGAGCTTTACGGAACCAAGGTCGCGCCGATGGTTCGGGAGATGCTCGCGGAAGGGCGCCAGCAGGCATCCGGCTCCTGAGGGTCTTTCTCGGCACTGGCATAAGCCGCACCCAGACGCTACATGTCGCCGCGAAAGCGAGACACCATGACCCTCAACAACGACGAAGACCTCGAGCGGCTGAAGGAAATCGGCCGCATCTGTGCCAATGCGCTCCTCGTCATGGGTGATGCGCTCGAGCCCGGTATCACCACGGCGGAGCTCGATGCGATCGGCCGCAAGGTGTTGGAGGATGCGGGCGCACGCTCGGCGCCGGAGCTCTGCTACAGGTTTCCGGGCGCCACCTGCATCAGCGTCAACGAGGAAATCGCGCATGGAATTCCGGGCAGCCGGGTGATCCGGGCCGGCGACCTCGTCAATATCGACGTTTCCGCCGAAAAGGACGGTCTCTTCGCCGATACGGGGGCGTCCTTCCCGGTGCCGCCGGTGACGGCCGCGATCGATCGTCTCTGCCGTGACGGCAAGCGGGCCATGTGGATGGGGCTGAAGCAGGTGCGGCCAAACCAACCGCTCGCGGCCATCGGCAACGCTATCGGCGAATTCGCCCGCAAAAACCGCTATTCGCTGGTCACCAATCTGGCGAGCCACGGTATCGGCCGCTCGCTGCACGAGGAGCCCGGCGAGATTGCCACATGGCCCGACCCGTCCGAACGGCGGCGGATGACCGAAGGCATGGTCTTCACGGTCGAACCGTTCCTGTCGATGGGAGCACATTGGGCCGAGGGCGGAGACGACGACTGGACGCTCTACAGCGAACCGCGCGCCCCGACGGTGCAGTACGAACACACGGTCGTCGTGACCAAGGGCGGGCCGCTGGTGGTGACGCTGCCGGGGTGAGCGTGGCGATCATTCGATTTCTTCGATGAGGTGTTCAATTATACTGATTTGTCGCCCTGTTATTGCAGTGCAATAACAGGGCATGAGCACGCACCTGAGACTGCCGCACAGCGAGGACGCCCGGCCCGGGCAAGCCGCCACCTGTGATACAGGCGGTCCTGCGCGTGCCGTTTCCAACGGCCGCCTTGCGGCCACAGCCATTGCCGGCGCTGTCGCCATGGCAGTGGCGATGGGTTTCGGCCGTTTCTCCTATACACCGATCTTGCCGGCGATGATGGCCGATATAGGCATTTCCCCGGCAGATGCCGGGCTGATCGCTTCGGCGAATTTCGTCGGCTATCTCGCGGGCGCCGTGCTGGCGGCCTATGGCTGGGCCCACGGACACGAGCGGCGGCTCGGGCTTGCGGCGCTCGTGACGACGGCGCTGCTGCTTGCCGCGATGGGGTTCGGCACGTCGGTTCTCGCCTATTGTGCAATCCGTTTCCTTGCGGGCCTCGCAAGCGCCTTCGCCATGATATTCGTGTCCGGGATCGTGTTGGGGCAGGGGCTCGCCGGCAGGTCGGAACTGGTGCCGCCGGTGCATTTCGGAGGAGTCGGACTTGGGATTGCACTTTCGTCCGTTTCGGTCTGGGCAGCACCGCTTGCCGGTGTTTCCGGCCTTTCCACCTCGCAAGGAGATTGGTTGACGGGCGCGTTCATTGCGCTCGCGGGCACCGCTCTCGTCGCGATGCTGCTGCCGGCCGGCCACCATGTCGAGAGCAGCCGTCCGGAAGAGCCGCTGATCTGGACGCGGCCGCTGAAGATGATGACACTCACCTACGGCTTTTTCGGTTTTGGTTATGTGATCACCGCCACTTTTCTCGTGGCCATGGCGCGCCATCCAGACGGCGGCCACGGCATCGAATTTCTGGCTTGGCTGCTGACAGGCGTCAGTGCGGCGCTGTCAGTGCATTTTTGGCGCTACGCCGTGCCACGCTTCGGTGAGGCGGGCGTCTATGCGATCGGCCTCATGGTCGAGGCAATCGGCCTCGTGCTGGCCGTCTCCCTTCCCCTGTCCATCGCACCGCTTGTCGGCGGACTAATGCTCGGCGCGACCTTCATGATGATCACGGCCTACGGCCTGCAGATCGGCCGCCGGCTCGCGCCCGAAAGTCCGCGCCGGGCGCTCTCCTTCATGACCGCCGCCTTCGGCATCGGGCAGATCGTCGGGCCGTTGATTGCCGGCTGGATGGCCGAACGGACCGGAAGTTACACCCTGCCGACATTGGTCGCCGCCATCGTGCTCCTCGGCTGCAGCGCTGTCACGATGCTGGAGTCGCGCGGGGTCAAGGCCGCGCTCGCCGCCCGGCGGTTCTGACGGCGCCAAGGCGGACTTCAGGCGCAGCTACGTGAAATAAGTTAACATTCGCATTGTCGAATTGTTGATGCGCACGAATTGCCCTAGTTTCGGCGCATCAGGAGGTAAGTCGTTGCCCTCCGAGAAAAACGAGAGTGCCGTCCCTTGTTCCAATCCTTCTTTCCCAAACCGAAGCTGTTCTTCATCTCCGTTGTCGCCTGGTCACTATTCGCCATCCTCCTCTGGTATTTCGGAGGCCGCGATTTCGGTGCGGTGGTCGGCTTGCCGCCGCTTCCCGAGGGGGTGGAACCAGTCATCGGCGTATCGGTTTTCTGGTCGGCTCCGTTCCTCTGGTTCTATATCTACTATCTGGCGGTCGTCGTCCTGTTTTCCGCCTTTTGGTTCGCTTACGCGCCACACAGATGGCAAACCTGGTCGATCCTCGGGTCGGCGCTGATTATCTTCAACACCTATTTCTCGGTCCAGGTCAGCGTCGCCATCAATGCCTGGTACGGCCCCTTCTACAACCTGATCCAGGAAGCGCTTGCCAGGACGGCGCCTGTGACGGCCGAGCAGCTTTACACCGGAATGATCGGCTTTGCCGGGATCGCCTTCGTGGCGGTGACCGTCGGCGTGCTCAATCTTTTCTTCGTCAGCCACTACATCTTCCGCTGGCGGACCGCGATGAACGAGTATTACGTTGCGCATTGGTCGCGGCTGCGCCACATCGAAGGCGCGTCTCAGCGCGTTCAGGAGGATACGATGCGCTTCTCGTCGACGGTCGAGCGGCTCGGTGTCGGCCTCGTCAGTTCCATCATGACGCTGATTGCCTTCCTTCCTGTGCTCCTCAAATTCTCCGAGCAGGTCAATGTACTGCCGGTCGTCGGTGAAGTGCCCCATGCGCTCGTCTGGGCCGCGATCAGCTGGTCGATCTTCGGGACGGTTTTCCTTGCCCTCGTCGGCATCAAGCTTCCGGGCCTCGAATTTCGCAACCAGCGTGTTGAAGCGGCCTATCGTAAGGAGCTGGTCTACGGCGAGGACCATGAGGACCGGGCTGATCCCCTGACGCTTGCGGAGCTTTTCGAAAATGTGCGGAAAAATTATTTCCGCCTCTATTTCCATTACATGTACTTCAACATTGCCCGGATCTTCTATCTACAAGCCGACAACCTGTTCGGTACCTTCGTGCTGGTGCCGGCGATCGTTGCCGGAAAGCTGACGCTTGGCGTCATGACCCAGATTCTGAACGTTTTTGGCCAGGTGCGCGAATCATTCCAGTATCTCGTCAATTCCTGGACGACGATCGTCGAGCTGCTTTCGATCTACAAGCGCCTGCGCGCCTTCGAAGCGATCCTCTATGAGGAGCCGCTGCCGGAGATCGATCGAGAATTCATCGACGCCGGCGGCAAGGAAGAGTTGGCGCTGTAACCACCGGGTCATCAGAAGGCGGAGCTATCCGCCTTCTTTCTCGCGCTCTCGATCAACGGTAGCGCCTCCGTATAGCTGACGCAGGCAACGTCCGGTTTGCTGCAGGTCTCGGTCAGGAACCGGTCGAGCGCCCGCCAATAGGCGCCGCCGTTCATTTCGACGAAATGGAAGCCGAGCTGCAATGGGATGCGCTCGCCGCCATATTCCCTGGCAAAGGCATTGCGATAGGCTTCTAACGTGCGATCCTCGAAGCGGGCGCTGGCCTTTTTGTTTTCGATCCCCATCGAATGGCGGATGAAGAGATTGTAGTCCATGCCGATCACCGGCCGGTGCGACGGCCCCTCGGGGATGAGCGGCAGGCCAAAGCGGGGCAGGCCGTCCTCGGTTTTCGGCCAGCCGGGCCCCTTGGTGACGAGGCTTGCATCATAAGTGAAGCCGAAGGCCTTGACCGCCGGCATCAAGCCGGCGCTCAAAGACAGGTAAGGCGCACGGAACCCCGCAATACCGGTTCGGGCGAAGTGCGCCCACCCTTCCGGTTCGGCTTCAGGCTTGCCGGCGTTCTTCCAGGCGTCGACGAGCGCCGTGCGGAAGGATGAGAATTCCCTTCTCCAGTCGGCCTCGCTCCACCCCTTTCCGTCGAAATGGCCGCAGGCATGGCTGCCGATGTCATGGCCTTCGAGATGGGCGCGCCAGATATGGCCGGCGCGGACGGCAATCTCCTCGCGATCCTGGGCGTAGCCGACATTCGAGCGGCCGAGCTTCTGGCCCGGAGCCCGATAGCCCTTCTTCCCATCGGCCTTCGTCATCAGGAAGGTGCAGGAAAGAAAGTAGGTAAAGTGCGCTCCGGTGCGCTTGGCCATGGCAAGGCTCTTCTCCCAGAGCGCATTGTCGTGGGCGCCGTCGAACGAGACGATGACGAGCTGCTTGTTGTCCTTTTCGTTCCCGGACGACGGCGGCTCGGCCTGCACAAGGGTGGGAAAAAGGCAAAGGGAGAACGCGAAGATTTTGCGGGACATACGGATTTTCTGGAAAGAATCAGCGAGTGCGACGGTTTGTTCGCCGACTTCCCTTCGTCAACAATGCGGCAATCCTTTGATCCGTCTGGAATTTCTCGGGGGATCCCGCTATGCGATGGTAAACAAATGGTTGAAGTGGGGTGGCGCGCGCCATTCCCTCACGAATTCCTCATATTGGGTGAGACATGGCGCTTCTGGTTCTTGGTATCGTTGTTTTCCTCGGCATCCACCTCGTTCGCAGCTTCGCTCCCGGTGTCCGCGCGGCGGTGATCAAGCGAGGCGGCGCCGCAACCTGGCGGGCCATTCATGGCATTGCCTCCATCGTCGGTCTCGCGCTGATCGCGATCGGCTTCGATCAGGCCCGCGCCACGACCGGAATGCTCTACACGCCGCCGGTCTTCATGGCGCATATAGCGCTGGCGCTGATGCTGATCGCGTCGGTCTGTCTCGTCGCCGCCTTCCTGCCGTCCGGCAAGATCCGCGTGGCGACCAAGCATCCGGCAGTCCTGGCGATCAAGATCTGGGCGCTTGCGCATCTCATCGCCAACGGCGAGACCGCGTCCGTCCTGCTGTTCGGCGCCTTTCTCGCCTGGGGCGTGATCATGCGCATATCGATGAAGAAGCGCTGGCGGGTCGGCGAGATCACCAATCCGGCCTTCGTCTCCTACCGCTACGATCTTGCGGCGGCGGTCCTCGGAGCGGCGCTCTACGGCGTGATCGTCTGGAGGCTGCACGAGCTGGTGATCGGCGTCTCGCCGATCACCATCGGCTAATTGACGTTCTCCCCCTTACAAGCGGCGCAAAATCGGGTAGAAGGCGCACAATTCCTGGAGCGGCACCGAGAATGACCGCGCGACGATTCCGCGCGTTCCCGCTCCAGACCTAAACTAGCTCAAAAGGCCGGGCAGCCGGGACGGGACATGGCGAACCAAGACGACAGCTTTATCCGCGAGGTCAATGAAGAACTCCGTTCGGACCAGATGAAAGCCATCTGGGCGCGGTTTGGCGGGCTCATCATCGGGCTTGCCGCCTTGATCGTTCTCGGCACCATCGGCAAGGTCGGCTACGATTATTGGCAAGAGAGTTCGTCATCGCAATCGGGCGATGCCTTCCTGGCGGCGCTCGATCTCGCCAAGCAGAACAAGTCCGAGGAAGCTTTGGCGGAATTGAACAAGCTGGAACAGGAAGGCTATGGCTCCTATCCGGTTCTCGCGCGCCTGCGGTCGGCGACGCTGCAGGCCGAGAAGGGTGAAACCGAAGCGGCTGCAGCGGCGTTTTCCGAAATCGGCAAGGACAGCCGTATTCCGGCAGCGCTGCGCGACGCCGCGAGGCTGCGCGCGGCCTATCTGCTGATCGATGGCGGAGGTTATGAAAAGGTTTCCGCCGAGGTCGAGCAGCTGGCCGTGCCGCAGAACGCCATGCGCCATTCCGCCCGCGAGGCGCTCGGGCTTGCCGCTTACAAGGCGGGCGACTACGCAAAGGCGAAGGGGTGGTTTCAGCAGATCGCCGACGACACCGAAAGCCCGCGCGGTGTCGCGAATAGGGCGCAGATGCTGCTCGACGTGATCGCCGCCAGCGGTAAGGCTTGAGGCACAGAGGATGAGTTTCACCGTCGCGATCGTCGGGCGCCCTAATGTCGGTAAGTCCACCTTGTTCAACCGGCTGGTTGGCAAGAAGCTGGCGCTTGTCGACGATACGCCGGGTGTTACGCGTGACCGTCGACCGGGCGACGCCAAGCTCGTCGATTTGAAGTTCCGCATCATCGATACGGCCGGCCTCGAACAGTCGGCGCCAGACAGCCTTCAGGGGCGGATGTGGGCGCAGACCGAAACCGCGATCGACGAGGCGGATTTGTCGCTCTTCGTCATCGACGCCAAGGCCGGGCTAACGCCTGCCGACGAGACGCTCGCCGAAATGCTGCGCCGCCGCGGGAAGCCGGTCATCGTCGTCGCCAATAAAGCCGAGGCGCGCGGCTCGGAAGGCGGCTTCTACGATGCCTTCACGCTCGGCCTCGGCGAACCATGCCCGATCTCGGCCGAGCATGGGCAGGGCATGCTCGACCTGCGCGATGCAATCGTCGCCGCACTCGGCGAGGAGAGGGCTTTTCCGCCTGCCGAGGACGTCGCCGTGACCGATGTCGATGTCCGGCCGGCCGAGGTGGGCGAGAGCGCGGAGGAGGAAGAGGCCGAGCCTGCCTACGACGAAACGAAGCCCCTGCGCGTTGCGATCGTCGGCCGGCCGAACGCCGGCAAGTCGACGCTGATCAACCGCTTCCTTGGCGAAGACCGGCTCCTGACGGGCCCGGAAGCGGGGATTACCCGCGATTCGATTTCGGTCGAGTGGCAATGGCGCGACCGCACGATCAAGATGTTCGACACGGCCGGCATGCGCCGCAAGGCGAAGGTCCAGCAGAAGCTCGAAAAGCTTTCCGTCGCGGACGCGCTCCGTGCCATCCGTTTCGCCGAAACGGTGGTCATCGTCTTCGACGCGACAATTCCGTTCGAGAAGCAGGACCTGCAGATCGTCGATCTGGTCCTGCGCGAGGGGCGGGCGGCGGTGCTTGCCTTCAACAAGTGGGATCTGGTCGAGGATTGGCAGGCGGTGCTGGCCGACTTGCGCGAAAAGACCGAGCGGCTCCTGCCGCAGGCCCGCGGCATCCGCGCGGTGCCGATCTCCGGCCATACGGGCTACGGGCTCGACCGGCTGATGCAGGCGATCATCGAAACGGACAAGGTCTGGAACCGCCGCATCTCGACCGCTCGCCTCAATCGCTGGCTGGAAACGCAGCAGGTGCAGCACCCGCCGCCCGCCGTCTCCGGCCGCCGGCTGAAGCTCAAATACATGACCCAGGTGAAGGCGCGCCCCCCCGGTTTCATGATCTCCTGTACCCGCCCCGAGGCGGTGCCGGAGTCCTATGTGCGCTACCTCGTCAACGGCCTGCGCAAGGATTTCGACATGCCCGGCGTGCCGATCCGCGTCCATTTCCGCGCCTCGGACAATCCATACGAATCGAGGGCGCGCAAGAGGCGGTGAGGTGGCGGCGACGGAGGCGGCGTTGGCCCCTCCGACCTGCCCGTCCTACGCAGCAGCTGCGGAGGTGGACCGGCCACCTTCTCCTCGCGAGCGTGGGAGAGGGCTGCGGTGAGGGGCAAAATTCCTCTTCTGCCGTTAAAGAATACCGTCTGCCATCAGCGTCTCCCGCGCTACCAGCGCCCCGTGATGGCCGATGACCGCGGCGGCGACGCGGGCGGCGAAGGCGGCGGCATCGGCCGGGCTCTCGCCAAGAGCGAGGCGAGCGAGAAATGAACCGTTGAAGCTGTCGCCGGCACTGGTGGTGTCGACGATTTCGGAAACAAGCACCGCGGGAACGTGGAGGCGCGTTCCGCTGAACTGCAGCGTGATGCCGTCGGCGCCGTCCTTGACGGCAACGTCCGCGACACCGAGAGCCCGGTAGCGGTCGATCGTCGCCTCGACGGACGCATCGCCGAAATGCGTCGCCTCGTCGTCATAGCTAGGGAGGACGATTGTCGCTGCCCTGGCGCCGGCCTCGATCGTCGCGCGCATCCGTTCCGCGCTGTCCCACAGGCGGGGCCGAATGTTCGGATCGAAGACGACGCGTTTGCCGCCGGCCTTCGCCCGCCGCAGTTCCGTCAGCAGCGTTTCGGCGGCATCGGGCGAAAGGATCGCAAGCGTGATGCCGGAAAAAAAGGCGATCTCGGCCGCCTCGATCGCGGTCCGCAGCCGGTTGGCGTCATCAGCAAGAAGCTTGGCGGCGGAGGTGGAGCGCCAATAGGAGAAACTGCGCTCGCCGTTCTTCAGGTGGATCATGTAGAGCCCGGGCATGCGGCCCTCGATCCGGGCGATATGGCCGGTGCCGACACCGGTGCTCTCCATGAAGCCAAGCAACTCGTTCGAAACAATATCGGTGCCGACCGCCGTGAAATAATCGACGGTCCAGTCTGTCGGCAGGAAGAGGCGGGCGTAGTAGGCGGTATTGAAGGTGTCGCCGGCGTAACCCTTGCGCAACATGTTTCCGCCCGTCTGCATCAATTCGACCATGCACTCGCCGATCGAAAGCATCCTGCCCGCCATACACGCCTCCCTCTCCGATGATTCGCACCGAATGGGTTAGCGAAGCGCCGCCGGCCGGGCAAGCGAATGTTGCGGCTACCGTTTACTCCTACTGCATGTCTTTGTCCTTAAATCGAGCTGGATTTAAGGACAAAGACATGCAGCGTCTCAAAGTGCTACAGCGACCTTTGCGCGTCTGATAAGACGCGCGGCGCTGTAGGGTGCAGAAAGATACATCTCGAACGGATTGCGTCAGCGAGGAAATGTGAATGGCAATAGCAACGAGGTCCGGCGACAATTGGTGGCGCGGCGCGGTGATCTACCAGGTCTATCCGCGTTCCTTTCAGGACACGGACGGCGACGGTATCGGCGATCTTCGCGGCGTCACGAGTCGCCTTCCCCATATCGCTTCGCTCGGCGTCGACGCGATATGGCTCTCGCCCTTCTTCACCTCGCCGCAGGCCGACATGGGCTATGACGTCTCCGATTACTGCGATGTCGATCCTATGTTCGGCACGCTGGACGATTTCGACGAGATGATGGCGGAGGCGCACCGGCTCGGGCTGAAGGTGATCATCGACCAGGTGATCTCGCATACCTCCGACCGGCACCCCTGGTTCGTCGAAAGCCGCGCGAGCCGGAGCAATCCGAGGGCGGACTGGTATGTCTGGGCCGATCCGAAGCCGGACGGGACGGCACCGAACAACTGGCTTTCGGTTTTCGGCGGCCCGGCCTGGGAATGGGATGGCGTGCGCAGACAATATTACATGCACAATTTCCTGACCTCGCAGCCGGATCTCAACTTCCACAATCCGGAGGTCCAGGAGGCCGTGCTTGCGACCGTCCGCTTCTGGCTCGACCGCGGCGTCGACGGTTTCCGTCTCGACACGGCGAACTACTATTTCCATGATCGCCATCTGCGCGACAATCCGCCGCTTGTGCCGGATCCGGAAGCGACGAGCAGCGACGCGCCGGACGTCAATCCTTACGGCATGCAGAATCACCTTTACGACAAGAGTCAGCCGGAGAATATCGGATTCCTCCGGCGCCTGCGGGCGCTGCTCGACGAATATGGCGGTCGCACCACCGTGGGCGAGGTCGGCGACGGCGCCCGGTCGCTGAGGACCGTGGCAGCCTATACCAGCGGCGGCGACAAGCTGCACATGTGCTATACGTTCGACCTTCTCGGACCGACCTTCACCGCAAGCCATTTCCGCCGTTGCATCGAGAATTTCCAGACAATCGTCACCGACGGCTGGGTGTGCTGGGCTTTTTCCAATCATGACGTGATGCGTCACGCCAGCCGTTTCGCGCCGCTCGGGGCCGACCGGGAGCGGGTCGCGAAGCTTGCCATTTCGCTGCTCGCCAGCTTACGCGGCTCGATCTGCCTCTATCAGGGCGAAGAACTGGGGTTACCCGAGGCCGAGCTTGCGCCTGAAGAATTGCGCGATCCCTACGGCATCCGCTTCTGGCCGGCCTTCAAGGGGCGCGATGGTTGCCGTACTCCGATGGTGTGGGAGAGTGGGCGCGCGAATGCCGGCTTTTCCACGGGCATTCCGTGGCTGCCGGTGCGCGAGGACCATCGGCTGCTGGCGGTCGACACGCAGGAGGGCGTTCCCGGTTCGGTGCTCGAACATTATCGCAGCACGCTCGCTTTCCGCCGGGCGCATGCAACCCTCGTCGATGGCGAGATGGCATTCCTCGCCTCGAACCGTGACGTTCTTGCCTTCGTCAGAAAAAAGGGACGGCAGCGCCTGCTGTTCGTCTTCAATCTGACAAGCAAGCCGCAGACCGTGCACCTGTCATCCGACACGGCCGTCGCCGAAGCGCTGCCGATGCCCGGCTTTGCGCCCGCCTTTGCCGACAATGTGGTCAAGCTCGAAGGGCTCGATGTGTTTTGCGGAAGCTTGCGGTAGCATAGCTCACGACCGAGGACGACGGAGGAGAGGGCACAGCAGTGCTCGTTCGCTCCAGTCCGAGGACAGCAGCCGAGCAGGTAGGATAGCAACGGAGCAGGTCGGTGAAGCCGGACGAGAGCCGCCAGAGGCGGATAACCCTCAGCCGATCAGCGCGAACTTGTCGACGTCCACCAGGCCCCGATCGGAGATCTTCAGATGCGGGATCACCGGCAGTGGCAGGAAGGCGAGCTGCAAGAAGGGTTCTTCCAGCGTAGCCCCGAGCGCGAACGCGGCCTGGCGCAGGTGGTGGAGAGTGTCGCGCACCCTCTCATAGGGTTCGAGACTCATCAGGCCGGCGACCGGCAGTGCGATCTCGCCCGTCACCTTTCCGTCTTCGACGACGACGAAGCCGCCCTTGATCTCGCCGAGCCGGTTGGCGGCGAGCGCCATGTCCTCCTCGTTGACCCCGACAACGCAGATGTTGTGGCTGTCATGGCCGACGGTGGAGGCGATCGCGCCCTTCTTCAATCCGAAGCCCTGGACGAAGCCGTTGGCGTGGTTGCCGTTGATGCCGTGGCGCTCGATGACGGCAACCTTGATGATGTCGTGGTCGAGGTCGACACCGGTCTGATTGCCTTCAGTGGGCAGGCGGTAGCGGCGGTGCTCGGTGATGATCTTGCCCGGCAGCACGCCGATCACCGAGGTCTCACCTTCGCTATAGGGAACACCGAAGTCGGCGGCCTTGACCTCGCCGGCCCTGATGCTGTCGAGCCCCACCGGCTCAACGGTTTTGCGTTGCGCGAAGAGTTGGTCGGTCACTCGCCGTCCGGCGGAAAACACCAATTGCGCCTTGCAATTCTCCAGGCCGTCGACGACGACGAGGTCGGCGCGCCAGCCGGGGGCGACAAGGCCGCGGTCGCTGAGGCCGAAGGCCCGGGCAGCCGAGATCGAAGCGGCGCGATAGATTGCGAGCGGCTCGACCCCGGCAGCGATCGCCGTGCGGATCATATGGTCGAGATGGCCCTGTTCGGCAATGTCGAGCGGATTGCGGTCGTCCGTGCAGAGCGCCAGGAAGGGTGACAAGCGTTCGGTGATGATCGGCATCAGTGCCTGCAAGTCCTTGGAAACGGACCCCTCGCGCACGAGGATATGCATGCCCTTGCGGATCTTTTCGAGCGCCTCCTCGGCTGTCGTGCATTCGTGGTCGGTGCGGATGCCTGCGGCGAGGTAGCCATTCAGCTCATTGCCGCGCAGAAGCGGCGCGTGGCCGTCGATGTGGCCGCCCTGGAAGGCGTCAAGTTTGGCGAGACAGATCGGGTCCTTATGCACGACGCCGGGGAAATTCATGAATTCGGCGAGACCGATCACCTTTGGATGGTGACGGAAGGGCACAAGCCGCTCGACCGGGAGGTCGGCGCCGGCGGTTTCGAGATGGGTGGCCGGTACGCAGGAGGAGAGCTGGACACGGATGTCCATGATCGTCTCCATCGCCGAATCGAGAAAAAACTGAATCCCCTCGGTGCCGAGGACGTTGGCGATCTCATGCGGATCGCAGATGGCGGTGGTGATGCCGAGCGGCAGGACGCACCGGTCGAATTCGTGTGGCGTCACGAGCGAGGATTCGATGTGCAGATGCGTGTCGATGAAGCCGGGCACGACGATGCGGCCGGCAACATCGATCTCCTCCAGGCCCTGATAGTCGCCGCAGGTGCCGACAATGCGGTCGCTCGAGATGGCGATGTCCGAGGCGACGAGTTCACCGGTGACGAGATCGAAGAACCGCCCGCCCTTGAGCACGATGTCCGCCGGCTTGCGGCCAACGCCATGATCGATGAGACGTTCCAGCGCTTGCGTCATGAGCTCACTCCGCTTTCCACATTGATTCATAACAATAACCCTCTCCCCGCAGACCGGGAAAGGGCCTTGGATTGCGAAACCAGATCTCATGCCAACGGCGGCTTATTCTGGCCGATCTGATGGCGCGGGGCGATCCGCTGGACGTCGTTCCTATCAGATGTTGTCTTTCAGGACGCCGCGCAGCTTGTCGAAGAGCTCGTCGATCTCTTGCTTAGCGATGATCAGCGGCGGCGACAGTGCGATGATGTCGCCGGTGGTGCGGATGAGGAGGCCTTTCTCATAGGCTTTGAGGAAGGCGGAGAAGGCACGCTTCGTCGGTTCTCCGGCGATCGGCTGGAGTTCGACCGCGCCGATCAGGCCGATATTGCGGATATCGATGACATACGGGCAGTCCTTGAGGGAATGCAATTGCTCTTCCCAGTAGGGTGCCAACTCGGCGGCGCGCGTGAGCAATCCCTCTTCCTTGTAAGTGTCGAGCGTGCCGAGCGCGGCGGCCGAGGCGATCGGGTTGCCGGAATAGGTGTAGCCGTGGAAGAACTCGATCAGGTGCTCCGGCCCGGTCATGAAGGCATCGTGGATCTCCGAGGTGACAAAGACCGCGCCCATCGGAATGACGCCATTGGTGAGCCCCTTGGCGGTGGTGATGATGTCCGGCTTGACGTCGAAGTATTGGGCGGCAAAGGGGGTGCCGAGACGACCGTAGCCAGTGATGACCTCGTCGAAGATCAACAGGATGCCGTGCTTCGTGCAGATCTCGCGCAGCTTCTGGAGATAGCCCTTGGGCGGGATAAGCACGCCAGTCGAGCCTGCGACGGGTTCGACGATGACCGCGGCGATCGTCGAGGCGTCGTGGAGTGCAATGATGCGCTCCAGCTCGCCCGCAAGGTCCGCACCGTGCTCCGGTTCGCCGCGGGTAAAGGCGTTCTTGCCGGGCAGGTGCGTGTGGGGAAGATGATCGACACCGGTCAGCAGCGTACCGAACATCTTGCGGTTGGCGACGATGCCGCCGACCGAAATGCCGCCGAAATTGACGCCATGATAGCCGCGCTCGCGGCCGATCAGACGGAAGCGGGAGCCGTCGCCTTTGGCGCGGTGATAGGCGAGCGCCACCTTGAGCGCCGTGTCGACCGATTCGGAGCCGGAATTGGTATAGAGAACATGGTTCAGGCCTTCCGGCGCGATATCGACGAGCCGGTTGGCAAGTTCGAAGGCTTTCGGGTGGCCGAGCTGGAAGGCAGGCGCGTAGTCGAGTTCACCCGCCTGCTCGCGGATCGCCTCGGTTATTTTCGGCCGACAATGTCCGGCATTGACACACCAGAGGCCCGCCGTCCCGTCGAGCACGGTCCGCCCGTCATGGGTCGTGTAGTACATGTCCTTGGCGCCGACGAAGAGGCGCGGTTCCTTCTTGAACTGCCGGTTGGCCGTGAACGGCATCCAGAAGGCGCTAAGGTCGTTCGGCGTGGTGTTCAGGCGGTTCGACATGTCCGGTTCTCCTCGGCGGATCTTGATTGCCGGCAGCAAGCGGCTGGCCAGCCGGATTCTTTTACCCGTTGGTCAAACTATCAGCGGGTCCATAGGCGTCAAGCCTGCGCGTTCTCGCGTCTCGCACCACCAATCTTGCGATTTCGGTGGCGGAAGCGATCCTGGGTCGTCTGAAATCGCGAATTTATTATGCCAGCAGGCGAAAACATCCGCTGTTCACGGCCGCGATCACCGCGCTCAGAGTGTCTCCCCGAGTGTGCCCATCGGTTGACAGGACATGCCGCTCAAGTGCGCCCAGCGATGAAAGCTGTTGATGGAGTGCCGCAATTGGACCGGGGTCGGTCAGCGTGTTCCGACCACGCTCCTGGCAGCGCTGGATGGCGACATCGAGCGGTGGCCGTAGAACGACGTAGTGCAGCGGCGCCGTGAGTCTCCGGAATGGTTCCAAGAACCATGGTCCGACAATGCCGTCGACAATGACGAATAACGGCCGTCGGCATAGGCTGCGGCTACCTTCGTCAAGGCGTCGACGACAACGATGTTTTGTTCATGAGCCTCAGGCAGATAGGGCGGGATGGCTCCGTTCTTGATGAAATGCCAGAAATCATCGCAGTGGAGATGGACCTTCGACGACCCAGATCCTCTGGCAAGCGCCTGCGCTGTCGTCGTTTTTCCAGACCCGGGCGGTCCGGTGAGTATGAGAATTTCACCCGCGTGATTCATAGCGCGACCATTTAGCACGAAACCGAGCCATGGTCAGCGATGGCCGGAAGGCGGCGCGGGCGGGTGTCCAATATTCTTTGGCTTGGGCGTGGATTTCTCAGCGAAGCTCTGCGGCCCACCACAAGAATAGAAGCCCCGCGATTGCGGGGCTTCTAAGGTTACGTCCGGTGTGGCGTGTCGGGAGGTTACGCCGATTTGCGGATCAGGGGCTTTTCTTCGACCGCAGCGACGTCGCCGTAGATCTCTGCGAGTGCGCCCAAAATCTTCATGACGGCGTCGGAGGAACTTGAATAGTAGATCGTCTGCGCGTCGCGACGGGTGCTGACCAGGTTCTGGGCTCGCAGCTTCGAAAGGTGTTGGGAAAGAGCCGACTGGCTCAATCCGACCTTGTTGGCCAATGCGCCTACAGCCATCTCTTCCTTGACCAACGAGTCGAGGATGAGGAGGCGTTTCGGATTTGCCATGGCAGAAAGGAAACTGGCCGCTATTTCGGCTTCCCCATGTTTTTCAGGCGAAAGAGGCTGCATCGCGTGCTCCATGCGAAGATTACATCACACGTAGTTATCTTTGACGAAGCACGATAATTAGACGTGATGCATAAAAGGGCAACCACCTACTGCAAGAAATGGGGGTAGCTAAACGCCATTTAGCGGTAAAGTTTTTTCAAGAGCGGCCGCAACTCGGCCGTGTCCTCAATGGATTTCTCGAACTCCACCCGTTTCAGCGATTCGCCATCGGAAAGATCGAGCCCTGCCGAATCAATCCCGACGATCTTCCAGTCGCCGTCCCGAGCCCGACAATGGACCTTTGCATAGTGCTTCACGGCGTCGGGGTGATCGGCATTCATGTGCTCGATCGCGCTTGCTTCCATATCGACAAGCGCCGTCGCGGCTGGCGAAGAGATGGCAAAATCTTCGGCCGTCAGCGCATAGGCGCGCCCGAAGCCGCCGTTGAGGCTCGCGCGGAGCGGCTTAAGGCGGAAGAAGCTGAAATCCGCAAAATCGGCATAGAGGCTCGCCTTGGGATGGCGCCGCAAGAAGCGCTCTCGGATGCGGGCGTGGTCCGCCGAATCGCGCTGAACCTGTTTCGCCTCGCATTGGAGGGTGAGGCGCGGATGGGCCAAGGGATCGCCGCGTCCCGGTTCGCCCGTCAACAGGGATGCGCGATTGTCGGCAATGAGCGCCTGGGTGTGCGTCGAAAGTTGCGAGACGAGAATCACCGCCACTCCGTCGATGTCGATGCCGATCAGCACGCGGCTGACGAAGGGGAAGCCGCCGCTGCCGGGCTCGATCGCTGCAAGGGCGCCGCTTTTCGCCGATCGGAGCAGGACCCGGGCAAGCGTGCGAGCCTCGTCATCCGTCTCGCGCAGGACATTGGGTTTCTCGCTCATGGTTGGCCTCCCTTGCCGCCGGTTGTCGCCATCAAAAATAAAAGGCCCGGAGCGGCAGCTCCAGGCCTTTTGACGGATGCTTGCCCGCGTCATTCCCTGCTGCGATGGCGAGTAAGCCCTTCGACGATATTCTGGGCATCGATCGTACCGACGACCGCGCCGTTGTCGACGACACCGATGCTGCCCGGCTGGCGCGACATGGCATCGAGGATGTCGATCAGTGGCGTCGTCGGCTTGGCGGTGGCCGTCACGCCAGTGTTCGAATTTGCCCTCTCGACGCCCGTCTGCATCACGTCTTTCGCCGTCAGCATGGTAATCGGGTTCATGTGCTGGACGAAGTCAGCCACATACTGGTTGGCCGGGTTCTTCACGATCTCCTGCGGGGTGCCGCACTGGATGATCCGCCCGCCTTCCATGATGGCGATGCGATTGCCGATGCGGAAGGCCTCGTCGAGATCGTGGCTGACGAAGACGATCGTCTTCTTAAGCCGCCGCTGGAATTCGAGCAGCTCGTCCTGGAGGCGCGTGCGGATCAGCGGGTCGAGCGCCGAGAACGGCTCGTCCATGAGCAGGATCGGAGCGCCGGTCGCAAAGGCCCGGGCGAGGCCGACACGTTGCTGCATGCCGCCCGAAAGTTCGTTCACCTTGCGATCCGCCCACTTGGTCAGGTTGACGAGTTCGAGCTGCTCGCCGACGCGCTTCTTGCGTTCGGCATCAGGAACGCCGGCAAGTTCGAGGCCGAATCCGACATTGTCGGCCACCGTCCGCCAGGGCAGAAGCGCGAATTGCTGGAACACCATGGAGACGGTGTGCATGCGGAAGTCGCGCAGGGACTTGGCATTGCAGCGATAGGGATTGAGCGACCCGCCCCCCGTCTTGACCTCGACCTCCCCCCGGACCACCGGAGCAAGACCGTTGACCGCCCTGAGCAGGGTCGATTTTCCGGAACCGGACAGCCCCATCAGCACGAGGATTTCGCCTTCATGAATCGACAGTGAGGCGCCCGCGACGCCGAGAACGAGACCTGTGGCGGCGCCGATCTCATCGCGGCTCTTGCCCTGGTCCACCATCTCGAGTGCGGCCTGGGGATTCTTGCCGAAGATGATGTCGACATTCTTGAAAACGACGGCGTCTGTCATGCGCCTTCTCCTTCATCGGATGAGCGGAACAGACGGTCGAGGACGATTGCCAGGATGACGATGCAGAGACCGGACTCGAAACCCCGGGCGATATTCACCGTGTTCAGTGCCCTGAGCACCGGCACGCCGAGCCCGTTTGCGCCCACGAGTGCGGCGATCACCACCATGGAGAGCGAGAGCATGATGGTCTGGGTGAGCCCGGCCATGATCTGCGGCATGGCGAAGGGCAGTTCCACCTTGCGCAGCACCTGCCAGGGCGTGGCGCCGAAGGATTCGGCGGCCTCGACCAGCGACGGCGGCGTCGAGATGATGCCGAGACGCGTCAACCGGATCGGCGCAGGGATGGCGAAGATCACCGTTGCGATCAAACCCGGTACCATGCCGAGGCCGAAGAGGATCAAGGCCGGGATCAGGTATACGAAGGTCGGAATAGTCTGCATCAGGTCGAGTATCGGGCGCATGAAGGCATAGATCCAGGCGCGCCGCGCTGCGGCGATGCCAAGCGGGATGCCCACGGCCATGCTGACGAAGGTTGCAGCGAGCACCAGCGCCAGCGTCTCCGTGGTTTCCTCCCAATAGCCCAGGTTGATAATCAGCAGCAGACCCAGACAGGTGAAGGCCGCGATGCCGATCGAGCGGCGAAACCACCAGGCAAGCGCGGTCACGATGGCGATGACGATGAGCGGGTGCGGCGTCTGGAGGATATAGAGCAGAGCAGAGATGATCGCCGACAGGACGTTTGCAAGCTGGTCGAAGAAGAGCTCGAAATTGGTTGTCAGCCAGTCGACGAAAGCCTTGGCCCAGGCGCCGATCGGAATGGGATTGTCAGTCAGAAGTTCCACGGGATTGCATCCCTCTCGTCAGGGGTCGAACAGGATCGCATGAAGCGGTGGAAAGGCGGGATGCCCAGCGTGCCGCATGTCTCCGGTTACCGGCACATGCGGCACTTCAGCCCTGCGCGTCCAAGAGAACGCACGGGTGCCGTGGATCGATCAGAGGCCGAGTTCGGCCTTGACTGCGGCCAGTCCATCGCCACCGTCCTTGGTGGTAACCCCGGCAAGCCAGGGCTCGAGCGCCTGAGGGTTGGCCTTCAGCCACGCCGAGGCGGCCTTTTCCGGATCCTCCCCGTCGTCCAGGATCTTGCCCATGATCTGGTTTTCCATCTCGAGCGTAAACTTGAGATTCTTGAGAAGGGCGCCGACATTCGGGCACTCCTCTGTATAGCCGGCACGCACATTGGTGTAGACGGTGGCGCCGCCGAAGTTCGGGCCGAAAATGTCGTCGCCGCCGGAAAGATAGGTGAGCTTAAAGTTGGCGTTCATCGGATGCGGCTCCCATCCGAGGAAGACGATCGGCTCGCCGCTTTTCTCGGCGCGGGCGACTTGCGCCAGCATGCCCTGTTCGGAAGATTCGACCACTTCGAAGCCCTTTAGTCCGAAGGTGTCCTTCTCGACCATGTCGATGATCAGGCGGTTGCCGTCATTGCCTGGCTCGATCCCGTAGATCTTGCCGTCAAGCGCATCCTTTTGCGCGGCAATGTCCTTGAAATCCTTGATGCCGAGTTCCGCGCCCTTGGCGTTGGTCGCAAGCGTGTATTTGGCGCCTTCGAGGTTCTCGCGCACGGTCTCGACCGACTTGTCCTCGCGATAGGGGGCGATGTCGGCTTCCATCGTCGGCATCCAGTTACCGAGGAAGACGTCGATGTCCTTGTTCTTCAACGACGTGTAGGTAACCGGGACCGAGAGGACCTTTACATCCGTCTCATAACCGAGTGCTTTCAGGATGGTCGTTGTCGTTGCCGTCGTTGCGGTGATGTCCGTCCAACCGACATCGGAGAAGCGGACGGGGCTGCAGCCTTCCGGATCCGCCGCCGCGGCGTTTCCGGCGGTCAAGGCAGCAACGCAAACGGCGCCCGCCAGCATGAGTTTGAGAGAGAGCTTCCTTATCATTGTAAACGTTCCCCTGCTTCCATTTCTTTTGTTTAGCCAAACACCAATGAGACCCGAATTCAAGGCCTTGATGCCCAAAGGCAGTGTATTGCCTCAATACATCGAGGGGGTGCACAGAGCGACGCGGAATGTCGCAATGATCGTAAAAAAGGACGCGGGCAGCTATTCGAAAAACGAACGGCGGTTGGTTCGAGACACATGCGAAAAATCTGTGGGTGCTTCGCCCCTGCTCTGGCCATCGATCACAGGCCTCGTCATGTAACGACACTCGATTCCAGAGATGGGGCTGATGGCCAAACTCTATTTCAGCTACGCGACGATGAACGCGGGCAAGAGCACGCTGCTGCTGCAGGCGTCCTATAATTACCGGGAGCGCGGCATGCGCGTCGCGATGTTGATCGCGGCTTTCGACGATCGCGCGGGTATTGGACACATCGCCTCGCGCATCGGGCTTACGTCGGAGGCGATCCCGTTCCACCGGGACGATGTACGCACTCGTCGAGCGCATGAACGGCGACGGTTCCGGCGAGATCGCCTGCGTCTTCGTCGACGAGGCGCAATTCCTCGGTGAGAATCAAGTCTGGCAGCTCGCGCGGGTGGCCGACCGGCTCGGCATTCCCGTGATGGCCTATGGCTTGAGGACGGATTTCCAGGGCAAGCTTTTTCCAGGTTCCACGGCGCTGCTCGCGATCGCCGACGAGCTGCGCGAAGTCAGGACCATCTGCCACTGCGGCCGCAAGGCAACGATGGTCGTGCGCCTGGACGGTGAGGGCAATGTGGTCCGCGAAGGCGCACAGGTCGATGTCGGCGGCAACGAGAAATACGTCTCCTATTGCCGCCGCCACTGGGAAGACCGGATGCGCTAGCTCATCGGCTCGAAAGTTGGACGCGATTTTCGGAAAGTACGATGCGCGGATTCAAAGAGTCACAAAGCGCCAAATGCCGATCACGCGCCAAGCCTCTGCCGCTCGGCGATCCGCCAGGCGCGCGGCGTCATGCCGTTGTGGCGGACGAAGAAGCGCGAGAAATAGGCCGGGTCGGAAAAGCCCAGCCGGAAACTGATTTCCTGCACGCTTGCGCGGGTAAAGACAAGCTCGCGCCGGGCGGCGGTGAGGAGCCTTGCGGCGATGATTTCCTGCACGCTTTTTCCTGTCATCGCTCGGGTGATGCGGTTGAGATGGGTCGGCGACAGGCCGAGTTCTCGGGCATAGAAGGCGGCCGGCCGGTGCGTGAGATAATGTTGCTGGAGGAGCGCGTCGAGGAGCTCCATCCGCCGCTCATTATTGGTTTCCCCCAGCCCGTTCACGTTCGGCGGCGTTTGTGCAAGCCGCTCCGTTAATGTCAAAACAGTCATGAGATAGCTGTCGAGGAGTACGGTGCGGTGGCTGCGCCGCGCCTCCCATTCTGCCGCAAGACGCTTCAATGTATCGGCGATATATCGTCCGTCTTCTCCGCCACCGAGCGGCGTCAGGCGCGGTGCGGCCAGCCATGAACCCAGCCTGCTTCGTCCGCCCGACGCCGGCAGATGGGATGCGAGAATCGTGAAGACGAAGCCGTCCACGTCGCGAGAGAAACGAAAGCCGTGACTTGCGCCCGGCGGGACGGTGACGACCGTCGGCGGTAAGATCGCCCCTGACCGGTCGCCGAAGATCACATCGCAGGAGCCGCCGGCGATGTACAGGATCTGAAAGAAGTTCTCGTGGCGGTGCAGTCCTATTTCCCAATGGTGAAGGCTGCTGCGCGACGGAATCGTCTCGCAATGCAGCCAAAAGTCCGGTCGCTCTCCGGATTCTTCGCCATAGAGCTCATAGGTCGGGACGGGGCGCTTCATCGGACTCCCTCGGGGTCAATGTTCGATTTGTGCAATTTGTTGGCGGAAAAGTCCATTGAGGCGTGTGCCGACGATGCGCAGAATTTGACAAGTGTCAGGCCCCGATGGCGGCAGGACATCGACCTGGCCGACAGGCCGGTAAGGGAGGAAAGCATGCGTACACGGGTCGCCGTCATCGGCTCCGGGCCGTCCGGCCTGCTGCTCGGTCAATTGCTCACCCGGGCGGGGATCGACAACGTCGTTCTCGAGCGTGCGAGCAAGGACCATATCCTCGGCCGGGTACGGGCCGGCGTGCTCGAGGAGGGCACGGTTCGGCTGATGGACGAGGCGCATTCCGGCGCCCGCATGCATGCGGAAGGCCTGCCGCATGACGGCTTCTCGCTCGCCTTCGATGGCCGCGATCACCGCATCGACCTCGTCGGCCTGACCGGCGGAAAGCGGGTGACGATCTATGGCCAGACTGAGCTGACGCACGACCTGATGGACCATCGCGAAAAGGCGGGAGCGCTCTCGATCTACGAGGCGGCGAACGTGACGCCTTGCGAATTCGAAGGACACGGACCCTACGTCACTTATGAAAAGGACGGCGTCACCCACCGCATCGACTGCGATTTCATTGCCGGTTGCGACGGCTTTCATGGGGTGAGCCGCAAGTCGATACCGCAAAAGGCGATCCGCACTTTCGAGAAAGTCTACCCCTTTGGCTGGCTCGGCATTCTCGCCGACGTGCCGCCGGTCAGCCATGAACTGATTTACGCCAATCACCCACGCGGCTTCGCACTCTGTTCGATGCGATCGACGAGCCGCAGCCGCTATTACATCCAGTGCTCGCTCGATGAGCGGATCGATGAATGGACCGACCAGCGCTTCTGGGACGAATTGCGGCGCCGGCTGCCGGCTCACCATGCCGAGCGCATGGTGACGGGTCCTTCTTTCGAAAAATCGATAGCGCCGCTACGCTCCTTTGTCGCCGAGCCGATGCGGTTCAACCGGCTGTTTCTCGTCGGCGATGCCGCCCATATCGTGCCGCCGACCGGTGCCAAGGGGCTGAATCTTGCAGCGAGCGACGTGCACTACCTGTTCGAGGCCCTGCTCGAGCACTATCAGGACCGCTCCAATGCCGGTCTGGATGCCTATTCGGCCAAGGCTTTGGCGCGCGTCTGGAAGGCGGTTCGCTTTTCCTGGTGGATGACGACGATGATGCACCGCTTCCCCGACACCAGCGATTTCGACCAGAAGATCCAGGAGGCCGAGCTCGACTATCTCACCCATTCGCGCGCTGCTGCGACGGCGCTGGCGGAGAACTATGTCGGCTTGCCCTTCTGAGGGGCAAAGCCACCCAGTTTGTTAGCTTGGAATATTGTTATTTGACATAACAATAATTCGGCGTAACAAATTGCGGAGGGAGGAAATGCGATGATCAAAGGACACGTGGCTTTAGTGACGGGAGCAGGCAGCGGTCTGGGGGCGGCGACAGCGCGGCACCTTGCCAGCCTCGGCGCGACAGTCGCCTGCATCGATCTGACCGAGGGAGCGGCAGCGGCAGTTGCCGCCGATATCGGCGGATTGGCCCTTGGCGCGGACGTGTCCGACGCGGCGGCGGTGGAGGCGGCGTTCGATCGGCTCTTGGACAAGGTCGGCGTGCCGCGCGTCGTCGTCTCCTGCGCCGGCATCGGAACGGCTGCCCGCATCCTGCCGCGTGACGGCAGCCTCACCATCGGTGCGTTCGAGCGCACGCTGCGGGTCAACCTGCTGGGCACCTACACCGTGATGAGCGTTGCGGCGCGGGCAATGGCCGCGGCCGAGCCGCACGACGGCGATGGCGCAAGGGGTGTAATCATCAATACGGCCTCCATCGCCTATGAAGACGGGCAGATCGGGCAGGCCGCCTATTCCGCCTCGAAAGGCGGAGTGGCGTCGATGACGCTGCCGGCCGCCCGCGAGCTGGCGCGTTTCGGTATCCGGGTCATGACCATCGCTCCGGGACTGTTCGAAACCGCCATGAGCGCCGGTCTGCCCGACGATGTCCGCGCTGAAATCCTCAAGGCGGTGCCGTTTCCTTCAAGGATGGGCGACGCGACCGAATTCGCCCGGCTGGTGCAATGCATCGTCGAAAATCCAATGCTGAACGGCTCGGTGATCCGCCTGGATGCGGCCGCGCGCATGCCGATCAAATAGGAGATGCCTTTGTCACAGGCGCACGTCACACCCAAAGACGCGGCACAGATTCTGACCGTCGAGATCGATGGCCCGCTCGCCATTCTCACCATGAACCGGCCCGAGAAGCGCAATGCGATGTGTGACGCGCTGCTCGATGCCATCGACGCATTCTTTGCTAGGCCGCCCGAGGGGGTCCGCGTCGTCATCCTGACCGGCACGGCGGGGCATTTCTGTTCGGGGCTCGATCTCAGCGAGCACGTGGCCCGCGACGCCGAGGGCACGATGCGACATTCGCGCAATTGGCACCGAGTGATGGATCTCGTTCAGTTTTCGGGTCTGCCGGTCGTTTCGGCCATGTCCGGCGCCGTCATCGGCGGCGGACTGGAGCTCGCGGCCTCGACGCATGTGCGGATTGCCGAGCCCTCCACCATCTTCCAGCTGCCGGAGGGGCGGCGCGGCATCTATGTCGGCGGCGGCGCCAGCGTCCGGATTGGCCGCATCCTCGGCTCCGACCGGATGTGCGAGATGATGCTGACCGGCCGTAAATACGGTGCCGAAGAAGGACTGGCATTGGGCCTCGCCCATTATGCGGTGGGCGAAGGCGAGGCGATATCGCTCGCCCGCGAACTGGCGCTGAAGATCGCGGAAAATGCCCAGCTATCGAATTTCATGATGATCCAGGCGATCAGCCGGATCTCCGACATGTCGCGCAGCGACGGGCTCTTTACCGAAAGCCTGGCGGCCGCCGTGTCGCAGACCAGCGCGGATGCGCAGGAAGGCCTGCGGGCCTTCCTCGAAAAGCGGAAGCCGGAATTCCGGTAGATCGCAACAGACAGAGTGGAAGGTCGAGATAGAGGGAGGAATATCGATGACCAGCTTTACGAGACGGACGATTTTAGCCTCGATCGGGGCGGCTCTGGCCGCGCCCGCAATCCTGACGCGGGCGCATGCCACCGAAGTGACCCTTCGGCTGCATCATTTCCTGCCGGGCGTCGCCCCGATGCAGACGAAGTTCTTCGAGCCGTGGGCCGCCGAACTGACCGCCGCCTCGAACGGGGCGATCGAGGTCCAGATCTTCCCGGCCATGCAGCTTGGCGGCAAGCCGCCGCAGCTTGCCGACCAGACGCGGCAGGGCATTTGCGACATCGCCTGGACGCTGCCGGTCTATACGCCCGGCCGGTTTCCGGTTGCCGAGACCATGGCGAATCCCTTCATGGTGACCAACGCCGAGAAAACCTCGGTGGCGATGCACAAGCTCATGGACGAGTTCGGCCAGAACGAATACCGCGGCATGAAGGTCCTGGCCTTCCACACCCATGATGGCGGCAAGCTGCACACCCGCAACGCGCCGGTGCGGAGCAAGGCCGATCTGAAGGGCCTGAAGCTCAGGGCGCCGAACCAGTCGACCGGCGATCTCTTGACCAATCTCGGCGCGGAGGTGGTCTTTTTCCCGGTGACGGAAATGGTGGTGGGCCTCTCGAACGGCGTGATCGACGGTTGTTGCCTGCCCTATGAGGTCGTCCCTGCCTTCAAGCTGCAGGAACTGACCTCTTACAGCGCGGCGCCGGCGCCGGCGGCACGCGGGCTCTACGCCAATACCTTTGCACTGGTCATGAACCAGGGCAAATATGAAAGCCTTTCGGACGATCTGCGCGGCGTTATCGACAAAGCGTCCGGCATGGCCCTGTCGCATCGGCTCGGCAAGCAATTCGATGAATTCGAAGCCTCCGGCAAGTCGGTGGTCGAGAAGCAGGGCAATCAGATCGTCGAGATTCCGGCCGAGGAAATCGCGGCTTGGCGCGAGGCCGCGGCGCCGATCTATGACGCCTGGATCGCCAAGCTCAACGATGCCGGCCATGACGGCGCCGCCATCATGGCCCGTGCGAACGAACTGCTCGATGAGGGCTGACCATGGCTGAACGCTTTCCCACCGGGGGCGAGCAGGGGGGAGACTCCCTCCTGTTTCAGCTGCTCCATGTCTCCTGTACGGCACTGGCGGGTCTCGGCGGGCTGGTCGTTCTCGGCGCCGCCCTGATGGTCACGCTATCGGTTGCCAGCGCCAGCCTGGGCCTTGGTGCCATCCGCGGTGAGTTCGAACTGGTGGAACTCTCCTGCGCAGCCTGCGCCTCGTTGTTTCTGCCGCTGTGCCAACTGGTGAAGGGACACGTCATGGTCGACGTGTTCACCAACTGGTTGCCGGGCGCGACCAACCGCACCATCGACGCGATCTGGACGCTCGTCTTCGCGCTGGCCTGGGCCTTCCTGTGCTGGCGGCTCCTTGAAGGCCTGGTCGAAGTGCGTGGTTACGGTGACCGGACGATGCTCCTCAGCGCCCCGATCTGGTGGGTCTACACGCCGGCGGTCCTGGGCACCGGACTGTCGGCCGTCGTTGCGACCCTGCAGGGACTTTCAACGCTATTCCCGCGCACTTTCCGGATAAGGACTGCTGCATGACTCCTTTTGCCATCGCGATCATCCTGGTCGTCGCGTTATTCCTTCTGATCTTCATTCGCATGCCGATCGCCCTCGCCATGGGACTGGTGGGTGCGGTGGGCTACGTCCAGCTGAGTTCGACGGCGAGCCTGTTGGCCTATCTGAATACGGCCTGGGTCGACAAATTCATGTCCTACGACTTCGCCGTCGTCCCGCTCTTCATCCTGATGGGGCATCTGGCGACGAATTCCGGCATCTCCGCATCGATTTTCGCAGCGGCGCGAGCCTGGATCGGGCATCTGCACGGAGGCCTGGCGATGGCCGCGGTTGCGGGCTGCGCACTTTTCGGCTCGATCTCGGGTTCGTCGCTCGCAACCGCCTCGACCATGACGCGCGTGGCCATGCCGGAGATGCGCAAGCACGGCTTTTCCAGCGCACTTTCCTCCGGCGCGCTGGCGGCGGGGGGAACGCTCGGCATCCTCATCCCTCCCTCGGTGGTGCTGATCATCTATGCCCTGCTGACCGAGCAGAACATCGTCAAGCTGTTCCTCGCCGCAACCATTCCCGGCATATTGGCCGTTATCGGCTTCATTCTCGCCATTTCGGTCTACGTGCGGCTCTATCCCAAAGAGGGGCCGACCAGTGAACGTGCGGACTTGCGTCAGCGGCTCCGCTCGCTGCGCGACATCTGGCACGTGGTCCTGATCTTCGTGATCGTCCTCGGCGGCATCTATGGTGGCTTCTTCACCCCCGCCCAAGGCGCGGCGATAGGCGTGGTGCTGACCCTGATCCTCGGGCGCCTCAAGGGCAAGCTCACCCGCCGGAAGGTCATCGACAGCCTTGTCGACACCGCCGGATCGACCGCGATGATCTTTGCGATCGTCTTCGGGGCCGATCTGTTCAACGTGGCGCTGGCGCTCAGCCGCATGCCGGTCGAGGTGGCCGAGTTCTTTGCCGGCTCGGGCATTCCACCGATGCTGATCCTGCTCTCGATGGTGGTCTTCTACCTCGTCATGGGCTGCCTGATGGACAGCCTGTCTATGATCCTGTTGACCGTGCCCGTCTTCTTCCCGACGATCATGGCGCTCGATTTCGGCCTTACTCCCGAGCAGCTGGCAATGTGGTTCGGCATCATTTCGCTCATCGTCGTCGAAATGGGCCTAATCACCCCGCCCGTCGGCATGAACCTTTTCGTCATTTCAGCTCTCGCCAAGGATATTCCGATGATCGAGATCTTCCGAGGCACGCTGCCGTTCATCATTGCCGAATTCACCCGCATTGCCGTCATCATCAGCTTTCCGGCCCTGAGCTACTGGCTGGTCGATGTCGTCGCGAACTGAGGAGGCCCGACCATTTCTGCGACCGCCAGTTCCGATCCAGTCACGGATGCCGTGGAGCCGGACGACAGGCTGCTACGCCAGTTCGTCGGCTACAACATGAAGCGGGCCTTCATTCCGGTCCAGGAGGACGTGAGTGAGACGCTTGCAACGCTGGGCCTGCGGGTCGGCACGTTCTCGGCGCTCGCGGTCATCATGGCGAGCCCCGGCATCTCGCAGACCCAGCTTTCGCAGGTCCTGAATATCAAGCGTTCCGGCGTCGTCCTCGTCGTGGACGAGCTGGAGGGGATGGGCGCCGTGGGACGCATGCCGGTCGAGTCGGACCGCCGCGCCTATGCGCTGCAGGTCACGCCGGAAGGACGGGAGCTGTGGCAACGGGCGGAATCGGCCGTCCAGGCGCACGAGGCCGCGCTGTTTGCCGATCTCGATCCCGAGGAACTGCGCACCCTCCGGGGCTTGCTTGACCGCGCCGCCCGCAGCGGGGCGCGGCGTCGACGGGGGGAATGGCAATGATCGACGCGACGACCCGCCTGCGGATTGTCCCGCATTCCGTTTCCATGCGGCAGCTGGCCGGGCATCTGCTCCTGACCTCGAACGTGCCGCTCGATCCGGTCGCAAGGCGTACCTCGGACTGGCTGCACCGTTGGGCCGAACAGGCGCCCGACCGGGTGTTTCTGTCCGAGCGTGCCGGCGAAGGTTGGCGCGAGGTCACCTATGCCGAAGCGCTCGGGCATGTGCGCGCCATCGCCGCCGCCCTCATCGCCCGCGGTCTCGGACAGGAGACGCCGATCGCGATCCTCTCCGGCAACTCCATCGATCACGCGTTGCTTTCTTTCGCTGCGCAATATGCCGGCGTGCCGACGGTGCCGCTCGCCGAACAATATTCGCTTATCCCCGAGGCCCATGCGCGGCTCGTCTACGTTATCGAGAAGGTCCGGCCGAGGCTCGCCTTTGCCGACGATGCGGGGCGCTATGCCGGCGCGCTGGCCCTGCCGCAGTTCGACGGGATCGAGATCGTCGCGACCAGGACCGAGGGCGCCTCCCGGCCCGTGACCGCCTTCGCGGAGTTGCTCGAAGGGGACGCGTCGGCCGATATAGGCGGGCGCCTTGCCATGGTCGGTCCGGATACGGTCGCCAAGATACTCTTCACCTCCGGGTCTTCATCCGATCCGAAGGGGGTATTGACCACCCAGCGCATGTTGTGCGCGAACCAGTCGCAGCTGGCCTCGGTGCTACCCTTTCTCAAGGAGCGGCCGCCGCGCATCTGCGACTGGCTGCCATGGAACCATGTCTTCGGCGGCTCGCACAACGTCAACATGATGCTGGCGCATGGCGGAACGCTGAGCATCGACAACGGCAAGCCGACCAAGGCGCTGTTCGAGGAAACGGTACGCAACATCATTGCAAGACCCGGAACGCTGTCTTTCAACGTGCCGGCCGGCTTCTCGATGCTGGTGCGCGAAATGGAAACGAACGATGCCCTTCGCGAAGCCTATTTCCGCGATCTCGACATGATCTTCTATGCCGGCGCGTCACTGCCGCAGGATGTCTGGACGAGCCTCGAGACAATGGCAAAGGAGGTTAGCGGGCGCATCCCGCTGATGATATCGAGCTGGGGCATGACCGAAACGGCGCCGGCCACCATCATGGTGCATGAGCCCATCGGGCGTTCGGGCGTCATCGGCGTGCCGCTGCCGGGAACCGAGGTCAAGCTGATCCCCGATGGCGATATGCGCTGCGAACTGCACGTGAAGGGGCCGAACATCATGCCGGGATATTTCGGCGATCCGGCCAAGACCGCGGAGGTCTTCGACGAGGAGGGCTTTCTGCGGACGGGCGACGCCGTCCGCTTCGTCAGTGGCGACGATCCCGGGTGCGGCCTCACCTTCGACGGCCGCGTTTCGGAGGATTTTAAGCTCCAGACGGGCACCTGGGTCCAGGCCGGCAAGCTGCGGCTGGAAGCTCTGGAAAGCCTGCGGGGGCTGGTGCAGGACGTCGTCGTCTGCGGTCACGACCGCGATGCGATCGGTCTCTTCATCTTTCCGCGCCCCGATCAGCTGCATGGCATCAACAGTTCGGATGGCGCCGTGATCGATGCGGCGCTGCAAGCCGGGATCGAGACGCGGCTGCGCGAAATGGCCAAGGCGGCAACCGGATCGGGCCGGCGCATCAGCCGCGCGATCATCCTTTCCGAGCCGCCTTCGCTCAAGGACGCGGAGATCACCGACAAGGGCTCGCTCAACGTGCGCAAGATCATCATGCGCAGGGCCGCGCTGCTCGAGCGTCTCTACGACAACGAAGACCCGGCGCTGATACGCGTCTGACGGAGGTTGGAAATGGTGGATTTTGCCAAGGTCCGCGCGATCGACATCCATACTCATGCCGAAGAGCCCTGCGGCTGCCACGCGGATGATGGCTATGACGAGCTGCAGTCAACGATGGCGAGCTATTTCGGCGCTCAATGGAAGCACCCGCCGACCATTCCGGAAACGGCCGCGCATTACCGCGCGATGAACATCGCGGCGGTGATCTTCCCCGTCGACGCCGAACGTGAGACGGGCTATCGCCGTTACTCCAACGACGAGGTGCTCGACCTCGTCAAAGAGAACGACGACGTCCTGATCCCCTTCGCCTCGATCGACCCCTGGAAGGGGAAGATGGCCGTGCGCGAGGCGCGCCGGCTGGTCGAGCAGCATGGTATCAAGGGGTTCAAGTTCCACCCCACCATGCAGGGCTTCTATCCCAACGACCGGATGGCCTATCCGTTCTACGAGGTGCTTGTCGAACACGGTTGCGTCGCGATTTTCCACACCGGCCAGACGGGCGTGGGATCCGGCATGCGCGGCGGTAACGGCATGCGCCTCAAATACTCCAACCCGATGTATCTTGACGACGTCGCCGTCGATTTCCCCGACATGAACATCATCGCGGCCCATCCGAGCTTTCCCTGGCAGGAAGAGGCGCTGGCCGTCGCGCAACACAAGCCGAATGTCTATATCGACCTGTCGGGATGGTCGCCGAAATACTTCCCGCCTATCCTGGTGCGCTACGCCAACAGCCTCCTGAAGCACAAGATGCTCTTCGGCTCCGACTGGCCGATGATCGCGCCAGAGAAATGGCTCGACGCTTTCGACAAGGCGGATTTCAAAGACGATGTGCGCCCGCTCATCCTCAAGGAGAATGCGATGCGGCTTCTGGGTGTCGGCACGTGATCTCCTTCACCGCGCCGGTCGACGACATCCTGTTCTCGCTGCGCCGGGTGGCCGATGCCCCCTCACTGCCGGATTGGGACGACGAGCTGGCCGAGGGGATCGTCGGTCATTTCGCGGCCTTTGCCGAAGGGGTGATCGCGCCTCTCGACCAGCTGGGCGATCGGCAGGGCTGCCGGCTGGAGAATGGTCGTGTCCGCATGCCGGACGGTTTCGGCGAGGCTTTCGGCCAACTCGCGAAGATGGGCTGGCAGGGGCTGAGCGCGCCGGAATCCTTCGGCGGCATGGGGCAGGGCCCCCTGATCGCCGCAATGGTGTCGGAAATTTTCTCTGGAGCCTGCCATTCCCTTCAGATGGTCTGCAATCTCGTTCCGGGCGCCATTGCCACACTTCTGAAGTTTGGCACCGAGACGCAACAGGAGGTATGGATACCGCGTCTGGCGGCAGGTCACGCGCTGTCCACGATGTGCCTGACCGAGTCCGGCGCCGGGTCGGATCTCTCACGCATCCGCACGCGGGCGAGGCGGCAGGCCGATGGCTGGCGCATCGACGGGGAAAAGATCTTCATCTCCGGCGGCGATCAGGATATGTCGGAGGATGTCCTGCATCTGATCCTTGCCCGGACCGGCACGATCGACGACGGGGTGAAGGGCCTTTCACTCTTCCTCGCCAGCAAGTCTCAGGCGGGTTCTTCGATCAGGATCACGCGCATCGAGGAGAAACTCGGCCTCCACGCCTCGCCCACCTGCCAAATGGCCTTCGATGCCACTCCGGCTGAATTGGTCGGTGCGGAGGGCGAGGGGCTGAGGGCCATGTTCACCGTGATGAACCACGCAAGGCTCGACGTCGCCTTGCAGGGGGTTGCCCACGCGGCCCGGGCATTTGCCATCGCCTCAGCCTATGCGGTCGAGCGGACGCAGGGGCGCCGGGCCGACGGCAGCGATGCGGTGCTTGCCGATCACGCCGATGTGCAGCGGATGCTCGATGAGCAGCGTGCGCTCGTCCTCGGCGCCCGGGCCATGGTCCACGTGACGCTGGTGGAGCAGGCGCGCGGCGGAACGGAGGCCCTCGCGGACTTTCTGACCCCGGTCTGCAAGGTCTTCTGCACGGATGCCGGCATCCGTGCGGCCGATCTCGGCATTCAGATCCTCGGCGGTTACGGATATCTCACCGAATATAGGGTCGGGCAGACATGGCGCGATGCCCGGATTTCCTCGATCTACGAAGGGGCGAACGGCATTCACGCATTGGCGACCGCCACCAGGGGCTTGCGTGCACAGCAGGGCGCGGGTGCCGATGCTTTCGATGCGCTGATCGGCCGGCTGTCCGATCGTACTGAGATCATGGTCTTGCGCCAGACGTGGCGCGAAGCCCGTGCCCTCGTTTCGGCAACTGCCGATCCGGCGGCGCTCGCGCATGATTTCACCGCCTTAACCGCCACCTTGTTCTACAAGGCAATCTGGGCCCGATTCCGAGCCGTGAGCGACGACGCGGACATCGCCCGACTGGTGGATCGAGTTTTATCGGCGCCGCTAACCGTAGCCCTGCCGATGAAGAGCACCACCAATGTGAGCTCAAGGGGGTGAGGCCATTCCCATGGATGGTTCGGGTCAGGACAGTTACACTCGGGCACGGCCCCGAGCCGCTTCAGCGCGTCGCAGGGCTGGCGCATTGGCCACAGCGTAGGTGTCCTGCAGGACGCACTGCGCTTTAGGGCTAACGCTTCACTTCCCCAGCTGCGGTGCGATGGAGCGAAAAAAGCCCGATTGCGTCTTGTCCTCGCCTGCCGGACATCCTTTATATAACTGCAATTGAAGGCTGAGTAGCTTGGTCCGCTGACGCATCTGTCGGTACGGATGAAGGGGGTGGGAAATGGCAACTCTTCAGAATTTTGACGCTGAGATCGAGAAGACGAAGAGCGTCGTCAACGAGATGCGCAGCAAGCTCGAGCAGTCCGGAGTCGTTCTCGAACAGTTCGCCAAGGCCGACACCAGGCTCGGCGACGTCAATTTCGACATCGAGAACGCCCGCATTCAGGACGTCATCCAACAGCAGAAGGTGATGGAGGCGAACATCGCCGACCTCATCATAGGCCTCGAAGACGCGACCAATGTTTTCGGCGCCGAATTCGAGAGCATGAAAGGCTATACCGGATACGAGAAGTTCATCGGCATCTTCTCGAAGCAGTCGATGCAACGCATGCGCACCGACCGCGTGCGCAACATGTCGCTCGCCGGAAACCTTCAGGAACTGCTTGCCAAATCCGATACGATCGTCGGCATCCTCAAGGAGCAGAGAGCGATCCTCGACCAGCGCTACAAGACTTCCGAGCAGAGCCTCATCCAGGTGATCGAGCGGCGCAAGGGCACGATGGCGGCGCTCGAGGAAACGCAGAAGCGCATCGAGGAGCTCAATCCGCTGCTACTCGATACCGAGAACCGGATCGCGGCCTCGACGGACCAGATAGCCCGCACCGAACTCGAAGGCGAGCGCTCGCGACTTGCCACCGAATATAACGAGAAGCAAGCCAAGGAACAGGAGCTGCTTGCCGAGAGCCAGACATTCGAGCGCTACACGGCAATGTTCCAAACCTTCGTCGATTCGCTCAACAACCAGATTGCCGCCCAAAACACGCTGATCAACAAGCTGACGATCGATACCGAACAGCGCATCGTGCTCTACAAGGCGCTCGAGGATTCCTTGAAAACGGCGGCGCAGCAGGATGTCGCCCACAGGATCAACACGCTCGGCAGCCAGGTCGACACCGCCGCCGAGGAGACAATGGCGGGAATCGGTGCGGCGGCGCAGCGCCATATCGGCGACCTGCTCGAAATGCATGAAAAGAACATGCTGGCGACGCAGGACATCCAGAGGCGCAAGAAACTCGCCGACGACGCCTTCGCCCGTCGGTTCCAGGCGGTAATGGAAAAGCACAATGCGGCAAATTACGTGAAGCAGTGACCGGCAGGCGGCAATGACCCGAGTTCCGGCCGCTTTTCGGCATCTGCCGGGAGGAGTTCAATGAACGCCGCGGCTTCTCCTGCCGTCAGGCAATATTTCACGACCATACGGGCTGCGCTGGCGGGGCTGGACCTGTTCCTTGGCGACCGCAATTCGCCGCTCTATCGCAACCCTGTCGTCGGCGAGGTGATCGCCTCCTATCTCGCGCGGCTGAAGGCATCGGTCACGTGCTGGGAGAACCGCATCGGCTTCGTCGAGCAGTTCCGAATCTCGCGCGCGGAAAGCGGCTTTCCCGTCTTCCAGAATGTGCTGGAACTCGAAAACGACCGGCAGAGCGCCGAAAAGCGGTTGGCGAGCATTCCCCCTGCAGACGGCTTACGGGAGGAGATGGTTGATTTCATTCTCCGGCAGAAGGTCTTTCCGGAGGCCCTGCAGACCCGAATGGCCGAGCGGCTCTATCTCGAGCAGATCGGCAAAGGCGACATCTTCTCGCCCTTCATCCTACCGGAGACAATTCGCGTTGCCGTCAATCCGAAGACGATGCGGCCCTTTTACGTGGTCTCCTGGGGTGCCTTCGACGGTACCCAGACGCTGCCGATGATCTACATGGCGACAATCGAGGATTCATCCGAAAACATTGTCGAGATGTTGGTCACCAGGGACGGCAAGCTCAACCCGGACGTCGAAATTCCGCTTCCGGTCGGCGGCCTGCTCAATCCGGAGCTCGCCAGCCGCTTCGACGATTTTGCCTCCAAGCACAGCGCCTATTCGCTAACGCCGGCAACGATCGCTACGATGCTCGACCAAGATTTTCCCGAGCTGCATCCGAAACAGATTCGGCGCATCGTGCTCGGACCGTTCTATTCTGCAGGGATCACCGAGAACAATGCTAAGATCAACGAAATCCTGTCGAAGGTGCGCAAATCGGAGAATGCCTGGCTGTTGACCTGGACCGTGCAGGAGGTCTTCTCCAAGGCCGAGCGTCCCGCCAGCAGCGGCTTCTGGACCTCGACGCCGGCGCGGGAGGAGTTCCATATCGACACCGACAATCTTGAGGCCGCCCGCATGGGCGTTAGCGCCTATGAGAAGCATGCTCTGGTGCCCCACGATGCCTATCAGGCGCTCTACGCTTCCGGCGAGGCGGCCGCGGTGTTCGGCGATTACAAGGTGCATGTGATTTCCGGCAACCAGGTGGTGAGCGAGGTGTAACTGATGACGCTGAATACGGGGCTCACGACTCTGCACGAGGACGACATAGCCAAGCATCAGGCGATGGCCCAGAGCCTTGTCACCAAGCTCATCATCCTCGAGCGGGGCGACACGCCAGCGGGAACGCCGCTTGCCGGAACGGGGCGTCGCTTCGTCTCGACCGTGTCGACCGCCGGCCAACGCCGTACCCGAGAGGTCGAACTCGCCCGTACCATCCAGTCAATCCGCAGCGGCGATCCGCTGCTCTCTCCGGCGCAGCACTCAGTGCTCTACCGCACCCGCCGCGGCATTCAGGTGGCGCTTGCCGTTGCCGAGCTCTTCTCGCGGCAGACCAATCTCGAACAATTGCAGGCGCGCAACTCGACCGCACCGCTCACCGGCGAGGATGCGGAGCATTTCAAGGCGCTGCTTTCAGCTTCGGCTTATGTTGCCGCCTTTACGCTCGCCGCCTATCTCGGCGCGACCTTGCAAGGGGAGGGCGAGCCGGTCGATGACGCCGCCGACCCGGATTTTCTCTTCGACACGCCGCAAGATGCGATGAAAAGCATTGTGGCGGCGCTCGACCGCAGCATCGCCGGCGCACCCGACGAGTTTGCCATGACGGCACGCGCCCGGGCCCTTTCTCGTGTGGCGGTCGAGGGATTGCTCTCACGTAAGGCGCGCTTCACCGGCTTGCAGATTTTCGAGAATGTGCACATCCGGCTCGACCAGGATGACTTCACCCTCAATGGCTTCGACGTGGCGCCCGGACAGAAGCGCAAGCCTCTTGTGATGACCTTCAAGAAGCCGGAGGAGATCATCGGCAACCACATCGCCAAGTATCAGGCGCTGAAACTTGCCAAGATGCTGATGGCCTATGACTTCGACCGGCAGATGAACCCTTTCGTCGAACTCGGCGGCTTCCTCTTCACCTTCATCGGCGACGGCATGCCCGGGACCGGCAAGACGATCCTGATACAGATGCTCGCCGGCATCCTCCACGATTATTGCGGGGCGGCAGGCTACGCCTTCCATTATGAGAATTTCGGCGTCGACCAGATTTCGTCCTACCAGGGCAAGTCGGGCCAGAACTGCAAGGAGTTCGTCAACAATGTCATGAACCCGCGAGCGATCGGCTTCGGCACGATCGACGATGTCGACCAGGTAACGGCGAAGCGCTCCGACGACCGCGCCTCGGCCGGCCAGCATGAGGTGACGGCGGTACTGATGGAGAGCTTCGCCGGTGCCTCGACGGTCATACGCGGCAATTGCACTTTCGGCATGTTCTCCAATTATCCCGAGAATGTCGACGATGCGCTGCGTCAGCGGGCCGGAGCGCGCTGGCTGGTGGACGGGCCGCAAACCGAGGCGGATTACATCGATATCTTCGCGCTGCTCGTCGGCAGGAATCACCAGATCCCCCTCGGCCAGCACGATCTCTATGCCGGGCAAGAGATCAAGCGCGCCGTCACTCAGTCTTACGCAGCGCATTCACGGCCGCTTGAGGAGGGGCTCCTTGCCGTCTGGGAACGCTACCAGAGGGAGAGGGGCAAGATCGCCACGCTTGCGGATGTCGGAGCCTATCTGCACATGATCAAGGAGGCGGAGCCGCGCTTCACCGGCCGGGCGATCAGGAACATTACTGACGCTATAAAGATGCGGGCGATGGACGTCGAACTGCCGGACGACTGGTTCAAGGATACGGGCAGCTTCATGCACAAATCCTACGACGAGAAGAAAGCGATGATCGAGGAACTGCGCGGCCCGATCACCATCGACATGGTGCTGCAGGAAATCAACCGCTACGCCGACAGTGAATTCCGCTATACCGACAAGTCGGACGACGCAGCAATCGCCGACATCATCCGCCGCGAACGCCAGCGCGAAAAGGCAATCCGGGAGATCGAGACGATGAAGCGCGAGGGCAGATGGCAGAGTTGATCGAAGAGAGCCCTTCCGCATGAAGCGCCTTCTCGAAGCCGAGCTCATCTACGGACGGCTGCTCGACGTTTCCGAGCCGCACCTTGTTTCCCGCTACAACAAGGCGCTCGAAGGTTTCGGACTTAAGCCGACGACACTTCATCGTTTCAGCATCGATATGACCGGCTTCTCGCCGGAGATCGCATACGAGCTCGGGGACCAGGATTACCTCGATCCCAATCGGGTGAACCGGCGCTTTATCATCCTGACGCCGGCGCAGGCGGAGCTGCCGGTCGTGCACACGAGCTTTTCCAACACCGCGGCGCTGATGCACGAATTCTTCAACGCCAACAGCCGCGCGATCAACGCGGTCACGATCAAGGACGCGCTTTACGGGGAGATTGAGGACTCGGTGTCGGTGGTCGAGGACATCGAGGATCTCTTGTCGATCAATGAGGTCCGGTTCCGGGTACTCTCGGCCGAAGGCATGCTCGGCAAGGCGGCTGAGCTCCGGGAACTCATCGACCGTTTGAAGAGCGTGCCCAACGCCTGGGCGGACGATGCCATGCTCGAGCGAATGGTGGAACTGGCGCAGATTACCGGCGACATCCGGCAGAACACGCTGGTACCCGATCAACTGGTCTTTCGCCACCAGGCCTTCTGGGCGAACCACTTCAGCGGCGTCTATGTTTTCATGGACGAGAAGACGACGACGGTGATTTGCGATCCGTCCGCGCCTGGCTTCCGACGTTCGCGGCCGTGGCAAGTGAGCTACATAGCGATCACGGATCATGCGCGCATCTACGACTTCCTCGCCGCGACGAACCGGCTTCAATTGCCGCAGGCCTCGTGGGTGCAGGAATCCGGTCTGTTCCAGCACCGGGCGGACATGGGGATCCGCGGGCTGGTCAATGAGGCCGAACCGGACGTCGATCTCGCCAAGGTCGACCGCATCTGGCTGCAAACCTGGATCCACCGCAATGCAGCGCTCGTCGCTCGCGACGGGACCTATCCCTTCCTTCAAGAAATGTCGCGTGCAATTGCGCAGACCGGAACGGTCAAGATGCAGGAGATGGCGCCCGCAAATCGCTTCCTGCTGATCAGGGCCGCCCCCGATCATCCCGACCAGTGGCTGGTCAACCGGTTGATCTCGCAGCTCGTTCCGCGCGATTTCGTTTCCCGCTTCGTCTTCGACAAACAGGGCTTCTACAGCACCTACGAGAAATACGGCGAAAAGTTCCGAGAATATGTTGTTGCGACATTGACTACCACATATCTCAAGGACAAGGCCGACTTCCGTCGTAAACTCTACGGCCTCAAAGAGGGATAGAAGATGTTCGATCCGATCGTTGCGTTCTTCCAGCGTGTTTTCACCGCGATCGGCCGTGGTATCGGGCTGGTGGTGGCGTGGCTCCTCTGGCCTTTCGTCGCGATCGGCACCTGGTATCGTGGGAGAAGCTGGATCGTCCAGGGACCAATCGCACTGGTCCTGCTCGCGCTCGTCCTCTTCTACGGCTATTTCGTCTGGCAGACGCAATCCTGGACCAATTTCGATCCGGATTACGTCGACCGCTACAGTCTCACCGAACGCAAGACGCCGGCGGGCTCGCCGGTAAGCGGTCCGGGGGCTACCACGACGGGGCAGTCGGCGGAGTTGACACCCGCCAATCAGGCCGCGATGGATGCAGGGACGTCGACGACCGAAGCGCTCGCCGTGGCGCAACTGCCCGCCGGGACCGCTTGCCAGCCCTCGGCGATCGTCGACGTCGCGGCCGATCTCATCGACTTCAATGTCAACCAGAACGCCTGGGTCTCGTCGATGCTTGCCTACAAGCTAGGCCTCTTCGGGCTTGACTGGGACGACACCCCCTGGCTCGACAACAAGGCATCGTTCCAGCGCGGCATCAACCAGGCCGTGCGCCGGACGGCGGTGGAGTTGGTGGATTCGCTCGGCCGCGTCCGTGGCACCTCAGGCGTCAACAACGATCTGCAGAGTGCGCGCGGGAATATCCAGTTCGACGAGGAAACCTGGTATTTCGGCATCAACCCCTTTGGCCCAAAAACCCCGACGCCGAGTTTCTATCGCGCCGCCATGCGCGACCTCAAGAAATTCAACGTCTCGCTCGGCAAATGCGACGCGATCTTCGATGGCCGGTCGGACAACATGGTCGAATTCCTCGACCGTATCGCCAATGACCTCGGCAATACCTCGGCAATCATTCGCGAGCGCTCCGAATTTCACAATGGCGGCTGGTTCGACACACGCGCCGACGATCGCTTCTGGTTCGCCTTCGGCCAGCTTTATGGCTATTACGGCATCCTTTCGGCGGCCGGAGCTGATTTCGAGAACGTTGTCGCGCAGCGCGGGCTGACGCCGATCTATACGGAGACGCTGAAGCAGCTTCGCGCCGCATTGCGTATCCAGCCGCTAATCATCTCGAACGGCCGCGAGGACGGCTGGATCATGCCGACGCATCTCGCAACCATGGGCTTCTATATTCTGCGCGTCCGGTCCAATCTCGTGGAAATGCGCGATATCCTTGCCCGCTGAGCGGCGTCGTGCCAGCGTAAGCACAAGGAAACGGAGCGCGAATTCGGCGGAGGAGGCTGGGTGCGCGCGCTGGAGCGGGGATGAGGAAATGTGTGCGCGGTTTTCCGCGCCGCATCCCGCGCCCGAACAATGAAGGGCGGAGCCATGGGGGAAGTCAAATCCGACATCGAGATCGCGCGCGCCGCGAAGAAGCGGCCGATCCTGGAGATCGGTGCGACGCTCGGCATTCCGCCCGAGCACCTGCTTCCCTATGGCCACGACAAGGCGAAGGTGAGCGCCGAGTTCATTGCCGCCCAGAAGGAAAAGAAGAACGGCCGCTTGATCCTGGTGACGGCGATCAACCCGACGCCGGCGGGGGAAGGCAAGACCACGACGACCGTCGGGCTCGGCGACGGCCTCAACCGCGTCGGCAAAAAGGCGATCGTCTGCATTCGTGAAGCCTCGCTCGGGCCCTGCTTCGGCATCAAGGGCGGTGCTGCAGGCGGCGGCTATGCCCAGGTCGTGCCGATGGAGGATATCAACCTCCATTTCACCGGCGATTTCCACGCCATTACCTCGGCGCACAACCTGCTCGCGGCACTGATCGACAATCACATCTATTGGGGTAACGAACAGGCGATCGATATCCGCCGCATTGCCTGGCGGCGGGTGATGGACATGAACGACCGGGCACTGCGCCAGATCGTCGGCGCACTCGGCGGCGTCGCCAATGGCTATCCGCGCGAGACGGGTTTCGACATCACGGTCGCCTCGGAGGTGATGGCGATCCTCTGTCTTGCGACCGATATCAGGGACCTCGAAAGGCGCCTCGGCAGCATCATCATCGGCTACCGGCGCGACAAGAGCCCGGTCTATGCCCGCGACATAAAGGCCGACGGGGCGATGGCCGTTCTCCTCAAGGACGCGATGCAGCCGAACCTCGTGCAGACGCTCGAGAACAATCCGGCCTTCGTGCATGGCGGACCCTTTGCCAATATTGCCCATGGCTGCAACTCGGTGGTGGCGACGGCGACCGCGCTGAAGCTTGCCGATTACGTCGTGACGGAAGCCGGTTTCGGTGCCGATCTCGGGGCGGAGAAGTTCTTCGACATCAAGTGCCGCAAGGCCGGCCTCAAGCCGGATGCCGCGGTGATCGTCGCGACCGTCAGGGCGATCAAGATGAATGGCGGCGTGAAGAGGGAGGATCTCGGCAGGGAAAATGTCGAGGCGTTGCGGAGGGGATGCGCCAATCTCGGGCGGCACGTGCAGAACGTCAAGAAATTCGGCGTGCCGGCCCTGGTTGCGATCAACCATTTCACGACAGACACGGAAGCCGAGGTCCAGGCGATCAAGGATTATGTCAGAACGCTCGGTTCGGAGGCGGTGCTCTGCAAGCATTGGGCAGAAGGTTCTGCCGGCATCGAGGAACTCGCGTACAAGGTCGTCGACCTTGCCAATACCGGCCATTCGCAATTCTCGCCGCTCTATCCCGACGACATGCCGCTCTTCCAGAAGATCGAGACGATCGCCAAGGATATCTATCATGCGAGCGAGGTCATTGCCGACAAGGTGGTGCGCGACCAGCTCAGAACCTGGGAGGACCAGGGCTACGGCCACCTGCCGATCTGCATGGCCAAGACCCAATATTCCTTCTCCACCGACCCGAATCTGCGCGGCGCGCCGAGCGGACATACGGTGCCGATCCGCGAAGTCCGGCTTGCGGCCGGTGCCGGCTTCGTCGTTGTCATCACCGGCGAGATAATGACGATGCCGGGCCTGCCGAAGGTGCCGTCCTCGGAGAGGATACGCCTCAACGAGGCGGGGTATATCGAGGGGTTGTTCTAGCTTGCAGATGCATGACTGGGGCGGGGCGCTGCTAGCACCCCTCCTGGCCTACCGGCCATCGCCCCACAAGGGCAAGATCCCTACACAGCACGCCCAGTGCGCCAATCAACACAGCCTCCAGACTGCCAAGCTTTTCGGTTGGAGCGATTGCGTTCCGGCGGGTCAACCTCCCCCTTGTGGAGGAGATGGCCGTCAGGCCAGGGGGCGAAGGCACGAGCTACGGGTGTTAACCGAGCCTGCCGATGAAATCCGCCTTGCCGATCGGCACGCCCTTGTGGCGCAGGATGTCGTAGGCAGTTGTAACGTGGAAATAGAAGTTGGGCAGCACGAACTGCAGGAGATAGGCCTCGCCGCTGAAGGTCACCTTCAGGTTGGGAAAATTGAGCGTAACCTCGCGGGTCTCGCTGCCATCGAGGTCTTCGGGTTTCACCGTCTCCAGGTATGCGACTGTCTTGGCGATCCTCTCGCGCAGGTCGGCGAAAGTCTGCTCGTCGTCCGGAAGACGGGGCGCTTCGAGCGCGGACAGTCGGCCAATCGCGTTCTTGGACGTGTCGCTTGCCCGCTGGATTTGGCCGGAGAGCGGCAGCATGTCCGGCGCGAGCCGCGCATCGAAAAGCTCGGCGAGCGGCATCCCCCTATCGGCGGCGAAGGCTTCCGCCTTGTCGAGCAAGCCGTAAAGGGCCGTGAAGCCGCGGGTGAAGGCGGGGACGGAGAGTGCGTATATGGTGAGCGGCATGGCGGCTTCCTCGATGAGGGATTGGCGGAATGCGATGCTCCGAGACGTGTGGCATCTCGGGCGCGTCGCCGGTTGATGATTTCGGGTCGCCGGGCCGCATTTTCAACCTGCAACCGGTGATCTTCGTGCTGAGCCTCGATTTGCTCGCGCTCAGGCGCTACGTTTTCGCGGTCGATGTTCGCCGAGCTATCGGCTGGCTCTACAGTGAGGCACGATGTCCCCTTCTGAATTGCAGGACTACCTGCACGCGCATATCCCGCTTTCCGCCGCCATGCAGGTCGAGGTCGCGGCCGCGGACTGGAACCGTGTCCTTCTTTCGGCGCCGCTCGCGCCCAACATCAATCACCGCGAAACGGTTTTCGGCGGCAGCGCTTCGGCACTCTCTATTCTCGCCGCATGGTCGCTCCTGCATGTGCGGCTGCGCATGAGCGGCATCGCGAGCCGCCTGATGATCCAAAGCAACCGTATGGATTATCTGAAGCCGATCGCCAGTTCCTTTTCGGCACGCTCGAGCCTTGAAGACGACGATCAATGGTCTCGCTTCATCCGCCTGCTCGAGCGGCACGGCCGGGCGCGACTGGCGGTGACGGCCGAACTCCTCGGCAGGGAGGAGGTAGCGGGCCTCTTCTCGGGCGAGTTCGTCGCGCTCGGCACGGGGCACTAGCGACAATATCGATAGCCGCCCTTCCGGTCGATGACGTCGAGATGCAAGTGATCCTCATGTGCCGCGTCGCTGCCGGGATCGAGCACGGTCGTGAAATAGAGGCAGGCGGAGGCGGTGACGGTGCGCTGGAAAGCGCCGGTCAAGGTACTGTCCTCGTCGCGGGGCTGGATTTCGATGGTCTCGCCGCTCTTCAGCGTGAACGAGGCGATGTCGACGGCATTGCCGCGCGCATGCTCGGAGATCTTGCCGGTGCTCCCATTGTTCCTCAGGCGGCAGACATAGGAGGAGACCTGGTTGAGGGTCGCGATGGCCGCGTCGGACCCGAAGGCGGCCTTCGCGGCCGGAGCCGCGGTCTCCTTCGTCCAACGGGCCAACGCCAGGGCCGTTTCGCAGCGCATCGTCCCCTGTGGCTCCAGCGAGACGCCGGGCAGGATTTGCGTCACGCCAATCGGCTTGTCGATGCCGCAGCCCTTGCCGTCATCGATGTGCGTTTCCTCCTTGAAACTGCTGCCGATTGCCCGGAGCGAGTCGAGGCAGGACGCGTAGGCCGCCGGGTCTTCCTTCTCGATTTCGAGGACCGGCTCCGGAACGGCGTCGACGGCATCGTCCTTCCAGTCCGGCGGCAGCTCTCCTCTGGCCCTGCCATCGGCTTGCCTGGTTGCGTTGTCGCCATTCCCCCCCGGTGCCGCCGGTTTCGGCGCCGGCACTGGCTGCTCGCCGCGGGTCACAGGCTTCTCTGCCGGCACGGGACCAATCGTCGGCAGGCTCGCTCCGGACGCGATCAAAGCGGAGAAAAACACTCCGGCGGCATGGCGCATGCGGGGGCCTCTTAGTTGCTTCGCGGCAGAATCCGCCAGCTTGCGGGAGCAATCCTCATTCAAAATGTGCTGAAACTGAGGAGACGCGAGTGGCCCGTGTCCAAAACTGGTGCCCGTTAAGGGCCCTCACTTATATATTGACCTGTTGGGAGCCTATCGCGTCAACGACGCCGTCTCAGTACTCGGCGGCATCAGCAAGAGCGACCCGGGCAATTACGACAACGGCGACGGTATCGAAGTGCCCTTCACTGAAGAGGATTTGCTTTCCGGCCTGCTGAAGGCTGAGATCACGCCGGACAAGGACCATTCGTTCAAGTTCAGCGCAATGTTCTACGACAATGATTTCTTCGCGAACTCCTATTTCCAGAACGTGAAGAACCAAACGATCGGCGCGAACTATGCCTACACGCCGGACAATGATCTCATCGATTTCCGCGCGAACGCCTATTACAACCGCGTCAGGATGAATTATGAGGGCAACATCAGCGGTGCCGGAGCCGCGCAGGGGCGCCGTATCACCGATACCGGCACCGGTTTCGACGTTTCGAACACGTCTGACTTCGATCTCGGCGAGGTCGCTGTCCGCTCCAGCTACGGTGTCGAATATTTCCAGGACGACTACGACGTCATCAACAGCGCAGCGCAGCCGAGCGGTGGCGCCACGGCAGTGGCAAGAATTCGACGACCGGTATCTTCAATACCACCACTTTCACCTACGGCATCGTCGATCTGACCGCTGGATTGCGTTACGACCGCTTCACGCTCGACGGCTCCGGCTCGGTCGTTGCTGGCAATCCGCTCGGGCTGCCGGCGGGCACCTATAACGTCGAGCGCTCGGATGGCCGGCTCAATTCCAGCATCACGCTCGCCATCAACGCCACCGAATAGCTGCAACCCTACCTGACCTATGCCGAGGCGTCGCGTTCGCCGACAATCAATGAAACCTTCGTGGGTGGCACGCATCCGGGGGCGATTCCGCAAAGCTTCTTTCCCAATCCGTTCCTCGAGCCGGAAATTTCGAAAGGCTGGGAGGAACTCATACGGACAGCGAACTCCCATCGCAGATCAATGGCTTCGGGGTCCAGAGCTGCCTATGACGCCGGTTACGTCTTCGGCAATCTCGCCTACGAAAGAAGCGCCGCTATGTGTGATCATACCGCGCCAGTAACATGCGACTTTCCCGCTTGCACGCCGTCGCAAGGCAGGCTAACACTTTTGCCCATGGCAAACGCACGCAACATTTCGGTCTGGTGGTGGGCCCGCTGAGGCGGCCTTGACCAGTCATGCGTGATTGAGACATGGAGCCGCCCGGAGATTTCGAGGCGGCTTTTTCGTATTCGGGCCGCGTGGAAAGACCGGGCTTTGATGGAGCGAGACGAATGGCAACGGTAATTCTGGAAGACGGCGCGGAAAGGTACATCACCAAAGGCGGCATTGTGGTCACCCGCAGGCGGCGTGAAGCGTCCTACTCGGACGCGATCGCCGGCTATGTCGCAAGGCTTGACGAGCGCCGCGGCGCGGTCTTCTCGTCGAACTACGAATATCCGGGCCGCTATACGCGCTGGGACACCGCCGTCGTCGATCCGCCTCTTGCCATCTCCTCTTTCGGCCGCTCGCTCTGGATCGACGCCTATAACCAACGTGGCGAGGTTCTACTCGCAGTCATCGCCGAACACCTCAAAGCCGTTACCGATATCACGCTCGGCCCGCTCTCCGCCCGCCGTCTCGACCTCACCATCAACGAGCCCGACCGCGTCTTCACGGAGGAAGAGCGCTCGAAGATGCCGACCGTCTTCACGGTCTTGCGCGCGGTGACAAGCCTCTTCCATTCGGAAGAGGATTCGAGCATCGGCCTCTACGGCGCCTTCGGCTACGACCTTGCCTTCCAGTTCGACGCGATCGATCTCAAGCTGAAGCGCCCGGAAGACCAGCGCGACATGGTGCTCTTCCTGCCGGACGAAATCCTCGTCGTGGACCACTATTCGGCCAAGGCCTGGGTCGACCGCTACGACTTCGCCAAGGACGGACTTTCAACCGAAGGTAAGGCGGCGGAGATTGCGCCAGAACCGTTCCGCATGGTCGACAGCATCCCGCCGCATGGCGATCACCGGCCGGGCGAATATGCCGAGCTCGTCGTCAAGGCGAAGGAGAGCTTCCGCCGGGGCGATCTCTTCGAAGTGGTGCCTGGGCAGAAGTTCTACGAGCGCTGCGAAAGCCGGCCTTCTGAGATCTCAAACCGGCTGAAGGCGATCAATCCGTCGCCCTATTCCTTCTTCATCAATCTTGGAAATCAGGAATATCTCGTCGGCGCGTCCCCGGAAATGTTCGTGCGCGTTTCCGGCCGCCGCATCGAGACTTGCCCGATTTCCGGCACCATCAAGCGCGGCGACGATCCCATCGCCGACAGCGAGCAGATTCTGAAACTCCTGAATTCCAAGAAGGACGAGTCCGAGCTTACCATGTGCTCTGACGTCGATCGCAACGACAAGAGCCGCGTCTGCGTGCCGGGTTCGGTGAAGGTCATCGGCCGCCGCCAAATCGAGATGTATTCGCGGCTGATCCACACGGTCGACCACATTGAAGGGCGGCTGCGCGACGATATGGACGCCTTCGACGGCTTTTTGAGCCACGCCTGGGCCGTGACGGTCACCGGCGCGCCGAAGCTCTGGGCGATGCGCTTCATTGAAAACCACGAGAAGAGCCCGCGCGCCTGGTATGGCGGCGCCATCGGCATGGTGGGCTTCAATGGCGACATGAATACGGGCCTGACGCTCCGTACGATCCGCATCAAGGACGGGATTGCCGAGGTGCGGGCGGGCGCAACGCTGCTCTACGATTCCAGCCCGGAAGAGGAAGAAGCCGAAACCGAATTGAAGGCATCCGCCATGCTTGCAGCCATTCGCGACGCGAAATCCGCAAACAGCGCCAAGGCGGCGCGCGACGTCGCGCCGGTCGGTGCCGGCGTCAACATCCTCCTCATCGACCACGAAGACAGTTTCGTCCATACGCTGGCGAACTACTTCCGTCAGACAGGGGCGTCGGTAACGACGGTGCGCACGCCGGTTGCCGAGGAAATTTTCGATCGGGTGAAGCCGGATCTCGTCGTGCTTTCGCCAGGCCCCGGCAGCCCGAAGGACTTCGACTGCAAGGCGACCATCAAGAAGGCGCGGGCGCGCGAGTTGCCGATCTTCGGCGTCTGCCTCGGCCTGCAGGCGTTGGCGGAAGCCTATGGCGGAGACCTCCGTCAACTGGCGATCCCGATGCACGGCAAGCCGTCGCGCATCCGCGTTCTGGAGCCGGGCATCGTCTTCTCCGGTCTCGGTCGCGAGGTGACGGTCGGGCGCTACCACTCGATCTTCGCCGATCCCTCGAGCCTTCCCCGCGAGTTCATGATCACGGCCGAAAGTGAGGACGGGACGATCATGGGGATCGAGCACATGAAAGAGCCGGTGGCGGCTGTGCAGTTCCACCCGGAATCGATCATGACACTCGGCGGCGACGCGGGCATGCGGATGATCGAGAATGTGGTGGCGCATCTCGCCAAGAGGGCGAAGATCAAGGCGGCCTGACGGTAAATTCGTTCGGAGAGGCGCGCAGGCGCCGATCGCCTTTGACAATCGGGGTGAGATCGCCCATACGAGCTTGAAAACCCGCCTGCGCGAAAACCCGCGCGGGCGGTTTTGCGTTTGAACAGGCATGCATTTGCAACTCGTTTGCAGCTGCAGAAGGAACGAGAATGACCGTGCTCGACAACCGGACAGTCTTGCGGCTTGCCTTCTGGGGCATACCGCTGTCCCTCGGCGTCATGGGGCTGAAGATGCTTGCCTGGTGGGTGACCGGGTCGGTCGCGCTCCTTTCCGACGGGCTCGAGTCCACGGTAAATGTGATCGCCGCTGTGATTGCTTATGCGATGATCGGATATGCGGCGAAGCCGGCGGACGCATCCCACCCCTTCGGCCATCACAAGGCGGAGTATTTTTCCGCCGTGATCGAGGGCGTGCTGATCGTGGTTGCCGCGCTCACGATTCTGTGGGAGGCGATACCGGCAATGACGGCGCCGGTACTGCTCGAGGCGCCGGTGCTGGGTCTCGCGATCAATTTTTCCGCCGGCGTGATCAACGCCACCTGGGCCTGCCTGCTGATCCGGGCGGGCAAGCGGCATCGCTCGCCGGCCCTCAGTGCCGATGGGCACCATATCCTGTCGGATGTCGTGACCTCCGCGGGCGTTCTCGTCGGTCTTGTCCTGGCGCTTGCCACGGGCTATGCCATCCTCGATCCGCTGCTTGCGGTGGTCGTCGCCGGCAATATCCTGTTCCAGGGCTGGAAGGTCATCTCACGCTCGATCGACGGGCTGATGGACAGGGCCGTGCCGGCGGAAGAGGAAGAGGCGATCAAGCGGGCGATCGCCACCAATGCGAGTGGCTCGCTCGGTGTTCACGATCTGAAGACGCGGCAGGCCGGCCCGGCGACTTTCGTCGATTTTCACATGGTCGTGCCGGAGGCGATGCCGGTCGGCGAAGCGCATGATATATGTGACCGCATCGAGGACGCCATCCGCGCCGTCCAGCCAGGCGCGAGGATTGCCATTCATGTCGAGCCGGAGGGCGAGAAGGCGCATGGGGTGCGCGTCAAGACCGCAGCGCCGCGCGTCTGAACATATGAGAAACGCTCGCTGCAGCGCTTTGATTGCTGAAATGATCTAAAGGATCATGCACCAGCGGGACGAGGAATAGAGCGTGCAGTCGTTTGCCCGCATACCCCGTCTCAACTGACATTGGAGCACGACGGAAATGACGAAAACGGACGTATCAGGACTTTCACAACTGGGGGCGACGGTTGACTTGCCGCAGAGCCCGGAAGAGGCGGTGCTGGAAAGGGTGCCGAGCGGCCATGCGGGCACGGATTTCGTGGTCCGCTTCACCGCGCCGGAATTCACCTCGCTCTGCCCGATGACCGGACAGCCGGACTTCGCCCATATCGTCATCGACTACGTGCCGGATGGCTGGCTGGTCGAGTCGAAATCGCTCAAGCTTTTTCTGCACTCCTTCCGCAACCACGGCGCCTTCCATGAGGATTGCACCATGGAGATCGGCAAGCGGCTGGTGTCGCTGCTGTCGCCGAAATGGCTCCGCATCGGAGCTTACTGGTACCCGCGAGGCGGCATTCCGATCGACGTCTTCTGGCAGACGGGCAATCCGCCCGAAGGCGTCTGGCTGCCGGACCAGGGTGTGCCGACCTACCGCGGCCGCGGGTGACCGAGGGCGCGGGACACGACCCCCTCCCTACAAGGGGGAGGGGCTAGGCGTCCGCGGCGATCGCCTGCCCATTGTTGGCTATTGCGTCTGGCGGCAGCGTTGAAACAGAGACGGCGAGAGGCGGCAAGTTAAGTCCCTTCCCCTTGAGGCTTGGATTCAAAGAGACTTTGAGAGACCAATCTTCTCCAGACTCGTCTCAAGTATCGGATCGTACAGGGCTCCCCGCCAAACCTCGCGGTATCCGAGATGCAGATAGAGCCGAAGGGCACGCTCGTTCAGGGCGGCCACCTGAATATGCGCCTCGGCATAGCCTCGACCGGCGATCTGCGCCTCGAGCGCTCGTATCAGAGCCGATCCGGCGCCACATCCTTCGAAGGGCGGTGCCACCCAGACGTCGCTGATGGTATCGTTTTCACGTTCGCAGGCGCCGAGACCCGCGGGTTCGCCATCAATCTCGGCCATAAGCACACGCGGACCGAGTTGCTGCAGGAACGGCAGGAAGGGATTGCTTGCGGCAATCCTGGCGGCCACCTCGGCCGAGACGAGTGGCCTTATCCCCTTCAGCCAGGCTGTGAGGCCGATCTCGGCAAGGATATCTTTCTCCTGCGGGAGTGCAGGGCGGATCATCAGCATTCAGGCGCCGTTCCCGAAGGTCCGGACCGGAGCCCAGCCCTTCACTCTTCATGTAATCATCCCAACATCAAGACCCCGCCCGCGGCGGCGGTGAGGCCGCCGAGCAGGCGGGCGACGCTGCCGCCGCCCGACAGCTTGCCGAGCAGCACGCCGAGGCCGATGCCGGCTGCATGCAGGAGAGCGGTCGCGATTACGAAGCCGGCAGCGAAGGAGGCTGTTGCGGCTGCGCCTATCTCGCCGCCATGAGCATGGCCATGGAATAGTGCAAAGGCGCCGACGATGGCTGCGGCCTTCGCGGCATCGGGACGCACCGCCATTGCCACGATCAAACCCAGGGCAACCACCGAAGCAAGGATCGCCGGCTCGACGAAGGGCAGGGGGGCTTCGGTGATGGCGAGCGCGAAGCCGAGCGCCATGGTTGCGACAAAGGCGGCCGGAACCAGCCAAAGTGCCCGCCCGCCGGTCTGCGCCGCCCAAAGGCCGACGGCCACCATCGCGAGGACATGGTCGGCACCGGAAAGCGGATGCGAAAGGCCCGCCATCAGCGAGCCGTGCGCGGCCGGGTCCAGATGGGCGAAAGCCGGTGCGGCGGAGGCCGTGAGCGCGGCGGTGGCGATGACAAGCTGTTTCTTCATTCTGGTCCCCTGTCGACAGGCCATGGGAGGCAGCCTGCCCTGTTTTCCCTGAGCGGCGAGGCGAACGGCACTCGCCACGATTGCTGACGCGCTGATCTTATTGGGCTTTTTTCCGCTGTCCATACGACATTTGCCGCCCGGCACATTTGCCGACCGCACAGCGGCGGCTGGACCGGGCGTGCTTCGCCCGTTTCATTGCATTGTTTTCGCTGTCGAGTCGCATTATCTGACTTTGAGACATTTCATGAGGAGTCCGGAGAATGCGGATGAACGACGACGAACAGGAAGAGAAAAAGACCGAATTGCCGCTTGGCAAAGAAACGGAGGCGAACCTTTTCAAGTCGCGTTCGATTTTCATTTACGGAACGATCAATCAGGAACTGGCGCAGAAGGTCTGCTCCCAGCTCGTGGCGCTTGCCTCGGCCAGCGACGACGATATCCGCATCTTCGTCAACTCGCCGGGCGGCCATGTCGAATCGGGCGACAGCATCCACGACATGATCAAGTTCGTGAAGCCGAAGGTCTGGACGATCGGCACGGGCTGGGTCGCCTCGGCCGGCGCGCTGATCTATGTCGGTCCGCCCAAGGAGCGTCGCCTGTGCCTGCCGAACACCCGTTTCCTCTTGCACCAACCGTCGGGCGGCACTCGCGGCATGGCCTCCGACATCGAGATCCAGGCGCGCGAAATTATCAAGATGAACGAGCGCCTGAACAAGATCTTCTCGGAGGCAACCGGCCAGCCGGTCGAAAAGATCGCCAAGGACACGGATCGCGACTACTGGCTCGGAGCGGAAGAGGCGAAGGCCTATGGTCTCGTCTCGCGGATCATCACCTCCGTCAACGAAATCTGATATCGAGCGGCCAGCGGCCGGTTAGAGCAAGCGATCGCCCCTCATCCGGCCTGCCGGCCACCTTCTCCCCGCAAGCGGGGCGAAGGAGACCGGCAGCGCCCGCCCAATCCCCTCTCCCCGCCTGCGGGGAGAGGGTTAGGATGAGGGGCAGCCATGTACGTAGCACTGTACCGGAATTTGCGCGGCATCCTTGTGCGACGGCAACTTTCTTCTCCACTTGCCCCGGCACGCCGAGCCGTGTATAGCCACTCCCATGACCCAGGCGAAGGTACATAAGATCGCTCAGATCTTCTCCGGATGCGATGACAATCGCGTATCCGCGCGCGCTTTCGCCTCGCTTCTCCTTCTCGGCCTTACTCGCGGTTGCCGGGTCCGGTGAGGAGCGCCCGGCGGCCGAAAAGCCTTGCCGGCAGACAGCTCCTCGGAAATCCCAAAAGCTGCAACAAGAGTGAAACAGAGCGCGGCCCCGCACGGCATCGGCCATCGCAATATTCCCGCTGATCGGCTATTGCATGCGGCACGCGACATTCCAGTGACGAAGAGAAGCTGCACATGATCCTGAAATCGCACACCATCAAGCACGGCATGCCCGAAGCCGCGGTGAAGTATCAGCCCTATCCGCAGGTGGCGCTGCCGGACCGCACCTGGCCCTCCAAGACCATCGCCAAGGCGCCGATCTGGTGCTCGGTCGATCTTCGCGACGGCAACCAGGCGCTCGTCGACCCGATGGGGCACGACCGCAAGGCGCGCATGTTCCATTTGCTCCTGGACATGGGCTTCAAGGAAATCGAAATCGGCTTTCCGTCGGCTTCGCAGACGGATTTCGATTTCGCCCGCTGGTGCGTCGAGGAAGGTGATGTGCCGGAGGACGTGTCCCTGCAGGTGCTGGTGCAGTGCCGGCCGGAGCTGATCACGCGCACTTTCGAGGCGCTTGAAGGCGCACACAGGCCGATTGTCCACTTCTACAATTCGACGAGCGAGTTGCAGCGCCGCGTCGTCTTCAGCAAGGACGTCGCCGGGATCAAGCAGATCGCGACCGATGCCGCCAAGATGATCACCGACATGGCGGCCAAGGCCGGGGGCGGCTACCGGTTCCAATATTCGCCGGAAAGCTTCACGGGCACCGAACTCGAAGTGGCGCTGGAGATCTGTAACGCCGTCACCGAGATCGTCAGGCCGACACCGGACAACAAGCTCATCATCAACCTGCCCTCGACGGTCGAAATGGCGACGCCAAACGTTTACGCCGACCAGATCGAATGGATGTGCCGCAATCTCGACGACCGCGAGAACCTGATCATCTCGCTGCATCCGCACAACGACCGTGGCACCGGCATTGCCGCCACTGAGCTCGCCCTGATGGCGGGCGCCGATCGCGTCGAGGGCACGCTCTTCGGCAATGGCGAGCGCACCGGCAATGTCGACGTGGTGACGCTTGCCCTGAACATGTTCACCCAGGGTGTCGATCCGAAGCTCGACTGCTCGGACATCGAGCGGATCAAGGAAGTCTACGAATATTCCAACCAGATGGTCATTCCGGAGCGCCATCCCTACGTGGGCGAGCTTGTCTACACCGCCTTCTCCGGATCGCACCAGGACGCGATCAACAAGGGCATGAAGGCGCTGAAGCAAGCGAACAAGAAGCTGTGGGAAGTGCCGTACCTGCCGATCGACCCGCGCGACGTCGGCCGCAGCTACGAGGCGATCATCCGCATCAACTCGCAGTCGGGCAAGGGCGGCATCGCCTATATCATGCAGGAGGATTACGGCATCAACCTGCCGCGCAATTTGCAGATCGAATTCCGCGAGGACATCCAGCGCATCACCGACGAGGAAGGCAAGGAACTGCCGTCGAAGCGCATCCATCAGCGGTTTATCGAGTGCTATGTCGAGCAGCCCGGCGCCCGCATCAAATTCGTCGATCACCACACCTATCCGGCTAGCGAGCACAAGGGCCTGCGCGTCGTTGCCGCGGAGATCACCGACGGGGGCGAGGTGCGGCGGATCGAGGGCAGGGGCACCGGCCCGATCGACGGCTTCATAAATGCGCTGTCGATCTATCTCGGCATCGAACTTTCGGTCGCGGACTATTCCGAGCATTCGCTGCAGCACGGCTCGAACGCCGCCGCTATCGCCTATGTCGAAGTGGAGTATCCGGGCGGCACGCTCTTCGGCGTCGGCATCAACACGAACATCGTCGCCGCCTCGCTCGAGGCAATCGTATCGGCCGCCAACCGCGTGCTGGAGACGATGGGAAAGTGAGGCCCTTTTCGGCCGGGTGAGCTCGCGACTGCCCCTCACCCTAGCCCTCTCCCCGCAGGCGGGGAGAGGGGACAACGAGTTCGTGAGCCCCTCCCCAGTCACCGAGAACCATGGGAGGAAGCGGGAAGCGTGCCGCTTGTCCCTTCGCCCCGCTTGCGGGGAGAAGGTGCCGGCAGGCGAATGAGGGGCTTACTCGACGTCAGATAACCGCCGCCGCCGTCTGAGCGATGTCCTGCAATGCCGGATCAGATGACGGTCCGATCAGGACGAAGGAGGCTTTGTCCTTCTGCCAGGTGACAAGACTTAAATCCCCACGGATCGTCTCGCTGAATTGATCCGGCTGTTCGCCACTGCCGTTCCTTTGGAAGCAGATGGCGAAGATGTTGCTGTCGCGATCGCGATAGACGAGCTGGGCGACCGGCTTGCCATTGGCGACGAGCAATCTTGCCCCTTCGAAGGTCAAGCCCTTGGGCGAGAGATCGGGGATATTGAAGGCGACGCCGACGCTCGAGGCAAGCCAGGTTTCGATCTCCGCCGCTTGCGAAGCCGGCACCTCTACCAGGTGCCGCTTCTGGCGCGCGTAGATGCGGTGAGAGTCGGCGATCTCCTGAACCCATGGGCGCTCGGCCGCTTCTGGTCCGGGAACATCAGTGTTGACCGTGCTGCCGAGAATGAAGCCGGAGGCGCCGCCCAGAAAGAGGAGAACCACCGATGCGGCTGCCAACCGCGGCCAGACGCGGGCGTTTCGCTGCGGCAGGTTCGCCGTTGCAACGCGTGCGAAACGCGGTGTGATGCCGGGCCCCTGCTTAATCTGACGGACGAGCGCCAGCGGCACCGGATCATGAAGGAAATCATCGAACGCTTTGTTGCCGAACGCGCTGCCCGCCCTCAGCGTCTGCAACAGCGCCCTGGCGTTTTCGTCACGCGCAAGCAGCGCGTCCAGCTCCGATTTCTCCGCCTCCGGCAGTTCCCCGTCGATATAGGCAGAGAGCCGAATTTCCAGAGCCAGTCCCATTGTCTGCTGCAACGGTCAAGCCCTCCTTTCCGCATCCTCGGACAACATCGCTGCGAGCCTTAGGCGCGCTGTCGAGAGCCTGCTCATGACCGTGCCGGCGGGAATCCCGAGTATGTCGGCAGCCTCCCGATAGCTGTAGCCGTCGACGTTCACGAGCAGGAATGCGCTCGCCAATCCCTCCGGCATGCAGAGGATCATTTTCTGCAACTGATTGGCATAGACTGCCCTCTCCCCGGAGGGCTCGGCGCTGAGCTCGTCCTGATCGAAGATGTCGACCATGCTGCCGCCGCCGCGAACCTTCCGTTTGCGGACTTCGTCTACCCAAAGGTTGCGTGTCATGGCGTAGACCCAGCTCTCCAGCCGACCCTCCCCATTCCATAGCTGGCTGCGCGTGATCGCCCGCTCGCAGGCCTCTTGCACGAGATCGTCGGCGTCCTTGGCATCGCGCGTCAGCGTCAGGGCGAAGCGGCGCAATTTGGGCAGCAGGCCGACCAAATCGCGTCTGAAGTCCTTCATGTTTGCCGCTGGGCGCATGTCTTTCCTAATGAGACGCGGGCCACACGTCTTTCGCCGCGGGAACGCACTGCTCATGATATGAAACTTGATCCGAAGTCTGCAAGGGAAGAGCCGGAACGCGAAGAGCTTTTTGCGTCCCGGCCCCTGTTTTCCCCACGCGGAGAGTCGCCGTCCTCGCCGGCAACGATGACGAACCGCCCTTGCCGGAGCGCTCCGTCAATAGCCGCGCAGACCTCCAAGAGACTGGAGCAGCGCCTGGTAGGCCCAGCTGTTCTCGCCGCCGCGGTCGCGGATTTCGATGAGCTGAACTTTCGCCTCCTCGATACGGCCCTGCTCGACCAACGCCTGTCCCATGTAGGAGCGGGCCAGCAGGTAGTTCTCGTCGGCCTGAAGGGCGCGTTTGTAATACTGCATGCCGAGCTCCATGCGCCCCGCCTTACGGTTGGCATAGCCGAGGTAATTCAGGACACGCGCGCTCTGCTGCTCCTTTATGGCGCCGAGAACCTTGATGGCGTTTTCGTACTGGCCGGCATAGGCGAGTTCGCGCGCCGCGTCGAACAGGATATCGTCGCCAAGATCGCTCCTCTTCGCCTCGACACATCTGTTTCTTTTCGCGTTCCAGACATGGCCGTTCTTGCACTGGGTGGTCGTCTTCGTCTTCTTCGGCGGCGTGCTGGTGTTGTCGCCGACGGCCATGGCCGGTTGGCCGGCGAGCGAGGCCGTGAAAGCCGCAAGGGCGAAGAGAATGATCTTCCGGTTCATCATGGCTGTCTCCTGAAAGCATCGTGCGGTCGCAGGTGAACCGACAGACGCAAATACGCCCCGGCGGCTGGCCGGCTCAAATGACTAAGACGCGCGAAGCTTATCGTTTATTCGGTGGTCTGTGAATTATCCGTAGAAACGGGTCACTTCCGCAAGCGTGACGGCGCTGGCGTCGGCATTGAGCGCGAAGCGCTCGCGCGTCAGTTGCCAATTGCCCGGCGCGCCGGCGATTGAAAAGAGATTATAGGCGGCGACGGGCTTGCTGCCGCCGGGGGATTGCGAGGCCGAGGCGATGCCGACGACCGGCACCGGCCCCGCATGGCCCCTGAGCCAGTACACCGTGTTGAGATGGGTATGCCCGTGCAGCACCAGTTCGGCACCGCCAGACGAGATCGTGGCGGCGAAACGACGGATGCCGATCATGCGCTTGTGCATCGATGTCGCACCGCGGATCGGCGGATGATGAATCATGACGACCCGGAAGAGCCCGGCCTCGCCGGCGGCGCGCAGGAGGTTCACCGTGGCGCGCGCCTGCCGTGGTCCGAAATAGCCGCTCGCTGCGAAAGGAGGCGTAGCGACGGCGGTCGAACAGCCGATGAGCGCCACCTGCCCGCGCACTCGCATGAAGGGAAAGCAGGAGTGCCCTTTCAGCCAGCCAGCCGGGCCGGCGTCGCCGCGCATAAAGGGGTACCAGGCGTGGGACATTTTCTCGTAGGCACCCGGTACATAGGCGTCGTGATTGCCCGGCACGACCGAGATGTCCTGCGGATCGCCGGCCTCCGCCAGCCATTCCGTCACCGCCTTGATCTCGAGCGTGGAGGCGAGGTTCACGAGATCGCCGGTGATCACCAGGTGGTCGGGCTCGCGTTTCTCGATATCCTCCATCAGGCACTGGAGCGTGCCGGGAAAGAGATGGCGCGCGCGATTCCTGTGCCAATTGACGAAACCGGTGATCCGCTTGGAAGCGAGTTCGCGCAGCGTGAGCTCCGGCAGGGGCCCGAGGTGGACGTCGGAAATATGCGCGAGTTTGAACATTACCCTCCGTCTAGCGCATATTCGATGGAAGGGGAATCGCTTGAACGGATTATAAAATGCGCAGCGGATCTTTTCAGGCAATTCGGCCGCGGTCCTACGGTTCATGTGAAGGGGTAGCGAGATGCAAAATTGGCGGCTCCGCCTGCTGACGCGGTTCGCCCATGCCTATTTCGCGTTCTCCCGCGGCATGACGCTCGGGGTGAGGGCGGCCTGTTTCGATGACGAGGGGCGGGTATTCCTCGTCCGGCACACCTATCTGCCCGGCTGGCATCTCCCCGGTGGCGGTCTCGATCGCAATGAAACGGCCGTCGAAGGGCTCGTCCGGGAGCTCGAGGAGGAGGGTAACCTTCGCCTGACGCTGCCGCCGGCACTCGTCCAGGTCTATTACAACCGCGGCACCAGCCGGCGCGACCATGTGATCTTCTTCCGCTGCGACCGCGTCCGGCAGGAACGGCCGAAGCGCGCGGACCTGGAAATCGCCGCGGCGGGGTTCTTCGCAATCGACGAATTGCCGGATGACACGACACCGGCGACGCGGCGTCGGCTTGCGGAGCTGGCCGGAACGTCGGCGCCGGATGCGTTCTGGTAGGCTACAGCGCCGCGCGTCTTATCAGACGCGCAAAGGTCGATGCGCCAGGGTGAGGGGCGAAGTCTAACCCACGCTATTGCGCCCATTACGTCCGTGCGGGACCGTAAGGTCGACCTCCGGACCGACCGGCACGATGCCGGTCGGATTGATCATCCGGTGGCTTTGGTAATAGTGCCGTTTGATGTGGTTCATGTCGACCGTCTCGGCAATGCCGGGCACCTGATAGAGATCGCGCAGATAGCCGGAAAGGTTCGGATAATCGGCAATGCGGCGGATGTTGCACTTGAAGTGGCCGACATAGACCGGATCGAAGCGGACCAATGTCGTGAACAGGCGCCAGTCGGATTCAGTGATGCGATTGCCGAACAGATAACGCCGCGAGCCTAGCCGGTCTTCCAGTTCGTCCAGCATCGCAAAGAGGGCGGTGACAGCCTCTTCATAGGCTTCCTGCGTTGTAGCGAAGCCGGCCCTGTAGACGCCATTGTTTACCGCGTCATAGACGCGCGCGTTGAGTTCGTCGACCTCCACCCTCAGTTCTTCAGGATAGAAATCCGTGGTCGAGCCGGTCAAATCATTGAAGGCCGAATTGAACATGCGGATGATTTCCGCTGACTCATTGGAGACGATGGTGTTCCTCTGCTTGTCCCAGAGGACCGGCACGGTTACGCGACCCGTGTAGCTCGGATCGGCGCGCACATAGACTTGCCACAGGGTTCTTGAGCCGAAGAGATGATCGGGCGTGCCGCCGTTCTCTCCCTTGAATTCCCAGCCATTGCTCAGCATCAGCGCATCGACGATGGAGAGCGAGATCAAATCCTCGAGTCTCTTGAGCTTGCGGAAGATCAGTGTGCGGTGTGCCCAGGGACAGGCGAGCGAGACGTAAAGATGGTAACGCCCCGCCTCGGCCTTGAAGCCGCCCTCGCCGGAGGGGCCTGGCGAACCATCGGCCGTGACCCAGTTCCGGAATTGCGAGATGCTGCGCTTGAAACGTCCGTTCGTTTCGACTGTGTCGTACCAGACGTCCTGCCAGACACCATCCACCAGCCTGCCCATCGCCGATCTCCTTCCTGACCCTTTGGTGTCGTCAAAGATAACGCGGGAAGCCGCCGCAGATAGGTCTCAAATCGTGAACGCTGCGTTTTTGGCTTTGACGCGTGAGAATTTTCTGCTATCGGCGACGGAACGCTTTTCATTTGGGAAACGACCATACCATGACCCTGTCGGGAAGCCTGCGACGACGCTGATGCTGCAAACGCCCTTCTTGGGCGAGCCACTCATTTTGTCCGTTCGTATGCCGGTTCTCGATATCCATGAAAAAGCACGATCTCGTCTACTTGACAGAAGACGCGTCCCACGACGCAGCCATCGACATCATCAATGAGGAAGCCTTCGGCCCCGGCCGGCTCGCCCGCGCGGCCGCGCGGATTCGCGAGCAGGGGCCGCACGACCGGTCACTTTCCTTCATCTGCACCGATGATGGCGAAACGATCGCGTCGGTGAGGATGACGCCTGTGATCGCCGGCTCCGTCCGGGGACACTTGCTCGGGCCGCTTGCAGTGCGCCCGTCGCACAAGAACATAGGCATCGGCCGGGAACTCGTGCGCATCGCGGTGGAAGCGGCGCGGCGGAAGGGCTCCGAGGCGGTGATCCTCGTCGGCGATCCGCCCTATTACCAGCCGCTCGGCTTCGAGAAGGTGCGCTACGGCGCGCTCGAATTTCCCGGGCCAGTGGATCCGGCGCGGGTGCTGGTCGTGCCGATCGCGGCGGATGCTCACGCGCGGCTCGAAGGGGTGATCGCCTGGCGGGACGACAGTCTTGCTGAAGCCTGCGAGAGTGAAGAGCAGGCCACGGGGGCGGCCGCCTGAGCGGACTTTGGCCAGGTGGACAAGTAGGGCCGCTGCGATCCCGTGCTCTGGTGATGCAGGGACATGCCAAATCCTTGAAAGGCCTTTCGCCGTGACAAAGGGGAGTTGAGCGCTATTTGTGGCATCGTAGACTGCCCGCGCTGTAATCCACCTTGCGGCGCCTCATTTGGAGTGCACGCCTCTCCCCAACTGGTCATCCTCGGGCTTGACCCACTGCTGTCCGGTTTAACTGAGTGACAGCGGCAAAGAGATTTGACGTAGATCACGTTGCACTGCCGGTTTGGGCTTTCGCAGCGTGTTGATGGATCTGCGATGCAT